>Ga0307505_10002973_pt1 | contig 11108 bp, 8 predicted proteins | sample 23_S_MG_FD_202183 | JGI IMG/M metagenome (GOLD analysis project Ga0307505, IMG submission 202183) | Soil microbial communities from Populus trichocarpa stands in riparian zone in the Pacific Northwest, United States - 23_S | ecosystem: Environmental > Terrestrial > Soil > Riparian zone > Trees... | reverse complement strand
GCGGGTGTTCTCCCCCCCGCCACCACAGTTTCCGTTCTTGGGCAGGTACCGTGTGCCTGCCTTTGCTTTTTCATCCTTCGCCGTTTCGCGTTATTCTTTCCGACGGATCCTAAAATTGATCATGACCGACTCATTTTCACGACGTGAGCTGCTGCGTACGGCGGCGCTCGGAAGTATAGGACTGGGGCTTGCCGGCTCGGCGAACGCGCTGACGCGGGACGAAAGCGAACGGACGCTTGAGAACATCATCGCCGGCCCGCCGCAGAGGGCGAAGTCAATGATAGGCGTGCCGTTCGAACGGCGTGAGACGGTCCGGCTCGGCTTCATCGGGACCGGTCTTCGCGGGCGGAGTCTGCTCGGCGAGTTCGTCAACGTGCCCGGCGTGAAGGTCGTTGCTCTTAACGATGTAGTGCAGGAAAAGGCAGGCAAGGCCAAGGCGATCATCGAGAAGGCCGGTCAGCCACCACCGACAGTTTACGTCGACGGCGACCACGGCTATCGCGAAATGCTCAAGCGCGACGATATCGACCTCATCGTGATCGCGACGCCGTGGGAATGGCACGTCCCGCAGGCTCTCGACGCGATGAAGGCCGGTAAGCCCGTCGCTGTCGAGGTGCCTGCCGGATACACGCTGCCCGATCTTTGGAAACTTGTCGATACTTCCGAATCAACCCGCAAGCACTGCGTGATGATCGAGAATTGCTGCTACGGCTGGGGCGAACTTTTCGCGCTCAACCTGGTAAAGGCCGGCGTGCTCGGCACCATTGTCCACGGCGAAGGCGCATACAACCACGATCTTCGCTACATACTTTTCGAAACAAAGGACGAAGGCCTCTGGCGGCGCAGGCACCATACGCAGCGGAACAGCAACCTCTATCCGACCCACGGCCTCGGCCCGGTCGCGAACTACATGGACATCAACCGCGGCGACCGGTTCGACCACATGGTCGCGATGAGTTCGGGCGCTCCTGGCCTGTACGAATATCGTGATGAGAAGGTCGCCAAGGACGACCCTCGCAATAAAGAGGTTTACATCGCGGGCGACTACAACACGAACCTCATAAAGACCGCCAAGGGCCGCACGATCATGGTGCAGCACAACGTCACCAGCCCGCGTCCGTACGACCGCATCAACCTAGTCCAGGGGACAAAAGGCATCTATCGCGACTACCCGGCCCGCGTATATCTCGAAGCGACCAAGGCCGACCACCGCTGGCAGGACATCGAACAGTACAAGGGCAAATACGAGCACTACCTTTGGAAGGAAATGGGCGACACCGCGCGTCGGCTTGGCGGCCATGGCGGAATGGATTACATAATGTGCTACCGCCTGATCCAGTGCGTCCGCGAAGGCCTCGTTCCCGACATGGACGTCTACGACGCCGCCGCATGGAGCGCTCCCGGCCCGATCAGCGAGATCTCCGTCGCGAAAGGCTCGGCCCCCATCAAGTTCCCCGACTTCACCCGTGGCGGCTGGCAAAAGTCCCGCGAATCGATCCCCGTTGAAAAGCGGGCCATTGCGGCCGGGTGACAGACGTTAAGGACAGGAACTCTTGGTTTTGTTAAATTGCCACTAGCTTTAGCTAGTGGTCGAAGGCAACAAATCACAGGCTTTAGCCGAAATGCATGAAACCATCATGCTCTAGTTGGCTTTAGTCCAATTTAAGCTAAAGCACAAGGAAAATTTCCCTTTAATTCGGCTAAAGCCTTCATCTTCAACATGTTTCCAACCACTAGCTAAAGCTAGTGGCAATTCATCGCCCCCAAATCAGTTTCGTCTTGCTGCGTTAAGTTTGGCGCGAATGCACCTAACTCAAGTCCGAGACATAACTCGAGTCGTGACTGTGGCTACCACGGTGCCTCCGGCGTGGCTTGCAGCGTATTTCCGTACGACCAAATTGCATAACATCGCTCCATTCGAAATCGCCCGGCCCTTAATAAGCCGGGCGAAGAATAAGAATGGAGCTTTTCTTTATGCAAGTTTATCGATCACGACGAATCATCTTCTCCTTACTTTTTATCCTGACGTTCGCCTTTGCCGCGAACGCTCAGCAGACCGATCCCGACCGGTCTCTTTCACCGTATTTCTTCGTCAAGGGCGACCCGAATGTCGACCGGCTTCCGCTCAAAGACACCAGCGTCGAGATCAACGTCGCGGGCGTGATCGCGGACGTAAGAGTCGTTCAGACGTACGCCAACGAGGGCAAAAATCCGATCAACGCTACCTACGTCTTCCCTGCCTCGACCCGCGCCGCCGTTTACGGAATGCGGATGCGGATCGGCGACGAGGTGATAATCGCGCGCATTAAGGAACGCGAGGCGGCAAAGGAAGAGTTCGAGACGGCCAAGAAAGAAGGCAAGAGCGCGTCGCTGCTTGAACAGTCGCGGCCGAACGTCTTCACGATGAACCTCGCCAACCTTATGCCGAACGAAACGGTCGAGATCGAACTCCGATACACCGAACTCATCATCCCGACTGACAGCATCTATGAGGTCGTTTACCCGACCGTCGTCGGCCCGCGATACGCATCGGCCGGCGAGGGCGGAGACACCAGCAAGTTCGTCGAAACTCCGTATCTGAAAGCAGGCGAAGCACCGACAAGCTCATTCCATCTGACGGCCCGGGTTTCGTCGGGCGTCCCGATCTACGATCTCAGCTCGCGGTCGCACGCGATCGCACCCGAATGGATCGGCCAGACCGACGCGATCCTGACGCTCTCTGACGACGATCATTTCCAGGGCAACCGCGATTTCGTCCTCAACTACCGGCTCGCCGGCGACCAGATCGCTTCCGGCCTAATGCTCTATCAGGGCATCGACGAGAACTTCTTCCTTTACATGGCACAGCCGCCGAAACGCGTCGCACCCGAAGACATTCCGCCCCGTGAGTACGTTTTCGTCGTCGATGTATCGGGTTCGATGGAAGGTTTCCCGCTGAACACATCGAAGAAATTGCTCACCGATCTGATCGGCAATCTTCGCCCCACCGACTACTTCAACGTCGTCCTTTTCTCCGGCGATTCGACCGCGCTATCCGAAACTCCGCTCGCGGCAAATCAGGACAACGTTGCCCGAGCGATCCAACTGATCGAGCAGCAGCGTGGAAGCGGCGGCACCGAACTGCTCGGAGCGATGCAGCAGGCGATGGCGCTGAAACCGGGCGCGGGAGTTTCGCGCAGCGTCGTCCTCATCACAGACGGATACATCTCCGCCGAGGAAGGCGTCTTCAATTACATACGAACTAACCTTGGCGACTCAAACGTCTTTGCGTTCGGCATCGGCTCCGGAGTGAATCGTTACCTGATCGAAGGCGTCGCAAACGCCGGACTCGGCGAACCGTTCATCGCCGAGGACGAAGCGAAAGCGACCGAGGTCGCGGAGAAGTTTCGCGAATATATCCAGTCTCCGGTGCTCACCGACATCAGTTTCCGCACCGACGGATTCGAGATCTACGACGCCCATCCCGGTGGATTCCCCGATCTGCTCGCCCAGCGCCCGATCGTCGTGTTCGGCAAATGGCGCGGTTCGCCGACCGGCTCGATCGAACTGACCGGTATGAGTGGTCGCGGAAAGTTTAGTTCAGTGATCAACGTCGCCGACTATCAGTCGAACGAAACCAACGCGGCGCTCAGATACCTGTGGGCACGCACCCGGATCGCCGAACTTTCCGACAACCGATTCGGTGCAGTCACCGACGCGTCGATCGCCGAGGTAACGGGACTCGGCCTGAAATACAATCTGCTCACGCAGTACACCTCGTTCATCGCCGTCCGCGAGAAAGTCGTCAACCCGAATGCCCCGGCAAACGACGTGAATCAGCCTCTGCCACTGCCCGTCGGCGTCAGCGATATGGCGATCGGCAGCGAACCCGAGATGTTCTGGCTCATCGGCATCGCGGCTGTAATGATGCTCGCGATCCTATTGTTGCGACGTTTCAATTTCCTCCCGACACCTTCATCGACCGCATGAATCCTCCACTGCCCACCTGATTGACGAAGAAAGGGCGTCACTCCCGCGACGCCCTTCCCCCAAACGAATATGTTAGACAAGGACCAAGCCAAAAAGATCGCCATCTTCGCCGCCGCCGTAGCCATGGCCGCCGCGATCAAGTATCACTATTCGATCGCCAGCGTGAACGGCCTCCGCTGGATCCTCGCACCGACCGCGACCATCGTCGACCTCCTCTCGTCGCACTCGTTCCGCTTCGAATCCTACGCCGGCTACCTGAGCGAAGACCGCAGCTACCTGATTGCCGCGTCGTGCTCAGGCGTCAACTTTCTGATCATCGCGTTCGTGATGCTTGCGGTGACAGGCCTGATGGCGGGCTACACAAAATGGCGGCTTGTCTCGCTCTCGCTCGCTGCATCGTACATCGCAACGATCGTCGCTAACACCGTCCGCATCACCACCGACCTCGCCACCCGCGACCTTGCCGCAAACATCTACGGCCTCTCTCCCGGCGAAATCCACCGCGTCGAAGGCATCGTCATCTACTTCGGCTTCCTCGTCGTGCTGTTCCTCTTTGCCGATATGAAGTTCCGCGGATGTTCCTTCTACGACGTGCTTCCACGACTCCCGCTGCCGCTCGCGATCTACTATCTGACTGCCTTCGCCGTCCCCCTCATCCGCGGCGCCTGGAGCGACACCGAGTTCTGGTCACACTCCATCTTCGTCCTTATCGTTCCGTTCGTGATGGTATTACTGATCGTGTTGCTGGGGCCGTCGCAACGACTCCGAAACCGGTACCTCCTAGGTCGCGGTCATCACTAGACTGTGGCTAGCCACGTTACGTCGAATAGCAAAGTCGACTATTCTCACGGTCGACTGCATGAAGCTTCTGACCACACGCGTCTTGGTTTTCTTAGTTTGCACTCTCATTGGTCTCTTCGCGTCTGCGAACAAACCAACGGTTTCGGAACCCACTTACATCACAGAACGACCGATCCCTGTTGCCATTCCGAGTCCCGAACACCAAGCTGAGGATCAACCAAGGTCAGGACCAACGACAGGATCCAAACGTTGCGACGACCCTAAGCTTAAGCCGATCTGGGACGCCATACGACGCGACAAAGTAGTAAGAGAAGCATTGGACAATAGATCGACCCCGTCGGACTGCCGTGAAATATTCGAAATCAGCTATGTCGATCTCAACCGCGATGGGAAAAAGGAAATTCTCGCGCGTTCCATCGACTTCCCTCTTTGCGATGCCGTAGGCAACTGCAGTCTCTTCGCTCTTCAGAAAACAAATAAGGGTCTTCGCACGCTTCTTCACACTACCGACGACGCAGACGCAACAAGAATGGGCGGGCAGATCCGGCAAGGCCGAACAAACGGCTACCGCGATATCTTAACTAAGGGCCACTTCTCAGCCGCAGAAACCCGTTACACCACCCACAGATTCGATGGCCGAAGGTATGTCGAGGCAACTTGCAGGTTTGAAGTTCATCGGTACGATCATCGAGACCGACTAGTGTGGGAGTTCATATCGTGCTCGGAATTCGACCGACGCCTCGACCTAATTTTGAAAGCCAATGATTAACCTCAACCTCTCGAGGCCTCCGCCCTCCTGATGTAGGCAGCGTGCTTAGACGGAGAACTGCCAAAAAATCTCGAATACTCCCGATTAAATTGCGACGGGCTTTCATACCCGACCTTGAACGCAGCGTTGCTCACCGCGAAGCCTTCGTACGCGATCAGGTTCCGCGCTTCCATCAGCCGCAATTGTTTCTGAAACTGCACTGGACTCAACCCAGTGGCTCGCTTGAACTGCCGATGAAATGTCGTCACCGCCATGCCCGTCTCGCGCGCAACGTCACGAACGTCGATCGCACTGTCGTAGTTCTTCCGCATCCACTGCACGGTTCGCTCGATCCGCGAAAGATTGCTCTCACTCGCTGCCAACTGCCGAAGCGAATCGCCCTGCGGCCCGGCGAGCACCCGGTAAAAGATCTCGCGTTTGTAAGCCGGAGCGAGCGCGGCGATCTCGTTCGGCCGAGTCGTTAGGATTACCAACCGAAGCAACGCGTCTGTGATCTCGCCATCCATCGCACACGCGGCAAACGCATTCGGTTTCGGAATCCGCTCGTCGCCGACATCGCGGAGCAAACCATGCAATATCTCGTGATCGAGGTTCAGCCCGACGGATCTGTACGTCCGCCCGTCGCGATCAGGATGAACGGTCGCAGTTATCGGCAGATGCATCGGCAACAGAAAGTACGATGGAGCGTTCACTTCGGTCCGCCTGTCGCCTATCAGCATCAGCTTCGTTCCCTGCAAAACGAACCCGATCATCGGCTGATATATAGCCGCTAACTGATGAACCGGTACGTCACCGCCGATAACGGACAGTCCGGGAACTGTCGTCTCGATCGGTCGCGTACTCGCTTGATCCGTCAACCCGATCAGTTGTGACAGCGAATTCGTCATAGCATTATTAGGCTATTACGATAGCATAATGTGTCTATTCTCACAGCCTTCTTGTGGACAGAAGTACTTTTCGGCAATTCATCGGCACGAATGCATCTAGTTTTCAGCCGCTCGAAACGCGAAAATCAAATCCTCAATTAGGAGATACAAACTATGAAAATCGCAATAGTAACTGGCGGAAGCAACGGCATCGGAAAAGCGACGGCATTCGAACTCGCACGCCGCGGCATGGGCGTAATTCTTACCTACAACTCATATGCGGATCGCGCGCAAATGGTAGTTGACGAGATCCAAAGATCGGGCGGAACTGCGACGGCAATGAAACTCGACCTGACCGATCGGGCAAGTTTCACTGCCTTCGCCGAGGAAGTGAAAGGCAAGATCAACGAACTCTCAGGCCGCACCACATTCGACCACCTCATCAACAACGGCGGAGCGGGCGGCCCGATGGCGTTCGACGAAATGAGCGAAGAGTACTTCGACCTGATCGTGAACACGAATTTCAGGGGACCCGTCTTCCTCACGAAGCAACTTGTTAGCCTGATGGAAGACGGCGGATCGATCGTGAACGTTACGAGCTCATCGAAGTCCCAGGTGTTTCTCGGTTATTCGGTGTACGGCTCGCTGAAGGCAGCGTTCTCAACCTGGACACGCTATATCGCCAAGGAACTGGCACCTCGCCGCATCCGCGTCAACGCCGTCTCGCCCGGCCCAACGCACACCAACTTCGGCGACGGCGCGTTCGACCGGCATCCGGAGTTCATAGAACCGCTCGCCGCGCAATCCGTCTTCGGCCGCCTCGGCGCTCCCGAAGACATCGCGAAGGTGATTGCGAATCTCGCGTCCGACGATTTCGGCTGGGTCACGGCCCAGGACATCGAGGCGAGTGGCGGACATCTTCTTTAATCGTTCTCCAACGATGGGCGTGGTTATCGATCACGAGACTCCGCGCCCTACCGTAAGCGAGTACACGCTTTGCGTAATCTCGCGTCAAAACGTAGATTCACCGTGGCGCGGCATGCTGAGGCCGAATCCGCAACCCTAACCTCATCAACACTTACCAGCCGTGGCACATACCTTGCACTAACTCACAGCAACATCTCGGCGGCACCCCGAAACCGCTGACAATGGAGGGTAATAAGATGAGAAACGATTTAATGACAAACGATCTTGGTGTAGCAGTGGTAAGTTCACGCAGGGTTCAGGATGGCGTCGAGATAATCGAGCGTGAGGTACATCTGGTTACCTCCTTCGATCTTCCTGTCGAGCAGCCAGTCCGCCCGCGCCTCGTCATCACTGACGCTCTTGCGTCCGCAACGGAGTACTTCGTCTCTAAGACCCGTGCAGAGATCGACGGGCTCAATTCTTTCTTCAACGCTTTGCGTCCGATGATCTCGAAATAGTTTCAAGTTTGAGTCAGTTTGGTGTGATCTGCGAGGCAGAGTAGAAAATTTCTTGCCCTCCTTCTCAGCGGCGTGTTAGGTTGTTAGTGACCTATCAAACTGCCTCGCAGTCATTCCAATTCCGATCTTCAAACTCCTATGTCAAAAGCATTCCTGTGGTTCGGTCTTCTTTTTTCGGCGTTCCTCCTTTTCGTCATGCTCACATCATCGAAAGGAATTACATCGGTCGCGCTCTTGTGGGTGCTGGTGTTCGTAGGCTGTTTCTATAAGTTGTTTCTGGCGAAACCGAAAGTTCCCTAGCTCCTAACCCTTCGGCGGCTGTTCACTATCACTGGTACTGTGGCTATCCACGTTACCGGTACGGCTGCGACCATCTATCCTCGTCTTGGGCCGTTCCTGTAACGACCGAGGCACGATGATGTTCCGACTCGCAGTTCTAGTTCTACTCGCGTCAGTTGCTAGCGTCGGGAGTTCCTGTCGATCACATGATCAGGTTACGAGCTCCAACTCCGAACAACATTCTCTTCCGTTCGCGAATTCGGAGGAGCTAAATTTGACTGAGATTCGGCTTGATTGTGACGACGAAAGACTACTTCCGATCTGGTTGGACCTCTTACAGGAGCCCCGATTCAACAGCATCCTCCTTGAAGCTAAGCTCCAGCCTGTATACGACTGCTCTGAACTATTAAAAGCCTCGGAGATGGATCTAAATGCTGACGGAAAGATGGAGACCATCGTCCGGGTTCGGTCAGGCTTGGTTTGCAGTCCGACCGACAATTGCCCGATGGCGGTTTACGGATTTTTCGAAGACGGCCTGATGAAAACCTCGGCTGGGAAATACGATTTTCGGACTCGAAGGCTGCTTTTCTCGCCTGGAACAATGTCCTTCGAAATCGAAGGGCGGCGATCGAAAGGGTACAGCGACGTTCTGTCGAGATTCAACGGCGGAAACTACCCGAACACGTTGGAATTGTTCAGATTCAACGGAAACGTCTACGAAAGGATCGAGTGTTTCCAAGAGGATAAGGATAGCGGAGAACGCTCTCGCGACGACTGCCCTGGCGACTAACTCGTTAATCTCCGATAGATACTCGGCATCCGCTCCGGTAATGAGAGCACGTCGTCGATGATCGTATAGCCGACGTCGCCGTAAAGATCGCGCAACTCGCTCTCGGATTCTCGGTCGATGGTGATGCAGAACGGAGTGATGCCGTGGGTCTTCGCTTCGATCAATGCCTCGCGCACGTCTTCACGCGCGTACCGGGCATCGCCGTAATCGTGATCGTACGGGCGGCCGTCGGTGAGGATGATGAGCAGCTTCGTCCGCGACTCCTGCTTCAACAATTTATGCGCGGCGTGGCGGATGGCGGCGCCTAAACGAGTGTTGTTCTGAAACGTAATGCCGCCGATGCGTTTCTCGGTCTCATCGGAATACTTCTCGTGAAAATCCTTCACGACATAGAACTTCACATTCCGACGGCCCTCGCTCGTAAACCCGTTGATCGCGTAAACATCCCCGACCGCCTCAAGCGCCTCGCTCATCAAGACTAAACCTTCTTTTTCGATCTCAATTATCCGCCGGCCCGGATAGGTGTAAGGCTGCAGCGGATTTCGCGTGATCGTCCTCGCGGTCGATGAAGATTGATCGAGCAGCAGCGACACCGCCACATCACGCTGTTTCCGCAAGCGTTTCGTATATATATTCTCCGACGGATTTCCGTCCGCTTTTTTATCCACGACGTATTCGACCAACGCGTTCAGGTCGTAATCCTCACCATCGATCTCACGGTTCACCCGCGTTAGATTCTCCGGCTTCATCAACTGGAACTGATGCCGGATCGAGGAGATCACGCCGCGATATCGCGACCTAGCAAGTTCAACGAAAGTCCGGTCGCCCTGCTTCACACGCTTCTCAACAACGCGGCTCCACCCAACTCGGTAATCGTTTAACTCGCGGTCCCATTCGTCATACGCGAACGCCTCGTCACCAGGTTCGAGCGCCTGCTCCGGCATTTCGTTCTGCGTCCACGCCTCCGAACCCTGCAGATCGTCCGGCTCACCCTCGTCGTCAAGCGAGTTCCACGCGTTGAACAGGTCCTTCACATCCTCCGGCTGCTTAGGCTGCTGCTCCCGCTGGATCTTGTCCTCGGTCACCGCCTCGGCCGCGTTCGTGTCCTCGTAAACATATTCGTTCTTCTCGTCCTGCTGCTCCGGCTCCGCCGCCTCCTGCATCTGCTCCGGAGTGATGTTCATGAACAACGAATAAACCCGGCTCGTCGCCATCAGAGCATCAGCAACGGTCGATGCGCTCTCACCGCCGAGACGCGGAGACTCCGAGGTTTTTAAGGAACTCTCCAACCGATCAACTCCCTCACTTCCTCTCGGCGTCTCGGCGTCTCGGCGGTGAAAGTAACTCTCTACTATCGTCTCAATCTCCGAAACTATCTGCCCGTAGAACTGCCTCGCGTCGTCCGTCGTACCGCCGCACATAGTTATCTGAAACAGCAACTCGAACGGCACCTGATGGATCGGTACGTCGAATATGTATGGCCGCTTCTCCCGAAGATATCGCCGCATCAGATCGAGGTCCTTTCGCAGTCCCTTGTACGTCTGCCGCAGTCGATTATCGATCCGCGCGTTCTCCATCGTCCCAAAGATCTTCTTCGCGAGCCGCGGCTCGGGGAACACCTTCAGCACCTCGCGATAATCCGAACCCTTCGGCAGCTTTCGAATTTCAAATTTCGAATCTCGAATTTCTTCCCGATCGGCCGTCTGCACATCACGCAAATATCCCCCAAGCGCGAAGATATCCCGGTCGTCCTCGCTCGCTTCGTACAACTCCGAGAGCGAAGCAAACGCCGCCTTCAACTCGCTGGAATCTTTTTCAAACGTCCCAAACTCGATCTGCCCCGCGCCGTGCGCAGCCAGCACCTTATATAAACGAAAATCGCGCCCGTCGTCATTGAACTCGGCGATCGTCGCGGGCAGATAGATCGTCTTCCCGTCGCCGATCCGCGATTCCTGCGGGATGGCCGTCAGCGGTGCGATCTCGACTTCTTTTCCGGTCAAACCTTCTATATAGATCCGCAGCACTGTCTGAATCTTGTCGAGCGGCAGCCCCGTACGGGTCTCGCTCAGATGCTCATGCGACGCCCGCGTCTCAAGCGCGAAGTACGACCGACGCGCCTTGGTCGATTCGTCCGCCATTTCCCGCAGGCCCGTCTCGATCCACTCCTCAAACTGCTCCAGCGTCACCTTCCGCAACGCCGCCGTACTCGA
>Ga0307505_10002972_pt1 | contig 11108 bp, 13 predicted proteins | sample 23_S_MG_FD_202183 | JGI IMG/M metagenome (GOLD analysis project Ga0307505, IMG submission 202183) | Soil microbial communities from Populus trichocarpa stands in riparian zone in the Pacific Northwest, United States - 23_S | ecosystem: Environmental > Terrestrial > Soil > Riparian zone > Trees... | reverse complement strand
TGGGCCAACGATCGGGGCATGGCCCCCATAACAGCATCCTATCTGCCCGGTAGCCCATGAGTGATTCCACCCCTCCAAATGCCAAAGTCCTTTTTCGCGTGCCTAATCAGGATGGCACGACAGAAGTGGAGACGCTCTGGGCCACTCATATAGAAAGTGATAACTACAGGCTGGATAATTCGCCGTTTTACGCTTATGGGGTTTCATGGGAAGATGTGGTTTCTGCACCCTTCAACTCAGAGGAAGGCCATCCCACCTTTCATCATGTCGTCTCCAAATCCGGCAACCGCACGGTGCGTGTTGTGTTCGATCCGCCAATTGAACCTGGTAACAGATCAGACGGAATCGTCCAACGTCTTATCGCGCTGGGTTGTAGCTATGAAGGTGCCAATCGAACGTACATATCTGTCAACATTCCACCACATGTCGAACTAGAACCAGTGCGCAACTACCTTAGTGAATGCAATGTGACATGGGAACACGCGGATCCGACTTACGACCAACTCTTTTCCAGGGATCGATGATAGTTGTCGCAGTGTCGGTTAAGCAGCTCTCTACTTGCAGCAAGAGTTAAGGTTTTATCTTAATTTTCCCGTAAGGTCGGAGTGGAAAGCAGAATGAGTAAGTGGAAATGTAGTGCTTTGTGCAGCACACGTGGTGGCTTCATATTACCGTATACAGAAAAGCGCAGGCTCCATTTGCGCGCCATTCGAGCTCAACAGCGTGGGCATCTTGAGGTGTGTGGAGTGGTCGTGGTCAATGCAAAAGACCGTATCAAACTTCGTTTCTTGGTCAATTACAGTACGATGCCATACAAGTTTGAGATGCGCCGTTCAGAAGCCCAAGCAGTCCGGAGGGCGAGCGAAAGAAACGGGCTACGGGTGTTGGGAAGCTTTCATTCACATCCTGTAGGTGGGGCAAAGCCAGGGCCAGGTGACATTGGTAAGGCGTTTTATAGAGGTGTCGAGCTCATCTACGATGTATGTGGACGATGTGCAAGACTTTGGAAGGTGCAGAAGCAGGGAAGGGTAAAGCGATTATCAGAGCTCCCCCTCCATGAGGAGGGTCGAAGGACCGTAAAGGTTCAGGGTAAGCAAAAGCGGCGTGTGGAAATATAAAGAGGCGAGGTGGAAGAACTATCCTATCCGCCGATCCAGCAGAGAATCCTCCTCGCACTCGCTGATTCGACCACACATTAAGGGGCTGGAATCCGATACCCTTTGTGGACAGGCCCCCCTTCCTCGGCTTGAAAATGATGTGACCACTTTTGTGACCAGACAAGACCGGAATTGAAAGGAAGGAACGGGAAGATATAGAATTAATGGAACGCTATAGGACCTCGATATTGCGAACGAAATTGGGGAAACCGTTGCAATAGCGAGCGTTGTGAGAAATGGCCGCTTATCACTCTTAATCAGCGGGATGGAAAGTGTTTGTGCCTCCTCCAGGCGCACACCAGCGCAGCAATGAACACAAGGTTTGCTCTTGCTGATACAAACTCGATGCACTGGTTCTGGAATAATCTGATAGAGTGTTTCCACCCGCAGTCGGTGTTTACGGGCAACCAACCTGCGGTTTACGAATTTCAGACGAACCTATCTCAGACAAGCTAGCCCCATCAGGCCCCATGTCGTGAGCATCCGTGTTGTGGTTTCTTGTGGGGTTAGGTTGTCCGCGGTTGGGCTTGCTGAATTTCGTAAACCGAAGGTCAGATTCAAACCGGAATGTGCAAAGGTCACAATTTTTCAAGTGCGACTGTGCACCAAATTTTCAAGACCTAAACTGCCAGAGCCTGTCCTGCTCTGCGGACTGACCTCCTAGATTGAGACACGATGAACGCTCGGTGTTCCAAAGGATTTCCTCGTTTTCATCCTAGTTCGGATTAGAACCGGTAGCCAAGTTCTAGGATGTACAGGTCCACGCCAAGGCTGGACGATCCATACAGGCCGGCGTCGGAGATGTGTTGGAGGCGAACGCCGGTATAGGCATGAGCAAATGGGTTAATGCGGACCCCCATGGTCGCGACGAATTGAACCGGCCCCCCGAAGTCTTGTTCGCCGAACTTATGCCTGCTGAAGTATGCTAGCCCGCCTCCGGCGTCAAAACTGACCAGTTCTTTCCAGCCATTCAGCGCAAGACCTGGCACCACTGTCATCATCAGACCGGTGTCGCCTGCTCCGTCCAGTGCACCAGCGCTGCCGGTCAGCCTTGTCTCAAGACTCCATGTGTTGCCACCGAGCGGCCTGGACCAGGGAAGCGAGAACACCGCCGAGACGTCAGCCATGCGGAAGGATTCTGTTTGTCTTTTCCCCAATAGAGGCGTGTCTTTACTGAGGCCGATGCGAGGACCGATACTCAGGAGAGCGATGTCCCCTGCAAGGCTGGGCGTCCAGAATGCCGTGGGAAGCAAAAGGGTAAGGATCAGTTGCAGAAGATATGGACATCGGTTATCAAGCATGTGCGGTCACGCGGTGATAGCATTAGTGTGACATGATTTGATAATTCCTCCAGGTATTCCCGCTTATCCACGTCGCCGATGTGATCCTGTGCTTTCCATTGATTTTTTGATGGTAGGAATTTCAAACGTTCAGCTTATATCACATTGTACTCTTCGCTGGTTACGGTTTGGTCATTTCGTAGCGATGTGGTAGCAGGACTTCCTGACCTCGTACCTTCTCACGCGATTCTCGGGCGCAGCAAACTAACAAACCGCAGGTCGGCTGTCCGCAAAGCACGAGCCGGAGGCGGAAACACGCCTATCAGATTATTTCAGCACCAGTGCATCGAGTTTGTATCAGCAAGAGCAAACCTTGTGTTCATTCCCGCTGGGTGTGCGCGCCAAGGGAGGCGCACACGACTGGGGCTGCGGCCCCAATGTCCGGCTTCGACAACATAAACCTCGACGAGCTCTTCCTGACCGGAACCGGTTGGCGATCAAACTTCATCTGCAACCATCAGTTACACCGACCACTCTAACCCCCCCCTCGTCTTCCACCCCTAAGTCTCGACGGAGTGTGCCGAACTATGTGACATAATGGCCGGTATCGGAGGGCGGACATAATTTTCTCTGGATGCAGGAAACCCACTGAATTTGTTGAAGACCCAATTCAGAAGGCAGCCGACGGTCCCTCGCCATCGGTGCGAGCGAGTGTGTTCTGGATCTCCCTGGGGAAAGGGAGAATCAAAGAAAGGTGGATTCCTGCGAAATGGATGGTGTGTGACGTTCAGTAACCTGTCCAGAAATTTACTGGGTCTATACGGCCTCGATTGCGATACGACGAACTGAATATGGGGACCGCATGAAGCCTTGGCACGGACCGGTTAGAGCCATCTTTCTGATGGTTCTGTGGGGAACCGTGGACTCGGCCTTCGCGGAATCCCCGAGTCCAACCGTCCATTGGGGTGGGTTGGCGTATCCAGATGCCTATTCGAAGCTCGACCTCGGATATACCGGGAATCGTTTCACAGAATTCGATGATGAGGGACACCGGTACAACGATACGCATGAGACGATGGGGATCAACTTTGCGACGGTGAGTTGGAGTCAGCACTGGAAGCGGGTCGAAGGCTGGAGCACCAACCTGACGTTCGGAGGAGGACCTACAGCAGAGCAACCTACGCGCTACCTCCAGAATGAGTTTACACATGATAAGATCCTTGGGGATAATTCCGAGGTTCCCACTCGCCAGGTCCGCAATGAATTTGATTTCATGCTCGATGGCTCGATCACACGGTGGTTTCCGCTTTTTGATCAGCCCACAAAATTATTCGTCGGGGTCGGCGGCTCGACCGGTTCTCTCTACCACGAGGCCTTCGGCCGAGCGGGGATCCGGGGAGCCGAGGTTGGCTCATCGGCATTATCGCTGCTCGGTTGGGGGGAGGCGAACAATCTCGCAGCCAATTTTGTTCGTGGTATCCGGTGGTCTGCCATGGGCCGGATTGCACAGGCGTATGCCGGATCCGCGTTCCGGCATGTCGCTCAGCAGAATTACCTTCTTCAAACCTCACTGAGTTGGGGCCTCTACGATGAGCGGCCTCTTCCAAAATTTGAGATTGAAACCGGTGTCAGTCTGAACTCAGGCTTCTTTGTTGGCTTCCAAGGCCAATCCATTGATGAATGGTTGATCTCCATTGTGACAGTACGAGTAAGAAACGTTGCCTTCGAGACCTGGAACGATGCTATTAGTCAGAAAGACTTTGGGCCGACCTATGGGATGCGGCTCACGATCGATCTGTACCCGTGGATAGCGCCGCTATTCGGATCATCGTAACGGTTGTCGTGCCCCACTGAATTTATTCACAACCCATCGGAGTGGAAGGCAGCCCATCCTCTCGGCAGAATGTCACGCGAATGCGTTCGGATGTCTCTTGAGAAATGGAGAATTGAGGAGAGCTGGATGCTCTACAAAATGGATGGTTTGCAATGTTCAATACACTGTCTATACTCTAACTGGGGCACAACACCACGCGGATTCACCTGCAGGAAACAGTCACTGGATCCTGAAATCTAGCCGACAGTCTGTTACAATTGTACGCAGACAATCAGGGGAGACATCGTGACAAAAGCGCAAGCGGCTGCCTTACGCGTGAAGTGGTCAGAGGAAGAGGATCGACCGTGTCGGCATTTACATCTGGAACTTGAGCATAACAACAATGAGTATTTGACGGACAACTATCACTGTACGGCCTGTGGTGAATTAGTGGCCGCGAATACCCGTGATCCCTTCCAAGTCATCTGACCCAGCCAATCCATCATTCCATATCTTGAGGAATTCGCGCTGAGACAGGCGTATTCCGTCTCGATACTTTCTAGCCTCACCGCCCTCTTTCGTGGTGAACGGACACATATTTGAGGTGACACGATTTGTTGTGGATTTCGTCTTCATCGTCGTGAACATACGCCGGACGCATACAGGACCGGTGTCCCGTGGTACAGGTTTCCGAAACTTTTGGCGCATTACGCCAGAGTCTATGTGAGGGTATCGTTTGCACCTCTCACGCTGCGGTATGCAGAGGTTCAGACTCGTTACGGCTTCGGTGTGGGAGGCGACTGCGGAGTGCGCTGTAGGTCAGATCGAACCTCATTCGAGGGTGAGACTCCGATCTTCAACACACGCGTCAGCCATGGAATTGCCGTGCCCTGCATGACGACGGAGGTGAGCGCAATAAAGAATACCAGGTGGAAGATCGTGTCGGCCTTATCGAGCCCGGCCACGAGGGGAAACGTGGCCAGAATAATCGGTACGGCCCCTCGGAGCCCCGCCCAGGCCACCAGCGTCTGCTCTCGAAACGACATCGGCGAAAACGCCAGCGCGACGTGGACACTTGCAGGGCGTGCAATAAAGATCAGGAACAGGGACACGAGGAGGCCCACCCCGGCGATGGGCAGGAGCCTGGCCGGAAATACTTGGAGCCCCAGCGCCAAGAACATGGTGACCTGCATGAGCCAGGCTAGCCCATCGTGAAAACGCAAGACACTTTGCTGATGCGTAAATGGCTTGCGCTGCATGACGAGTCCCGCCAGGTATACGGCGAGGAAGCCGCTTCCATGCAGGTAGTCGGTCAGGCCGTAAGTCAGCAGCGCGAGCGCTACCGACAGCACCGGATAAATGCCCTCCAACTCCAAGTCGAGCGCATTGAACGATCGTCGCATGAGCTCACCCATCGTAATGCCCAGTATGGCTCCCACACCCATTTGCATCACGAAGAAGACGACAAGTCCTCCAAACGACGTCGAGGGTTCCGTCAATAGTTGAATCAGCGCGATGGTCAGCACGACGGCCATGGGGTCGTTGCTGCCGGATTCAAATTCGAGCAATTGGATCAAGCGCCGGGGGATCTTGGTTTTTCTCGCCCGGAGCACCATGAAGACGGCCGCGGCATCGGTGGACGACACCACGGCGCCGAGCAAGAGCCCCTCCAGGAATGAGAACCCCTGGACCCAGGAGACAAACACCCCGATGAGCAGCGCCGTGATCAACACCCCGATCGTTGAGAGCGACAGCCCCTGCCACACGATGGGGCGTATCGCCGCCCACTCCGTGTCCAATCCGCCTGAAAACAGAATCAGGACGAGTGCCGTGATCCCCAGCGACCGCACCAGGTCCGGATTGTCGAACGTGATGCCGCCGAGCCCGTCGGACCCTGCTAACATGCCGATGGCGAGGAACAAGACCAGTGAGGGAATGCCGAACCGATTCGAGAGCTTGATCGTGAGAATGCTCAGAATGATGAGGCCGGAGAAGACGATGAAGATGACATCAATAGAAGCCGGCATCGTGTGTGTATCTTTCGAGGTTGTTCAGCGAGCCCTAAGCCAGCCGAAGGATGGGGTGTAGTCATCCGGTCTCATTGCAATGCTCTGTCGGTTTCCCCTTCTGGGGGTCTGGCCCTGGAGATCATGGGTCTATACTGTGGTCACACGGCGGAATGGCACCGCTGGTATCGCCGACAGCCGCGAATCGCACTAGGTCCGATGTCAGGTATGCGCGCGGAAGCGGGCAATCTGCAGGAGACGAGGGTGATGAAACTCAGATTCGATATACGGAAATGCGCTGGTGAACACAAAGCGCGTGGTGATGTGGGACAGCCGACACGGCACGTCCGATGAGTGGAGGAGAGAGACTTGCACGCGAGCACAGGCCCTGAAACCAGGTCTGGACGAGGGGTATCGTTTTCCTCGCCTTCTCACCGGTTCCGACGCGGACGATGCCAACCAGTGCCGGATCAGAGGCCGCATGCTTCCCAATCCAAGACACCTCACCGGACGTGATGTGGGATGCCGGTGCAGGGAGAACCTGTGTGCCAATCAGCACAATCAGGCACAGGAGTACGAGCCACGAGATGAATCGTATACGCATCAATGCCATCGGTCACAGTCTATGGTGTGATCCGGAGTAAATCAAGATCACGTGGGCGATGGGGATCAAAGGTTTCCTCGTATGCGCCTCTCCCTGCACACACCCAGTGCCGTGCCGATCAGACAGAGGTGTACCTCTCGCTGATTGAAACCCGTGATGCCTTCGCTGGGACAATTTATGGGAGTGTTCGCGCCTAGCTCGGGCACCGAGAGGTTTTCTCGCAGCCACTTGGTTTAAGAATGTGGTGAGGATAGTTGTGGACTATCGAGTGTCCTAGAAATTGTGGCTATCAGCTTTATCCGTATGTGGGCGAACGACCTGCGGTTTAGGAAGATTCTGAGGCGGTGCAACAGAAAACCACATGAGACATCTCCGTATCACGGGAAGCATAAGCCCATCAATAGGTTCTGTCCTCTCCCGTGGGTTGGTGTTTCACGCTCTGGCTCCCTCTAACCGTGACCAAAACTGTAACGCCCTGAGTGATGCTAATGCTCCAATTCGTATCGCACCGCATCCAGCAACTGCGGTATACGGAAGGGCTTTTGGAAGGTCTGCCTCGCTCCGAGGAGTTTCGCTACATCCAAGCCATTCTTTTCCCCGCCTTCACCTGAGATCGCGATCACCCTCGCGTCGAGGAAGTCCCGCGTCAGCTCGAGAATCATGTCCAACCCATCCATCTCGGGCATGGCAATGTCAGTGATGATCAAATCCGTCGGCCTGCGGCGATACTGCTCAAGACCCTGGCGACCATTGCTAGCCTCCACTACCTCGTACCCTGCCGCTTCAAGCGTGGTGCGAAGGAGCACACGAATGCCCTCTTCATCATCGATAATCAGAATGGTCGCCACGGTGCAAAATGCTCCTGTTGATTGTGGCCAGGTCGGACTCCTTCGTGTCCATACGGCTGCCTCACACCCTCTCATCATGCACCCACGGCTGCTTCGTACAAGTGGCGACCGCAGACAGGAGGCGCACCGGAGGCCACCGCTGCTTGAGTCCCGCTACTCCGTTTTGGGGTTTCTCTGTGGTTGGAACATCATCTACTGCGAGCGTGGCTGATCCATGCGATGACATACCGTGCTCCTACCTCTCTGGTTTCTCCTTTCAATAAGCCGAATTGTCCCGTCCTGCCTTAGCCAACATCGGTCTCCTCTGGCCGAACATAGATCGCCTCAGCATCCAGCTGTCCTGCTCTCCCATCCCGATAGGACACTTCCACGAACTCGCCTTCCCGAAGGCTCGAGACCTCAATCGACTTAGTGCCTCTGGTGACGAGAGTCTGCGCCACAATGTTGGCGCGAATCCGTATAGCGATACCGCCAGGGGCGATACCGCCAGGTAAGAATATTCTCACCTGGATATGTGGAGCACACGCCGACAGTTCGTCTACATGCTCAAGATGGCCCGTGATAATGGGCATGGTCCCTCGCTCACTGAACGGACTGCGAGTGTCGCCCGATTTGCTGCTGGCATCGAGTCCTCCCTTCTCGGGCTTTCAGACTCCTTGGGTCGCAGGCCAGGAGCGCGTCCCAATCACACACGGCCTCTTCCAGTGGCTCTAGCCTCTCTCATTGCATCGCCAGTTCGCACCGTGCCGAGGCATCCGCAGACACACCGCAAACGCATCTTGGCGTCGACCGATTTGGGTGCTCCATCCTTCGCTCGGCGCAATTGACGTGTGTGCTGGTGCTGTCACCGAGCATAGGGCTTCCTCGCCATGCTTGTGCGTCTGCTCTGAACCGGCCCAACCACGAGCGAGGTGCCTGGATGTCTCTAGAGAAGGGGAGGGTCGCAACGGGCTGCACTCTCCGTGGAAATGATCTGTTCCGCTGCCCAACACACTGTCCTGACATGAAGTGGGGCCGTGCACTTATCGGCTGCTGACTCGTACGGCTTTCACAGTCCTGGTCTGTTTGATCTGATCCAAAACACGGTCCATCGGTTCGGCCAGCGGAACCATCTCTACCGCTTGCCAGCCTTCGCTGAAGGTGACCCAAAATAAGAAGGGTGGTTGCTGGAACATGGGCCGTGCCTCGGCCAGCTGCGGGGTGTGAGGTGGCTGGATCGCGTCGTGCTGCCGTGCCACCATCGGTTTTTCGCGGTCTGACACCGTGGCCTTCGAGACATCCACGCCTGCCGACTGCAGCCGTTTCTTCAAATCCTGATTGTGTTGTTCCAAATCGGCCATTTCTTTTGAGAGTCGATCATTCGCCACAGTGAGACTGTGGATTTCGGCCTCCAGCTGTTCCTGCTCGCTGTGCGCTTTGCTCATGATCACGCGCGTCATGCGAGTGGCCTCGCGACCCGCACCCTTCCGGTGTTGCTCCAGCTCCTGTTGCACGGTCAGCACGCTGGAGGCCACCGTCTCTTGCATTGAAGAGAGCTTGGCCATCGTCCGCTGAAATTGAGCTATCGCCTGTTGTTGCGTTTGAATGGTTTCCACGGCCTTCGCCTGCATCCGCGAGAGCTCGACCAGTTGCTGCTCGAGTTTCGTGACTTCACCACGCGGGGCCGCCCAAGGGACTTCTGTCTCTGTCACGGCAAGCGATGGGGGGACCGGTGTCATCCAACCGGTAATCCGATCAGCGACCAGCCCGACCAACGCGACCGCCAGCAAGACTTGCGTGAAGACGATGGCCCGCATCCCAGACCCCGCAACGATGACCCGATGCGGAGCGGCGCGATCGGCCACGCGGCTCCATGCCCGGCGCGCGCGATACCAGAAACTTGGTGCAGGGATGTAGACGGCGCGAACCGATCCGCCCTGCTCGTAGTTCTGCGCACGAAGCTCGATCGTCGCTCGTTTGATGCGGGTGCGGCTTATTCTGAATCCGTACTCGGGAGCCAGTAGACCGCCGAGCAGCACACCGTCTTCGGCACGTAGCTGGACACTATCGATGGGTACGTCGGTCTGCACCTGCAGAGTGGCTTCACTCCCGTTCCCGTGCAGCACTCCGATGCGCCGCTCGTTCACGAGGACCTGAATCGAGTCCGCGGCGCCGCTGGCAGAGCGGCGGATATCCTCTCCCATGCCCGTGAGTAAGCGCTCACGATACTCCGCGCAATCGTGTTCAGGTTCCATACGTCCTCCTTCCGGTCGTGGGCTCCGCTCCTGTTACGCTACGGCTGGAGCTTCAGCACCACGTGTGGCTGGTCCATGGTCGAGGTTCCATCACGTCCTACATCCCAGGCCGTGTGAAGACAGTCCACGCATAGGGCCAGATGCCAGATCCGGTACTCGGTCCCATACCCTTGTCGAAACATGTCCTCCCACTGAGGCCGGGATAAACAGGGGTAGTGGTCTGGCTCGCTCTTCCGATAGTGCGCCTGGGCAAACCGAAGCAGGTGCTCGGCGTCGGTATTGAACTGATGCCGCTGATGGTCCTGCTGCGCATTGAGTCGCTGTAAGTCAGCCTCCGTGATCCCCATGTGCTCGAGAGTCCGACTCCAACCGGAGTCCCGCCAGCGCTGGAAGTTCTTATAGATACGCGAACTCTCCGATCCATCCAATCGTAGGACCGTGATGACTTGGCCCGGCCCTAACCCGTAACAATGATGATACAAGGCAATCAGCGCATCCCGACTGATCAGCGCTCGCCCCACCAGACCGTCGATGAAGCGACCAAGCGGTGTGAGCAGGTCCGGGTGATAGCAAAACGGGTCTGGACGACTGTGGTGCTTGGCGACCATCGAGTCCAGGAGGAACAACGGTCGGCACGGGATCTCGCTTCGTCCGCACACGACAAACTGCTCGAGATATTCGGCACCCCAGCGCAAGACGAATTTCTCATGCGCGACATCGTCACTCCACTGACCGATCTCACGCAAGTATCGCTTCGTGCAGCTGGCCGCACGATCAAGCAGTAGGGGCCATGCTTGTGACACGACCCGATCGAACTCTTCCACGGTCGAGACCACCGCATCGAGGCGTCCCAGCGCGTCCGTGCGGTCGGGCCTCGTCTGTGCCTTGCTGCCGAGAGGCCGCACGCCGGGCGTCATTGTGCCTCCATTGACACTGGCGTGCATTGGACAAATGCGACCATCCGGCCGGCGCTTTTGTCCGTTGTGCCGACCGCCAGGTAATTGGTAAAGGGGGTGTACAGGTTGTGCATGGGGCATGGCCGACACAGTCTCTTTACATCACGTACGGAGGTTCCCATGAAACGGTTGAACGGATTGATGGCCCTGGTGGCCTTCCTCAGCTTCGGCACGCTGTCCACCCTGGCGTTTGCGGAAGACGACAAGAAG
>Ga0307505_10002971_pt1 | contig 11113 bp, 9 predicted proteins | sample 23_S_MG_FD_202183 | JGI IMG/M metagenome (GOLD analysis project Ga0307505, IMG submission 202183) | Soil microbial communities from Populus trichocarpa stands in riparian zone in the Pacific Northwest, United States - 23_S | ecosystem: Environmental > Terrestrial > Soil > Riparian zone > Trees... | reverse complement strand
CAGTCGCTGCTCGCATTCGAGTTCGCGATCGCCAACGAGGTGCTCACGCGCGGCCGCGCGTTGTTCGCGAAGTACGGGTTGGAGTGGCCTTCGGCGTTCGAGGCCGTCGCGGCCAACAACCTGCGAACGCAACTCGGCGTAGTTCCCGACTTCCTCTCCACGTGACTGACCACTGGTTTGAACCGCTGGCCGAGCACATGGGCGACGCGTACCTGCGCTACTCGTTCACGAAGGGAACGGCGAACGAGGTCGCGTTCGTCGTCGACAAGTTGGACCTGAAGCCGGGGGACAGGGTGCTCGACGTCGGTTGTGGGCCGGGTCGCCACTCGCACGCGCTCGCAGAACTCGGGATGGAAGTGGTCGGCGTCGACATCTCGCAGCGATTTGTCGACATCGCCACCGCGAACGCGCCAACCGGCGCCACGTTCGTGCGCGGCGACGCGCGGGCTCTGCCGTACGACGCGGAGTTCGACGCGGCGATTTCGCTCTGTCAGGGCGGTTTCGGGTTGGTCGCCGATGCCGACGGCTCAGTACTGGAAGGCATCGCCCGCGCCCTGCGGCCCGGCGGACGCGCGGCGTTTTCTGCTTTCTCGGCGTACTTCTTGTTGCAACACCTCGAAGCCGCAGACACCTTCGACGCGGCGAGCGGCGTCAACACTGAGATCACCGAGGTTCGCGACACCGACGGCGTCGCGATCCCAGCCGTTCTGCACACGAGTGTGTTCACACCGCGCGAACTTCGGCTCCTCGTCGCCGCCGCAGGCCTAACGGTCGACGCGATCTGGTCGGTGACGCCCGGGGCGTACGCCGAGAATGGGCCCGACGTCGCCCATCCCGAGTGGCTCTCGGTCGTTCATAAGTCGACCGCGCGTTAGTAACCTGCGGGCCATGCAGGGGACTTGGCGCGCCCGCGTGGGCGTTATCGCAATGTCGGTTGGGGTCTTGTTGGTTGGTTTGGCTATCCGTGGCCCGTCCGCAGACGCGGCCGTGAACTCGCTAGCCGGATGGGTACAGGAGGGTGCGGCCGCCGCCGGCACGTGGCAGGTGGCCGGCAATGGCCTGAGTGTCGAGCAAACCCAAAACGGCGCGCCGACGTTCTTCCGTGCCCCCTCAGTTATGAACTCCGGCTCGTTCACCGTGGACATCACGCCGAACAGCGCAGGTGACGACGACTACATCGGCCTCGTGCTTGGGTACCTCCAGCCGACGCTCGGCTCGGCCACGACCAACCCCTGCAACAACGCGAACTGCATCAACAACTACGTGTTGCTGGATTGGAAGCAGGCCGACCAGACCGGCGGCGCGCAAGCAGGCATGACCTTGATGCGAGTCAACGGCAACTTCGACATTCGCAACAGCGTGTCCGAACTGCCGTGTTTCTGGCAGCACGGCGACACGGCTGACTGCGACATCATCGCTAGCGATCGCGGCGCCGGAAAGGGCTGGACGTCGCAGGCGATCAACCGCTTGCGGGTCAGCTACGCGCCGAATCACATCAAGATCGAGAAGATCAACGCCCTAAACGGCACCGCGGCAACCGTGTTCGACCTCGACGGCAACTTCCCGGGCGGATTCTTCGGTTTCTACAACTACTCACAAGCCCAGACCGTGTACTCGATCTCCGACATCGTGATTACGAGTCCGGCGCAGGCAGCAACAACGACCGCTCCGACAACGAACACAACCATTGCCGTGGGCGGTGCGACCACCACCATCGCTGGTGCAGCAACGACGACGACGTTCCGTACAGGCAGCACCCTTCGGACCACGATTGTGCGCACGGGTAACGACACCCAGGCGACAACGCTCCAGCTACTGGGCGGTGTCGCCCTGATCGCGCTCGGCGCTCTGTTCACCGCTGCGCGTGGCAAACGCCCAGAAGGCCGCTTCTTCAGCTAAGTAGCGGCTTTAGCGGGTGAACCCCCGCTCTAGTACAATCGCCGGGCCTGCAATTCAGCCGACCGTGCATCACGGCGGCCTGTCCCGGAAAGCCACCGCTACCTACCTATGTCAGACACACTGCAAGACGAATACGTACCAAAGCAGATCACTCTCAACGACCTCGAAGGCATCTCCCTCGAAGACGCCATGGCCGCCACGATCGTCGAGTTCGAAGACGGCGACCTCGTTACCGGCACCGTCGTAAAGGTCGACAAGGACGAAGTCCTCCTCGACATCGGATTCAAGTCCGAAGGCGTGATCCCCAGCCGCGAGTTGTCCATCCGTCACGACGTGAACCCGTCGGAGATTGTGAGCCTCGGGCAAGAGATCGAAGCCTTGGTCCTCCAGAAGGAAGACAAAGAAGGTCGTCTCGTCCTCTCGAAGAAGCGTGCGCAGTACGAGCGCGCGTGGGGCGACATCGAAAAGATCAAGGAAGACGACGGCATCGTCGAAGGTCCAGTCATCGAGGTCGTCAAGGGTGGCCTCATCCTCGACATTGGTCTCCGTGGCTTCCTGCCCGCATCGCTGGTGGAACTCCGCCGGGTGCGCGACCTTCAGCCGTACGTCGGCAAGACGATTCAGGCCAAGATCATCGAACTGGACAAGAACCGCAACAACGTCGTTCTGTCCCGCCGGGCGTGGCTCGAAGAGACGCAGAAGGAACAGCGCGAAGAGTTCCTGTTCAACCTCAAGCCGGGCGAGATTCGCACCGGTGTTGTCTCGAGCGTCGTGAACTTCGGTGCGTTCGTGGACCTCGGCGGCATGGACGGCCTCGTCCACGTGTCCGAGCTGTCCTGGAAGCACGTCGATCATCCGGGTTCGGTCGTTGCCGTTGGCGACGAGATCACCGTGCAGGTGCTCGAAGTCGACCTGTCGCGCGAGCGCATTAGCTTGTCGCTCAAGGCCACGCAGCAGGATCCGTGGCAAGAGTTCGCTTCAGCGCACCGCGTCGGCGAACTCGTTTACGGCCGTGTCACCAAGCTCGTGCCGTTCGGCGGTTTCGTGCAGGTGGGCGAAGGCATCGAAGGCCTCGTGCACATCTCCGAGATGGCCGTTCACCACGTCGACCTGCCCGACCAGGTGGTCACGCCGGGCGACGAGCTCTGGGTGAAGATCATCGATATCGACCTCCAGCGTCGCCGGATCAGCCTGTCGATTAAGCAGGCCGCTGAAGGTGGCGAGGTTGCCGCCGAGTACCGCGAGCACTTCGGTGACCACGCGTACGACGACGCCGGCAACTACATCGGCGTTGACTTCTCGGCCGAGTTCGAGCCAGACAACGACAGCCAGGCGGCGTGGGCCGACCTCGCCGTGCCCGTTGCGGGCGAGGCCGCGTCCGACGACGCAGCTTCGAACGACGCGGCCACCGAGCCCGGCGACGCAGTCGCCGAGCCTGCTGCTCCCGCTGAGTAGCAACTTTTAATCTCCCAATTCCTTGATTTCCGGCCCTCTCGGGCCGATGTGTCCTATGCCGACCGCACCCGCGTCATCGGCACGGGAGACGAATGTCGAGGAACAGGCGAGCGAGAGGGGACCGCGGGGCGGCATTAGTTGAGGCTGCCCTCATCACCCCGGTCTTCCTGCTGCTTCTCTTCGGCGTCTTCGAGTGGAGCTATGCCTTTCTCGACCGCCTGACGGTCAAGAACACGAGCCTCGCAGCGGCACGCGTCGCGTCGAGCGAAGGGCTCAACGGCAGCGCTGACTACAACATCTTGCAGACGGCGAAGCGCTCGTCGACGGCTATGCGGTCGGGACAAGTCCAGCTAGTCGTGATCTACAAGGCCGCCAGTTCCACCGCCTCTGTCCCCGCGGGTTGCCTAACGGCGAGCGTGACGAACTCGTGCAACCGCTACACCGGCGCCGACTTCGACAGGGCTCTTTCGCAGTTTGGTTGCGCCACTGGTGCCGCGGACATCGCGTGGTGCCCCTCGACCCGAAAAGTGGCCCAGGGCGGACCAAACGGACCGCCCGACTACGTCGGTGTGTACGTGCAGGGGCTGCATGACAACGTGACCGGGCTGTTCGGCAAAACGATGACGTTCAAGTCGGACACCGTCATGCGTATCGAGCCGGCGAGGCTCGGGTGAGAAGGCTCCGCCGTTCCGACCGGGGCGTAGTGCTCGTCGAGTTCGCGTTCATCGCGACCTTCCTTGCCCTCCTCGCCTTCGGCGTGACCGAAATCGGCAGCGCGTGGCAGAGCCGGATGACCGTGCAAGCAGCGTCGCGCTCGGGCGCGCGGGTGGCGAGCAGCCTCACGACGAACGCGGCCGCGGACTACAACACCCTGCTCGCGGTGAAATCTGCGCTCGCCGACATCGGTCTCACGAATGTCGAGCACGTCGTGATTTACAAGTCAGTTGTTGCGGGCGGGGCCGTTCCAACCGCATGCACGACGCCGAGTGTCGTGTCAGTTAGCGGTTCGTGCAACGCCTACACGGGCGCACAGATCATCGCGATGACTGCGGGTCAGTTCGGATGCGGTGTAGGCAAGCTCGACAACGCCTGGTGCCCGACAACGCGGCAGAACCTCCTCGCATTCGGGACCGACTACCTCGGCGTGTGGATCCGGGTAAAGCAGCCGAACCTGGCAAAGGTCCTGGGCAACGGAGTCCAGCGCATCAGCGACAGCTCAGTCATGCGTTTGGAGCCCCTCACGTGAGCAATCCCAGAAACGCCCGGCGCGGCGCGTCGTCCGAACGCGGCTACATCGCCGTGATGTTTTGCCTGCTCTTGAGCGGCCTCGTCCTGTTTGCGGGGTTCGCGGTCGACGTCGGCGGCTGGTACGCCCAGGCTTCAAGAATCCAGCGCGCAGCCGATGCGGCGGCCCTCGCGGGCGTCGTGTACATGCCGGACCTCACACAAGCGACTACAGCGGCGCGCGCGACGGCAACCCGGAACGGCTTCACGCACGGCGGCGACATCGTCGTCACGGTCGCCGCCGTGAGCGGCAACACCCATCAGCTCAAGGTCTCAATCGAAGACAAAAAGGTGCAGCAGTACTTCTCGAGGATCGCGATCAACAATCCCAAGATCGCCCGTGCATCGACGTCCGAATACGTCCTGCCAGTTCCGCTCGGCAGCCCAACCAACACCTTGGGAAACCAAAGCAATCTCGATACTCAGAACCTGTGGGCCTCGATTTCCGGGCCCGGGACAGACAAGAACAACGGTGATCCGTATTCGACCAAGTGCGGAGCGGGTCAGACGAGTTCCGGGTCACCACCGACGTGCACCGGCAACACCGGCGCCTCGGGTGAATACCGCACCACGGGCTATCTGTACTCGATCGAGGTGCCGCCGGCGGGCGTGAACCAAACACTCACCGTCCAGGTATGGGACGCCGGCAACTACGAACGGTTGAGCTACGCGAACATCGAAAACGCCGACCAGGGTGACGTCAACACGTCGTTTGAACTGTTCAAGCCGACGCTGACGCCGCTCGACTCGACGACGTATACCGACAGCACCTACAGCCTCAACACAAAATGCGTGACCGGAACCGGACGCTGGATTATCGCCAACGAGGCCAACTTGTTGACCTACAAGAACAAGTTCGTCACGTTGTGCACGGTCGTAGTGCCGGCCGCTGGCACGTATCACCTGCAGGTGAAGAGCAGCGCGATTCCAGGCGTCACCGACAGCGGAAACGGCTGGAACCAGTTCTCGTTGAAAGCGACGCTCACCGGCGCGACCCAGCCGGCCCTGTTCGGCTACGGCGACCTGTCGCTGTTCAACAACCTCCAGGGTCAGTTCGGCAACCTCACCGCCAACTTCTACCTCGCTCAGATTGGCCAGCAGTACGCCGGCAAGAGCCTGACGGTGAGCTTGTTTGACCCGGGCGACGGAGCGTCGGGCACGTATTTCGTAAACATCCTGAAGCCAGGCAGCGTCACCACGGCGTGCTCCTACGGCATCCGCGACGCCACGCCTGTCGCGGCCAACCCGTGTCGCATTCAAACGCGCACCTCGACCGGCACGAATACATACAACGGCAAATGGCTCGACATCACACTGACAATTCCGACCACTTACACCTGCAGCACTGACTGCTGGTGGAAGGTCCGATACGAGTTCAACTCGGTCACCTTGGGCAACTCACCCAACGACCGAACCGTATGGACCGCCGAGATCACCGGCGATCCCGTCCACCTGGTCAGCGCGTCCTAACCGCCATGACACTCGCGACATCGAGAAATTCTCAACAAATTGAGACCGATATTCAGGATCGTGCGCTTTCGGGCGATGGGGTCACTGAAGGGAGCACATCACATGCATCTACGTAGAACTGCGATCACGATCGCGGCCGTGGTGGCGGGCCTATTGGCCGCCATCGGGGCATCCGCCTACTTGTCCGGGTCCAACGACCGCGCCTACAAGGGTGCGACGCTGGTCAAGGTCTTCAAGGTCGCGAAGGACGTGCCGAAGGGCTATTCCGGCGATCAGGCCATCTCTGAGGGTTACGTGAAGTCGGATTCGATGCCGCAGGAGTTTCGGCCCGGCACCGCACTGACCGACGTCAACGTGCTGCGCGGCAAGGTCGCGCTCACAGCCCTGTCGGCCAACCAGGTGGTCGTTGACGGCATGTTCGTTGACCCCCGCACGGCACAGGTCACGGCGGCGCAGCGCATTCCCGCTGGCAGCGTGGCCCTGACCGTTTCGGTCGACGAAGTTCACGGCGTGGCGGGCTTGCTCGTGCCGGGCGACAAGGTGAACGTGATGATGACGACGCCCGAGGGCGTGCAGCACACCCTGTACCAGAATGTCCCGATCCTGTTCATCGGTGCGACCGGTGCGCCCGAGGCGGGCGACACGCAAACCGTCGCCAATCCCGGCAGCAATCTGATCACCTTCGCCGTGCCCCAAGTCGCGGCCAACCGCATCGCTCTGGCCGGGCAGCAGTCCGGCGGCGTCTATCTCACCCTCGTACCACCGGATTACGCGCCGATCGCTGTCCCAGACGCAACAACGGGGAGCCTGCTCACTGGGCCTCTTACTGCGGACGGGAAGTAGCGCCATGTTCCGAAAGCAGATGAGAGAGGCGGAGTCCGCGCGCGATGTGACGCGTGGACCGCAGGTTGTCGTGGTCGAACGCGATGGCAAACTCACGCTTCGGCTGAGCGAAAGCTGTCCCGAGTTCGTGGTCGAGGAGGCCCATTACATCGACGACGCCGTCAAAGACGCCGTCGGGCCGACCATCATCGTTCTCGGTCCGGAAGCGAGTGGTGAAGCAACCCTCGACCGCGTCGAGGAACTACGCGAACTCGCACCGACGTCAGAGCTCACCTTCATCGTCGTCGTCGCCAAGATCACGACTCATTTGTTGCGCCGGGCATTGCGCGCCGGCATCAGCGATGTTGTAACCGCGGCGTCCAAGACGGACTTCGAGATGGCGATTCGCCGCGCTGTGACCCGGCAGACGGTGCAACTCCTCACCACCCAGCACGAACAGCGCGGTCGCCTGGTGGCAGTGTTCTCGCCCAAGGGTGGCGTCGGCACCACGATGATCGCGATCAATATCGCCGCGATGCACGCCGCGGGCGGGCCTCCGAACGTGATCGTGGACGCCGACCTGCCCTTCGGCGACGTCGCTCTCAGCCTGGGCATCGAGCCGACCAATACGTTGGCGGACGCGACGGGATCGGACCTCGACATGACCCGACTGGCCGGCCTGTTCGCATCGGCGAAGGGCGCCGAGCTTCGAGCTCTCATCGCACCGTCGGATCCGGCGCAAGCCGAGGTGATCACCAGCCATGACGTGCTTCGCACGCTGGAACTCTGCCGCGAAGTCGCACCGCTGGTCGTGGTCGACACTGCCTCCGCGTTCGATGACATCACGCTTGGTGTGCTCGAGGCGGCCGATGAGATTGTCATTGTCGCAACCCCTGATCTCGCGTCGGTCAAGAACGTCAAGATCGCACTGCAGACGATGCGCCAGCTCGGCCTCAGCGACAGCCGCATGCACGTCGTTTTGAACCGCGTGCCGGCTCGGCCCGGGCTCCGGGCAGCCGACATCGAAAAGGCGCTCGGCATCGCCACGATCTCGATTCCCGACGACCCTGCCGTCGGCAAAGCCGAACTGCATGGCGTGCCGGTGGTTGTCGAGGCACCGAAAGCGGCTGTGTCCCGAGCTCTCATCCGCTTGACCGAGCAGTTGGTTCAGTCCGAACTCGCCCACACGAACGCCTAGGGGAACCTGATGTCACTCAAACGTCGCCTCACTGAGGCTGGAGGACCCGAACTCCGCGGTCGCGATCCGCAAGCAGACGCGCTCCGGTTCCGCATCCATCAACAGCTCATCGAGGAACTCGGCCCCGTCCTGTCGGATCGCGATATCGCGCCCGCTGACCTGCGTAAACGCGTCGAAACGTCGCTTCTGGCCGCACTCGACGCGGAGCGGACGAATCTTTCTGCCAAGGATCGCAAGGAGTTGCTGCGCGACGTCGGCGACGACGTGATTGGTTTCGGTCCGCTTGAGCGCTTCCTCGCTGACGACAGCGTCACCGAAATCATGGTGAACGGGCCCACTCACGTTTATGTAGAGCGCGCCGGTCAGGTTGAGCGTGTCGCGTCCGGCTTCATCGACGCCAACCACGTTCGACGCATCATCGACAAGATTGTGGTCCAGGTCGGCCGACGCGTTGACGAAGCCAACCCCATGGTCGACGCGCGGTTGCCCGACGGCAGCCGCGTCAACGCCGTGATTCACCCACTGTCCATCGGGGGACCGTTCCTCACGATCCGCAAGTTCTCCAAGGACCCATTCCAGATCGACGACCTCATCGGGTTCGGCACCCTGTGCCCCGAGGTGATCCCGCTGCTCGAAGCCGCGGTTCGAGGTCGTTTGAACATCGTGGTCTCGGGCGGTACCGGTACCGGTAAGACGACGCTGCTCAACGTGTTGTCGTCGTTCATCCCGGGCAACGAACGTGTCGTCACGATTGAAGATGCCAAGGAACTGCAGCTCCGCCAGGAGCACGTGTTGCCACTCGAGGCCCGTGCGTCGAATATCGAAGGCCGCGGCGCGATCAGCATCCGCGATCTCCTACGCAACTCGCTCCGCATGCGCCCCGACCGCATCGTGGTCGGCGAGTGTCGCGCCGGGGAAGCCCTCGACATGCTGCAGGCGATGAATACCGGTCACGACGGTTCGATCACGACGGTCCACTCAAACACTCCCCGCGACACACTGAGTCGCATCGAAACCATGACCATGATGGCCGGCTTCGACCTGCCAATCCGGGCGATTCGCGAGCAGATGGCGTCCGCGCTGGACTTGATCATCCACGTCACGCGCTTGCGCGACGGCACCCGCCGCGTGACCCATATCACGGAGGTGCAGGGCATGGAAGGCGACCTCATCACCCTGCAAGACGTCTTCTTGTTCGACTTCGACGCCGGCATCGACGAGAACGGTCGGTTCCGCGGACTCTTGAAGTCGACCGGCATCCGGCCTCACTTCACCGAGAAGCTGGCAAATTTCGGCATCGCGTTGCCGAATTCGGTGTTCACCGTGGAAGCCAAGCCCGCTACCCGCTCTCGCAGCGCTCTCAGCCGCCGATGACTCCGGTCGTTCGCCGCCTGCTTGCCCTTCTGGTCACCGCGATCGCGGTCGTCCTCGCAGCGCCGCCGGCTCTCGCTCAAACCCCGGTGGCCTCCCTGGTCATTCGCAGCGTTGATACGACTGGCTGGCCGATGGTGAAGGCCACCGTCCAGTACGACGGAGCACAGGCGCCTGCGTCCGCCGATTTCACCGTGCGAGACGGCGGGCGCATTGTCCGCGACGTCGTCGCGAAACGGATTGATGAGACGCCGACTCCGGTCGGGGTCGTGCTCGTAATCGACACCTCGGGCTCAATGAAGAGCAGCGGGCGCCTTGAGGCCGCCAAGGCGGCTGTTCGCGAGTTCGTCGCCCACCGCAGCCCGTACGAGCGAATCGCAGTTGTCGCGTTCTCGGACTCGCCGCGCATCGTGCATGACTTCAGCGCCGACGCTGGTGCGGCCGCCGCGGTGGACAAGCTCCTTCCAACAGGGGAAACGGCACTTTGGGACGCTGTTTCCGTCGGTGTTGGGCTGCTTGCGGACAATCCGAGTCTCCAGCCGAACCTCGTGGTGCTGTCAGATGGACGCGACACGGTCTCTACGCGCGGCGCGGCAGAGGTCCGGGCGGCCGCGGTCAGCGCGCACGTTGTGGTCCAAACAGTTGGCATCAAGGGCGCCGGTCTGGACAACAGCGGCCTCGCCGCGCTGGCGAGCGCGACAGGTGGGCGCGCCCTGGTTGCTGACGGTGCAGCGGGCGTACAGGGCCTGTTCGATTCGGTTCGCAACCGGCTAACACAGCAATACGAGTTGTCGTGGACTTCGTCAGCGACCGGGTCAGTGGAACTGTCGGTGTCCGCCCACGGCGCCGTTGCGTCCGGCAGCGCCGTGGCTGGTGCCGTGAGTCGGGGCGAGCAGACACAGCCCAGGGTCGTAACCCCGTCCGGACCCTTCGCCGCGATCGGTGGTCTTGGTCGAGTCCTGGCGATGCTCGGGGCGCTGATAGCGGTCGGCTGCCTCGTATTCGGATTTGGCATCGCCAACGCCGGATCAGGTGCACTCCTGGCGCGAATCGAGAACTACAGCACCCCGACGGGCGAAGGCGAAAGAGTCGAAGAGGGTCCCCGAACACGGGTGTCCACCTCAGTCCTTCAGCGTGCCGTTGAGATGACTGGTCGCGCGGCGGACGAACGCGGCGTGCTCACATGGGTTGAGGCGCGGCTCGACGCGGCGCGACTCCCGATCCGTGCCGCGGAGGCCTGCTTTTTCACTCTTTCGTTCGCACTGCTCGCCGGCGTGGGGGTGCTGACGGTCAAGGGCCCGATCATGGGGCTGGTCGCCCTCGTACTGGGCTTGGCTGTGCCCACACAGGTCACCGCGTTTCTCGCGTGGCGCCGGCGGCGGAGTTTCGCCAAACAACTGCCGCAGATGCTTCAGTTGTTGGGCAGCTCGCTGCGAGCCGGATATGCGTTGCTCCAAGGTGTCGAAGCTGTCTCGCGTGAGATGGCGGATCCGATGGGCGCGGAGTTGCGCCGAGTGATGGCTGAGGCGCGCTTGGGTCGGCCGCTGGAGATGGCCCTCGACGACGCCGCCGCTCGAATGGACAGCGGTGACTTCGCATGGGCTGTCATGGCGA
>Ga0307505_10002970_pt1 | contig 11114 bp, 8 predicted proteins | sample 23_S_MG_FD_202183 | JGI IMG/M metagenome (GOLD analysis project Ga0307505, IMG submission 202183) | Soil microbial communities from Populus trichocarpa stands in riparian zone in the Pacific Northwest, United States - 23_S | ecosystem: Environmental > Terrestrial > Soil > Riparian zone > Trees... | reverse complement strand
AATTCTATATACTCGCCGCATGAACGCCATCCGCGTCCTGCCCGAGCTGCTGATCAGCCAGATCGCGGCCGGCGAAGTCGTCGAGCGGCCGGCCTCGGTGCTGAAGGAGTTGCTGGAGAACAGCCTCGATGCGGGCGCGCGGGAGATCCAGGTGACGCTCGCCGAGGGCGGCGCGAAGCGCGTGCAGGTGGACGACGACGGCGCGGGCATCGCGCGCGGGGATCTCGGCCCCGCCTTCGCGCGCCACGCCACCAGCAAGATCGGCACGCTGGAGGACCTCGAAGGCGTGGCCACCATGGGCTTTCGCGGCGAGGCGCTCGCCTCGATCGCGGCGGTGGCGCGCGTCGAGCTGGTATCGCGCGCCCAAGGGGAGGCGCGCGCCTGGTCGCTGTCGGCCGAAGGCGGCGAGCCGGGCGAGGCGCGCCCGGCGGCGCGCGCACCGGGCACCACGGTGGCGGTGGCGGACCTCTACTTCAACACCCCGGCGCGGCGCAAGTTCCTGCGCACCGAGGCCACCGAGTTCGGCCACTGCGACGAAGTGTTCCGGCGCGTCGCGCTGGCGCGGCCGGACCTCGCCTTCACGCTGAAGCACAACGGCCGCGTCTCGGCGCACCTCGCGCCGCAGGGGATGGGGGCGCGCGCCGCGGCGCTGCTCGGCGCGGAGTTCGGCGCCGCCTCGGTGCCGGTGGACGCGCGGGCCGGCCCCCTGCGCCTGCACGGCCTCGCCGGCACGCCGCAGGCGGCGCGCAACCGCGCCGACGCGCAGTACTTCTACGTCAACGGCCGCTACGTGCGCGATCGCCTCCTCGCGCACGCGGTGCGCGAGGCCTACCGCGACACGCTGCACGGCGAGCGCCAGCCCGCCTTCGTGCTGTTCCTCGAGCTCGACCCGCGCGGCGTCGACGTGAACGTGCACCCCGCGAAGACCGAGGTGCGATTCCGCGATGCGCGCGGCATGCACCAGTTCGTGTTCCACGCGCTCAGGCGCGCGCTCTCGCCTTCCGCGGCCGAGGCGCCAGTGAGCTACGCCACGGTGTCCGCGGCGGGCCCGGCGATCCAGGCCGCGCTGGCGATGCAGGAGCCGGTGATGGGCTACCGGCCGGCAGCCGCGCCTTTGCCAGTGTCGGAGAAGGCGCCGCCCCTGGGCTATGCGCTCGCGCAACTGCATGGCGTCTACATCCTCGCGCAGAACGAGGCGGGACTGGTGCTGATGGACATGCACGCGGCGCACGAGCGCATCCTGATGGAGAAGATGAAGACGGGCCTCGACGCGGGCGCCATCGAGCGCCAGAGCCTGCTGGTGCCGGCCGTGTTCCGCGCCGAGGCGCTGGAGGTGGCGAGCGCGGAAGACAACCGCGAGGCGCTGGAAAAGCTGGGGCTGGAGCTGAGCGTGGCCGGCCCGAACGAGCTCGCGGTGCGCGCCGCGCCGGCATTGCTCGCCGGCGGCGACGTGGCGGCGCTGGCGCGCTCGCTCCTTGCCGAGCTGCGCGAATTCGGCGCGGCGCAAGTGCTCGCCGCCCGGCAGAACGAGTTGCTGGCGACCATGGCCTGCCACGCGGCAGTGCGCGCCAACCGGATCCTGTCGCTGCACGAGATGAACGCGCTGCTGCGCGAGATGGAGGAGACCGAGCGCTCGGGCAGCTGCAACCACGGCCGCCCGACCTGGTACCAGCTCACCATGGCGGACCTGGACAAGCTGTTCCTGCGAGGGAGATAGGCATGGCGCACGGCGTACTCATGGTCACCGGCGGCGGCCGCGGCATCGGCGCCGCCACCGCGCGGCTTGCCGCCAGCCGCGGCTACGCGGTCTGCGTCAACTACCTGCGCAACGGCACGGCGGCCGAATCCGTGGTGCAGGCGATCCGTGCGGGCGGCGGCCAGGCGATCGCGGTGGGCGGCGACGTCGCTTCCGAACAGGACGTCGTCAACCTGTTCCGCGAATCGGACCGGCAGCTCGGGCCGCTGACGGCGCTCGTGAACAACGCCGGCATCGTCGAGCGGCAGTCGCGCGTCGAGGCGATGGACGCGGCGCGCCTGCAGCGCATGTTCGCCACCAACGTCGTCGGCGCCTTCCTCTGCGCCCGGGAGGCGATCCGCCGCCTGTCCACGAAGCACGGCGGCAAGGGCGGCGCCATCGTCAACATCTCCTCGGGCGCGGCGCGGCTCGGTTCGCCCGGCGAGTACGTGGACTACGCGGCCTCCAAGGGCGCGATCGACACCATGACCCTCGGCCTCGCCAAGGAGCTGGCGGCGGACGGCATCCGCGTGAACTGCGTGCGCCCGGGCTTCGTGCACACCGACATCCACGCCGCCGGCGGCGAGCCGAACCGCATCGAGCGCCTGCGCGACAGCATCCCGATGAAGCGCGGGGGCGAGCCCGAGGAGGTGGCGCGCGCGGTCCTGTGGCTGCTCTCGGACGAGGCCTCCTACTCCACCGGCGCGATCCTGGACGTCACCGGTGGGCGCTAGTGGCGCCGACCGCCTATGCGCTGCTCGGCCCCACCGCGGGCGGCAAGTCCAGGCTGGCGATGGCGCTGGCGTCGGAATTTCCGCTGGAGATCGTGTCGGTCGATTCCGCGCAGGTGTATCGCGGGATGGACGTCGGTACCGCCAAACCATCGCCTGTCGAGCGCGAGCGCGTCAGGCATCATCTGGTGGATCTCCTCGATCCGACGGAGCGGTATTCCGCGGGCCGGTTTCGCGCCGACTGCGTCGACGCGATCATGGATATTCAAAGGCGGGGCAAGATGCCGCTTCTTGTCGGCGGCACGATGCTCTACTACAAGGCGCTGGCGCAGGGCATGGACGAGCTGCCTGCGGCCGAACCGGGCCTGCGCGCGCAGATCGACGCGCGTGCCGCGCGCCACGGCTGGCCGGCGCTGCACGCCGACCTGGCGAAAGTAGACCCGGTGACCGCCGCGCGCCTCTCGCCCAACGACGCGCATCGCATCCAGCGCGCGCTGGAGGTGTGGGAGCTCTCCGGCAAGCCGATTTCGGAATTGCACAGGTCCGCCGAGGCGGATCTGCCCTTCGAGCTCAGGGCCTACGCGCTGGTGCCGGAAGACCGCGCCGAGCTGCACCGGCGCATCGCCGGGCGCTTCGACCGCATGCTCGAGGAAGGCCTGGTGGACGAACTGAGATCGCTGCGCAAGCAGTACGACCTGAATCCGGACCTGCCGAGCATGCGCTGCGTCGGCTATCGCCAGGCCTGGAGCTTCCTCGAAGGCGAGATCGGCAAGGACGAGCTGCGCGAGAAGGGTATCGCCGCGACGCGCCAGCTCGCCAAGCGCCAGCTCACCTGGCTGAGGAGCCTGCCCGGACTCGAGCCGGCCGGCCAGCTCGCCGCCGCTCTCAAGATCGCGACGCAGGGAGGATTGCCATGACCATTTCATCGAAGGCGCTTTGCGCGATCTACGGCCCGATCGGCCTGCTGGCCCTGGTCGCGACCTGGGGCAACAACATCCACTATCTGGGCCTGGGATTTCTGGGCGCCAACCGGCAGTTCTGGGAAGACACGCTCGCCAATCCCGCCAGCCGCTCGATCACGGTCGACATGTTCTTCCTGGGGCTCGCCGTTTTCGTGTGGATGATCCTGGAAGCCCGCCGGCTGCGCATGCGCGGGGTCTGGCTATACCTCATCTTCGGAATGCTGCTCGCCGTCAGCTTCACCGTCCCGCTTTTCCTCATCAATCGCGAGCGTGCGCTCGCGGCGCTCGGTGCACAGGCGGGCGGCGGCTCCCTCCAGCCCATCGACGCAGCCGGCCTCGCTGCAATCGGGATTGCCGCGGGCACCTATTCCGTCGTCACCTTGCTTCGCTGAAGCGGAGACCGGCCCAGGGGCGCCCAATGCGCGTCGTGCTCGCCACCGTCGGCTCCCGCGGCGACGTCCAGCCGATGCTGGCGCTGGCGCAATCGTTCGCCGCGCGCGGCCACGTTCCGGTCATTGCGGCGCCGCCCGACTTCGAGCCATGGGCCGGAAGGCTCGGTTTTGGCTTCGCCCCGCTCGGCGTCGACATGCAGGCCTACATGGCCAGGAATAGCGGCGGCCTGACCGGCAATCCAGTGAAGATGCTGCGGCAGGCGCGCAGCTTCTTCGACGAGCAGATCCCGCTGCAGGCGCAGCAGCTCAAGCTCGTCTGCGAGAAGGCGGATGCCATGCTCTATGCCGGGCTGGCCGCCAGCGCACCCTCGGTGGCGGAACTGCTTCGACTGCCCATCCTTGGCGTGCTCTACACCTCCTGCATGCTGCCCTCCAGCCAGCACCCGCCGATCAGCTTTCCCTGGCACGGCCTGCCCGGCTGGCTGAACGGATTTCTCTGGCGCGCGAATCGGTACCTTGCGGACAGCCTCGGATTGGCGACGCTCAACCGGACGCGCGCCGGATTCGGCCTGCCGCCGATTGCCAGCCTCAGGCGCCACATTTTCGAGGACCACCCGATGGTCGTCGCCGCCGACGAGGCGTTGTTTCCCGCGGACCCGCAGTGGCGGGGGCGCTACCCGTACGCGAACTACCTCTTCTTCGACGATCCGGCACCGCTCGATCCCGAGCTCGACGCCTGGTTGTCGGAGGGCGAACCGCCGGTGTTCGTCGGCTTCGGCAGCATGTCGGGCGAGGGCACGGACCGCGCCGCCGGCGTGGTCGTGGAAGCGATCGCCGCCACCGGCCGCCGCTGCATCGTGGGTGCAGGCTGGGCAGGAATGGGCTCTGGCGGGCTGCCGGCGGGCTGGCGCGTGGTGCGCGACGCGCCGCACGCCCTGCTCTTCCCTCGTGCAGCGGCCGTGGTCCACCACGGCGGCTCGGGCACCACGGCCCAGGCATTGCGCGCGGGCGTGCCGCAGGTGCTGCTGCCTCTGATCCTCGACCAGTTCCACCACGCCCACCGGTTGCACCTCGCCGGGCTCGCGCCGCGGCCGGTGCCGATGGAGAAAATCACCGCCGGCAAACTGGCCGATGCAATCCAGGCGGCGATGCAACTGCCGGCCGGTCCGCGGCAGGCGGCCGCGGCGCGGCTGCGCGCGAGCGACGGTCGAGGGGAAATCGTGCGGCGCGTCGAAGCGATGGCCGCACACCCCGGGGCGAGGCGGATCGCCGGGAATATCCCCAGGGCGCTCTGACGCTTCCCGGATTACCGCGCCTACTCGGGCTTGATGCCCACCTCGGCCGTCACGCGGCGCCAGACCGCGAGCTGTTCCCGCGTGAACGCCGCGAGCTCCTCCGGCGTCGAGCCGCGCGGCTCGAAGGCGAGCCTGCCGAAGGCTTCGACCACCTCGGGCCGCCTGAGCAGCGCGATCAGCTCGCGAGAGATGCGGTCCGTGATGTCCCGCGGCATGCCCTTCGGCCCGAACACCCCGCCCCAGGGGGTGATCGTGAGGCCGCTCACGCCGGCCTCCGCCATCGTCGGCGCGTCCGGCAGCAGCGGGCTGCGGCTGGGCAGCATCGTGGCGAGGACGCGGAGCTTGCCTTCCCTCACCTGCGGCGCGGCGCTGCCCGGCGTGGCGAGGGCGAACTGCACGCGGCCGCCGAGCAGGTCCAACGTCAGCGGCGCGTCGCCCTTGTAGGGGATGTGCACCACGTCGAGCTTCTGCTGCTGCACGAGCTGCGCCGTGGAGAGCATGGCCGTGCTGTTGCCGCTGCCGTAGTTGAGCTTGCCGGGGTTGGCGCGGATGTAATCGAGCAGCTCCCGCATGTTTTTCGCCGGCACGCTCGGGTGCGCGAACATGAAGAAGCCGAACTGCCCGATCATCGACACCGGGGTGAAGTCGTTCAGCGGGTCGTAGGGGGGAGACTTCTTCACCACCGGCACCCAGGAGAACGCGGTGTTGGTGGCGTAGAACAGCGTGTAGCCGTCCGGCGCCGCCTTCATCGCGGCGTCCGCGGCGATGGCGCCGTCGGCGCCCGCCTTCGGCTCGATGATCACCGGCTGGCCGAGCGCCTGGCCGAGCGGCTGCGCGAAGATGCGCGCGCCGAGCTCGGCGGCGCCCCCGGGCGGGAAGGGCACGATCAGGCGGATCGGCTTGTTCGGGTACTGCGCCTGCGCGGCGGCGCACAGGGTGCCGAGCGCGAGCGCGGCGACGAGTTTTCTCATGGGACCTCCTCCTCGGGGGCAATTGTAGAATGAAACCGTCGCGCGGAGGCAAGTATGGACATCGGCATCGTGGGTCTGGGCAGGATGGGCGCCAACATGGCGCGGCGGCTGGCGCGCGGCGGCGTGCGCGTGCTCGCCTACGACCGCGAGCGTGCGGCGCGCGACGCGCTCTCGGGCGAGGCGGACGTCGCCTGCGTCGAGAGCCTCGCCGCGCTGTGCGCCCGGCTCGAGGGCGAGCGCGTGCTGCTGCTGATGCTGCCCGCCGGCGCCGCCACCGAGGACACGCTGCGCGAGCTGCTGCCGCTCGTTTCCTCGGGCGACACGCTGGTGGACGGCGGCAACGCCTTCTACAAGGATTCGATGCGCCGCGCGCTGGAACTCTCCCGACTGGGCCTGCGCTACATCGACGCCGGCGTCTCCGGCGGCGTGCACGGCCTCGCCAGCGGCTACTGCCTGATGCTCGGCGGCACGCCGAAGTCGATCGAGCTGTTCGAACCCTACGCCCGCGTCCTCGCGCCGGGGCCGGAGCGCGGCTGGCTGCACTGCGGCCCGGCGGGCGCCGGCCACTACGCCAAGATGATCCACAACGGCATCGAGTACGGGATGATGCAGGCGCTCGCCGAGGGCTTCGCGCTGCTGGAAGCGCGCCAGGACCTGGGCTTCGACGCCGGGCGCCTCGCCGAGACCTGGCGCCACGGCAGCGTGATCCGCTCCTGGCTGCTCGACCTGTGCGCCGAAGTCCTGCAGCGCGACGACGCGCTCGAGGGCGTCGCGCCGGTGGTCGCCGACTCGGGCGAAGGGCGCTGGGCGGCGCTGGAGTCGATCGAGCTCGGCGTCCCCGCGCCGGTGATCGCCATGGCGCTGATGGGGCGCTTCTCGAGCCAGGGGCGCTCGGACTACGCGAGCAAGCTCCTCGCGATGATGCGCTCGGGCTTCGGCGGGCACGCGGTCACGAAACCTTGAGGATCGTCGTGATGGGCGTGTCGGGATGCGGCAAGAGCACGGTCGGCGCCCTGCTCGCGCAAAGACTCGGCGTGGAGTTCCTGGACGCGGACGAGTACCACCCGCCGCGGAACGTGGCGAAGATGGCGGCGGGGGTGCCGCTCACCGACGCGGACCGGCAGCCCTGGCTCGAGCGCCTCAACGCGGAACTGCGCCGGCGCGAGAACGCCGTCCTCGCCTGCTCCGCGCTCAAGCAGTCCTACCGCGACGTCCTGGCGCAAGGCGCGGAGTGCCGCTTCGTGCACCTGCGCGGCTCGATCGAGCTGATCCGCGCGCGCCTGGCGGAGCGCCGGCACCGCTACATGCCGGCCTCGCTGCTGGAGAGCCAGTTCGCCTCGCTCGAGCCGCCGGCGGAGGCGATCGAGACGGATATCGCCGCCTCGCCGGAGGAATGCGTGCAGGCGATCGCCGCGGCGCTGCGGGGCTAATCGCCCGCCGCGATCCCCGCGCGCCGGGGATCCGACCCGCCGCGCCAGCCGCCCGGCACGCGCTCGATGCCGTGCAGGCCGCTGGTGAGCGCGGTGAAGTTGAGCACGTGCCCGCGCTCGGCGAGCGCGTCGCCCAGCTCCTCCGCGGCGGTGCGCCGTTCGAGGAAGGTCGGGCCGTTGGTGCTGCCGAAATTCGGCGCCGAGATCGCCTGCTGGATATCCATGCCCCAGTCGAGCATCGCCACCAGTGTCCTGGCGACGTAGTTGGGGATCGCCAGGCCACCGGGCGAGCCGAGCGCCATCCTGAGGCGCCCATCCCGCTCGAACACGAGGGTCGGCGCCATGGAGCTGCGCGGGCGCTTTCCCCCTTCGACCCGGTTCACCGCCGGGCGGCCGAACAGCGCCGGGTTGAAGCTGAAGTCCGTGAGCTGGTTGTTGAGCAGGAACCCGCGCACCGCGATCCGGCTGCCGAAGGCGTGTTCGATGGTGGTGGTCATCGCCACCGCGTTGCCCCCGGCGTCCACCACCGACAGGTGGCTGGTGCCGGCGGCTTCGCCGTCGAGATTCCCGGGCAGCGCGTAGCCCATCGAGCGCTCGCCGATCCGCTTCGCCCGGGCATCCAGATAGCCGGGTAAAAGCAGCTTCGCGAGCGGCGCCGGCGCAAAGGCGGGATCGGCGACGTGCAGCAATCGGTCGGCGTAGGCAAGGCGCGCCGCTTCGCTGAAGAGATGCACCGCCTCCGCCGAGCCCGGCTTCGCCGCGGCGAAACCCGTGCGCTCCAGCAAGCCCAGCATCTGCAGCACGCCGACGCCGCCCGAACTGGGCGGCCCCATGCCGCACAGGCGATAGCCGCGATACGCGCCGCACACCGGCTCGCGCTCGATCACGCGGTAGCGCGCAAGATCCTCGAGCGCGAGGTCGGAGCGCGCCGCGCGCACGATGTCCTCCGCGATCGGGCCGGTGTAGAAGGCGTCGGCGCCCCTCGCCGCGAGCGCGCGCAGGGTCGCCGCGTACTCCCGGTCGAGCGGAAACAACGCCTGCACGTCGGGAAAGCGTTCGAGCATGCGGGTGAGCCGCCGCGTCCTCTTGAATCCGCCGTCGGCGAGGCGGAGCGCCGGCTCGAACAGGCGCGCCCAGGGCAGCCGGCCGTGCTCGCGGTGCAGGACCTCCAGCAGCCGCGGCACGCCGGGCACGCCGACCGCGCGCCCGCTCGTCACGGCACGCAGGAACTCCTCGGGGTTGCCGTGCCGGTCGAGGAAGCGGTCGGCCTTGGCCGCGGCCGGCGCGGCCTCGCGGCCGTCGTAGCTGCGCACGCGCCGCGCCTTCTCCGACCAGTGCAGCACGAAGGCGCCGCCGCCCAGGCCCGAGGACTGCGGCTCGGTGAGCCCCAGCACCAGCTGCACGGCGATCGCGGCGTCGGCGGCGCTGCCGCCCGCGCGGAGCATTTCCAGGCCCGCCTCGACGGCGAGCGGATCGGCAGCCGCCACCATGAAGCGCTTGGCATGGGCGGCCTTGCGCTCGGTGCGCCCGGTGTCGATCTCGGGCGAGCCCAGCTGCGCGCCGGCGGCGGCGCAGAAAAGAAAAAGGGCAGCCGCAGCCGCCCTTTTCGTCGAACGGGAAGGCGCGCTCACACCATCAAGGGTACGACGAGCAGCGCCACGATGTTGATGATCTTGATCAGCGGGTTGACCGCCGGGCCGGCCGTGTCCTTGTAGGGGTCGCCCACCGTGTCGCCGGTGACCGCCGCCTTGTGCGCCTCCGAGCCCTTGCCGCCGTGGTGGCCGTCCTCGATGTACTTCTTGGCGTTGTCCCAGGCGCCGCCGCCCGTGCACATGGAGATGGCGACGAACAGGCCCGTGACGATGGTGCCCATCAGCACGCCGCCCAGCGCCGCCGGCCCGAGGATCAGACCGACCAGGATCGGCACCAGCACCGGCAGGAGCGACGGGATCATCATTTCCTTGATCGCCGCGCGCGTCAGCATGTCCACCGCCACGCCGTACTCCGGCTTCGCGGTGCCGGCCATGATGCCGGGGATCTCCTTGAACTGGCGGCGCACTTCCACCACCACCGCGCCCGCGGCGCGGCCCACGGCTTCCATCGCCATGGCGCCGAAGAGATAGGGCACCAGGCCGCCGATAAAGAGGCCCACGATCACCATGTGGTTCGACAGGTCGAAGGTCACCGACTTGCCCGCCGCCGAGAGCGCGTGCGTGTAGTCGGCGAACAGCACCAGCGCGGCGAGGCCCGCCGAGCCGATGGCATAGCCCTTGGTCACCGCCTTGGTGGTGTTGCCCACCGCGTCAAGGGGATCCGTGATGTCGCGTACCGAGTCCGGCAGGTCGGCCATCTGCGCGATGCCGCCGGCGTTGTCGGTGATCGGCCCGTAGGCGTCCAGCGCGACGATGATGCCCGCCATCGAGAGCATCGAGGTGGCGGCGATGGCGATGCCGTACAGGCCCGCCAGCGCGTAGGACGCGAGGATCGCGATGCACACCGCCACCACCGGCCAGGCGGTGGACTTCATCGACACGCCCAGGCCCGCGATGATGTTGGTGCCGTGCCCGGTGGTGGAGGCCTGCGCCACGTGCTGCACCGGCGCGTACTGCGTGCCGGTGTAGTACTCGGTGATCCACACCAGGAACCCGGTGAGCGCCATGCCGACCACCGCGGTGCCGTACAGGTGGCCGACGCCGATCATCTTCGCCTCGCCGGCGATCTCGAAGGGCACGCTCGCCACGATCGGCCCCATCATCACCTGCGTGATCGGCCAGAACGCGACGAGGGCGATGCCGCCGGCGACCGCGAGGCCCTTGTAGAGGGCCGGCATCACGTTCTTCTCGCCCGGCTTCGCCTTCACGAACCAGGTGCCGACGATCGAGGCGATGATGGCGAAGCCGCCGATCACCAGGGGATAGATCACCGCCGCCGAAGACTTGAGCATCAGGGCGCCCAGCAGCATGGTGGCGACGATGGTGACGGCGTAGGTCTCGAACAGGTCGGCGGCCATGCCGGCGCAGTCGCCGACGTTGTCGCCCACGTTGTCGGCGATCACCGCGGGGTTGCGCGGATCGTCCTCCGGGATACCCGCTTCCACCTTGCCCACCAGGTCGGCGCCGACGTCGGCGCCCATGGGGTATATGCCGCCGCCGAGGCGCGCGAAGATGGAGATCAGCGAGCCGCCGAAGGCGAGGCCCACCAGCGGGTGGATGATGTGCACCAGGTTGGCCTTGTCGAGCGCGTTGGCGTAGAGCAGCGCGTAGAAGCCCGCCACGCCCGCGAGGCCCAGGCCCACCACCAGCATGCCGGTGATGGCGCCGCCCTTGAAGGCCACCTGCAGCGCCTCGTTCAGCCCGACGCGCGCCGCTTCCGCGGTGCGCACGTTGGCGCGCACCGAGATGTTCATGCCGATGATGCCCGAGGCGCCCGAGAGCACGGCGCCGAGCAGGAATCCCCAGGCGGTGGTCCAGCCCAGCTGCGGGATGAAGCCGATGGCGAGGAACAGGACCGCGCCGACCATCGCGATGGTCTTGTACTGGCGCCACAGGTAGGCGGTGGCGCCTTCGCGGATCGCGGCCGCGATCTCGCGCATGCGCTC
>Ga0307505_10002969_pt1 | contig 11120 bp, 10 predicted proteins | sample 23_S_MG_FD_202183 | JGI IMG/M metagenome (GOLD analysis project Ga0307505, IMG submission 202183) | Soil microbial communities from Populus trichocarpa stands in riparian zone in the Pacific Northwest, United States - 23_S | ecosystem: Environmental > Terrestrial > Soil > Riparian zone > Trees... | reverse complement strand
TCGATGGGCGGAGAGACCTCGTATATGCGCACATCCTCCTACCGCACCCACCGTATCTCGTTGATTCCAGTTGCGAGGTCCGCCCACCACAGCAGAGACTTTCGGCGCCGAATCGAATCGCCGAACAATTAGCTTGCACCGACTCCCTTTTGATCGAGATCCTCGAAGCACTACCACCTGAAGCTGCCGTACTAATCGCGGGAGACCACGGCAGCGCCACCCGCGGCCAGAACTTCCTAAGCCCGTCAGAATGGAACGACGCAGACATCGCCGAGAGATTGGGCGCATTTCTTTCCTACCGACTCCCATCCACCTGCATCGGCCCGAATGTCCAAAGCAACCTCTCCGCGATGAGGGCGTTGACGATATGCGTTCTCGACGTCACTCTGCCTGACGAAAACAATGCCTTCGTCTTGGGTCTGGACAGTCCACATGAAATATCCGTCGAAAGGCTCGACAACATTTCTGAGGCCCTCTCGAATGGTGACCTCGCGCGCGACTGATAGCCGTGCATGAGACCTCCGCTACAGCAACCCGGCTAAGGGTTGAACCTCCCCTTCCAACTCCTCGAGACTCCCGTGGTTGGGGACCACGAGATCGGCCACCGCCAGCCACTCGGCACGGGACGGCTGGGCCTTCATCCTCGCCCGAGCGTCGTCTTCGCTCATCCCACGCTCCATCGCCCGAACAAGCCGGACATCGTCACGGCAGTCGACCACGATCCGGCGCCATTCGTCGCCGAGACCGTGGCTCAGCAACGGAATCTCCACCACCACCGCCCCCTCGACCTCATCGACTCGATCTTTGATCACCTCGAAGATGTGAGGATGGGTAATCCCCTCGAGCGCCGCCAGCTGGCCGGGCTCGTTGAACACCACCGACGCCAGCGAGGGGCGGTCGATCTCCCCGTCACGGACGACATGAGGCCACCGCTCGGCCACCTCGGCGAAAGCAGGTCCATTCGAGTGGAGGACGAGGTGGCCGATCGAGTCGGCGTCGATGGTCACGATCCCGGCCCTCGTCAGATACTCCCGGACCTTGCTCTTGCCCGAGGCGAGGCCGCCGCTCAGGATCCATCGGTGCTGCTCAGAACTCACGTGGCGCGACGGTAGCCTTCGATCATGCAGGCAACTGCGGCCCCCTGGGAATCCCGCGTCCATCGAACGGTTGTTGCCGGACAGTGGGTCGCTTTGACCGTCGGGATCGTCTCCAACATGGTGGCCACCGGTGGCTCCGGGACGTCGCTCGGTGCGATGGCGATCGCATCCGGATATGTCATCGGCTCCACTCTCATCCCCGAAGCCTGGTTCCGGAGACGGTTCGGTGTGGAGGGGATCTCGCTCAGCGGTGCGGTGGCAGTGGCCATCGCCTTGACCATGACCGGGGGTCCCGACAGCCCCTACCTCCTACTCTCCATGGGCCCTCCCGTGTTCGCCACTCTCTACGGTGGGCTTCGCTCTGGTTTCACAACTGGGGCGCTCTCCGGCGCACTCCTCGTCCTCATAACCCTCGCCGAGGACCGGCCGATCATCGACGCCGCTCCCGGTGTCGCCCTCTACCTCGTATTCGTGTTGCTCGTCGGGGTCATTAGGAGACTGCTGGAGGACATCCATCTCCAGGCGACCACCCTGGCCCACGAGAAAGAATGGGCCACACTCCAACTCCACCGCCTCGAAGAGACACATGGGGCGCTTCTCAAGCTCACCGAAGACGTCTCGACCGGGCGGCTCAACGCCACCGAGGTCGGCGCCGACACGTTGGAGCTCATCATGGAGCGTTTCCCCGGCTCTGCCGGGAAACTGGCAGTGCAGGGTGAGCAAGGTCTGGTGGTGCTCGCCGCCCGCGGCATCCCCGAGGAGGAAGGGCACATCTACAACCTCCCCCTGTCCACGTCGGACAACGAAGTGGGCAATCTCGAGTTGACCACGGCAGAGCAGATGACGGCCGGCCAACTCGACGAGGTCGCTGCGATCATCCACCCGGTCAGCGTGGCGTTCGCCAACCTCCAACTCCTGCAGGACATCGTCGGTTCTGCGGTGGCCGAGGAGCGAACCCGTCTCGCCCGGGAGATGCACGACGAGATCGGTCCCTCTCTCGCCTCTCTGGGGCTTGCCCTCGACATGACGGCCATGCAACAGGCCGACAATCCGGAGGTAGCAGCAGACCTTCAGGTCCTGCGTTCCAACGTGACCAAATTGGTCGAGGACGTGCGGGCCTCTGTGGCGGACCTACGCAACGCGCCCGGGCCTACCCTCACCGCACGGCTCCTCCAGGCCACCTCGACATTCGAAGGAGACCCGCCCGTGATGGTCGACCTCGACGAACGACGGCCGCCCCGCCCTGCCCAGATCGGCGACCTGACGTCGATCCTCTCCGAGGCCGCCCGCAACGCCCACCACCATTCCAAGGCTTCGATGATCGTGATTTCGGGCCATGTCGACCGTTCATTCGGCTCTTGTTCGGTCGTGGACGACGGCGTCGGATTCGATCCCGATCATGAGCCCGAGGGTCACTACGGGCTGACCGGGATGAGAGAGCGGGCAACGAAGATCGGAGCGAAGATCAAATTCGAGTCAAAGCCGGGAGTAGGGACCGCCGTGACAGTTGAATGGGGATCGAGATGATTCGTGTGATGATCGCCGACGACCACAAGCTCTTCGCCGAAGGCCTCAGCCAGGCGTTGAACAGCCTCCCCGATGCCCGCGTGGTTGGGGTCGTGGATTCCGGGCCTGCCTTGGAAGAGGCCCTCATGAGCCAGCCCGCCGAGGTGTGTGTGGTGGACATCGAGATGCCCGGGGGCGACGGCATCGACACCATCGCCAAGCTCGGCCGTCAATCGCGGGCGATAGTGGTCTCCATGCATGCCTCCGACGAGCAGCGCCAACGAGCTGAGGAGGCAGGAGCGAAGGCCTTCTTCTCGAAGGGAGTTCCGCTCACCACCCTGGCCGCCGCCATCCGCGCCGTGGCAGACGGAAAAGACCTCCTCGAGCTCACCGACGAGGAGCGTGACGATCTATTGGAGACGTATCGCGAGGCTCAGCTCGACCCAGGAGCCGCCTCACTGACCGCGCGGGAGCGAGAGATCCTCCAATTGTTGGCGGTCGGCGTCTCAGCGACCGAAGAGCTCTCGGAGCGTCTCTATATCTCACCGAAAACGGTCAAGAACCACTTAGCGTCCATATTTCAGAAGCTGGCAGTCAGCGACCGCACTCAGGCAGCCATCGAGGCGATCCGACTCGGCATCGCCAAACCGTCTTGATCTGGTTCGCTTATTAGGCCTGTAGGCCCATCAGGTTCTGGCGAAATCGGCCGTAATCTCATAGGTAACTGACAGGAGGGAAACCCTGTGACCCGCTTGATGCAATATTGGAACAGCGAAAAAGGCGCCTCGATGGTCGAGTACTCCTTGCTTGTGGTTCTCATAGCCATCGTGGCTTGGGTAGCAGTCGACCTTGCTGGAAGTGCGCTTTCGGAGACTTACTCCGAGATCGGTTCCGATCTGGTTAACGCCGGACCGTGACCTGATGGTTCTCGGGACCCATTGTTTCGAGAACTTGGTGGGCATAACTTGCCCATCGCAAGTCAGCTAGGACGACCCAAGGAGGGTTTCAATGCTTGCTCTGTGGACCAAGGCTACGACCTGGTTGAAGGAAGAGAAGGGTGCCTCGATGGTTGAGTATGCCCTCCTCGTGGTGCTGATCGCCATTGTGGCACTGGTTGCAGTGACACTCGCCGGTGATGCTGTCTCCGAGACCTTCAGCGAGATCGGCTCAAGCCTCGACTGACAAACAGTCATCTAAGACAGAAAAGCCCGCTTCGGCGGGTTTTTCTGCGTTTTGGGGTACCCGGGACGCCTTCCGGACCGGGCGTAGGCAAGAGAGATGGGATCAGGGGCGGAGGACGACGAACTGATCGTCCTCGTGGACCGTTTCCCATCCGGCGGCGACGATCTCCCCCGTGAGCCCGGAGTCGGCAGGCAGCAAGGCCTGGGTGATCCCCCACTCCTCGAAGACCGGCCCCCACGGCTCCTCGCCGTCTCTGACCGCAACGAACTCGGCCATGTGAGCGCCGTAGAGCTCGGCTCGGTCGTCGATGAAGACCAGGAACTCGGGGCCTTCTGCCCAGATCAGAAAGCCCCCTGTGCGGTCGTCGTGAAACGTTGGGACGTTCTCGAGCTCCTGGGTGGCCACAACGGGGAAGCGTTCCTCACTCAGCTGCCCGTCACCTTTGATGGTGAACGGCAGCACCAGCACGAATGCCGCAAAGACTGTCGCCGGGACCATTCCCAAGCGCCGCTCGGTTCCGAGCCTCACAGGGCCCAAAGCAGCCGCTACAGCGGGTATGAGGCCTATCCAGGCGGGAGGGACGGCCCGCAGCGACGAGGCCCCGAGAATCGCGAAGGGAACGACCACTATCAGCTGTCGAAGCGGGAGACGTTTGGTGATAAGCCCACCCGCAATCAGCGCCAACCCCACGAGGAAGGGAACGAAGACAGGAGAGGTGAGACCCGGTCTCTGCCACTCACTGAGCAGAGCCAGGGTGTCCCCGACCTCGGCGAAGTCGAGCAGCATGGTCACGACACCCAGGCCGTGGGCGGTCGCCAGAGTGACCAGGCCGGAAACGATGGCAGTGGGAAGCCACTTCCATTCCCTCTCGGCGATCAGCGACAAACCGACATAGGCAAGGCCGATGGCAAAGCTGCCATGGGTCGACGCCCAGATCCAGAAGATGAACGGGAGGGCCCAGCGCAGTTTCGGGCTGTCCCAGGCGAGCAATGCGAGTCCGAACAGTGCAAAAGAGAACACGACTGGACGCGGCACCAGGAAAGAGATCATCAGCACCACAGTGAGCAGTGAGACGATCGCCGTCGACATGGTGCTCCCTGAGCGTCGGTAGGCGACCAGCCCAATGGCTACGAAGGTGACAACGGTCAGGATCAGGAGCATCGGAGCCACGAATCCGAGCCCGCCGGCTGCGTCCTCCCCCCACGAGTAGAAGAGCTCGGCCAACCAGCTCTGGGTCAACCACGGCTCGCCCAGCATGGTGAACGAGAACGGGTCCTCCGTCAGCACCGCTCCGCCGTCTACCTGGAGCTCACCCGCCCTGATGTGCCAGAGGAAGCTGTTGTCCCTGATCGGCGCCCACGCATCGATCACCAGCGCCACCCAGGGGATGACCAGGATCAGGTGTGCGATCGAGAAGCGACCTCGTGACGGCCGGGCAGCCGTCCCGGTCATCTGTTGATGAAGTTCTCGGAGATCGAGATGGCCGCAGGGCCAAGAAGCACGATGAAGAGCGCCGGGAAGATGCAGAAGACGAGTGGGAACACCAACTTCACCGGGGCGGCGAACGCCTTCTCCTGGGCTCGTTGACGCCTCTTGATCCTCATCTCGTCGGCCTGCACCCTGAGGACGCGGGAGATGGTGACACCAAACGCCTCCGCCTGGATCATCGCCAGTAGGAATGAGCGAAGCTCGTCGAGATCGGTGCGCTCCATCATGTGGCGCATGGCGTCGCGCCGGCTGACACCGACCCGGGTCTCCTGGAGCATCCTGAAGAACTCCTCAGAGAGCGGCCCGGGGACCGTCGCTACCACCCTCGACAGGGCAGAGTCGAAGCCAAGACCGGCCTCCACCGAGATGACCAGCAGGTCGAGGACGTCGGGGAGAGCCCGCAACATCGTCTGACGACGCTCGTCCACCTTGCGCTCCAGCCAGGCGTCCGGGCCGAAGAAGCCCAAGGCGATGGGCATCACAAACAGAGCGATCCTCTGCAGCGAATCGGCGCCGTAATCCAACAGGAAGAAGCCGCCGATGAGACCCACGCTCGTGGTGAGCAGCTTGATGACCGTGAACGCCGGGGCGTCGAGGTTGCCCGGGTAGCCGGCGAGCATGAGCTTGCGCTGCTTCTTCTCCAGATATCCGACAGGGGTGAACCGCTTGAGGAAGTTGCCGACTTTGATGACCACCGGCCCGACGGTGCGCTGGGCAAGAGGCTTGGCCAGCTCGTCGTCACGCAAGCCAGACACCGTTTCCCGGCCGTAGAGCTCCAGGCGGTTGGCCATGTCCTCACGGGCACGGGTGACGCCCAGGCCGGCCCACACCACGATGAACAGGACGAGGGCGAAGACGGTGAGAACCGCCAGCAGGATTGGGTCGAATGAACTCATATCTCGATATCCACGATCTTCTTGAGCCAGAAGAGACCAGCGAGGATCAGCATGATTCCTACGCCCAAAGCCATCTGGCCGAATGTGTTCGTAATCAACGGGTTCAGGTAGTCACGGTTGGAGAACCAGAGGAAGACGAACAGGAGGAACGGCAGGGCGCCGAGCACGATGGCCGAGATACGGCCCTCAGCGGTGAGTGCCCTGATCTCTCCCTTGAGACGGTTGCGAGCACGCATGGTGTCCGCCACCGTCTGCAGGACCTCGGCGAGGTTACCGCCGACCTCCCGCTGGATCTCGATGGCCATGACGGCCCACTCGAAGTCCCCGGACTTGGTCCGATCGACCACGCCCTCCAATGACTGGGTGACCGTACGGCCGAGACGGGCTTCGGCGATCGCCCTCTGGAACTCGCGGGCAGTCGGGTTGGGCGCCTCGGACGACACCGCCTCGGTCGCCTGCAACAGCGAGTAGCCGGCACGAAGCGACGTCGACATCAGGGTCAGGGTGTCCGGGAGCTGATTCTCGAACTTCCGCTTCTCACGTCCACCTGCCCAGTTGATCAAGAACACGGCCAGGAGCAGGAAGATGGCGAAGGCGATCAGGCCTGCGACGAACCCGTTGAAGATCGCAACCAGGATGCCACCGACGGCAGATAGACCGATCATGCCAAGGACGGCCTCGCCGGGGGTCATCGGGATGTTGGCCTGCTCCAATGCCGAGTTGACACCTGAGAGAAGACCGCGCCTCTTGACCTCTTCCTCAGCCGCCTGGGTGAAACGATTGAGCAGCGGGATCTTGGAGAGGAACGAGCCGCCCTCTTCCTCGTCGGGCTTGGTCCCTCGGCGCCCATAGGCCTGGAGTCGCTTGGCGAAACGACCCGGGTCGTCGTCGTCCTCACGGCCGAAGAGGATGATCAGGAACAGGAACAGCGTGAGCCCGAGCCCGGCGGCGCCCATGAGCATCAAGGTGTCGATGCTGAGAGCCGCTCCACTCTCGACCACCATCGTGGTCAGAGGAAGCAGTGTGGTTGTGGTGGTCTCGCCAGCCACCGTCGTGGTGGTGACGGCGTATCCGGAGACGACGAAAGTCTGTGATGCCGTGAGGCCCTGGTAGCTCACCTCGAAGTCGACCTCGCCAGGTGTGGAGACAGGCGAGACGAATCGGGCGACCAACGTGTTGTTGATCTCACGCCCGATCTCCCCGTACAAGCCCTCCAATGCCTCCGGCTCCGGAGTCGAGAGGAAGAGCCCTCCGCCGGCCTCGGCTACTTGTTGCACCGGCTCGGGGTTGAAGTCAGGCGACTCCAGCGCCACACCGAAGGTTCGGACATCGCTCTCCGAAACCGCAGCCACGGCGTCCTCGAGGGTGCCTAGGGAGGCGGTGTCCTCACCGTCGGTGAGAACGATCATGTTGGGAAGCAGATCTCTCGCGTTGGGCTGGTCGAAGAGGGCGACTCCCTGCACCACAGCATCGTTGAACGAGGTCTCCCCCGCAGCCACGATGGCGCCGAGCGTCGCATTGAGCGCCTCTTTGTTGTTGGTGAAGCCGGAGACGACCTGAACGCCGTCCGAGAAGGTCACGATGGCGATCCGGTCCTCGGCGCGGGCCTGGTCGACGAAGCTCTGCGCCGCCCCGATGGCTGCCTCCATTGGAGCGCCCTCCATCGAGCCCGAGGTGTCGATCACGAGGACGACGCCGACCGGCAAGCTCGAAGCGCCAACCGGTTCCACGACGAGATCTGACACCGGGTCGCCGTTGGCGGTTATCTCCACAGCGGCCGGGTCGAGGTCCTCGGTGAAATTGCTGAACTCCACGACCATCTGGGTCTGCCCGCCTTCGGGGTAGCGGGACCCGTTGATGTCGACGATCTCGACACCCTGGCCCGCCTCCTGAGCCATTGCGGGCACAGCAAGCAGCATCATTGCGGCAACAGCCGCGAAGAGCTTCCTCAAGGTCAGCCGCCTCTCCTGGCGAAGGGCTCGGGATCGAACAGGTCGGCAGGCAGACGAATGCCCTGGTTCTCCAACTCCTCGGAGAAGCTGGGCCGGATGCCGGTGGCCTTGAGACGACCCTTGTAGAGACCGTCGTCGTCCACACCCATGCCGAAGTCGAACAAGAACAGGTCCTGGAGGGTGATGATGTCGCCTTCCATGCCCTCGACCTCGGTGACGTGGGTGACACGCCTCGTGCCGTCCTTGAGACGGGAGACATGCACGACCAGGTCGACAGCGGAGGACACCTGCTCACGAATCGCTTTCACAGGGAGGTCGAAGCCGGCCATGAGCACCATGGTCTCGATACGAGACAAGGTGTCACGGGGAGTGTTGGAGTGGACCGTGGTCAGTGAGCCGTCATGACCCGTGTTCATGGCCTGGAGCATGTCCAGGGCGGCGGCGTCACGAACCTCACCAACGACGATGCGGTCGGGCCGCATACGCAGAGTGTTCTTCACCAGATCGCGAATGGTCACTGCACCGAGACCCTCGATGTTGGCGGGGCGGGACTCCAGCGTGAGCACGTGCTCCTGGTGGAGCTGGAGCTCGGCGGCGTCTTCCACAGTGATGATGCGCTCGTCGCCAGGGATGTAGGCGGACACCACGTTGAGAGTCGTGGTCTTACCAGAGCCGGTACCACCGGAGATGATGATGTTGAGACGGCCCCTAACACACGCCCGCAAGAAGTCGGCCGTGCGCTGCGTGAACGTGCCGAAGCTGATGAGGTCAGCCTCTTGGTAGGGGTCTACCGCGAATTTACGAATGGTGAGGTACGGGCCACCGATCGCCAGAGGGGCGATGATGGCGTTGACACGAGAGCCGTCGGGGAGACGGGCATCGACCATTGGGGTTGCCTCGTCGACACGACGACCAATCTGGCCGACGATCTTGTCGATGATCCTGCGAAGGTGCACATCGTCGACGAAGCGCACATCCGACTTGAGGATCCGGCCAGACTTCTCATAGAAGATGTCGTAAGGCCCGTTGGCCATGACCTCGGTGACTTCCGGGTCGTTGAGCAGAGGATCGATGGGACCGTAACCGAGGACGTCGGAGGCGATCTCGTTGAGCAGAGCGCGGCGATCGGCGGAAGTGAGGGGAAGACCCTGCTCCTGATCGACGGCCCACTCGAGCATCTCGAGGACCCGGAGACGAAGCTCGGCATCGGACATGCCACGGTCGTAGAGGGTCGGGCCCAGTTCTTCGACCACCTTGAAGTGGAGTCGACCTCGCAGTTCGCCCAAGGCGTCGGTGCGATTGACGCTGATGTCTGCTGGCTCCGTCTGACGGGCTGCAGCGACTCTTTCAGATAGTGATGGCAATTTCGGCCCCCTTCCCTACTACTACTACTTGCGTCCGAACAGGCCGGACTTTGCCTGGGCGTCCGGCACCTTGCCTGCGATCAGCTCGGCAACAGACTCAAAACCTTTGGCGACCTTCGACTTGGGATCGGTCTCCACGACCGGGCGCCCCTCGTTGACCGAGGCGGCCACGACCGCATCCGAAGGAATCGACGCCGCGATCTGCATCTTGAGCGCTCCTTCGATTTCTTTGTTGTCGAGCTTCGCCTTGGAGTTGGAGCGGTTCATGACCAACTGGACGTTCGACGTCGAGAACTTGAGCAGGCGAAGTGTTTCCAGCGCCAGCTTGGCGTTCTTCACGGACGGCAGGTCCATGTCGACCAGCATGAGGATGTCGTCCGACTTCTCGATGAGCGACAAGATCAGCTCGTCGAGCATCGCCGCGGTGTCGACGATGACGTAGTCGTAGGTCTCCTTGAGCACGTCGAGCATCTGCATGAGCCCGGCCGTCGTGATGTCGTCGGCGAACGCAGGCTCCAGCGGAGCGGCCAGGACCTTGAGCCCTGACGGGTGCTCGGTCAAAAGCGAGTCGAGGAGCTCGGAATCGAGATGGTGCAGCTCATGGGCCGCATTCACCATCGTGAATCGTGGCTCGAGTTGGAGCACCAGGCAGACGTCTCCGAATTGGAGGTCGGCGTCGACGAGGCACACCTTGGTATCGGGGAAGCGGTTGAGAACCAGTGCGAGGTTGGTCGCAAGGACCGTCTTCCCACTTCCACCCTTGGCCGAGGTGACAGTGATGATCCTGCCCTGCTCGTGCCGCCCCTTGTCCTCGACGACCGGAGCGGCCGCCGAGGACTTGCGACGCAACACGTCGTGGGCGAACTGCTCGATGGCAGCTTCGATCTTCGACTCGTCCAGGGGTGCTTCGAGCACGTCGGACACTCCGGCCCTCATCCCGTTGCGAAGCACCTCCGCCGTTACCTCTTCGGCCACCAACATCAGGACCAGTGACGGATCCTGGTTGTGTAGCTGACGTATCTGCTCCATCGCCACGTCGGTGCTGTACGACGGTCCGATGAGGAGCATGCGCACGTCTCCCGAGGAAACGGTTTGAGCTGCTTCTTCCAGGGTGCGCGCAACCGGCAGACTCCCGTCGAACAGCTGTTTAGCGCTGGCGACGAAGTCGTCGTCCTGGTCCACCACCAGGAGGTTGTGCTCGGCCATTGACATGAGATTCGCCTCTGTTTGTTAACTCTTACTCGCCGAAGATCGTGTCTTCGAGGTCGCCACCGAAGAGGTTGTCGATCGTGACACCATCGGTTTCGACTTCGACGAAGTCTTCGGGGACAAGGGTAAGCCAGATCGAGCCATTCTCGAACGCGTAGACGATGCGCTCGGCCTGGTCCGGGGTCACCTCGAGGGTGAACACGGTGGAGTTGCCCGTCTCCTCCTCTGGCTGGCCTTCTGTATCTGGAGTCTCCTCGCCCGTGGTCGGGGTGTCGCCGGCGTCGATTTCACCGGTCTGGTCCCCATCCTCTTCCACCCGGATGTCACGTCCGGCAGCGAGAACGTTGAGACCCTGAAGGACATACCTCGTGTACGTCACCACGACACTTTCGGCCTCGTCCTCGGGCGTCTCGCCCTCGGCAGGCG
>Ga0307505_10002968_pt1 | contig 11123 bp, 11 predicted proteins | sample 23_S_MG_FD_202183 | JGI IMG/M metagenome (GOLD analysis project Ga0307505, IMG submission 202183) | Soil microbial communities from Populus trichocarpa stands in riparian zone in the Pacific Northwest, United States - 23_S | ecosystem: Environmental > Terrestrial > Soil > Riparian zone > Trees... | reverse complement strand
TCGAACTCGACCCCGGCGGCACCGAGCATCGTCCGGCGCGAAGCGCTCTTGGAGGCAAGTACGATCATATGGCGTTGGCCCCCTTTTCCGCCGGCGGTTCCTGCCGTTCGGCGTACAGCTTGATGATCGCCGCTGCGGTCTCCTCGATCGAGCGGCGCGAGACGTCGATCACCGGCCACCCGTTATCCGCGAACATGCGCCGGGCAAAGGCCACTTCCTGCTCGACCAGCTCCTCGTCGACATAGGCCGTCTCGGCCCTTTCGTTGAGTGAGAGCAGCCGGTTGCGGCGGATCTCGACCAGACGCCGCGGCGCGGTGGTCAGGCCAACGATCATCGGCCGCCTGAGCTGGAACAGCGACGGCGGCGGCGGGCTTTCCATCACCAGCGGAATGTTGGCCACCTTGAAGCCGCGGTTGGCGAGGTAGATGCTGGTCGGCGTCTTCGAGCTGCGCGACACGCCGGCGAGCACGATATCGGCCTGTTCCCAGTCCTCCCAGGCGATTCCGTCGTCGTGCGCGATCGTGAACTGGATCGCGTCGACGCGCGCGAAGTAGGCATCGTCCATCATGTGCTGGCGGCCGGGGCGCGCCTTGGCCTCGACGCCGAACCGGTCCTCGAGCGCCGCGGTCACGTTGTCGAGCGGGGCGACGTGCGGCAGGCCCAATTTCCTGCACCGCTCCTCGAGCCGCCGGCGCGTCTCGTCGTTGACCAGCGTGTAGAGCACGAGGCCCGGATTGGCAGACAGGTCCTCGACGATCCGGTCGAGATGGTGCAGCGAGCGGACCATCGGCCAGAAGTGGCGGATCACCTCGGCATCGTCGAACTGCGCCAGGGCGGCCTTGGCGATCATCTCGAGCGTCTCGCCGGTCGAGTCCGAGAGCAGGTGGAGGTGCAGGAGGGTCATGTGGACAAGCCCAAGCATAAACCACGGGAGGCGGCACCGGACAAGTTCGGCACGCGATTCCACCCCCACTGCCGGCCGATTCGGGCCCGCACGGGTCAACAGCGCCGCAGAACTATCGACAGGCTGGGGATTGTGGGGAGAACGAATCCTTGACGCGCGCCAATGCGGATTCGCGCCGGCAACGGGCACTGTTCAGCACGGGAGAAATCAGGCAAGGCGCCGCTCTCCCCAGTATCCACAGGGCCAACAGAGTCCTGAATCCTTATTAAAAATATATATTTATTGGATTGGACTCTTCGATGCCCGGTCTTCTCCTCGATACGCTCCGCGGAAAATCCGGTTCCCGGCGGCCGATCTGGCTGATGCGCCAGGCAGGACGCTACCTGCCCGAGTACCGCGCGCTGAGAAGCGAGAAGGGCGGCTTCCTCGAGCTGGCAACCGATCCGGCCGCTGCCGCCGAGGTGACGCTGCAGCCGATCAGGCGGTTCGGTTTCGACGGGGCGATCCTGTTTTCCGATATTCTCATGGTGCCCTGGGCGCTGGGGCAGGACTTGTCGTTCGGCCCGGGCGAAGGGCCGCGGCTCGCCCCCAAAGCGGACAATCGGGACGCCATCGGCAGGCTCCATGCGGCCGATCACGACAAGCTTCAGCCGATCTACGAGACGGTCGGCCGGGTTGCCGCCGAGCTGCCGCCGGAGACGACCTTTCTCGGCTTCGCCGGATCGCCATGGACCGTGGCGACTTACATGATCGCCGGCCATGGCTCGCGCGATCATGCCGACGCGCGCATACTGGCCTACCGCGATCCCGGCGCAATGCGGGCACTGATCGATGTCGTCGTCGATCTGACCGTCGACTACCTGGCCAATCAGGTTTCGGCAGGCGTCGAAGCGGTGCAACTGTTCGACAGCTGGGCCGGCAGTCTGGCGCCGGCACAATTCGAGCAGTGGGTCATTGCACCCAACGAACGGATCACGCGCCGTTTGCACGAGCGATGCCCCGGCGTGCCTGTGATCGGGTTCCCCAAGGGTGCCGGCGCCAGACTGTCGGCCTACGCGCGCGAAACCGGGGTCGATGCGGTCGGGCTCGACGAGACGGTCGATCCGGCCTGGGCTGCACGCGAACTGCCGGTCGATCTGCCGGTGCAGGGCAACCTCGATCCGCTGCTGCTGCTCACTGGCGGGAGCGAGCTGGAGTCGGCGGCGCGGTTCATCCTCGATGCCTTTGCCGGGCGACCGCACGTCTTCAATCTCGGCCACGGTATCGACAAGGAAACCCCGATTTCGCACGTCGAACGCTTGCTTGAGACCGTGCGCGACTGGCAGGGATGACGCGAAGGTACCGGACGCCGAGATTCGACCAATGCAGGACATGCTCGCGGTGACCTATTACTGGCTCAAGGCCGGACACATCATTTTCGTGGTGTTCTGGATGGCCGGGCTGTTCATGCTTCCGCGCCTGTTCGTCTACCATCAGGAAGCCGAGCCGGACTCGCCCGAGAACGCGCAGTGGATCGAGCGCGAGCGCAAGCTGCTGAGCATCATCCTCATGCCCTCGATCGGCGTCGTCTGGGTGCTCGGCCTCGCGCTTGCCTTCGCGGTCGACGCGTGGGCGCAGGGCTGGTTCCATGCCAAGCTGGCGCTGGTCATCGGGCTGTCGGCCTACCACGGCTACTTGCACGGCTATGCGCGGAAGCTCGAGCGCGGCGAGCGGCCGCTTTCGGGCAGGCAATTGCGGCTGCTCAACGAAGTACCGGGCGTCGCCGTGGCGCTGATCGTGATCTTGGTGGTGATCAAGCCGTTCTGAATCGCGACGAGCGGTTCGATTCGTTCGATTCTACGAATTGACGCCCCGCCGTCGAATCCATATCTGTCGCCCACCAACCGGCTGAGGCCGCCGTCCCGAGCGGCCGGGTCCTGCTTTCTCCAAGCCCATACGGACCTGCCGGCACCTCACACCACGGAACTACCCCCATGCATCTGAAAGAACTGAAGAAGAGGGCGCCGGCCGACCTGGTCGAGATGGCCGAGGAGTACGAAATCGAAGGCGCCTCGACGATGCGCCGGCAGGATCTGATGTTCGCCATCCTCAAGGAAGTGGCCGAGGACGGCGAGGAAATCGTCGGCCAGGGCACGATCGAGGTGCTGCAGGACGGCTTCGGCTTCCTGCGCAGCCCCGAGGCGAACTACCTTGCCGGGCCCGACGATATCTACGTCTCGCCCAACCAGGTCCGAAAATGGGGCCTCAGGACCGGCGACACGGTCGAAGGCGAGATTCGCGCACCCAAGGACGGTGAGCGCTACTTCGCGCTGACCAAGCTGATCACCGTCAATTTCGACGATCCCGAGGCCGTCCGCCACCGGACCAACTTCGACAACCTGACCCCGCTCTATCCGGACGAGCGGCTCAACCTCGACACCAAGGATCCGACGGTCAAGGACAAGTCGGCGCGGGTGATCGACCTCATCTCGCCGCAGGGCAAAGGCCAGCGCGCGCTGATCGTCGCCCCGCCGCGCACCGGCAAGACCGTGCTGTTGCAGAACATGGCCAAGGCGATCACCGACAATCACCCCGAAGTGTTCCTGATCGTGCTGCTGGTCGACGAACGGCCCGAGGAAGTCACCGACATGCAGCGCAGCGTGAAGGGCGAGGTCATCTCCTCGACCTTCGACGAGCCCGCCAGCCGCCACGTGCAGGTGGCCGAGATGGTCATCGAAAAGGCCAAGCGCCTGGTCGAGCACAAGAAGGACGTGGTGATCCTGCTCGATTCGATCACCCGCCTCGGCCGCGCCTACAACACCGTGGTGCCGAGTTCTGGCAAGGTGCTGACGGGCGGCGTCGACGCCAACGCGCTGCAGCGGCCCAAGCGCTTCTTCGGCGCCGCGCGCAACATCGAGGAAGGCGGCTCGCTGTCCATCATCGCCACCGCGCTGATCGACACCGGCAGCCGCATGGACGAGGTGATCTTCGAAGAGTTCAAGGGCACCGGCAACTCGGAAATCGTCCTCGACCGCAAGGTCAGCGATAAGCGAATCTTCCCCTCGCTCGACGTCGGCAAGTCCGGCACCCGCAAGGAAGAGCTGCTGGTCAGCAAGGATCAGCTCAGCAAGATGTGGGTCCTGCGGCGCATCCTGATGCAGATGGGCACCGTCGACGCGATGGAGTTCCTTCTCGACAAGATGAAGGATTCGAAGTCGAACGAGGACTTCTTCGCGACGATGAACCAGTAAGGACGTGAGGAGGGCGCGGCGCTTCAGCCGTCGCGCATTTCCGCGAGCACCATCTCCGGATCGGGCGCGTCCGACAGCCATTGCGCGCGGATCCGGCGCTTGAAGCTGCGTTCGCGGACCGAATCGTAGGCCGCATCGCCGCCGCGGCGGTTGAGGCGCAGTTCGCGCGTGGTGGCGTCGCCGTTGAGCAGGTTCCAGCTCGTCTCGAACCCGTCGTGCGCGAACGTGCGGCTGTAGAGCGTCGCGTCGATCCCGATCAGCCGCATCCGCCCGCCGCGGCCGTCATAGCGGAACCGGCGCGTCGAGGAGACCGCAGTGGTGCCGCCGGTCAGGTCCTCGAAGGTCAGCACGTTGCCGTCGAGCGCGAGCTTGCCGGGGCCGAGCCGGGTCGGTTCGAGCAGCAGCACCTCGGGACGGTACACGGCGTCGAGACCGCCCTTCGCCGAAAGCAGCACGGTCAGCGCGCGCGAGTCGTCGCTGCGCGCGACATAGGCGATGTCTGCGACGCCATCGCCGTTGAGGTCGCCGTCGATCCGCGATTCGAGTTCGACACCCGGCGGAAGCTCGACGCCTGGGGCGAGTTCGGTGACTTGCGCCTGGAGCGGGGTCCAGGCAAGGACTGCGAAGGACAGCAAGAGCTTGCGCATGAATGACTCTCCCGGTTCGTTCGCTCGGCACCTTACGGCGCGCGGCGGCCGGTTGCGAGCGCGAGTTGTCTCCGCCCCGATCGTTTAGCGGAGGTGCTCGGCGAAGAACGCGGCGGTACGGCTGTCGGCGAGTGCGGCCGCTGCCTCGCTGCGCCGCCGACCGCTCTCGATGGCGAAGCCGTGGTCCTCGCCCGGGTAGTCGTGCAACGTGACTTTCGGATGGTCGTCGAGCCCGGCGTGCATCGCCGCCTGCGCCTCGGCGTCGACGAAATGGTCGGCTCCGGCGAGATGCAGCATCAGCGGGTTGGCGATCGCGTGCTTTTCGCGCAGCCGATCGGGGATGCCGACCGCGTAGTAGCCGACGCTGGCATCGGCATCGGTGCGCGCCGCGACCATATAGGCAAGCCGCCCGCCCAGGCAGTAGCCGACTACGCCGACTTTCGGCACGCCGAGTTCCCTACGGGCGTGGCGGATCGTCGCCTCGATGTCGGCCACGCCCTGGTCCTGGTCGAACCGGCCCATCAGCGCGAGCGCCCGCTGGAACTCGACCTCTATGTCGGGATCGAGCTCGACGCCGGGCTCGAGCCGCCAGAACAGGTCGGGCGCGAGCGCGAGGTAGCCGTCCGCAGCCAGCCGGTCGCACTTGCGGCGGATTGCCGCATTCACGCCGAAAATCTCCTGGATCACCACGATCGCCGCGCGAGGGGGTCCGGCTGGGCGCGCGCACCAGGCGGCGAAGTGGCCGTCGCCGTCGAGGGTGGAAATGCTGACCGTCTCGCTCATATAAGAACCTCCCCGGCGTGCGCGGCCCGTTATGCCGTTGTTACGCCGCCGACCCAAGCGCGTTCCGGCGCGCGGCTGCGAAAGGCACCGCCCGATGAAGATCAATGTCGAGATCGACTGCTCGCCCGACGAGGCGCGCCGCTTCATGGGGCTGCCCGACGTGGAGAAGGCCAACGCGGTCTACGTCGACGCGTTCGCCAAGGCGATGCAGGGCGCGGGCAACACCGAGCAGCTGCAGGAATACGCGAAGCAGCTCGCGCCGATGGGGCAGATGGGACTGAAGATGTTCCAGAACTTCATGGAAGGCGCGCGCAGGGCGGGCGACGGCGACAAGCCCGACGCCTGACAAGCGCGAGGCCCATGGACACGATCTTCGCGCTTTCGAGCGGCTCGCCGCCCGCGGGAATCGCGGTCGTCCGTGTCAGCGGGCCGGCGGCTGGGTCGGCGCTGGGGAGTCTCGCGGGGCGGTTGCCGCAGCCCCGCCGCGCCAGCAGGGCCGCTTTCCGCAATGCCGCGGGCAACCTGCTCGACGACGGTCTCGCGCTGTGGTTTCCCGGTCCGAACACCGCCACCGGCGAGGATCTCGCCGAACTGCACCTGCACGGCGGACGGGCGATCGTCGCCGCCGTGGAGGCGGCGCTGGCGGCGATGCCGGGGCTGCGTCGCGCCGAGCCCGGCGAGTTCACCCGGCGCGCCTTCGCCAACGGCCGGATCGACCTGGCCGAAGCCGAGGGCCTTGCCGATCTGCTCGCCGCCGAGACCGAGATCCAGCGTCGTGCGGCGGTCGCACTCGCCGGCGGGGCGCTGTCGCGGCAGGTCGAGGTGTGGCGCGAGCGGTTGCTCGCGCTGTCCGCGCGGCTCGAGGCGGTGCTCGACTTCGACGACGAGGATGTTGCCGCCCTGCCCGCCTCGTTTGGGCGCGACGTCGAGGGCCTCGCGAGCGAGATCGGCGCTGCGCTCGCCGCGCCGTCCGCGGAGACCTTGCGGGAGGGCTACCGCGTGGCGCTCGCCGGCCCTCCAAATGCCGGCAAATCTACACTTTTCAATGCTATAGTTGATAGCGAAGCCGCGATCACCGCCCCGCTCGCGGGCACCACGCGCGATGTGCTGCTGCGGCCTGTCGCGCTTGGGGGCCTCCCCTTTACGTTTGTCGACATGGCAGGCCTGCGGGGGAACGGGGCCGACGAAATCGAGGAAATCGGGATCGCCCGGGCGCGGATCGAAATCGAGAGGGCCGACCTCGTGCTCTGGCTCGGACCCGAAGGAGAGGGGCCCGAGCGCGCGTGGGAGATCGAGCCGCAGTCCGACCGGGCGGGACGCCGGGCAAAGCGGGCGCCGCGCCATCGCGTGTCGGCGGTCACCGGCGAAGGCCTGCCCGAGCTCAAGCGCGGCCTGATCGACCACGCCGTCCGGGCAATGCCCGGTCCCGGCGACCGGGCGCTCAACCGGCGTCAGCGTGCCTTGCTTGCCGAGGCGTGCGACGCGGTGGGGGTGGCCGCGCAGGAGAAAGACCCGCTGCTGGCGGCGGAAGGACTGCGCCAGGCGCGGCTGGCGTTCGACCGCCTCGTCGGCCGCAGCGCGACCGAGGACGTGCTCGACGCGCTGTTCGGGCGCTTCTGCATCGGTAAATAGCCGGATGTTTCACGTGGAACGGCGCAGAACTTTGACCCTCGTCGACGGGCGGACTAGGGGCGCCCCATGAACGCGTTCGACATCCTCGTGGTCGGCGGCGGCCACGCCGGCTGCGAAGCCGCGGCGGTGGCCGCGCGAATGGGCGCGCGCACCGGACTGGTCTCGTTCGACCTCGAGGCGATCGGCGCGATGAGCTGCAACCCGGCGATCGGCGGGCTCGGCAAGGGCCACCTCGTGCGCGAGGTCGACGCGTTCGACGGGCTGATCGGCCGCGCCGCCGACGCGGCGGCGATCCACTACCGGATGCTCAACCGCTCGAAGGGCAGCGCGGTGTGGGGGCCGCGGATTCAGGCCGACCGGCGGCTGTTCCGCGCCGCGGTGCAGCGCATGGTGCACGCGCAAACCAGGCTCGAACTCGTCGCCGGCGAGGCGGCGGCCCTCGTGCTCGAGGGCGGCGCTGTGCGCGGGCTCGAACTTGCCGACGGGACGCGCCTTGCGGCGTCGGCCGTGGTGCTGTGCACCGGGACCTTCCTCGGCGGCACGCTGTTCCGCGGCGAGGAACGGATGACCGGCGGGCGGATCGGCGAGAACTCGGCGCAGCGTCTCGCCGCGCAGCTGCGCGACGCGGCCCTGCCGATGGCGCGGCTCAAGACGGGCACTCCGCCGAGGCTCGACGGGCGGACGATCGACTGGGCGCGGCTCGAGGAGCAGCCGTCGGACGCCGTGCCGTGGACGATGTCGCCGATGAGCGCGGCGCGGCGCAACCCGCAGGTGTTCTGCGCGATCGCCCGCACCAATGCGCGCAGCCACGACGTCGTCCGCGCCAACCTGCACCGCTCGCCGCTGTTCACCGGCGCGATCGAGGCGGCCGGACCGCGCTATTGCCCGTCGATCGAGGACAAGATTCATCGCTTCGGCGACCGTGACGGGCACCAGGTGTTCCTCGAGCCCGAAGGTCTCGCCACCCACCTCGTCTATCCCAACGGAATCAGCACCTCGCTGCCGACCGACGTCCAGCTGGCGATGCTGCGGACGATCGATGGCCTCGAGCGGGTGACGATGGAGGTGCCGGGTTACGCGGTCGAATACGACCACGTCGATCCGCGCGCGCTCGGGCCGGACCTGCAGCTCCGGGCGATCCCGGGGCTCTATTGCGCGGGGCAGATCAACGGCACGACCGGTTACGAGGAGGCGGCGGCGCAGGGTCTCTATGCCGGCATGCACGCGGCGGCAGCCGTGCTCGGGCGCGCGCCAGCACCGCTCGACCGCGGCAACAGCTATATCGCGGTAATGGTCGACGACCTGACGCTGCATGGGGTCAGCGAGCCTTACCGGATGCTCACGGCGCGCGCCGAGTACCGCCTGCGCTTGCGGGCCAGCAATGCCGCGACGCGCCTCACCTCCCTGGCGATCGCGGCCGGTTGTGTCGGTGACGAGCGCCGCCGGTGGTTCGATCGGCGCGAGCACCAGCGGGCGTGTTGGCGCGCCGCGCTCGACCGCGAGGTCGCGGCGGCAGACCTGGCGGCCGCCGGACTTTGCGTGCGGCGCGACGCGGGCCGCAAGCGGCTGGGCGAGTGGCTGCGTTTTCCGGGCCTTGCGCTGGCCGATCTCGCCCCGTGGCTCGACCCAGGGCTCGATCCGGCGGCCGAGCTGGCGCTCGAACTTGCCGAGGATACGGCCTACGCGCCCTACCTCGAGCGTCAGGAAGGCGAGTTGCGCGACCTGCGCGCGAGCGAGGCGGTCGTGCTCGGGGCCGACTTCCCGTTCGCCATGGTGCCTGGATTGTCCAACGAGATGGTCGAGCGCCTTGCCGCGGCCTGTCCGGCGAATCTCGCGGCGGCGGGGCGCGTCCGCGGAATCACCCCGGCCGCGCTCGCCGCGCTGCTGGTTTTTGTTCGCCGACGGGCGCTCGCCGCATGATCGCGGACGAGGCATCCGCGCGCGATTTCAGTGCCGAGCGCGTGGATCCGGACGGTCTGGCGCGTCTCGAACGCTTCGCCGCGCTGCTCGGCGAGGAGAACGCACAGCAGAATCTGGTATCCGCCGCCTCGCTCGCGACGGTCTGGCAGCGCCATTTTGCCGACAGCCTGCAGCTGCTCGACCATGTTTCACGTGAAACAGCGCCGTGGCTCGATCTCGGCAGCGGCGCGGGAATTCCGGGCCTCGTGCTGGCCTGCGCGCGGCCGGAGATGCCGATCGTCCTCGTCGAATCGCGCAAGCGGCGCGTCGACTGGCTGATTCGCGCGTCCGCGGCTCTCGAGCTGGCGAAATGCCGGATCGTCGGCGCCCGGCTCGAAAATGTGGAAAGCTTCACTGCAGGCGTGATCGTCGCGCGCGCCTTCGCGCCGCTTGGCAAACTGCTGCACTTGTCCGCCCGGTTTTCCACACGGGACACCACCTGGCTGTTGCCGAAGGGCAGGTCTGCAGCGCAGGAACTGTCCGAGCAACCGCCGGGCGTGCGCGCGCTGTTTCACGTGGAACAGTCGCGGACCGATCCCGAAGGGGGCATCTTGATCGGCAGAGGGATACCGCAAGTCCGATGATTCGGATCGCCATAGCCAACCAGAAGGGCGGGGTCGGCAAGACCACGACCGCGATCAACATCGCCACGGCGATGGCAGCGGCGGGCTGGAAGACGCTGCTGATCGACCTCGACCCGCAGGGCAATGCCTCGACCGGGCTCGGGATCGATCCGTCGCGGCGCGAGAATTCGACCTACGAGCTGTTGATCGACCAGGTGCCGCTCGAGCAGTGCATCGTCGATACCGATATTCCCGGACTCGATGCGGTGCCGGCGACGGTCGACCTCAGCGGCGCCGAGATCGAGCTGGTCACGGTCGCGGACCGAACGGGGCGGCTCGGCAAGGCGCTGGCGGGCCATTCCGGGCACGACGTGTGCTTCATCGACTGCCCGCCTTCGCTCGGGCTGTTGACGCTCAACGCGCTCAGCGCGGCCGATACATTGCTCGTGCCGCTGCAGTGTGAATTCTTTGCATTGGAAGGGCTTAGCCAGCTGCTGCAGACCGTCGAGCAGGTCCAGCAGCGGTTCAATCCCGATCTTGGCATCGTCGGCATCGCGCTGACGATGTTCGATCGCCGCAACCGCCTGACCGACCAGGTCGCCGACGACGTGCGCGAATGCCTGGGCAAGCTCGTGTTCGAGTCGGTCATCCCGCGCAACGTTCGGCTGTCCGAGGCGCCGAGCCATGGCCTGCCGGCCCTGATCTACGACCACTCGTGCAGCGGCAGCCGCGCGTACATGGCGCTCGCCCGCGAGCTGATCGGCCGTCTGCCCAAGGAAAGGATCGCTGCATGAGCGCCGACGAGCGTCACGACACCAGGCCCGAGGCGCGGCGCAAGCTCGGCCGGGGGCTCAGCGCGCTGCTCGGGGAGGCGCGGCGTGAGGAGACGCTGATCGCGCCCGGGCGCGAGCCTGCCACGGCCGATTCGCCGGCGCCGGCGGCCGCCCGGACTGGCGACGGGCTCGCCCACGTCGCGGTCGCCGCGATCGAGCCGCACCCCGAGCAGCCGCGCCGCCGCTTCGACGAAGGCGCGCTCGAGGAGCTCGCCGCTTCGATCGCCGAGCGCGGGGTGATCCAGCCGGTGATCGTCCGTCCGCTTGCCGGCGGACGGTACCAGCTGGTCGCCGGCGAACGCCGCTGGCGGGCTGCCCAGAAGGCACAACTCCATGAAATACCAGCGTTAATTCGCGATCTCGACGAGCGTGACGTGACCGCGCTGGCGCTGATCGAGAACATCCAGCGCGAGGATCTCAATCCGGTCGAGGAAGCGCGCGCATACAAGCGGCTGGCCCAGCTCGAGGACCTGCCGCACATGGAAATCGCCCGCCTCGTAGGCAAGTCGCGCAGCCACGTGGCCAACTTCATCCGGCTGCTGTCGCTCCCCGCCGCGGTGCTCGAGCATCTC
>Ga0307505_10002967_pt1 | contig 11130 bp, 8 predicted proteins | sample 23_S_MG_FD_202183 | JGI IMG/M metagenome (GOLD analysis project Ga0307505, IMG submission 202183) | Soil microbial communities from Populus trichocarpa stands in riparian zone in the Pacific Northwest, United States - 23_S | ecosystem: Environmental > Terrestrial > Soil > Riparian zone > Trees... | reverse complement strand
GCTCGCGGTCCTAGCCGCCAAGGAGCTGGTCACGGCCGCCGACGAGCTCCCGCTCGCCGAAGGCATCCGCCTCGAGCGCCGCCTGTTCCACCTGCTCGCCGCCACCGAGGACAAGGCCGAAGGCATGGCCGCCTTCGTCGAGAAGCGGACGCCTGTGTGGACGGGGCGGTAGTTCTGAGATTCCCCCCGCGCTTGCTCGGAGAGAGGGACCGCGGCGGCGTAGCCGTCGTGGTGGAGGGTCAGGTAGCAATCACCCCGCCCTCAGACACCTCCGGCGTCTGCCACCTCCCCGAGACAAGCTCGGGGGGTATAGTGATTGCAGCCGGATATCACGCAAGCGACCACACTACTTTCCTGGTGGCGACAGGGCCGACAATATCGATTCCAATGTTCAGATGGGAGTGGCGGCGCATTGATCTACGCGGAGAGACGGCTAGGTTCCACTGGGTCCATAGCTGGGGGGGAATATGGCTGTATCGCCGTCGAGCAAGTCTCGTGTTCGGAAGGTGAAGAGCTCTCCGCCTCGCACGGTGGTAGGGTTTATTAACGCCTTTTCAAAATTCTCATCCACAACAGATGGCTTGAAGTGCTTCCGAGGCCAGAGAAAATCTTCTTGGGATGAGGTGCCGGGATTGTATCGGCCAGACATGATCGAATTGGAAGGGCGAGAGAAGCAAGCTGTAAGGGATCTTATTTCCACTCATCCCAGCGAATTTTCCGCTGATGAAACGATGTTTGACAGGCTTGTGCGAATGCAGCATTTCGGACTGCCAACACGCTTGATGGACGTCTCGCTAAATCCACTCATCGCACTCTATTTCGCGTCCGATCCCGGTCCGAATGACGAAGAGTCTGACGGTGTAGTTACAGCATTTGCGGTGCCGGAGGAGCGTGAGAAATATTACGACAGCGATTCAATTAGCTGCATAGCCAACTTGGCAAATCTCACTAAAGCTGAAAAAAATGAGCTTTTTCGCCTTCGGGCATCTCGTAAGCTTGGTACAACAGTGAAAGAGAGGCGGACGCAGTTCAATGAAGAAGAGGTGGTCAAACGTCTGCATCAATTCATAAGAGCTGAAAAACCCTATTTCCTTCCGATTATAGACCCTATTGACTTATTCAAACCATATTACGTCCACCCAAAGATGAGCAATCGCCGTATCGTCGCACAGTCGGGGGCGTTTATCATTTACGGCATAACGCCCCCAAAAACGATCCGATTTGCTCACGAAATACAGCAGACTAGATTTATTGTGCCTCAAAAATCCAAAGAGGCAATACGTTCATCACTCGCTGATTTGGGTATCAACGAAAGCACGTTGTATCCGGAGATTGATAAAGCGGCCAAGACGATCAAAGAGCGATACAGACATACTTAAGTAGCAGACGCTAGCTGGCTGCAATTAAATCCCCAGCGCTGCCACCGCTCGCGCCAGTTGCGGTGACAACCGGCAAACGCCGTCTTTCCTGATTACGAAATCCGGCGCCGCAAAGCTGCGCTTGGCGATGAACTCGAGAATGGCCGCGTCAACCTTGGGACGCTCCGGTTCGATTAAATCATATGCGAATGCGCAATAGCTGCGGTCTGCATTATGCATGATACCGAAGGCAGGATCGTAGCCATCCGCCAGCGCTTGCATCTGTAACTGCGCGGCTTTGACGGCATAGGCGTAATTGAGCATCGCATTAAGCGGATGAGAGGCTTTCCAGTTACCCGGCTTGTAGCCGGTGAGGACGGAACTGCGCTGCGTAAACTCCCGCCAAGCGTCGGGGATGGGGCGATGGCCAAGACCGGTCCAGTGCAATTCGACGTTGCGCCATGCGGCGAAATAGGCAGAGGCGCACCCGCCTTCGATTCTGTGGATTGCGCCCATGTCGGCAACGGGAGCGCTCGCCAGTTCCGCCAGTGCGTACCGCGCTTTGGAAATCGCCACGTCCCTTGCCGGGCAGTCCGCGAAATGCGTTTCGAGGGTGACAATGCTCGCTTCCAGCTTTTGCCGGATAAGGTCGCTGGCAAAGACTAGGCGCTTGCCGATGTCGGCACGGGTCGAGCGCTGCCATTCGACCTTTGCCGGATCGGCGGCATAGCCGTGCCCGCCACCCGCAACCGCGATCTCGCCTGTCCACTTGATCCGGACCAGCACAACGCGCTGCTCGGCAAGCCAGGACAACACATCGAATGACAGGGTGCCGCTCCCGTCCAATAGAACAATGCGCGGCGGCAATTCCAAATCGCCACGGAAATAGCGATAGCTCGCCTGTTGCTGAGGGTAATGTGTGAAGCCGTCGCGGATTACCAATGCGCCGTTTTCGATCCGGAGCGAGGCGCCGTGTCCGCAAAGAATTAGCGGAGCGGAATTGCGCTGGCGCTTAAGCCGCTTTGGTTTGGAATTGCCAATTTCGGAATTCCAGAATTCGGAGCGAATTGCCCATTCATCGGCAATTTCGTCGGGGCAAAGTTCGGTTTGCTGAAGCATTCCAAAACATAGCACAAAAGCCCGGAATCCCGTCACATTTTCGTGGTTAACCCGCGCTGGGAATTGCCGTGCTAATGCGAGGAAGTGGATAGCAATTAGGCGCAATTGGAAATGGCAATCCCCTCAAGTCGCCAGCTCTGGGAAATGGGCGTTCCGCTCGGCAGTGCATGGCTCGAATTCGCCAGCGTCGATGCCAGGCGCCAGATTTCGGAATTACCGACCTTTGTTGGTGCCGTCGGCTCGACAACTCACGAGACTGCAATCGAATTTGTGAAAGCGCTATCGTCCGGCTGGAGTGCGAAATTGGCTCGGGACAAAGCCGAGAGCGAATTGCGCGACGCCCTATTGACCGAGCTATTCAACGATCAATTGCAGGCATACGCCTTTCGTATTGCACCATCTCGGAGCCGTTCGCCTGTCCGTATCGCAGCCGACGTGTTCGATGTGCATGATCCTGATTGGCGGAGCGAAAGCTTATCGGCGCGGGGAATTGATTATACCGAAATTCGGATTGTTGATCCGACGCGCATTGCCAATCCTCCCAAGCCTCATGGCGGTCGGAAAGGCTCCGCCGTTGCCATTCGCAAGGCAATTGCCGCGCTCAAAAGCGAAGGCTTCGATATATGCGGGCCCCGCAAATTAGCGTGTGACGCGATTAGGCGTAAAATTGGGGGAACTTATGCAAAAGGTTCCGGATTAAGCGATCCTAATTTAGCGAAATATATTTTGGAAATATGCGAAAAGCGTCGAATTAGGAATTGAGGTTAATTGCTCTCCATTTTGAGCATAAGATGATTCGCTTGATTGGAGCTGACGCGGAATTCTTCAGGCGAGTCGCAACAGTCACGTTGCGGCCGCATCGAAGGATAGGCCGTGGCCCGCAAGCGCGACTACAAAGGCGAGTATCAGCGTCGCATAGCGAACGCAGCCAAGCGGGGCCTGAGCCGTTCGCAGGCGCGTGGCCACGCCCGCTCAGGCGAAAGGCCGATCCGTCCTAAGCCGATCAAGAGCGACGACCGCCTAGAGGCTGCTTTGAAGCGTTTACGCGAGATCGGCAACCAAGGCCGCGCAGCCAAAGATGTTGGCGTATCGGCCGAGCGCTTGCGCCGCTTCGTGCGCGAGAATTCCTTAGCCGAGCGGCGCGGCAAGCGCTGGCACATTACGGACAAGCGGTCACGTCGCATGACCGTGATTTCACGCGGCGAAGCTCGCGAAATCACGCTGCGCGATTTCGACCAAGCCTCTTTGAATGGGAAGCATCTCGCTGCCGTCGGCGCATTTCTGCGCACCAACGACATCGACCTATTGAGCCCTTTCGATGGCCAAGCCGTCATCGACGCCAAGGGCAAGGCTCACCCGCTCGAGACTGATCCCAACGCTCTTTACCGCCTCGCCCATGCCGGGGGCGAGGTGTTCCACGAAGTTTACCGGCTTATTCTGTGAGGACAAAAATGGACAAGAAAGAACTAGCCCGCGAGGCACGAAAGCAGCGCCGCTTGGAAGCGCTCGGCACCAACGATCCGACTTGCGGTGAATGCGGTGAATCCGATTGGCGGTGCATGGAGCTGCATCATGTCGCCGATCACGGCTGCGATGACGGCACGGTGATTCTCTGTCGCAATTGTCATCGCAAGGTTAGCGACGATCAGAAGGATCATCCGGCCTTCGACCCGGCCGCCGATCCGACCCTGCACGCTATCGGCCGCTTCCTCTTGGGCTTGGCCGACTTGCTTAGGCTGGCAATCGAGAAGCTGACCGAATTTGGCCGCGCGCTAATCGAGCGCGCCGCAATGGTAGGGCGGGAGCAAGCGCAATGACTCGCTCCGATCCCCTTCCGGTCCCCGATCATCTACCGATTTCGGTCCGCGCTTATGCCGAGGCGAAAAAGGCAAAGCCGCGACGCGGCGTTGTAAGCGCGTCGCCGTGGACATTAATTTTCGACACCGAGACGACAACCGATCCAGGGCAGGCGCTACGCTTTGGCACCTATCAATTCCGCAACGGCGAGGCGCTGGACGAAGCCGGAATTTTCTTCGACCCCGATGGCGTCTCGGCAAGCGAGCTGGCGACGCTTCGCACCTATGCGGATCGGCACGGACTGGCGCTGCGCACCCGCGATGAATTCGTTGACGAGGTGTTTTTCGGACGGGCCTATCAGCTCCGTGCCCGGATCATCGGCTTTAATCTCCCATTCGACATTTCGCGTCTTGCGATCAGGCACGGTCCCGCGCGAGGCGGAATGTTCGGCGGTTTCACGTTCACGCTCTCGCGCCAGAAATACTGGCCGAACGTTCGCATCAAGCACCTGTCGCGGCGATGCGCGCTCATTTCATTTTCCGCTCCCTTTCGCCAGCGCGACAGCCGAGGGCAACGCAAACGGGGGCTGCGAACGCCGGTGCGGCGCGGCTATTTCGTTGACGTGAACACCCTTGCCGCTGCGCTGCATTCGCAGAGCTTCACGCTCGGCAATCTCAGCCGCTTCCTCAAAATCGAAAATTCAAAACTCGAATTCGACCAATTCGACGGGCCGATTTCCGATGAAATGCTCGGCTATGCCGTGCGCGACACTCAGGCGACATGGGAATGCTATTGCGCGCTTTTGGAAAAGCTCGACCGGCTCGGAATATCCGATTTGCGCCCCGAGGAAATCTATAGCGAGGCGAGCGTCGGCAAAGGTTATTTGCGTGCGATGGGCATTGCGCCTTGGCGGGTATTGCAGCCCGATTTCCCGCCCGAATTGCTCGGCAAAATCATGGCCAGTTATTACGGCGGCCGGTCGGAAATCCGGGTACGGCGGGAATTGCGGCAAGTGATCCTGTGCGATTTCCTTTCGATGTATCCGACCGTCTGCACGCTCATGGGCCTGTGGCGCTTTGTCACGGCGGACGAGCTGACATGGTGCGATGCGACGGCCGAAACGCGGGCCTTTCTCGAAACCGTCGGTTTGGATGCGCTGCAATCGCCCGCGACTTGGCCTCGCCTGACAACGCTTGTCCGCGTGCTGCCCGATGGGGACATATTCCCCGTTCGCACTGCCTATGAGGGCGAGGCGCAATCGACCATCGGCGCGAACTATCTCAGCTCCGATGCGCCCCTTTGGTTCACCTTGGCCGACTGCATCGCGTCCAAGCTGCTAACCGGCAAAGCGCCCCGAATAGCGGAAGCCATCGCCTTTGCGCCGGGGCCGTCGCAATCGGACCTTCAGCCGATCAATGTCAGCGGCAATGCGCAATACCGCGTCGATCCGGTCGAAACCGATTTCTTCAAGTGCGTCATTGAGCTGCGCAAAGAGATTCAGGGGCGCATGGCGGATGCCAGCGGCGATGAATATGAGGCGCTCGATACCGAACAGCACGCGCTCAAAATCTGCGCCAACTCGACAAGCTATGGCATTTGGGTTCAGGTCAATGTCGAAACCCGTGCCGACAGCTCCACCGTCACCGTGCACGGCTCGATTGGCGAGCCGTTCACCCGCCTAACCGACAAGGTGGAAAAGCCGGGCGAGTATTTCCACCCGCTGCTAGCCTCGCTCATTACTGGCGCTGCCCGGTTGATGCTGGCGATCACGGAATGCCAGATCGAAGCGCAAGGTCTCGAATGGGCGTTCTGCGATACGGACAGCATGGCGATCGCCAAGACGGGCGGCATTACAGACGGTGAATTTCGCCAGCGAGTCGAGGCAATCACGGATTGGTTTGCCGTGCTCAACCCCTATGCGTTCGGCGGCTCGATCCTCAAAATCGAGGACGAGAGCGCTTCGCTCGAAACCGGCGAGACGAAGCGGCTCTATTGTTGGGCCATCTCATCGAAGCGCTATGCACTGTTCAATCTGGCAAACGGCCGCCCGATCATGCGCAAGGTATCGGCGCATGGGCTTGGGCATTTGCGCTCGCCTTACAAGGCGGAGGAAGCGCCCAGCAACATTCCCGCGCCGCATGCATCCGTTTTGCGCAGTGGCGTTGAGCGCTGGCATTGCGACTTATGGTTTCAAATCGTCTCGGCAACTCTCGCCGGGACACCGGATCGTCCCGCGCTCGATTGTCACCCCGCGATGAGTGCCCCGGCAATCAGCCGATATGGCGCGACGGCACCCGAGCTGTTGCGCTGGTTCGATCCCTACAATGCTGAACGCCCCTATCGCGATCAGGTTAGACCGTTCGGCTTCCTGCTTGCTATGCGCGCAAGGTCGGATTGGAGTGGGGAGAGAATAGCTACCGCGCAGGGGTCCAGCGGCCGTCCCTCAAAGGCATACCAGCCCAAGCCGGTCGCACCTTTCGACAGTGATCCCGCCAAGGTTGCTGCGACGGCATTCGACCGCGATACGGGAAAGCCGGTGCCCATGTCCGCCCTACAAACATACGGCGAAGCGCTGGCGCAATATCACCTGCATCCCGAGGCCAAATTCCTGAACGGCGACTATTGCGACCGGGGCACCACAGGGCGGCGGCATATCCGCGTCTCAGCCGTCCGGCATATCGGCAAGGAATCAAACGAATGGGAGCGGCAGGCAATGCTCGGCTTGGATGCGGAAGCCGATCCCGATTACGGCCTGTCTGACGATAGCAGAGCGCAGCTTAAACGCGACTTGATCGCGCTGGTTGCTGCAATGGGCAAGGCGAGGGCGGCGGCGGCGGTTGGCATATCATCAGGCCGATTGCGCACCGTCTTAGACAGCGGCGCTATCGATAGCGCTGCGCTTCCGACCTTGGCGGTTCGCCTGCCGGTGGCGAAGCGCCTCTGCGAAGAGCTGAGCATGGAGAGACAAAAGGAATTGCAGCGGCTGCGCCAGTGGGTCCAGGCCAAGGGCCTACGAGCGGCAGCGCGTGAGCTTGGCATTGACCCATCGAATCTACGACGACGCCTCAATACCCCGTTCCTTCCCCCAACGTGACCCACCTGAAGGGCCTAACCAAAGATGTGGACGAGGGGCGGAATCGCTTGGCTATTGGCTTTGCATCAGGGAAAGCACTTTAAGCGAGAGGGAGCGCCGTGTGGCTAAGCTAAAGCAGTACCGGGTAGACAGCGCGACGCTTCGAGATCACGAGCGGCGCGTTACCCTGCGCGACGAGCACAGCCAACCCTTGGGCCTCCGTCTGCATCGGTTCGCACTCCTGGGCAAAGGCGATGTCATCGCAATCGATCCTGAGCATCCACGCAACGTCTTTACCGTCTCGAAAGAGAATCCTGAGGACCTAATTCGAGTGTCTCCGGCGTTCAGTGCGGAATCGCAAATTCGGGTCGGAGCTAAGAGATTCACCTTACAATTCAGCGAAGTCACCAGCCGGGAAGATCACGACGCGCTACTATATCTTGAGCAATTCCACTATAAGTCCCTGGGGGCTGATTTAGATGTAGACGATAGAAAACTGTCGTCGTCGGGTGGCAGGAGAGCAGTATTACTTGTGCATCTGAAGGATGGAAAAACTAGAACGCCGGCAGGGTATATAGAATTGCAGATGCCCCTTCTCATGGTCAAACCGCGCCATGAGCTTTTCTCTAATGGATTCTCTCATTCCTCTCGTACTATTAGTTGGAATGAATGGGATCAATTTGCAATAAAGAAATACGTAAACGCGATTGTGCGTATCGCGAGGGTTGTCGTTCATCCCGAGTATCGGGGCCTAGGATTATCAAAATCTCTTATCGAAATCGCCAAATGCTTTGCGTCGGAAAGGTGGCACGTTAGCGGGGTTCGCCCCCTCTTTATGGAAATTTCAGCTGAAATGCTGAATTACATAGATTTTGTAAGCCGGAATGGGTTTGTCCTTGCTGGCAAGACAGAGGGAAATCTCACAAGGATTGTCAAAGACCTCGTTAGTATGACGAAGGGCTACGAGATATCGTCTGGAATCATGAGCCTTCAAAAGAAGTACCTCACTCATCTTGAGCGTTATTGTGCCGAAACAGGGAAGGATTTTGCGACGGTATTGGAGCGCCTAGAGGATGTCGTGAAGGCGGATGATCCCTTGAACGCGCTCAGTCCGACTGAATGGTTGCATCTTAGGCAGGTTCTTCGGCTTCCCATTCCCTACTATATCGCTGGACTCGATGACGACTCGCGTGAGTTCCTAAGGAAAAATTCCATAACGGCCGCGAGCCGTCGGGAGAAGAAGTTTGCGTCCGGTGGCGCAACTGTTTCAATTACGGGATTACGTGTATCCAGTAATTATCAAATTCCACGCACTAATAATGTCCGCTTAATTCTAAACTGCTTTGGAATTCAGGCTACTCACTTAAATAATAGAGTGGTCGGTCCTTTAGATATCGAGGCGTCGAGCGGAAATATTATTTTCATTGCAGGCACCAGCGGGAGCGGCAAGAGCGTTCTTCTCAAGGCTTTGGACCCTGAACAGAGGGACTGTACGGGCTCCCTCCATATCGAAGGGCGTTCGCGAACCCAATACAGCGTAAGTTGGCTTCGCCCACTGCCTGAAGATGTTCCGATTTTCGATCTTTTTGCAGAACGGCACTCGGCCGCAATGGCTCTCTCTGCTTTGAGCAATGTGGGGCTCTCCGAAGCTTTTGCATTCATAAAGCCGTTCCGTCTTCTAAGTCGAGGCCAGCGCTATCGCGCCATGTTAGCGGACCTCTTGCTGCGCAACGATCCCGTCTGGCTCATAGATGAGTTTTGCGCTGATTTGGACCCTCTCTCGGCGCGGATCGTGGCGTTGAACGTTAGGAAACATGTTGCTCGCACCGGACGCATTGCCTTTATAGCGGCGGCGAACCACGCTCACTTCATCGACGCGCTAAGTCCGACGCAGGTCATCCGTCTTCGGCTTGGCGGGGACGCAACGGCGATGAGCTTTAGGGATTACCAGGATGAGTTTGAAGCAGTCGCTTCCTAGCAACTTGGGGCGGGCGGTCGATAAGTCGCCCTTCAACGCACAGGAGCCCCTGCTGAAAATCCGCCAGCCTCCGAAGGGGGCAGGCATCATCATCGGTCGCTCAAACCCGACCAAGGATACATTGAACAATCTGGTGTACATAGGCCAGGTGATCGAAAATACGGTTGGGAAAAGCTACCTAGGCTCTGGGATCTGGCTCGATATCGATTTTCCCCATGTCATCTACATTTCAGGCACACGTGGGTCGGGAAAGAGCTTCGACCTAGGTGTGCTTATCGAAGGGATAAGTGCTCTCAATCAACCCAGTATCGTGCAGCATGAGGTTGCGCCCCAGTGCTCAATCTTGCTGGACATGCAGAACCAGTTTTGGACATTGGCCTACGAGCCAAGAGCGTCGATCCCGGAGAATGCGCAGCAACTTGAAGACCTGAAAGCATGGCGCTTGACGGCTGGCAGTCTTGCGAACTGCAAAGTGTACATTCCTCACTCCACGACACCCTTCACGAAAACGGAAGAGGTGTTTTCGCTTAGCGCCTCGGACGTGCTCCCCGAGGAATGGTGCGCCCTCATCGACCAGCCGCTATACAGCCCTCAAGGTCATGTTGTGGCGACCACCATCGAACGGCTTCAAGGTGAGCGCTACAGCCTTGGCGACGTGATCCGCTACATCGAAAGCGACGCGAGTTGGGTCGGGACGGCAGACACGACGCGGAACGCTGTCGTCTATAAGCTTAGAGACATAGAACGGACCGGGCTATTTGCGCGTGATGGTTTGAACGTTCAGAGCTTGCTTGAGCCAGGTCGTTGCAACATCTTCATGATCCGCGACCTCCGCAATGAAGATAAGGCAATCGTATCGGCCATAATCGCGCGGCAGCTATTTAGGATAATGGGCGACTTCCATGCCCGTCGCAAGGTTAGCGCATTCTTCTCGACGGACGAAAGCGAGCCGGCACTACCAAGCAAAGTGTGGCTCTTCATTGATGAGGCGCACATTGTAGCGCCAAATGAGGGACCGTCGCCGGCGCGCAACGCACTTGTGGAGTACGTGAAGAGAGGTCGCGATGCCGGACTTTCCTTAGTTTTGGCCACGCAGCAGCCGTCCGCCATCGATGATCGGATTTTGAGCCAAGTCAACCTGAGCTTCAATCACCGCCTTACATTTCAAAGCGATATATCAGCTGCTGTGAATCGGGTTCCCACGAAAACACTGTCTAGTCTTAAGCTTTCGGGCGCGACGATAAACGACTTTGGAGACATGCTGCGCCTCCTTGACGCAGGAGAGTGCTTCATCGGCGATCATTCAACTAGTCGAGCAATCGTATCAGCAATAAGGCCGAGGATCACCTCCCATGGTGGCTACAATCCATCGTGATCCATTTCATCTATGGATACGCAAGATCGGCTATTCTGTCGGCTTGGAAAACACGCTTGAGCGGGTCCGCGATGTCGTGTCTCTCTATGCACGTGAGCTGTCTGTTTCGAGCGGGTCCTTAGGTGAACTTGTCCATGACAAGGATGTGGGCTGGGGATTAGGCACCAATAATATCTTAGATTTCTTCACAGAATTGGACTTAGTACGATCAGAGGCAAATACGATATTCGTTTTGCCTACTCTAGATGCGCTTGCGATCCTTTCCTTAGAGCTTGAGCCGGTCGATTTTGAAATGGCCCTTAAGGCCGTTTTGCTGTTTTCTATACTTTCAGCCGACGGAGATATTTTTTTAAACTGCTTGAATGTTCACTTTGAGCGCGACGCTGTCCGAAAGTGTCTCATCGAGATGGTTCAGGAAAAGCGGAGGCTT
>Ga0307505_10002966_pt1 | contig 11134 bp, 10 predicted proteins | sample 23_S_MG_FD_202183 | JGI IMG/M metagenome (GOLD analysis project Ga0307505, IMG submission 202183) | Soil microbial communities from Populus trichocarpa stands in riparian zone in the Pacific Northwest, United States - 23_S | ecosystem: Environmental > Terrestrial > Soil > Riparian zone > Trees... | reverse complement strand
GCCCTGGGCGTCGGGGATGCGCCATCCGGTCTCGCGCAGCGCGGCCGCGAGACGGTCACGGCGCTCGGCGATCACGCGCACGCGCGCGCGGAGCTCGTCCTCGGCGTCGAGGCTCGCGAGCGCCGCCTCCTCGGCCTGAGCCGTGACGGACAGCGGGATGCTGGTGCTCCGCGCCGCATCGAGGATCCGGGGGTGTCCGATCCCGTACCCGACACGGAGTCCGGCCAGCCCGAACGCCTTGGAGAACGTGCGCAGGACGACCACGTTGGGGTGCGTGCCGGCCGCGAGCACCCGCGTGCCGTCGACCGCGTCGGGATCGGTGACGAACTCCGAGTACGCCTCGTCGAGGACCACGAGGACGTCGGCCGGGACCTGCGCGACGAAGCCGTCGAACTCGGCCTGGGTGACGATCGGGCCGGTCGGGTTGTTGGGACTGCAGACGATGATCGCTCGCGTCCGGTCAGTGATCGCGGCGGCCATCGCGGGCAGGTCGTGGCGCGCGTCCGCGGTGAGCGGCACCTGCACGGCCGAGGCGCCGGCGACGACCGCGAGCCACGGGTAGGCCTCGAAGGACCGCCACGCGTAGATGACCTCGTCGCCCGGGCTGGCGGCGGCCTGCACGAGCTGCGCGAGGATCGACACGCTCCCGGCGCCGACGTGCACCGCATCGACGCCCACGCCGAACCGCGCGGCGAGGCGCTCGCGCAGGCGCGTGGCCGAGGCATCCGGGTAGCGGTTCACGGCCGTCGCGGCATGGAGGGCGTCGACAACGCCCGGCAGCGGATCGAACGGGTTCTCATTGCTCGACAGCTTGAAGGCGTCGCCGCCGGCCTGCCTGCCCTGCTTGTACGGGGGGAGGGCGGCGATCTCGGGGCGGACGCGAATGGGGATGTCGGAGGCGTCGGTCACCCTGCGAGTCTACGAGCGCGATGGATGCCGACGGGAGCATAGGAGGACGTCCGAGCACATGTCAAGGCGTCCTCGCACCCGTCCGGCCCTCGTGCCAGACTGGCGCACTATGGGATTCGTCATCCGCGTCGTCGTCAATGCGTTCGCGATCTGGGTCGTCACCCTGATCACCGCTCTGCAGGTCTCGATCATCCCGTTCCCACCGGGCGAGATGCTCCAGCGCGTGCTCACGCTGCTGGTGGTGGCGGTGATCTTCGCGCTCGTGAACACGATCATCGGCACCGTGATCAAGGTGCTTGCGTTCCCGCTGTACATCCTGACGCTCGGGCTCATCGGCCTCGTGATCAACGGGTTCCTGCTGTGGCTGACGGCGTGGATCACGAGCTTCTGGAGCTGGGGGCTGCGCGTCGAGGACTTCTGGCTCGGCCTCGTGGCGGCCATCATCATCTCGCTCATCAACTGGGTGTTCGGCATCATCCTGCGGCCCAAGAAGAAGGACTGACGCCGCCCGGATCGTCGGAGCGGACGGCACCGAACTCCATGACCTCGACCGTCTCGGCGCGCGCGAGTTCGTCGAGGACCGCGCGCACGCCCCCGACGCGCGGATCGCTCGACGCGTCGATCATCGCCGCGGTCTCGGCGTAGGCGGTCATGCGGTGCCCCGGCAGGCGGGCGTCGTGGATCCCCGAGGCGGGATCTGCCTCGCGCTCGACGACGAAGCTGCCCGCGGCCCCCACCGGGGCGGCGTGCCCCCCGCCGGCCAGCGCGGTGACCGGGTCGTCGGTGTGCCGGATGCCGACGCTCAGGGTCGCCGGACCGAGGTCCGCCTCGACCGGCGACCCGAACGAGACGAGCGTGCGGGTGTCGTAGCCGCCCTCGAGCGCGAGGTGGGCCGTGATCATCGCGCCGTGGGAGTGGCCGAAGGCGTGGACGACGTCGCCGGGCCGCGCGCCGGCCGCGGTCAGTGCGGAGGCCGTCGCCTCGTACGAGGCCGAGGCCGCGCCCGCGTAGAGCTGAACGTTCGAGAGGTTGTCCCACGGCTCCTTGCCGCCCGCGGCGAGGGACTGCGTGCCGGCGACGTAGACGGCGAACTGCCGCGACCCGTCCCGCATCGTGTAGCGCTCCACGCGCACGCGCGAGTCGCCGGCCCCCGGCATCCGTGAGGCCGCGGCGGCGAGCGTCGCGGGAGCCGGCGTGGGTGTGGCAGCGGGCGTGAGCGGCGTGAGCGTCACGGCGGCGCCCCGATCCCTCAGCCGGGCGTCGGCGGGGATCCTGCCCTGCCCGCCCAGCCCGGCGGCCGCGCCGAGCCCGAGCGTCAGCAGCCCCGCGCCCGCGCCCCCGTACACCGCAGCCTGCGGCCCGACCTGCTCGCCGATCGTGTAGCCGAGCTCGGTGGCCTGGCGCACGAGGTCGCCCGGCCACAGGACGGCCCGCTCGAACTCCGCGCCCAGGGCGGGGGCCAGCGCCTCGGGATGCTGCGCCAGCAGCGCGTCTCGCAGCGCGTCGATCCGTGCGACGGCGGTGCGGTCGCCGCGCAGCACGGCCGTGCGGTGCTCGACGTTGAGCTCGACGAGCTCGTACACGACCGCGGCCTCGCGCAGCGCGTCGGCGATCCTCGTCGCACCGTCGAGCACGCCGACCAGCCGCGTGTCGAGCACCGCGGCGGCGCTCGCGGCCTCCCACGCGTGCGCGCGCTCGGCGAACAGCATGAGGTTCAGGGAGCCCACGCGCCGCGACAGGGCCTCGAGGTCGGCGCGCGCCTCCAGGAAGCGCGCCGCGGCCTGTCGCAGCGTCTCGGTGTCGACCGCGACCGCGCCGCCGCCGCGCACCTCCAGCTCGCCGCCTGTCCCCGTCCCACGCCCGGTCACAGTCCCACCTGTCGCCGGAGCCAGGCGGCGTCCCTCGCTCGCGCGGCGGCGAGCCGGGCCGTCTCGGCGAGGCAACCCAGACTCGAGACCTCACCCGCCCAGTCCTCGGCGCTCGCGGGGAACGCCTCTGCCGCGCGTGCCTGCCAGTCGGTCGCGGCGGCGAGCGACCGGGCGTGCGCGGCGGCATCGGCGAGGCGGAGGACCACCGCATCGAGCTCCCGCGCCACGATGGCCAGCTGCGATGCCGACGCGGCGGCCATGGTCTCGTACGCGGTGCCGTGCATCATCGAGCCATGCTCGCGCGGTCATCGCCCGCCGCCGACCTTCCGGACGGGAACTGTGCACTCGCGGCGGACGCGGCATCCTGTGCGCCCCGCGAACGGAGGCGGGTCGCGGCAGGCCCGCGTCAGAGGAACTCGATGAGCCCCTTGATGCCCACGATCACGGTCGCGGTGTCGGTCGCGGTGTTGCCCGCGGCATCCGTCGCCGTATAGGTGAAGGTGTAGATCGCTCCGCTGACGGCCTTGACCGTGAAGGTGCGATCGGTCACCTCGGTCACAGCCGCGCGCGGCTTGCCGTTCGTCGTGACGTCGGTGAGCTCCACCGTGACGTCGCCCTGCTTGTCCCTGGCGTGGATGTAGACCCGCACGGTGCGGTCCTTGTTGTTCGGCACGAGGATCAGCGTCGGGATCGCGATGGCCTCGATCGTCGGCGGCGTCGTGTCGGGCGGCGTGAGGGCGAGCCCCACGACGACCGGATCGTGGTCGCTCGACCGATACGGGTCGGGTGCGAACAGGGCGTCCTGCGCCGGCTGCTTGAACGACATGTCGTAGTCGATCAGGCCCGGCTCGTCGGCGTTGATGTTCCACGCCGCTGCGCCGCTCACCTGGGCCGTCAGGCCCGGCCCGGCGAGGGCGTGGTCGAGGTAGCCCTGCTGGCCGTCGAACACGTAGGTGTAGGCATCCTCGCCCTGGTGCTCGAGGAGCAGATCGGTGTAGCCCCTGTCCTTCAGCGCGACGATCGGGTCCTCCTTGTCGTACGCGTTGAGGTCGCCGATGATGAGCTCGCGGCCGACGGTGCCCTGTCCGGTCGGGTCGGTGGCGAGCCAGTCGGCGAGCGCGTTCGCAGCGTTCGTGCGCACGATGCTGCAGTTGCCTTGGAGGGGGTCCGCGGGCTCGCCCGGGCACGCCGAGCCCTTGGACTTCAGGTGGTTCACGACGACCGTGAAGGCGGCGCCGCCCGCGTCTTCGAAGGTCTGCGTGAGACCGGGGCGGTTGCGGCTGTCGAGCCACCGGGGATCCTTCGCCTGGTCCATGAGGGCGAAGTCGCCGACGGGCGTGACGGTCGCCGGCTTGTACATCAGCGCCGTCGTGATGACGTCGGTGCCGATCCTCCCCGTCTCGACGTAGTCGTACACGTCCGCGCCGAGGTGCTCGTTGAGCGCCGCGGTCAGCGTCGCGAGCGCGAACGAGTCGTCGTTGTTCTCGATCTCGATGAGGCCGAACACATCCGCGTCGATCGCGGCCAGCGCGGCGACGATCTTCGCCTCCTGCCGCTCGAACTCCTCCGCCGTGTTCGCGCCGCGCGCGATGTCGTCGTCGTCGCCGGTGGTGGGGTCGTCGAGCGTCGTGAAGTAGTTCAGGACGTTGAAGCTCGACACGACGAGCCCGCCGCCGACATCCGGCACCGCCGGACGCGGGTTCGCGACCTCGAAGCGGGCGGCCTGCGTCGGCTGGATCGCATACGTGTCGAAGCGGTAGTCGAGGATGCCGGTGACGTCCGTGACGAGGTCGCCGCCGCGGAACGTGTTCTCGAGCGTGAACTCCTCGCCGTTCGGGTCGATCGCCGGGTCGGGGTTCTGGCTGCCGCGCCCGTCGTCGATCGTGATCCGCTCGGCCAGGTTCGCCGCGGCGAGCGCGGTCGCCGCGGGATCGGTCGGCAGGTACCTCGCGGTCGGCGTGGACTGCCGGCCGATGCCGACGTCGATCGTGCCGAACCGCGCGTACTCGAAGTACTCGAGGATCGCGAGGCTCTGCGGCAGCGTGACGTACATGCCCTCGAGGGCCTCGCGCTGCTCGGGCGTCGCGGGCAGCGTCAGCGCGGTGGGCTCGGGGAGGGGCGCGCCGGTCGCGCAGAGCTCCACGTCGCTCGCCGTGACCTGCGTCATCCCGAACGCCTCACTCACCGCCCCGGCGACGTTCACGACGTCGCCGGCGGCGACTGCGGCACCGCCCGGGGCGTAGACGAAGATGCCGTCGGATGTCGCGGCATCGCCGTCTCCGGCATCCTGCAGGTAGTAGCCATCGAAGCCGCCCGACTGGAAGTCGCCGACGACCGTGCCCTCGATGCGGACCGTCGCACCGGCGATCGGGGTCGCCGCTCCCGAGCCCTGCACCGAGCCGATCGTCACGACCTCGAGCTCGCACCCGGCCTCGCCCGGCGGTGGTCCGACGGGGGTCGTGGCGTTCGCGGCGCCGGGGGTGTTGACCGCCTCCCCGGCGACGAGGGTGCCCGTGAAGCCGGGGATGCCGGCGAGGTCGAAGTCGTTGCGCACCCAGTCCGCGACGGTGTCGGTGTCGACGCCGTCGGGGATCCGGGATGCTCCGCCCGGCGCGAACGCCAGTCCGTCGTACGCGACGCCGAGGGTCGTGCCGCCGTAGGTGAGGTCGCCGGCTGTGCCGTCGTTCACCGCGATCGCGTCCACGACCGTGAATGCGGCGCCGTCGTCGATGACACCGTCGTCGTCCGCATCGATGTCGGTGCCCACCACCGGTGCGGTGCCGGTGATGAGGAGGAGGCTCAGCGTCCCGTTCTCGAGGGTGTTCGCCGGCAGCGTCACGAGCGCACGGCCCGACGCGTCCGCCGCCGGAACCGGGATGACATTGTCGACGATGCCGAGGGCGGGGGTGTCGCCTTCGACGCCGATCAGCGTGTAGCCGGTGAGGTCGGCCGAGGGGGTCGAGAGCACCTCGATGTACTCGACGTCCGTCCCGGCCGTGCTGGCCGAGAACTCGTTGATCAGCGGCTCGGGCAGGAGCTCGACGGCCGATGCCACGGGTGCGATCAGCCCGGTCAGGGCGAGCGCACCGGCGGCGACGACGGCGACGGCTGCGTGTGGGGAACGGCGCACGGGGTCCTCCTGGACAGGAAAGAAGGCCGGGTCGGCCTCGTGCGCCACGCTAGGCGGGCCGTCCTTCCGCGGGGAAGGCCTGGAAGAGGAGAGTTCTTTAATGTTCGGTGACGGAAGAGCGGCATCCGTGCGACACAGCACTTGGGGACGCCGCGCTCTCGGGACCAGAATGGAGCGCATGACCGCGAGCACCGGCGAGCCCTTTCGCGTCGTGTTCGTGTGCACCGGGAACATCTGCCGATCACCGATGGCGGACGTGGTGTTCCGTGGATTCGCGGATGCCGCGGGCCTCGGCTCGCGCGTCGCCTCGACCAGCGCCGGCACCGGCGACTGGCACGTCGGCGAGCGCGCGGACCAGCGCACGATCGACGCGCTCGATCGAGCCGGCTACGACGGCACGCGCCACCGCGCCCGGCAGTTCACGCACGCCGACTTCGCGCACAGCGACCTCGTGATCGCGCTCGACCGCAGTCATGAGCGCATCCTCCGCGGCTGGGCGCGCACCGAGACCGACGCCGACAAGATCGCGCTGCTGCTCACGTTCGATCCGACCGCCCACACCCTGGATGTGCCGGACCCGTACTATGCCGGGCCGGGAATGTTCGACGAGGTGCTCGGTATGATCGAGAGTGCGAGCCGGGCGCTCTTCCGGCAGCTCGAACCCGCGATCCGCCCGGCGAACTGACGCTGGCGATCCTCCTTGCGTTCCGACGGGAGCCCCGTGACCTCTCTTCCTCCTCAGCCTCTCAGCCCGCTCGACGGCCGCTACCAGGCCGCCGTGACCGGGCTCGCCGACTACCTGTCCGAGGCCGGCCTCAACCGTGCCCGCGTCGAGGTCGAGGTCGAGTGGCTCATCGCCCTCACCGACCGCTCGCTGTTCGGCACCTCGCCGCTCGCCGACGATGACAGGGCGCGCCTGCGGGCGCTCTACCTCGAGTTCAGCCAGACCGAGATCGATTGGCTCGCCGAGAAGGAGGCGGTGACGCGGCACGACGTCAAGGCCGTCGAGTACCTCGTCCGCGACCGCCTCGCCGCGCTCGGCCTCGACGAGATCGCCGAACTCACGCACTTCGCGTGCACGAGCGAGGACATCAACTCGACCGCGTACGCCCTCACCGTGCAGCGAGCCGTCGAGCGCGTATGGCTGCCCAAGCTCCGCGCCGTCATCGCCGCGCTCACCGACCTCGCCGTGAAGCATCGGGATGCCGCGATGCTCGCCCGCACGCACGGACAGCCGGCGACGCCCTCGACGATGGGCAAGGAGCTCGCGGTGTTCGCGTGGCGCCTCGACCGCGTGGCGCGCCAGATCGAGGCGGGCGACTACCTCGCCAAGTTCTCCGGCGCCACGGGCACCTGGTCGGCGCACCTGGCCGCCGAGCCCGACGTCGACTGGCCGTCCCTCTCGCGCGGATTCATCGAGTCACTGGGGCTGGGCTTCAACGTGCTCACCACGCAGATCGAGTCCCACGACTGGCAGGTCGAGCTGTACGACCGTGTGCGGCATGCCGGCGGCATCCTGCACAATCTCGCCACGGACGTGTGGACCTACATCTCCATCGGCTACTTCACGCAGATCCCGGTCGCGGGCGCGACGGGCTCGTCGACCATGCCGCACAAGATCAACCCGATCCGCTTCGAGAACGCCGAAGCGAACCTCGAGATCTCGGCGGGCCTGCTCGCCACGCTGTCGCAGACGCTCGTGACGTCGCGCCTGCAGCGCGATCTCACCGACTCGACGACGCAGCGCAACATCGGCGTCGCGTTCGGGCACTCGCTGCTCGCCCTCGACAACCTCACGCGCGGTCTCGGCGAGATCTCCCTCGCCGAGGACGTGCTGCTGGCCGATCTCGACGGCAACTGGGAGGTGCTCGCCGAGGCGATCCAGACCGTCGTGCGCGCCGAGATCGCGGCCGGCCGATCGCACATCAGCGACCCCTACGCACTGCTGAAGGACCTCACTCGCGGCCGTCGTGTGGGCGCGGTCGAGCTCGCCGAGTTCGTCCGCGGCCTCGACATCGGGGATGCCGCGAAGGAGCGCCTGCTCGCGCTCACGCCGGCGACCTACGACGGCCTCGCATCGCAGCTGGTCGACGAGCTCTGACAGACGGCCCGTCGCCGCGTTTCGTCTCGGGCCTCCGGCCCTCGCTCAACGACCGAGCCGCGGGTCGTCGCCCGAGCGAGGCGCCACCCAGCCCCCGGTCGTTGAGCGAGCGAAGCGAGACGAAACGCCCCAGCCCCCGGCCCTCGAGCCAGCGAAACGTCCCAGCCACCCGGTCGTTGAGCGAGCGAAGCGAGACGAAACGCGTCAGGCCCCCGGGTCGTCGGATGCCGCGGCATCCGGCTCATCGTCGTCCGCGAGCAGCACCGGCTTGTCGACGGTCTTGGCGATCTGCGCCGGGTCGACGGCCAGCAGCAGCAGCGACACGATCAGCAGCACCGCGATGAACGTGATGCCGGCGATGATGAGCGCGAGCACGACGGCGGCCTGGACCTTCTCTTCCCCGCCGTGCTGGAAGAAGCCCATCGACACGAGCGTCACGATCCCGGCGAACAGCGCTGCCGCGAAGGCGAGGCCGAGCAGCTGCACGGGCTTCATGAGGTCGCGGCGGGTGGGTCGGTCGTCGCTCACGCGGAGTCCTTCTGATCGGCGGGCACGGGCGCCTCGGTCGTGACCGGGTCGTCCTTTCGCGGCGAGAAGCCGGCGATCCCGAGGTACACGGCCACGATCGCCGCGTAGGCGCCGAAGATGCCGACGCCGATGATGATCCCCGTGAGGGTGAACGTCTGCTGCGCCTCTTCGATCGTGTACTGCAGCGCGAATCCGGTCGGCACCACCAACAGGGCGAAGCCGAGGATCACGCCGACGGCTCCGACGACGACGGCGTCGCGGCTGTCGGCGCGCGGGCCGGGGTCGGCGACCGGACGCACGTCGGCGACGCCCGGGGCGATGTCACGGCGGGCCCTCGCGCCGCGCAGGCCGCGCCATCCCGCGACGAGCTCGATCAGGCCGCTCACGAGCGCCCACGAGATGACGACCGCGAAGAAGCCCGTGATCGTGCGCACGGGGCCGAGGCCGCCGACCATGCCGGCGACCAGCGTGACCGCACCGAGCGTGGCCGCGGGCCAGCGGCGACCGGCCGGGTACACGAGCCACACCGCGAGCAGGAGGACGATTCCGGTCGCGATCGCGAAGCCGCTGAAGACGGCCATCCCGACCAGTGCGGAGTGGTCGGGCGAGAACGTGATCATCACCGCGGCGAGGGCCGCGAAGGCGGCGCGCGCGATCTGCACGTGCCGCACGGCGAACGTACGATCGGAAGAAGCTGAGGTCACGACGGATTCCTGCGAAGCGAAAGGGATGCCTCCAGTCTAGGTCGTGCGCCGGGTCCGGCCTCCCGGTCGCCCGACCGCGGCCGGTGCTACCGTGCGATCGTGACCTCCACCGACGACCACGCCCGACGGATCCACGTGTCCGCCGCCGTCATCACCGATGCCGCCGGCCGGCTGCTGCTCGTGCGAAAGGCGGGAACCACGGCGTTCATGCAGCCCGGGGGCAAGCCCGAGCCCGGCGAGACCGCTGCCGAGACGCTCGCACGCGAACTCGAGGAGGAGCTCGGCATCCGTCTGCCCGTCCGGGATCTGACGTCCCTCGGTTCGTTCACCGCCCACGCCGCCAACGAGCCGGGTTTCCTCGTCGTGGCCGACGTGTTCGCGGCCGACATCGGCGACGCGCAGCCGGAGGTCGGGGCCGAGATCGCCGAGCTGCGCTGGATCACGCGTGCCGACGCCGACGTGCTCGAGGTCGCGCCGCTCGCGCGCACGTACTTCCTGCCCGAGCGCTGACTCAGCGGTCGGGACTCAGCGGTCGGGTCTCAGCGCGGGGCGGGCGGCGGCGGAACCTGCTTGGCGGCGATGACGTCGACGACGGCGATCCGCTCGATGCCGCGCTTGCCGTCGACGACGAGGGTGCCGGCGTCGGCGGACAGCAGCATGCCGAGGGCATCCGTCGCCTGACCGGTGGGCAGCCGGTACCTCACGACGACCCGCATGCCGGGGACGATGCTCACCAGGAGCCCTTGCGGTAGTCCTTCAGGAAGACGCCGAACAGGTCCTCGCCCGCCTCGCCGCGCACGATGGGGTCGTACACGCGCGCGGCGCCGTCGACCAGGTCGAGCGGTGCGTGGAACCCCTCCTCGGCGAGGCGCACCTTCGTGTAGTGCGGGCGCTCGTCGGTGATCCAGCCGGTGTCGACCGCGGTCATCAGGATGCCGTCGGTCTCGAACATCTCGCGGGCGCTCGTGCGGGTGAGCATGTTGAGCGCGGCCTTGGCCATGTTGGTGTGCGGATGCCCCGGCCCCTTGTAGCCGCGGCCGAAGACGCCCTCCATCGCCGAGACGTTGACGATGTAGGTGCGCCGGGCGCTCGAGGCGGCCAGCGAGGCGCGCAGCCGGCTGACGAGGAGGAACGGCGCGGTCATGTTCGCGAGCTGGACCTCGAGCATCTCGAGCGGCTCGACCTGGTCGACGCTCTGCGTCCAGCTGTTGATGTGGTGCTCGTCGGGAACGAGACCGCCCGCGTCGATCGCCGTGCCGGCCGCGAGCCGCTCGAGCGACGAGGAGCCGGCGGCCATCGCCTCGGCGGCGAGCTCGTCGGCAGCCGCGGCGGAACGCTCGCCTCCAGCAGGCGCCGCGGCGGCGAGGATCGGATGGCTCGACACCGACTGCGCGAGCGCGAGCGGGTGGGCGTCGTTCGTGTGGCCGAACGTGAGGAGCTCCGGCAGGGGGCCGGTCGGCAGCGGCGCGAGCTCGGCGTCGACGAGCGGCTTGTAGGCGCCGACGGAGCGGCGGACGGTCTGCGCGGCGTTGTTGATGAGGATGTCGAGCGGCCCGTCGGCGGCGACCGCGTCGGCGAGCGCGACCACCTGCGCGGGGTCGCGCAGGTCGATGCCGACGATCTTGAGGCGGTGCAGCCACTCGCCCGAGTCCTCGATCGCGGCGAACCGGCGCACCGCGTCGCGCGGGAAACGGGTGGTGATCGTGGTGTGCGCGCCGTCGCGCAGCAGGCGCAGCGCGATGTACATGCCGATCTTCGCGCGGCCCCCGGTGAGGAGCGCGCGCTTGCCGCTCAGGTCGGTGCGGGCGTCCCGCTTCTCGTGACTCATCGCCGCGCAGTCGGGGCAGAGCTGGTGGTAGAACGCGTCGACGAGCGTGTAGGGCTGCTTGCAGAT
>Ga0307505_10002965_pt1 | contig 11137 bp, 13 predicted proteins | sample 23_S_MG_FD_202183 | JGI IMG/M metagenome (GOLD analysis project Ga0307505, IMG submission 202183) | Soil microbial communities from Populus trichocarpa stands in riparian zone in the Pacific Northwest, United States - 23_S | ecosystem: Environmental > Terrestrial > Soil > Riparian zone > Trees... | reverse complement strand
CGCCGCGAAGAGCCCAAGCGCCGGCCCGAGAAGCCCATGGATCCCAATTCGCCCTTCGCCATTCTGGAAACCCTCAAGGCTCAAATGATGGGTAAGAAAAACTGACGCAACGCCTGGACAAGTGGCTCTGGTTTGCCCGGGTCGTGAAGCAGCGCCCCACGGCCGCTGAATTGGTCGAAGCGGGCCACGTGCGCCTGAACCGGGCAAAGGTCACCAAGCCCGGCCATGTGGTGCGCCCTGATGATGTGCTGACCATTGCCGTGGGCGGCCATGTTCGGGTTCTGAAGGTGAAAGACCTAGGCACCCGGCGTGGGCCCTTTTCCCAGGCATGCCAGCTATACGAAGACCTCACCTCTGGCCCTTCACGCGACGAGAAAGACCGTGCATAAGGCAAAAATTCTTGCTATGCATCGTTCGTTATAAAGAACAACTGGACCGTCATGACCTACATCGTCACTGAAAACTGCATCAAGTGCAAATACATGGACTGCGTTGAAGTCTGCCCCGTGGATTGCTTCTACGAAGGCGAGAACATGCTGGTTATCCACCCCGACGACTGCATTGACTGCGGCGTTTGCGAGCCGGAATGCCCCGCTGATGCGATCAAGCCGGATACCGAGCCCGGCCTTGAGAAATGGCTCAAGATCAACACTGAATATGCCCAAAAGTGGCCGAATATCACGATCAAGCGCGAAGCCCCGCCCGATGCCAAGGAGTTCGATGGTGTCGCAGGCAAATTCGAGGCCCACTTCTCGGAAAACCCCGGCGAAGGCGATTGAATTCGTTAACCATCCTGTGAATAACGCAGGGCACCGATGCCCAGATAGACCGTACACGGATATATCGAGCTTTAAATTTCCTTAAAATCGTGCTATAGTCGCTCCCAATGTAACAATGCCCCTGCAATGGAACCCGAGCCCCCAAAGCTCGGTTATTTTTTCGCCTGTTTTCGGCGAATCCGGGTCCAGGCGAAAGCGAAGGACAAAAAAATGAAAAAGACCGTCAAAAAGGCAGCTTTGGCAAAGAAGGCCGCCCACACCAGGAAGTCGGTTGCAAAGGAAAAACATGCAACCAAGGCCAAGGCCGTAGCCGCGAAAGCCAAGTCGAAAGTTGTAAAAACCAAGCCCAAGGCGAAGGTGGCTCACGCCGCAAAGCCCGTTGCAAAACCTGCAGCAAAGCCCGTCGCCAAGAAGACGATTCTGACCAAGGTAACCGGGCACCTGAAACATGCCAAGCCGGTCCATGCTGCCCCGGCGGCTGTTGTTAAGCCCGTAGCCGTGGCGCCAAAGCCCGTGGCCGCACCTGTGGCCGTTGTCGCCAAGCCCGCTGTTGCCGCGGCTCCCGCAGCGCCAAAGAAGCTCGCCTTCAAGATCGGCGAACTGGTGGTTTATCCCGCCCATGGCGTTGGCAAGATTACCGCCATCGAAGAGCAGGAAATCGCCGGCTCGAAGCTTGAACTCTACATCGTGGATTTCGAGCGCGAAAAGCTGCGCCTCAAGGTGCCGACCAACCGCGCCGAGCAAAAGGGCATGCGCCGCCTGGCCGACCGTGGCCTGATCGAGCACGCCATGAAGGTTATCCGTGGCCGGGCCCGCATCAAGCGCACCATGTGGTCAAGGCGCGCCCAGGAATATGATGCAAAGATCAATTCCGGCGATCTCATTGCCGTGGCCGAAGTCGTGCGCGATCTCTACCGCTCCGACCGCCAGCCAGAACAGTCCTATTCGGAACGCCAGTTGTTCGAGCAGGCCCTGCTCCGCATGGCCCGCGAGCTTGCTGCTGTCCGGAAGGTCGATGATGACCAGTCGGTGAAGGAACTCTCCGAATTCCTCGCCAAGAACGCCAAGCGCGCCCTGGCCGCCGGGGAAAAGGCCGAAGAAGAAGCCGCCGCCGAAGAAGCCGCATAAGAATTTTCCAAGACCTCTAGAGACAGGCCCGGATCAAAAATCCGGGCCTTTTCTTTTGGGGGTGTTACAAACTATAAGAACGCCTGAGAGGTCCCGTAGCTCAGTTGGATAGAGCATCAGTTTCCTAAACTGAGGGCCACTGGTTCGAATCCAGTCGGGGCCGCCAATCTTCAATCAGAATCCTTTTCCCGATTGATGGCATAGACGCTTGCCGGACCCCGCAATGGCTGCAGCAGCATCCGGTCAAGCCAAAGCTCCCGTGGTGTCCGGAATTGTTCGATGCCGATGGTCATGCCCTCATGGCCTTCTTGCGGTTGAGCCCGGTAGGTCCCCAGCAGGCGGTCCCACCACGGCAGATTGAAACCGAAATTGCTGTTGGTCTCGTGCGGGTGAATGGAATGATGGACCCGGTGCATGTCCGGCGTCACCACGATGAGACGCAGGATGCGGTCCAGCCCCAGCGGAAGGCGGATATTGCTGTGATTGAACATCGATGTCCCATTCAGCAGAATTTCAAAAACCAGAACTGCAACGGCGGGCGGGCCAAGTGCGACAACAATGGCAAGCTTGAGCCCCATCGATAAAAGGATTTCGATGGGGTGAAACCGCAATCCCGTGGTGACGTCGAATTCCAGGTCCGCATGATGCATGCGGTGCAGCCGCCACAGGGCCGGCACCGCGTGGAACATCACGTGCTGCAGATAAATCGCCAAATCAAGCAGCAACACGGACAGCAGAAAAGCCAGCCAGCCCGGCACGGCAAATACATTCAGCAAACCCCAGCCCCGCTCTGCCGCGAGGACCGCCATGCCCACCGCAAGCAACGGAAAAGTCAGGCGCACGAGAAGCGTGTCGATCACCACGACACCAAGATTATTGCTCCAGCGCAACAGGCGCGGAATCTCCTGCCGCCTGCGGGATGCCGCCACTTCCCAGGCGGCCATGATGGCGAGGATGGAAAAGAAGAAAACCAGCCGGGCCTGCGCTTCATGCGCCAATAAAAACTCAGACATGCCCGCCTATCCCTCGACGATAAAATGAGCCGCGGCAATGTATCCCCGGCACATTGACTTATCCCAGCCGATTATATCAGATGCGCCGACTTTAATCAGCAATATGGCTCCATGACCAGCTTTACCCCCCTCATTGACAGCCTCCCCTCCACCGTTCCCTTCGTTGGCCCCGAAACCCTCCTGCGGCGCAGCGGGATTCCATTGCGCGCCCGCATCGGCGCCAATGAAAATGTTTTCGGCCCCTCGCCCAAGGCCATCGCCGCCATGCAGGAAGCAGCCCACGAATCGTGGAAATATGGCGACCCGGAAGTGCATGATCTTCGTGCCGTCATTGCCAGGCATCACGGAATCGGCATTGAAAATGTCACGGTTGGCGAGGGCATTGACGGCCTGCTCGGCATCGCCGTCAGGCTTTTTGTGGAACCCGGCGTGACCGTGGCAAATTCCTTGGGAGCCTATCCCACCTATAATTTTCATGTGTCAGGCTTTGGTGGCAGGCTTGTCACCACGCCCTATGTGAATGATCACGAGGATCCATCATCTCTGCTGGACTTGGCAAAGAAAGAAAATGCCCGCCTCATTTACTTCGCCAATCCGGATAATCCCATGGGCACCTGCTGGAAAGCCGGTGTCGTGCAGGATTTGATCGACAACATTCCGGCGGGCACAATGCTCATGCTGGATGAGGCCTATCATGATTTTGCCGAGGGTGCGGTTCCGGCCCTTGATATGGCCAACCCCAATGTCCTGCGCTTTCGCACTTTTTCCAAAGCCTATGGCATGGCCGGGGTTCGCGTGGGCTATGCGCTCGGTCATGCCCGCCTCATCACCGCTTTTGACAAGATCAGAAATCACTTCGGGGTGACCCGCATGGGCCAGGCCGGAGCCATCGCCGCTCTTGCCGATCAGGATTACCTCAAAAGTGTGCAGAGCCGCGTCGCCCGTGCCCGCGAAAAAATTTACGCCATTGCCCAGTTCAATGGCTTCGGCTGCGTCCCGTCCTCAACCAATTTCGTCGCCGTCGATTGCGGTCGCGATGGCGCCTATGCCCGAAAAATTCTGGAAAGCCTCGCAACGCACGGCATCTTCGTGCGCATGCCGGGCGTTGCACCTTTAAACCGCTGCATCAGGATCAGTGTGGGAACTGACGAAAATCTTGCAGCCCTTGAAGAGGCTCTGCCGCTGGCAGTGAAATCCGCCGGTTAAGCGCCTTCCTTGAGCAGGCCGGTGAGGTCAAGCCGCGCCGTCATCATGGCGAGGCTGCCGTCGGCCTTGCGCGGCCACTTGTCCTTGGGCCGGTCCCAATAGAGCTCCAAGCCGTTCTGGTCCGGGTCGCGCAGGTAGAGCGCTTCTGAAACGCCATGATCGGAAGCGCCGTCGAGCGGAATATTATGGGCCTTGAGCCGCCGCAGGGCATCACCCAGATCGGCCCGTGTCGGATAAAGGATCGCCGTATGGAAAAGCCCCGTGGTGCCCGGCGCCGGCGGTGAGCCTCCAAGGCTTTCCCAGGTATTCATGCCAAGGTGATGATGATAGCCGCCCGCCGAAACAAACGCCGCCTGGTCGCCATAAAGCTGCTGCAGCTCAAAGCCCAGCACCCCGCAATAGAAATCCAGTGATTTCTGGATATTCGACACTTTCAGGTGCACGTGGCCGATGGAGGTGCCGGCGGCGATGGGTTTTGCGGTCTGCGTCATGATCTTACTCTTGTGTAACCAATTGTGTTACGCAGATAGGGCGAACCACGTCCATAATCAAGTCAAAGCCGTGGATGAACCTGCCGCTGGCCTTGAGTTTGCCGCTGGGAAAGCCGAAATGAAAGGCCAAACTGGAGGAGTGAATTATGGCCACATCGGCGCTCTCGAAAACCCTGACCATCGTGGATCATCCGCTCGTCCTTCACAAGCTCACCCTGATGCGTGACAAGCACACGCCGTCCGCCGTGTTCCGCCAGCTCCTGCGCGAAATCAGCCTGCTGCTCGCCTACGAAGTCTCCCGCGATCTGCCCATGACGACGCAGACCATCGAAACCCCCGTGGCGGAAATGGAAGCCCCCATCCTCAAGGGCAAGAAACTTGTCATCGTCTCCATCCTGCGTGCCGGCAATGGCCTGCTCGAAGGCATGCTTGATCTCATGCCCTCGGCCCGCGTCGGCCACATCGGAATTTACCGCAATCCGGAAACCCTCCAGCCCGTGGAATATTACATGAAGGTTCCCGCCGATATCGCCGAGCGCCGGGTGATCGTGGTGGACCCCATGCTCGCCACCGGAAATTCCGTGGCGGCGGCCATTACCCGCCTGAAGGAAAAAGGCGCCAGGGACATTCGCCTGGTGTGCCTGCTCTCAGCCCCGGAAGGCATAAAACGTTTTTCCGAGGAACACCCGGACGTGCAGATTTATACGGCAGCGGTTGACAGCCACCTGAATTCCCACGGCTACATTGTGCCGGGCCTTGGCGATGCCGGTGACCGCATGTTCGGCACCAAGTGATTCAGAATGAGACCGGTTAATCTCCCGTTAGTCATAGCAACAAGTTAACGGCAATACATACCATTCGACAATAATTGTAACCCTAGTCTGCCTCTGAACGTGATTTGTGAGTGCAGAAAAAGAATGCCCGTTGCCGCCGTTGCCAGTCAGAATCTGCGCCCCGATCAAAAATTCTCCAAGCATGCCGACGGCACAAGACCGCGGGTTCTCTATGCCGAGGATTCCACCGCCTCGCGCATTGTGACAACCGCCATGCTCAAGCGCATGGGGCTTGAGGTTGACGCGGTGGAGGACGGTGAACTTGCCCTGCGCCAGGCGGAAAAATCCTTTTACGATGTCATTCTGCTCGATATTGAAATGCCGGTCATGGATGGCGTGACGGCGGCCCGCGGCATTCGCGCGCTTGGCGGAAAAACTTCAAAAACCCCCATTCTGGCGCTTTCGGCCTTCCTCGCCGATTCAACCGAATTTTCCCATTGGCGCGATGCCTTCGATCATGCCGTGCCAAAACCCGCCGACAGCATCGAGCTCCACCGCGCCATAAGGGGCGTTTTGAAATCTCCGTTGCCTGCGGTGGCACCCGTCATCATTGAACCCGCCAAGCCCGGCTCAATCCTCAACGGCCTTCGCGCCACCCTGCCCAGGGGCACCTGGATAAAGCTCATGACCCTCGCTGCTACCGAGAGCATTCACTATGCCAATGCGGCGGCGGCGGCCTTCGAGGCGGGTGATGTGGAAACAACGCTTCGCTGCGCCCATGCCCTGAGGGGTCTTGCCAGTAATTTCGAAGCCGCCGATGTGGAGAAAAAAGCCGTGGAAATTGAGCGCAATGGCGCCAATCGCGGAACGATCTATGCCCTGCAGGCCAGTACAAATGCCTGGGCTACAAAGGCCAAGGCCGGCATCATCTAGTTTTCAAGAGTGAAGCTTAGCGGGGTTGCGCGGAAATCGTGTTCTGGCCACCCGTTTGGCCCTCAAGCGCATCAAGCATATGCAAGAATTCGTTGAGCTCGGGGCTCAGCTTCTTGGCGCGCATCGCGCGGTTTGCTTGGGTGTTCGTCTGCTCGGTCAACATTTTAGTTTTTTCCACTTCCCTTGGTTTCCCACGGTAATCCATTCAACCTAAGGAAACCCTAAGCCCATGGGCCTGAATACGATCCGAACCCGCCGTTCAGATGCCGTTCATCCGGGGAAAAAATATTCACCATTTCGTGATGATCCGGCGCTGGACTTATCCACGTAACATGTAATGTTACGCATCCCTGCCTAGCCCAATGCCAATCCAGGAGACGGAAAATGCTTTCCAAGAACCTCTGCAAATCAATCGCCGCCGGTGCCATCGTGCTGGGCCTGGGCTTCTCCCTCGCCTATGCCGCAGCCGACGACCAGATCAAGGCCCGCCAGGCCGAAATGAAGGCAAACGGCAAGGCCATGGGTGCCTTGGTTGCCATCATGAAGGGTGAAGCTCCCTATGACGCAGCCGCTGTGAAAGCCAGCCTTGATGCCATGGCTGCTGGAGACGCTGCCGCGGCTGAAGCCAAGGCCTGGGACGCCAGCAGCATGGAAGGTGCGACGGTCGAGACCTGGGCAAAGCCTGAAATCTGGGCCGAAGGCAGTGATATCGGAGCGAAATACCAGGCCTGGGTGGATGCCCGGGCAGCTCTCGCCGCGACAACCGATGAAGCAGGCTTCAAGGCTGCATTCCCGGCTCTCGGCGCGTCATGCCAGGGCTGCCATGAAAAGTTCCGCCGTCCCAAGGGATAAGTCAGCCTGAAGCTGGTCTCAAAACGAAGCTTGGGGAGTCTGGCACTGCTCGCAGTGCTGGGCTTCACTGTATTTTGGCTGGTAAGCGCTCCACAGCCCTTGCCGGCCTCCGCAATCCCCGCCCATATGGCCAGCATCGCGAATGGCGAAGTTCTCTATACCGCCGGGGGCTGCCGCAATTGCCACAAGCCAAATGCCGAACAGACCGGGCTTGACCCCAATTTGCCCAGCGGCGGCTTTCCCCTCAAAACCCCCATCGGTGTTCTCTATCCCCCGAACCTGACGCCTGATGCCCAAACCGGCATTGGAAACTGGTCGGACCTCGACTTCGTCAATGCCCTGCAGCGCGGCATTTCGAAATCCGGCCAGCATCTCATTCCGGCCTTCCCCTACACCTCCTATGCGGCCATGCCCGTGGAAGATGTTTTGGATATCAAGGCCTACCTCATGAGCTTGCCGCCCATTGCCTCGCCAAGGCGCGAGGCTGAGATACCTATTGCCTTCCTGCTGCGCCGGGGACTTGGCCTGTGGAAATTTCTGGGGCTTGATACAACACCCTGGCAACCCGAAGGCAGCCACACCGCCACGTGGAACCGCGGCTCTTATCTGGTGAACGGGCCCGGCCATTGCGGCGAATGCCACACGCCCCGCAACCTCATCATGGCCCGCGACAACAGCCGCTTCATGATGGGCGGCCCCCATCCCGAAGGCCAGGGCAAGGTGCCAAGTCTCCACGGCCTGGTCGAAACCGGTCGTTACAAGGATCAAAAGGATCTGGTGCTGGCCCTCCAGAATGGCGAAGTCTTTGGTTACGAAAACATGTCTTCTGGCGGCATGGGCCAAGTACAAGCCAACATGGCAAAGCTGCCTCAGGCCGATGTCGAAGCCATTGCTGAATATCTCATCAGCCTCAAATAAATTTGTTGTCCTGCAGCCAGTGCAAAAGAATATCGGCGGTTTCCTCCGGCGCTTCCAGGCTGGGGAAATGACCGCACGCGGAAATTTCCGCATAGCGCCCGTGCGGCAAGGACGTCGACATTTTTAACCCGTCGGCGGCGGGCGAGAACTTGTCTTCCCGCCCCCACAGCATGAGCGACGGACAGGAAATGTCGCCAAGCCGCGGCCATAGGTCCATGCGTTTCGACAAAGCCGCCGATTGTCGCGCCATCAACGCGCCGCCAAGCTTCTGCGCCATGGAAATAAATGCGTCGCGCGCCTTCGCCCCGTTTGGCCCCGGCAGGTGGGAAACCATGTCGGCCATTTCCGTAACGACACTCTCAAACTCCTTGCCGCGCAATCTTTCCGTCCGCCGGAAACCGGCGGAGGGATCTGCCGCAACGCCGGGTCCCGCGCCGATAACCACCAGGCCTTCAACCCGCTGAGGCGCGGCAAAGGCCACTTCAAGGGCCGTCCTGCCGCCAAAGGAAGTTCCCAGAATGATGAATTTTTCCGGCGCCCGCTCCAACACCTGCTGCACGCAGCCCGTCAATGTGTCCTTGTCCGCGACAATCGTCACCGGCTCAACCACACTGGCTAGCCGCGGCAGGATGTCGGCGTAGAGCCCGCCATCGCAGCCAAGAGCGGGAATCATCACAAGGCTTCGCATGCGCCTGTTTAAGCGCAGGGCGGGCTGTTATACAAAGATGAAATCATGGGACGCTCCAATAAAAAAGCGCAGGAGTTTTCTCCCGCGCCTTTCAATTCAAACAGCCTGAGCTTACGAAGCGTCGGCTTCCTCGGCCGGTGCGGCCTCTGCCTGCTGCTTTGACAGGTCTTCGCCGGTCACCTGGTCAACCTGCTTCATGGAAAGGCGAACCTTGCCACGGTTATCAAACCCTAGAAGCTTGACCTTCACCGCGTCGCCCTCGTTAACCACGTCGGAGACCTTGTTCACGCGCTTTTGCGCAAGTTCCGAAACGTGAACCAGGCCATCCTTCGCACCAAAGAAATTGACGAAAGCCCCGAAGTCCACGACTTTGACGATCTTGCCGTCATAGATCTCGCCTACCTCCGGTTCCGATACGATTGACTTGATCCACTTCATGGCAGCCGTAATAGCGGCGCCCGAAGAGGACGCAACCTTTACCGTGCCGTCATCCTGAATGTCGATCTTGGCCCCGGTCTTTTCCACGATCTCGCGGATCACCTTGCCGCCGGTTCCGATCACTTCACGGATCTTGTCGGTTGGAATCTTGATCACTTCGATGCGCGGCGCATGCTCGCCAAGGCCCGGACGGGCGTTTTCAAGCGCCTCGGCCATCTTGCCAAGAATATGCAAACGGCCGTCTTTCGCCTGCCATAAGGCAACCTTCATGATCTCCTCAGTGATGCCGGTGATCTTGATGTCCATCTGCAGCGCGGTCACGCCATTGCTGGTGCCCGCCACCTTGAAGTCCATGTCGCCGAGATGATCCTCGTCGCCGAGAATGTCGGACAGAACCGCAAAGCGCTCACCTTCCTTGATCAGGCCCATGGCAATGCCCGCCACCGGTGATTTCAGCGGGACGCCCGCATCCATCAGCGCCAGCGAAGAACCGCACACGGTTGCCATCGAGGATGAGCCGTTTGATTCAGTGATCTCCGACACCACGCGAATGGTGTAGGGGAACTGGTCAGCCGGCGGCAGCATCGGATTGATCGCCCGCCAGGCCAGCTTGCCATGGCCGATTTCGCGGCGGCCAGCACCGCCCATGCGGCCTACTTCGCCCACCGAGAAGGGAGGGAAGTTGTAATGCAGCATGAACTTGGCCTTGTAGGTGCCGTCGAGCGAGTCGACATATTGCTCGTCTTCGCCGGTGCCGAGTGTGGTAACAACCAGCGCCTGGGTTTCACCGCGGGTAAACAGCGCCGAACCATGGGTGCGCGGAAGCACCGAGGCTTCGGCAATGATCTGGCGCACCGTCTTGGTGTCGCGGCCATCGATACGAAGTCCCGTGTCGAGAATGCTGTTGCGCACAACATCCTTCTCAAGATGCTTGAAGGCTTCCGCCACCTTCTGTGGCGTAGGCGAGGTGTCTTTCTCCACATCGACAAGAGCGGCCACAACCTTGTCCTTGGCCTTAGCCACGGCTTCCACGCGCTCTTCTTTCTTTGGAATGGCGTAGGCAGCGCGCACGTCTTTCTCGACGGACTTCTTCACGGCCTTGTAAAGCTTCTCGTTGTCCGGTGCCACGAAATCACGGGGTTCGCGCGATGAGCGTTCAGCCAAACGGATGATGGCATCGATGACAGGCTGGAAGCCCGCATGGCCAAACATCACGGCGCCAAGCATTTGCTCTTCAGAGAGTTCCTTGGCTTCCGATTCAACCATCAGAACCGCGTCTGACGTGCCGGCAACCACAAGATCAAGATCCGAGGTCTTCATCTGCTCCTGGGTCGGGTTCAGGACGAACTCGCCATCGATGAAGCCGACGCGAGCCCCGCCAACCGGGCCCATGAAGGGAATGCCGGAAATGGTGAGTGCTGCCGATGCGCCGATAAGGGCCACGATATCGCTGTCATTTTCGAGGTCATAGGAAAGCACCGTGGTGATCACCTGGGTTTCATTGCGGAAACCTGCGGGAAAAAGCGGGCGGATCGGCCGGTCGATCAGGCGGGAAACCAGTGTTTCCTTTTCCGTTGGCCTGCCTTCGCGCTTGAAATAGCCGCCGGGAATCTTGCCCGCAGCATAAGTCTTTTCCTGGTAGTTTACGGTAAGCGGGAAAAAATCAATTCCGGGCTTTTCCGAACGTGCCGCAACTGCCGTGGCGAGAACCGTCGTCTCGCCGTAAGTCACAACAACCGCGCCATCTGCCTGGCGCGCCATGCGGCCGGTTTCAATGCGCAAGGACTTTCCAGCCCATTCCAGTTCTTCAACATCTATCTTAAACATGTAACATTCCTTTTTGCTCTTCGCCGCCACTTGCGTTCACCTGACCGGGCGGCATCCCCATTGAGCAATCAAAACCTGGCCCTATTGCCAG
>Ga0307505_10002964_pt1 | contig 11140 bp, 8 predicted proteins | sample 23_S_MG_FD_202183 | JGI IMG/M metagenome (GOLD analysis project Ga0307505, IMG submission 202183) | Soil microbial communities from Populus trichocarpa stands in riparian zone in the Pacific Northwest, United States - 23_S | ecosystem: Environmental > Terrestrial > Soil > Riparian zone > Trees... | reverse complement strand
TCCGAAGAGAGTACCCCTTCTCCCGAAGTTACGGGGTCATTTTGCCTAGTTCCTTAACATGGGTTCTCTCGAGCACCTTAGGATTCTCTCCTCACCCACCTGTGTCGGTTTACGGTACGGGCTCCTACTAGATTAAGCTTAGAGGTTTTTCTCGGCAGCATGATTAGGGTCGGTTTGTGAGATTGCTCTCTCCCCATCACTCTTCGGTGTATGGGACGGCGGATTTGCCTACCATCCCCACCTACAAGTTTGGACCCGGACATCCAACACCGGGCCGACCTTTCACTTCTGCGTCACCCCATCGCTCTAATAAGAGGTACAGGAATATTAACCTGTTTGCCATCGCCTACGCCCTTCGGCCTCGGCTTAGGTCCCGACTAACCCTGAGCGGATTAACCTTCCTCAGGAACCCTTAGGTTTTCGGTGGACGGGTTTCTCGCCCGTCTTATCGCTACTCGTTCCGGCATCATCTCTTCCCAACGCTCCACTCGTGGTCACCCACGGGCTTCACCGCATTGGCAATGCTCCCCTACCACTTACGCTTGCGCGCAAGTCCGCAGCTTCGGCGGTACGCTTAGTCCCGGCAATTATCGGCGCAGGATCACTAGACTAGTGAGCTATTACGCACTCTTTAAATGATGGCTGCTTCTAAGCCAACATCCTAGCTGTTTTAGTAGTCCTACATCCTTAGTCACTTAGCGTACTCTTCGGGGCCTTAGCTGGCGGTCTGGGTTGTTTCCCTCTCGGACGCGAAGCTTATCCCTCGCGCCCTGACTCCCGAGAAACGATACCACGGCATTCGGAGTTTGATTGGGGTCGGTAAGCTTGTAGGCCCCCTAACCCATTCAGTGCTCTACCTCCGTGGCTCTATTACTCGAGGCTAGCCCAAAAGCTATTTCGGGGAGAACCAGCTATCGCCGAGTTTGATTGGCCTTTCACCCCTAGGTACAGTTCATCCCCTAACTTTTCAACGTTAGTGAGTTCGGACCTCCAGCGCGTTTTACCGCGCTTTCATCCTGACCATACCTAGATCACACGGCTTCGGGTCTGCCGCCTACGACCATAATTCGCCCATTTTGGACTCGCTTTCGCTATGGCTTCGCCAGTGTTTGGCTTAACCGGCCGTAGACGAGCAACTCGCCGGATCATTATTCAATAGGCACGCAGTCATCCGTCCGGCAATCCGAAGATCGCCGTCAGACTCCCACAGCTTGTAAGTATACGGTTTCAGGTACTATTTCACTCTCCGCCAGGAGTGCTTTTCACCTTTCCCTCACGGTACTGGTTCACTATCGGTCACAGGTAAGTATTTAGCCTTATCGCGTGGTCGCGACAGATTCAAACGGGATTTCTCGTGTCCCGCCCTACTTGGGTGTTCAACTCAGAGCTGGATTCATTTCGCCTACAGGCCTTTCACCTTCTGTGGATCGTCATTCCAGACGCTTCGGCTATGAATACAGTTTCTAACTCTGTGCCTCTTCGGCAGAAGAAGCGCGTTGAATCCCGCTACACCAACCGCACAACGGCCGCCGCCTTTAACGTGCCAATTGGTTTAGGCTGTTCCCCGTTCGCTCGCCGCTACTGAGGGAATCACTATTGTTGTCTGTTCCTGAGGTTAATAAGATGTTTCAGTTCTCCTCGTTCGCTCCTCTCCGCCTATGTATTCAGCGGAGGGTGACGCGGTATGACCCGCGCCGGGTTGCCCCATTCGGAAATCCCCGGATCAAAGTGTGTTTGCCACTCCCCGAGGCTTATCGCAGCTTACCACGTCCTTCATCGCCTACCTGTGCCAAGGCATCCCCCGTATACTCTTTCTAACTTGACCGAAAATCCTTGGGTGGCTCGATCGACTCTCTCGGCTTACAAGCATAGACACGAAGTCCATGCCCTTTCGAGAATATCGAGACACTTCCAGTATGAAGTTGTCAATGAGCGGATCACATCGCGCCCGTCGTCGGGGCAACGAATTCTGTACATCATGCGAGGGCCGTCAAGTGGAGACGACCGGGATCGAACCGGCGACCTATGGCTTGCAAAGCCATCGCTCTCCCAGCTGAGCTACGTCCCCGTTATGTGCCTGTCGTCGTCATCACTTCCCACTTTGGCTCACCATTGCGAATGGTGGGCCTAAGTGGAGTTGAACCACTGACCTCGCGCTTATCAGGCGCGCGCTCTAACCAACTGAGCTATAGGCCCGGGACGTGCACTGTTTGGGAAGTGAAACTACACCCGGTGCGTCCGGGATCCTGTGGCCGGCGGTCTTTTACCGAAAACCACCAACGCTTCCGGTTTCCCCGCAGAAATTCCGCAAATTTTAAACATAGCGTGACAGGCTTACAGCAAATACTGATGCAATCGACCTCGGTTGTGAGAACCTACCCGTGAGAGTAGGAACCACACCTGCTCCTTAGAAAGGAGGTGATCCAGCCGCAGCTTCCGCTACGGCTACCTTGTTACGACTTAGCCCCAGTCATCGATTTTACCTTGGGCGCTGTCGTCCCTTGCGGGTTCGATCAGCGACTTTGGGTACCCCCGACTTCCATGGCTTGACGGGCGGTGTGTACAAGGCCCGGGAACGTATTCACCGCGGCGTGCTGATCCGCGATTACTAGCGATTCCACCTTCACGGAGTCGAGTTGCAGACTCCGATCTGAACTGAGCTCAGCTTTAGGGATTGGCTCCACCTCGCGGCTTTGCGACCCTCTGTACTGAGCATTGTAGTACGTGTGTAGCCCTGGACGTAAGGACCATGAGGACTTGACGTCATCCCCACCTTCCTCCTCGTTGACCGAGGCAGTCTCTCTAGAGTTCCCGGCATTACCCGATGGCAACTAGAGACAGGGGTTGCGCTCGTTGCGGGACTTAACCCAACACCTCACGGCACGAGCTGACGACAGCCATGCAGCACCTGTGCAACGACGTCCGAAGACGAGTGGTTATCTCTAACCATGTCCGTTACATGTCAAGCCCAGGTAAGGTTCTTCGCGTTGCGTCGAATTAAACCACATACTCCACCGCTTGTGCGGGCCCCCGTCAATTCCTTTGAGTTTCAACCTTGCGGTCGTACTCCCCAGGCGGGGCACTTAATGTGTTAACTGCGGCACCGGAGGGGTCGATACCTCCGACACCTAGTGCCCATCGTTTACCGTCGGGACTACCAGGGTATCTAATCCTGTTTGCTCCCCCGACCTTCGTGCCTCAGCGTCAGTATCTGTCCAGTCAGCCGCCTTCGCCAACGGTGTTCCTCTCGATATCTACGCATTTCACCGCTACACCGAGAATTCCACTCACCTCTCCAGTACTCAAGATCAACAGTTTCGAATGCAGGTCCATAGTTAAGCTATGGAATTTCACACCCGACTTGCCAACCCGCCTACGCACCCTTTACGCCCAGTAAATCCGAACAACGCTCGTTCCCCCCGTGTTACCGCGGCTGCTGGCACGGAGTTAGCCGGAACTTCCTCTCCAGGTACCGTCAGGACGAATGCATTTCCTCATCCATCGTTTCTTCCCTGGCGACAGGACTTTACACTCCAAAGAGCTTCATCATCCACGCGGCGTTGCTGCGTCAGAGTTGCCTCCATTGCGCAATATTCCCTACTGCTGCCTCCCGTAGGAGTCTGGGCCGTATCTCAGTCCCAGTGTGGCCGGTCACCCTCTCAGGTCGGCTACCCATCGGAGCCTTGGTAGGCCGTTACCCTACCAACTAGCTAATGGGGCGCGGGCCCATCTGTCAGCGACGGCTTTCACCGTCTTTGAGCCAAAAGAGATGTCTCTTCTGGGTATCATTCAGTATTAGACCCCCTTTCGAGAGCTTATCCCAAACTGATAGGCAGGTTGCCCACGTGTTACGCACCCGTTCGCCGCTTTACTAGGAGGCCGAAGCCCCCGTTCTCGCACGACTTGCATGTATTAAGCACGCCGCCAGCGTTCGTTCTGAGCCAGGATCAAACTCTCCGTGAGAAATAAACAATAATTGTCTATGCTCAGCGAAGACGATCCATATTGAACGTCTTCATTGCTCGAATTTGGCATTGCAAACCATAAGGTTTACGTTGCCCGCATCATTACAAGCTTTGGGCCTGTCATCGCTATGAAATTTTCAAAGAGCGAACCGTTTCACGCCCGCCTGCTAAGCGGGTAGCCGACGAAGATACACAGAAAAAAAGCCAAGTCAAGCTTTTTACGACTTTTTTTCTGTGTCCTGCCCTGATCTCGCAAATTCTTCTACGCCAAGGGCCAATCAATGTTTGCCGCACATGCTGCCGCGTGCAAGTCAACTTATAAGCACCCGGCAACCCCCTGTCTCGCAATAGCAAGCGAGGACAGTTTTTTCAGGGCAACCTAAGCCGCCGAGCGGATTCGAACCGCTGACCTGCTGATTACGAATCAGCTGCTCTACCAGCTGAGCTACGGCGGCATCTAAAACCGCACGCAAAGTAACATCACGTCGCTGCTCAAATCCAGCGCGAATTTGCTACTGCCCTCCGTCCACGACGCGCATACTATTACATACACACTCACTCAAAGAGACAATGCCAAACCCCGAAATTCAACATGTCGATTCGATGCTTGGCTGGCTTCGTGGATACTTCGCGTTATGTGCGCTCGTGTTCGTGGCCGTTGCGGGCCTCGGCGGTTGGTATGCCGCGAAGCGTCGCGATCAATGGATCTGGATTTTGCCAGCCGCGGGGTTGGTGTACGGCGTCAGCCTCCCGTTCCACTGGCATTTCACCAATGATGACTCATTCATTTTCTATCGCTTTGCCGAGAATCTCGCAGCGGGAATGGGACCGGTTTATAATCCAGGACTTCCCTGCGAAGGATTCACCAGCCCTGCGTGGACATACCTGCTCGCCATCGGCAACGTGCTCGGAATGCCTACGCTCTGGTTCTCAAAGGTTGTCGGATCAGTTCTCGGGGCAGTGTCGCTCCTCCTCCTCGTATTGACAGCTCGACGAATCTGCGATGACACGCGGGTGATCTTTCTCTCGGCAACATTTGTCGCGACAAGTCAGATCCTCATGGCGTGGATTCCCTCGGGAATGGACACGGCACTATTCGTCGCCTGGTTGTGTCTTCAAGCATATGCGCTGGTGCGTTGGCCCGGCGGACTGTTTCCGCAGACAATCTTGGCCGCTATCGGGGTTTGGATTCGGCCGGAAGCATACTTTGTCTCACTCATTGGATTGTGCTGGGCTTTCTACATCCAACTTCGTGAGCCGTTGGCATGGCGCCGTACTCTCTTGGCTATCGTGGCCATCGCAGCAATGTTGCTCCCCTTCATCTGGCGTCACATCACATTCGGAGAATTGCTGCCGACTACATTCTATGCAAAGTCAGATCGCACGATACGCAGTGGCCTTGGCTTTCTCTTCGGAGCGATCAATGGTTACGGGGCGATCGCTTGGACGGTGGCTCTCATCGGACTCTGGAAGCTGCGCCGGAGAATGCCTTGGGCCGGGCTGCTTTTGATTACGATCGCATCTTATGTCGTGTGGGTTGGAGGCGATGTACTGATACAACGATTCTCGCTCTGGTGGTTCCCGGTTGTCATTATCGGACTTGTTGCCGGCTTAAGCAGGGTCATTGACACGGATCAGTTCAATTCGCGTGTCTTGATCCCACTTGTCGCTCTCCTGCTGTCCGGTCAAGAACTTCACCGAATGTACGGCGCGACACGGCCCGGATCGGAGAATGATGGATACTCATACGTTTCCTCCAATGGTGTGCACACCGCAGAGGCGGACGCAGCTATCGGTATGTACTTGCGAACGCATGGCGCGCCCAACGACACTCTTGTCACAGACAATATCGGTGCAATCGGATATTACAGCGGCATGGTGATCGTCGACGTACTGGGGCTGGTCGATGCCCAAGTTGCCTCACTCATCCATGAAAGCAAGAAGGACGCCATCCTCTCCCTCGTCGTCGCACGTCGACCACAATGGATAGTTGGGTACCAAGTGCTCGGATCGGAAGCGTTTCACATACCCAATGTGGGAATACTCCCGACCGGGTTTATGGAAACATACGAGCTGTCTGGTCGGTGGCAATCCCGTACGGGGTATACTCGACTTTTGTGGAAACGGAAAGCGGACGGTTTTGAGAGAAATGCCGCCCCGCAGAATTGAACTGCGGACACACAGATTTTCAGTCTGTTGCTCTACCAACTGAGCTAGGGCGGCAGTCACAAAACTGTCGCGCCAACTGAGCGCGACAGAATGCCTTGATAAGAGGAAATCGCCTTCGGAGTCAAGCCTTTAGCATACGATCGATACCGGATAGACTATGGCGTCTTGTCGGTTTTGGCGGCGACTGGCGGCGCCTCTCGAAGCATCGCGAACTCAGGAAGCACTGAGTTAAATGTCTCTGTCACGTACAGCAACACATTTTCAGGCGGTAGCTGCACGGCTGCAATCTTGAAGTCTCCGAGTGGAAATTTTGACTTCGAGGTGAAATGGAGCGTAGCGAGAACCCCGTCACCTACGGGAATTAGCCCGGACTTTGCCTTTACTGAGTCGGCGTCACGCAACATGTTCACCAGGAGCGTTTGCTTATCCTTCTCATACTTCGGCGGCATCATCTGGAACGTCCCCGCCCGATATGGCTTGGTGACCATCGAGTCGAGCCAGAAGGGCTCGGCAGCCGCAAACTTAAAGGGCAAACAGACAGCGCCGACGGGATTGGCATTCGACATCCACAATGTCACAACCGCTTCGTTGGCGGTTGCGCCGGTCGTTACGTAGGCCGTGACCTTATTAGTCGGCCCATTCTTACTCGGACTCTCGGCTGACGCGCTACTTGACATGATCAAGAAGCCGCATGTCACAACAACTGCTGTTAGTGCTCGTACTTTCTTAGACATTGAAATCCCTCTCGCTTTAGTCTGGTCCCACATCCCCGTTATCGTCACGATTGTCCGGGGACTCAATCTTATCAGGTAAGTATACACCGAATAGCGGCTTAGGACGGCGACAAACTGTCCAAATTCAGCCCGGCGCCCCGCAGAATTTACGGTTTGGCATCCTTGAGGCGTGCTTCCACGGCCAAGCGGAGGAGCCGATTTGCTTCAGCGAGGTCGCCACTTGAGTGAGCCAGACGCGCGCCGAGTGCGAGTGCACGGCCATCGAAACGGTTGAGTTGCGCGGCGCGTGTGTAAGCCCTGAGGGTGGTAGTGAGATCACTGGCGGCTTCACTGTACTCTGCCAACTGGATCCACGCCGGATAAAACGCCGAATCAAGTTTGGTGGACTGTGTTGCAAGAGCGATAGCCCCGTCCCTATCGCCTTGCCGATGCCTCCACCCGGAACGAGCGGCCAGGGTCCAAGCGCTCGCATCATCGCGTTCGACAAGCGGCCTGATCGCACTCTCGCGACGCATGCTACCCCCGGCTGACCACTTCCAATTGGCCAGGCGCGCAATATCACTCGGGAGATCAGCGCACGAGTCGGCGACGATTTGCATGGTGGTAACGGCCTCAGAACGTTTGCCTATGCGCCAGAGCCATCGAGCCGACATCGCTCGCTTTCGGCACTGGTCGGTCGATTTCTCCGACACAAAGCCAGGGAAGCTGTCGGTGAGGGCGCCGAAGTAGAGCGCGAACAACCGGTCACGAAGAACCGGAGACCAATCATGCTCAATCTCATCAATCGTTCCGCCTAGTGCGGTGACCGTGACGGTGGGAACTGCGAGTACACCCCACTCTTTCATCAGCTCATAGCCAAGGTCGTACCAGACCGGTCCATTCCAGCCCGAGGATCGCGCCGCTGCATGGACACGCGCCGTATCCGCGGCATTCAATGCTGGGGCGTCGACGTTGATTGGGATCACTTGCCAACGAATCCCTCCCTTGGGAGCGCCGTCCAGCAATTCGTCCAAGGCGGTCAAAGACGCGGGCGACCAAGTGGCCCACAACACAATGATAGAAGGGCGCTCGAAAGAAATTACCGAAGAGTCGCCGCTTGTCGCGTGAACCAGTTGGGCGGCGAGGCGATCTCCGCGCTCGTAAATCCTAGTCGCAGCCGGCGCATTGGCCGCGAGTCCGACTGCGAACGCAGACAAGAGTACGCTCATAAAGATCGCCGATGGCCAACGGCTCATTCTAGAATAGCTCCTCGAAAGGCCTCGCCGACCATGCGCGCAGATAATACGAGTACGCGGAGTCGGCGCGTCCCGCCCGCTCGTGGGTTCTCGCGAGCCAGTAGTACGCTTCGGCACTGCTCCCTCCGCTGTTGATCGCCGCCTCGTTCGCGAAATACGCGGCGGAGTCGAACTGTTTCGCTGAGAAAAAGTCCTCAACCAGTTCGATTCGTGCGGGGACAGACCGTTTGTGAATCCGAAGGATTCGCTCAAGAGTCGAACGGCGTGCCTGCTTCTTCCCTGCCACGGATTGGGCATCCGCGAGCGAGAATAGGAGCATGATGTTCGACGAATCGGCGTCGAGCGCGACTGTAATCAGCCGAATCGCAGAGTCGGAGAGTCCTTCGCTGATCAGCGACTTGGCCGACATTACGATCGCACTGTCAGCGCGCATTTGGGCATCAGCGTTGCTCGAAGCTGCCAAGCCGAGCAGGATCACGATGGCAACCGCACGAACGGTCACGCAGAGGCTTGCATGACGGTCTGGCTTATTCATTCGGAGAGACTGTGGCCGTCTTCCAGTCAACGATACGATCCAATCGGAACGTGCGTTCTTCGCGACGCACGTGGCAATGCGTGACGAGATAGAGATCGCGAGACTTCTGAACAACATCAACAACTGTAACCCGACGCACGGATCGGGACCCGGCGGCAGTTACGTAGACAATCTCAATGTCACGCGACTCCGCTAGCATATGCTCGAGAGACGGCGGTAGCATCGTCCACGGATTCCCACTGGGCTTCAGGCGGTCAGCATGCAGAACCAGATCGCTGATTTGTGGCGACTTGTCCTTATACGCCGAGTTGATGATACACTCGAAAACCGCAAGAGTTGTGCGGCAGTCACCGAGCGCCCGATGGGCGTCGGGAGCTGCAATCCCGAATTGCCGAGCCAATTCACCCAATCGATTTGACGGGAACCGAAAGTGGCGTCGTGCGAGGTGTACGGTATCTACGACTGGTCGGTCCACCAGTGTCCGTCGTGCCTTCCTATACTCGCTTCGGACGAATCCCAAGTCAAAAGGAGCGTTGTGCGCGACCCAAACAGCCCCGTCGATGACGTCATTCACTTCGCTGATGATTGAGTCGAATGTCGGCGCGCCCTTGAGTAGCGATGCACTAATGCGGTTGACGGCATAAGCTCCACGCGAGATCGGTCTCTGTGGATCGACCAATTGTGACCACTCGTATGTGCTGCCGCTCGGCTCGCGACGAATCAGGGCGATCTCGCAGATCCTGTCCCCGCGCGACGGATCCAGACCGGTCGTCTCAACGTCAACAAACACTAGGGGAGTGGCCTCGAGTGTCGAACTGAGCATGCGATCCGTGTCGCTGAACCGCCGTGTCGAAGATGGCATGGTGGGATTGGATCATTACGAGCAAATCAAAGGGTCCGAAACGAGTTTATCACCCAGTGATCGCCACGGTACTCGAGCCGCATCTTGTTGTAATACTGCACGCGCGTGAGCTTGTCGATGAATGAGACCTCGACCCAGGCGGTATCGCTGCTGGTCAGAGACCGCCCCAGTACGATCTGATTCTCGAGCCAGCGCTCTCGCAATTTTCCTTCGCCTGTGAGTTGCCCGAGCAATGCTCCTGCGGCATCTGAAACGCCTGAATCCAACGGCAGATCCTCACCCAACGTCGTCACGGCCTGCTCCAGATCGACGTGCTTTGCCACATACAGCGTGTCGGATGACTTCATCGCTGCGAAGAGTCCCTTAACCGTGTCTCGTGGATCGGGTCGATTGTCGGAAGCGCATCCGGCAAGAGCAACCACAACTACGGCCGGGAACAGCGCATAAGACCAACGCTTAGAACTCATCGCAATCCCATGGCCTTAGAAGCGTGAGCCGATCGAGAATCGGTGTACATCGCCAAGTTCCGAGTATGCAGCAAAGGCGTAGTCGATCGAAAGACGTTCAAGAACGAATCCCGCTCCCAAACTCAGGCCGGCGAGCTTGTCGCTGTCTGAGTCGGTGTTGATCTTGGCCGTCAGTGTGTTGTACCCGGCACGAATGAGCATCTGCCGAAATGCCGCTACCTCTATTCCAAATGCACCGCCGACATCGTCATCGCTGGGCTTAATCACATCAGCGGCAAAGAGAACCGGGGCTCCGCGCAGATGGTGTGACACCCCGGCGGCAAGAGTTAGCGGAAGGTCTTCTTTGTCGCCGCCCTCGACCGATTTGGTCTGTTCGCCGAGGTTGCGCACGGCCGCGCCAAAGTGTGTGCGCTTGTCCGAAAGTTCGTACCCGATCCCCAAATCCGTTGCCATGGCGGTTGTCGAAACATCGTCGATGGATTCGCTCACGAAACGTCCTGTGAGACCGTAAGAGAATGACTCCCCGGCACGCCCGGCCCATGTCGCTGCAAATGCAAAGTCGGAGGCGGAGAAATCATCTCCGGGACCACCCTGAGCGTCGCGTGGATCGAATGTGCCATAGTCGAGGTATTGTGCAGCCACACCGATACGTCCGGTCTGACCCACTCCCCACGCGGCAGCCAGTGAACCAGCTTGGATATCGGTCAGCCAGTTTACGTATGACGCCATAACCGACCGTGGCGCCGTACGTGCGAGGGCGGCAGGATTGTAGAACGTCGATCCAAGCTTATCAGCAACGGCCGTCATGGCCCCGCCCATCGCCTCGGAGCGCGCGTCGGTTCCGATCTTGAGGAACGAATAAGCGGCCTCGCCGGGATCGGCTGAGAGCGCCAAGCTCGACAGTCCGCTGACCACGAAGAGCGAAAGTGCAATGACTCGAAGTGCTCGCATTTGGTCTCTCAATTCTGGCAACTTTGTCTCGTGCCAAGGGGAGGATACTACACTCGTCCACGGGCGGCAAGGACACTCCAACCATTCAACCCGTGATCGGGAGCGGGGTTCCCTGTCCACGAACGTGGCTACCAGCTCTTAATCGTACGGTTCAGGATGTCCTCAGAGAGCTTCTCGATGGCCCTTGTCTGGCCGAGTTGCTCATCTTCGCTGTCCGCTTTG
>Ga0307505_10002963_pt1 | contig 11141 bp, 8 predicted proteins | sample 23_S_MG_FD_202183 | JGI IMG/M metagenome (GOLD analysis project Ga0307505, IMG submission 202183) | Soil microbial communities from Populus trichocarpa stands in riparian zone in the Pacific Northwest, United States - 23_S | ecosystem: Environmental > Terrestrial > Soil > Riparian zone > Trees... | reverse complement strand
AAGTCCAAGCCCGACATCGCGCAGAAGCTTCAGCGCGCTCGAATTGTTCGAAAACAGCCGGTTGAGCGCGTCAGTCGCGAACCCCATCGCCATCGTGTCGAACCGCCGCCACCGCTCGTACCGTTCGAGCACTTCGCTCGTCCCCGGATCGAGACCGAGACGCGTCGCCTCGGCAATGCACTCGGCGAGCGCCGCGACGTCGCGCAGACCAAGATTGAGCCCCTGTCCAGCGATGGGGTGGATTACGTGCGCGGCGTCGCCGACGAGCGCCATGCGCGTGCTGACAAACGAACGAGCTATGCTGAACCCGAGCGGGTAAGCTCGTGGCGGCGAGAGCACTTCGATATCACCGAGTTGCAGTCCGAAGCGCCGCTCGAGCTCGGCGTGAAATTCGTTCGGCGCGAGCGCGATGAGCCGGTCTGCTTCCTTCGCCTGTTCCGTCCAGACGATTGACGAGCGCTTGCCCGCGAGCGGCAGGATCGCGAACGGACCGCTCGCAAGAAAGTGCTGCACGGCTTTGCCGTGATGCTCGCGTTCGTGTCCGATGGTCGCGACGATGCCCGACTGCCCGTAGGTCCAGTTGACGGTCTTGATGCCCGCCTGCGCGCGCAGCCTCGAGCGCGGTCCATCGGCGGCGACGATAAGCCGTGCATGCAATCGTTCCTGCGCGGCGAGGTGCACAACGGCGAAATCAGCGGTCACTTCGACACGCTCTACCGCCGCGGGGATGAAACGAACTCCGGCATCCTTTGCGGCTTCCCGCAATGCCATCAGGACGTCGCGGTTCTCGACCATGCGTGCCGCGGGTTCGCCCTCTTCGGCCTCGCTGTCGAACGACAGAAATGTGGGACGCACCGCGTCGTCCAATCGGCTGTCCGTGATCTCCATCGAGACGATCGGCTGCACAGGGCCGGCGAGCCGTTCCCAGACGCCGAGGGCGGTAAAAAGCCGCCGCGCGCCACCGGCGATCGCCGACACGCGGTCGTCGGCCACTGGATCCGAGCGGAGCACGGGGTCGCAAACGGTGACGGTAAAACCGGGTGAAAGCGAGCGCGCGAGCGCCACGGCAAGCGCGAGGCCGGCAGCGCCCGCACCCACGATCGCCACATCAGTGCGATTTTCCGCGGCCTTTACGTCCATCGTTTATTGTACCGCACTGGGCAGGACCCTGCCCATGCGCCCACGCTGCCTTGACGTACCGCGATTCCCGGCGCAATTCGCTCGTCCCGCCTTCGCTCGCCCGAGGTCCTTCATGCCCAACGCGGTACAGTCGCTCCTCGAAATTCTCGATCTCGAGCGGCTCGAAGTGAACCTTTACCGCGGCATGAGCCCGCAGGTCGGTTGGCAGCGCGTCTTTGGCGGACAGGTGATCGGCCAGGCGCTTGTTGCTGCGACCCGCACCGTCGAGGACCGGCCGGCACACTCGCTGCACGCGTATTTTATTCTGCCGGGCGATCCGAAGGTGCCGATCATCTATGAAGTCGATCGCATCCGCGATGGCGGCAGCTTCACCACGCGCGGCGTGAAAGCGATCCAGCACGGCAAGGCGATCTTTTCCATGTTGGCATCGTTTCATCGCGAGGAAGAAGGCTTCTCGCACGCGTCACCGATGCCCGACGTGCCTCCGCCGGAAAAGCTGCCGAGCGAGGAGGACCTCCGCAAGGGCATTCTGCCGACGATGCCTGATCCCGTGCGCCGCTACTACGAACGCGAGCGGCCGATCGAAATGCGTCCCGTCGAGTTCAAGCGCTACTTGACCCGCGAGCATCGCGAGCCACGCTTCCATGTCTGGATGCGCGCGACGACGAAGCTGCCGGACGATGTGGCGATCCATCAGTGCGTGCTCGCTTATGCGTCCGACATGATGCTGCTCGACTCCTCGCTCATTCCGCACGGCCGAACCGTTTTTGAGAAATCGATTCAAGGCGCGAGCATCGATCATGCACTCTGGTTTCATCGCCCGTTTCGCGCCGACGAGTGGTTGCTTTACGCCCAGGACACCCCCAACGCGGAGGGTGCGCTGGGCTTTGCGCGCGGCCTGATTTACTCGCGCGACGGACGGCTGATTGCCTCCGTCGCCCAGGAAGGCCTGATTCGCCAGCGCAAGGAATAACGCCGAAAACACAGGCGCTTGCATATAGTTTGTGCTGGATGCCCAATATCAGGGCAGCCAGGCCGCTTAATTTCCGGTCATTCTGCCAATATCTTTGCCGAGGGCTGACATTCAGCCTCCGAAAGCAGTCCGTCGCGCGGACTGAGATTACGAGGGATTGGAATCCATGAAGCTCGTTATCGCCATCATCAAACCGTTCAAGCTCGAAGAAGTCCGCGACGCGCTGACGGCCATCGGCGTCCAGGGTCTCACCGTCACCGAGGTGAAGGGCTACGGACGTCAGAAGGGTCACACCGAGATCTATCGCGGGGCCGAGTATGCCGTGAACTTTCTGCCGAAAGTCAGAATCGAAGTCGCTGTTCCCTCCGAGCGCGCCGCCAAGGTCGTCGAGACGATCGCGTCTTCGGCCAAGACCGGACAGATCGGCGACGGCAAGATTTTTGTGACGCCGATTGAGAACGCCGTGCGCATCCGCACCGGCGAGACTGACGCCAACGCGCTCTGAAGCGCGCGAATTTCTGAGGGGGGAACAATGAAATCGCCTATCGCTTTGGGTTGCCTTGCGGCGTGTGTCGCAACGCTGTTGATGACGATCGCGCTGCCGGCATTTGCTCAAGAGTCCACGATCAACGCCGCTGACACGGCCTGGATCGCGACATCGACAGCGCTTGTCCTGATGATGACCCTGCCGGGTCTTGCGCTCCTTTACGCCGGCATGGTGCGCAAAAAGCATCTGCTCGGCGTCATGGCGCAGTGCCTCGTCGCCTTGATGCTCGTCTCCGTGCTCTGGATGATCGCCGGCTACAGCCTCGCCTTTGTTGGCGACGGTTTCTGGATCGGTTCATTCGACCGCTTCTTCCTGCTCGGCATGGAAATGAACTCGGTCAATTCGCTCGCGAGCAATTTGCCGGAAAGCCTGTTCGTGGCGTTTCAGATGACCTTCGCGATCATCACCGTCGCGCTCATCGCGGGCTCGGTCGCAGATCGTATGCGTTTCTCCGCATTCATTCTGTTTGCGATCCTCTGGCTCTTTCTCGTCTACGTGCCGATTGCCCATTGGGTTTGGGGCGGCGGCTTCCTTGGACAATGGGGCGTGATGGATTTCGCCGGCGGCACCGTCGTTCACATCAACGCGGGCGTCGCGGGACTCGTCGCCTGTCTTGTCCTCGGCAATCGCCGTGGCTACGGCACGGAGAACATGTCGCCGTTTGACCTCTCGCTCGCCGTGATCGGCACCGGCCTCCTCTGGGTCGGCTGGTTCGGCTTCAACGGCGGCTCGGCACTAGGCGCCGGCGGACGTGGCACCATGGCGATTCTCGTGACGCACCTCGCGGCCGCGATGGGCGCCATTGGCTGGATGGCCGCGGAATGGTGGACGCGCGGCAAGCCTTCGGTACTCGGCATGCTGTCTGGCGCAATCGCGGGTCTCGGCACGATCACTCCGGCGTCGGGATTCGTGTTGCCCTGGCACGGTGTGCTCATCGGCCTCGTCGCGGGTATCGTCTGCTTCTGGGCGTGCACTTGGCTCAAGCAGCGGCTGAACTACGACGACTCGCTCGACGTGTTCGGCATTCACGGCATCGGCGGCGTGATGGGCACATTGGCCACCGGTATCTTCGCCGTGGGAGCCCTGTCGGCAACGCCGCAGAATCCCGGCGGTCTCGCCGGCCTCCTCGAAGGCAACGCCGCCCAGCTCCAGACCCAGGCGATCGGAGTCGTCGTGACCGTCGCCTGGTGCGCGGTAGTCACCTTCATCGTGCTCAAGATCGTCGATGCCATGGTGGGCTTGCGTGTCAGTCCCGACGCCGAGCGAATGGGTCTCGACGTCACGCAGCACGGCGAAGCGCTTCAATAACCACCGCCGCCGCAACCGCCGCTTCAACAGCCGCGCGCCCCTGGCGCGCGGCTTTTTCCTGCCTTGAAGAGACCTGCCCAACGAAGAGTCAGCCTTATTAAGTCTGCCTATCGATTAGGCAGGCTTGGCGCGCCACTGTGCTGTGCGCCTCAGCGCCGCCCCGCGCCGGGTACCCCCGCCCGAAAAAGCCCCGGACTCTCAATCCGATAACCCCGATCCAGACGATTGGCACGGCAATTGAATCCAATGCACCAGGCTTTGGTCCCGGGTGCTCGATTCACGATCTGCTCGCGGCTTCAGCCCCGTTGGAAACCCGGACGGCCGACGCCGTGCCGGGATTTTTGGGGGACAGGAACAACATGAAAGTCGTCATGGCGATTATCAAGCCGTTCAAGCTGGAGGAGGTGCGCGATGCCCTCACCGGGATCGGCGTACACGGGCTGACCGTCACCGAGGTGAAGGGTTACGGACGGCAAAAGGGGCACACGGAGATCTATCGCGGCGCCGAGTACGCCGTGAACTTCCTCCCCAAACTGAAGGTCGAGGTCGCCGTCGCATCTGATCTCGTCAAGAAGGTGATCGCCGCGATCACCGGGGCCGCGAAGACCGGCCAGATCGGCGACGGAAAAATCTTCGTCTATCCGATCGAACACGCCGTGCGCATTCGCACCGGCGAGACAGACGCCGATGCACTCTAAATCCAGCAACAAATTCAGATATGCGACGGAGCGTTCTCCCATGACGATAAAGAACTGGCTACGCGCGGGAATTCCCGCGTTCACCGCAGCGGCGATGTTCGCCGCTCCCGCCCTGGCGCAAGGTCCAACGATCGACAAGGCCGATACGACCTGGATGATGGTCGCGACGGTCCTCGTGCTCGTGATGACCGTTCCGGGCCTCGCCCTGTTCTACGGCGGCCTCGTCCGCTCGAAGAACATGCTCTCCACCCTGATGCAGGTGCTCTACACGGTGGCGATCGCCATCCTGATCTGGGTCATCTACGGCTACAGCCTCACCTTCACCGGCGGCTCCGATTTCATCGGCGGCTTCTCGAAAGCGTTCCTGAGCGGCATCGCACCCGATGCCGCCGGCGCCACGTTCTCGGTGGGCGTCGCGATTCCCGAACTCGTCTTCGTCATGTTCCAGGCAACCTTCGCCGGAATCACGGCGTCGCTCTTGCTCGGCTCGATCGTGGAACGCACGAAGTTCTCGGCCATCGCCCTGTTTATCCCGCTCTGGCTGACCTTCGTTTATTTCCCGATGGCGCACATGGTCTGGTACTTCGCCGGTCCTGACGCGATTGACGCGGCAGCGAAGGCACTCGCTGCGGCAGACGCGGGCGGAAAGGCGGCGGCGCAGGAAGCCTTGGACGGCGTACTCGCCGATGCCGGCTACATCTTCAAGCTCGGTGCGATCGATTTTGCCGGCGGCACCGTCGTGCACATCAACTCGGGCATCGCCGGTCTCGTCGGCGCACTTATCGTTGGCAAGCGTCTCGGCTACGGCAAGGAACTGACGACGCCGCACTCACTGACGATGACCTATATCGGCGCCATGCTGCTCTGGTTCGGCTGGTTCGGCTTCAATGCCGGCTCGAACCTTGAGGCGGTCGGTTCCGCGGTCGTCGCCTTCGTGAACACCTTCGTCGCGACGGCGGCAGCTGGATTGTCGTGGATGTTCATCGAGTGGATCGCCAAAGGTAAACCAAGCCTCCTCGGCGCCGTCTCCGGCATTGTTGCCGGTCTCGTCGCGGTTACGCCCGCGGCAGGCTTTGCCGGCCCGATGGGTTCTCTCGTTCTCGGTCTCGTCGCAGGTGTTGTCTGCTTCTTCTTCTGCACGACGATCAAGAACGCATTCGGCTACGACGACTCGCTCGATGTCTTCGGCATTCACGGCATCGGCGGCATCGTGGGCGCCCTCGGCACGGGTATCCTCGTGAATCCGGGTCTCGGCGGCACCGGCATCTTCGACTACACCACCGGTGCGGTCGCCGAGTACAGCTTCGGCACGCAGATGTATGCCCAGTTCATGGCGGTGGTCGTCGCCATCCTCTGGTCGGGCATCGGATCGGCGATCCTGTTCAAGGTCGTCGACATCATCGTCGGTCTCCGCGCCCGCCCCGAAGCGGAACGCGAAGGTCTCGACATCACCGACCACGGCGAACGCGCCTACAGCTAAGTCCCCCTCGTCTTCGTGCGGCCGACCGTTGGCCGCCCCCCCCCAAACCGAAAGCCCCGGCCGCAAGGCCGGGGCTTTTCCCTTTGAGGACCCGCCTCGATCATGGCTAAGTCCCTGAGCCCGATGGTTAATCGCCCCTTAACCCGTACTTCCTAAGGTCCTGCCGGGTTTTCGTGGGTAAACGGGTTCTGAGTCATGGCCGGAAGCGATCGCGCCGCGCAGAGAAGTTCGGCGGCAGCAGGCAAAGGCCGCTCCGGCTTCGTCCGGCTCACCGAACTCCTGACCGGCGTCGAGCCCGGCAACACCCCGATCAATCTTTCGGTCGGCGAGCCGCATCACCCAATGCCGGATTTCGTCGCCCCTGTGCTCGGGGAGCACGTGCAGGATTTCAGCCGCTATCCCATGACACGCGGCATTGAGCCGTTCCGCGTCGCTGCTGCGGCCTGGCTCAACCGCCGCTATCGCCTCGCGCGCGCAGTCGATGCCGAAAGCGACGTCATCGTTCTGAACGGCAGCCGCGAGGGTCTGTTTCTCGCAGCGATCGCAGCGCGGCGTTATGTAAGTGATCGCGGCACGCGGCCCGCCGTCCTGCTGCCCAATCCGTTTTACATGGCATACTTCGCGGGCGCGGAGGCCGCAGGCTGCGAACCGATCGCGTTGCCGGCGACGCGCGAAACCGGATTTCTCCCCGACTACGATTCGATCCCCGACGAGCTTCTGAAGCGGACCGTCGCCGTCTATCTATGCTCGCCGGCCAACCCTCAGGGCGCCGTGCTTTCGCGCGATGCGCTTGCCCGTATCGTGAACCGCGCCCGAGCGAACGGCGCAATGCTTTTTGCCGACGAATGCTATTCGGAAATCTGGCTCGGCGATGACGCGCCGACCGGCGTGCTCGAAGTAGCGGGCGCGGAGTTCACCGGCGTCGTTGCCTTCAATTCGCTCTCTAAGCGTTCGAGCCTGCCCGGCCTGCGCTGCGGCTTTGCCGCGGGCGACCCGGATTTTCTTGCAGCGTTCATGGAATTCCGGAACGTGGCGGCGCCGCAGGTCCCGGTGCCGATTCAATACGTGGCGGCGAAGGCCTACGGAGACGAGAAACACGTGCAGGCGAACAGGGCGCTCTACAAGGCAAAGTTCGATCTCGCGGACCGTATTCTCGGCAGCCGCTACCGTTATTCCCGTCCCGATGGCGGATTTTTTCTTTGGCTCGACGTCACCGATTTCGGTGACGACGAATCCGCCACGCTCGCGTTATGGCGCGACAGCGGGGTCCGCGTCGTGCCCGGCAGTTATCTCGCGCAACTCGCGCCGGATGGCAGCAACCCCGGCGCCGGTTATGTGCGCGCTGCTCTTGTTGACGATCTTCGCTCTACCGAGGAAGCCCTTCACCGCCTCGCCGGCCACTTCGGCTGACGGCAAGTACGGAACGATCCCATGCGTATGATCTCAGGCGCCTTCCACCTCATGCCGGACGACATCGTCGCCATGCTGCGACGAAGGTTCGCCGAGATCGTCGGTCTCGCGATCATCGCCTTCACAGGCGCGCTCATGATCGCCCTCGCGACCTGGTCGGTGCAGGACCCGAGCTTCAGTCACGCGACCGACGCGCGCGTGCAAAACTGGCTGGGCTTCCCCGGCGCCATCATCGCCGATTTTCTTATGCAGCTCTTCGGTATCGCTTCGATCGCCGCGATCATACCGGGCGCCGTATGGGGCTGGCAGCTCGTGACCCATCGCCCGCTTCAACGCCTTCGCTATCGTACGGTCGCATGGATTCTCGGTATCGTTTGCGCCTCCGGTCTCGCGGCGACATTGCCAATGACACCACATTGGCCGCTGCCCGCCGGCCTCGGCGGCGTCTTGGGCGATGCCCTTATCCGCCTTCCCAGCCTTCTGTTCGGCGGCATTTTGCCGAGTGAAGCGTGCATCGTCCTCGGCTCGATCTTCGGTTCGATCGGAGTCTACGCCCTCGCCAAGGCTTGCGGGATCGCCGTTCCGGACGCGCCGGAAGTCGAAGAAGATGATGAGGACGAGGAGGCCGAGCATCCGCGTCGCTCCTGGGTTTCCATTGGCGCGATCTTCCACGGCATTCTTGCCCTCAAGGCGCGCTTTGCCGGTCACGGCGCCCCATTCCTCGCGATCCTCCGCGAGATGTTCGGGCGCGACGAAGACGAAATGCCAGCTCGGCCCCGCCGCGAACCGACGCTCAACAGCGCTCCCGTCGCCGTCGATGACGGCGAGGAGTATGAAGAAGAAGAAGAGGAGGAAGAGGAAGAGGAAGAACCGCGCGAACGCGCAATCCCCCGGCGCAAGCCCGCTCGCACCCGTCGCGGCCGCTGGGAGTTTCCCCCACTCGAACTTTTGGGTGCTGCGGAGCGCGCGACCAAAACTCCGCAGGTCTCACAGGCCGCTCTCGACGAGAATGCGCGGCGCCTTGAGGGAGTGCTCAAGGATTTCGGCGTTCAGGGCGAGATCGTCAATGTTCGCCCCGGCCCCGTCGTCACGTTGTACGAGCTTGAACCCGCGCCGGGCATCAAGTCTTCGCGCGTGATCGGTCTTGCCGATGACATCGCCCGCTCGATGAGCGCTGTGTCTGCGCGCGTCGCGGTCGTGCCTGGCCGTAACGCGATCGGCATCGAACTTCCCAACCTGCGGCGTGAGAAAGTGGTTCTTCGCGAGCTGCTGTCGCAACCCGCCTTCGATCGTTCGGACGCGCGGCTTCCGCTCTGCCTGGGCAAGACGATTGGCGGCGAATCGGTCATCGTCGATCTCGCGCGCATGCCTCACTTGCTGATCGCGGGCACCACGGGCTCCGGCAAGTCGGTCGCGATCAACACGATGATTCTCTCGCTCCTCTATCACCACCGGCCCGAGGAGTGCCGCCTCATTCTCATCGATCCGAAGATGCTGGAATTGTCCGTCTATGACGGCATCCCGCACCTTTTGTCGCCGGTCGTCACCGATCCCCGCAAGGCGATCATCGCGCTGAAGTGGGCGGTCCGCGAAATGGAAGAACGATACAAGCGCATGTCGAAGCTCGGCGTGCGCAACATCGAAGGCTTCAACGCGCGTGTGGCCGAAGCTCGTGAGAAAGGCGAAGTCATCAATCGCACGGTGCAGACCGGCTTCGACAAGGAGACCGGCGAAGCCATCTACGAAAAGCAGGAGATGGATCTCGAAGCGCTGCCGTTCATCGTCGTCGTGGTCGACGAAATGGCCGACCTCATGATGGTGGCGGGCAAGGACATCGAAGGCGCCATCCAGCGTCTCGCGCAAATGGCGCGCGCCGCCGGCATCCACCTGATCATGGCGACGCAGCGGCCGTCGGTTGACGTGATCACCGGCACGATCAAGGCAAACTTCCCGACGCGCGTTTCATTCCAGGTCACGTCGAAGATCGACAGCCGCACGATTCTCGGCGAGCAGGGCGCGGAACAACTCCTCGGCCAGGGCGACATGCTGTACATGGCCGGCGGCGGGAGAATCTCCCGCGTGCACGGACCGTTCGTCTCCGACCGCGAGGTCGAGCGTGTCGTCGGCCACCTGAAGGATCAGGGCGCGCCTGAATATCTCGAAGCAGTCACCGCCGAGCCCGAGGAGGGCGAAGACGGCAATGCCGTGTTCGACAAGGGTGCGTTCGGCGAAGGCGAGGGCGGCGATCTCTATCAGAAGGCCGTTGCGATCGTCGTGAGGGATCGCAAGGCGTCCACGAGCTATGTCCAGCGCAGGCTGCAAATCGGCTATAATCGCGCTGCGTCGATCATCGAGCGGATGGAGAAGGAAGGCGTCGTCAGCGCCGCCAATCACGCGGGCAAGCGCGAGATCCTGGTTGAAGGACGCGAGGAGGCCTATTGACGAAGGTCTCGGTGGCCGCCAAATCGCCATAGCATAGGATTACCGCAGCGCTGATATTTGGCCGTTTCGGATCCGTCTCGTTTCCGGAGGAATGAATGCGTCGAAGTGTTGCGCGGGCTCTGTTGGTCGCTCTAGCGGCCCTGCTCGCGCCGGGTAGCCTGATCGCGCAACCGGCGCCTACATCAGTGCTGCCAAGCGTGGTCCCGTTGCCTCCGCTGCCGCCTCTGCCGAAGGAAGGCGCGCAACCACAGGAAACGACCACCGCATCGCTCGGCGCGACAAAGCAGAGCGCTCCTCCGCCATCGCTGACCCAGCCGGCTCAGGCGATGAAACCCTCGACCCGCCCCGGCTCGGCCGGACCGATCAATCTCGACAACACCCAGCGCGCGATCGTTCAGCGCGTGAACACTTATTTCAACTCGATCTCCTCGCTCGTCGGCAACTTTGTGCAGGTCGGGCCGGATCGCCAGCGTCTTGAGGGCGACTTCTATTTGCAGAAGCCTGGAAAAGTGCGGTTCGACTACGATCCACCGAGCCCGGTCGAACTGATCTCCGATGGCAGCTCGATTGTCGTGCGCGATCGAAAGCTCGCGACGCAGGATTTATACCCGCTGTCGCAGACCCCGCTGCGCTTTCTCCTCTCCGATAAACTCGACCTCATCAAGGACACGACGATCGTCGGCGTCTATCAGGACGACCTGTTCCTCACCGTAGCGATCGAGGAAAAGCATCCCCTCGTCGGAACGCATCGGCTGATGCTGATGTTCGGAGCGAAAGATTCCGAGCTCAAGCAGTGGACGATCACCGACCCGCAGGGATACGACACGACGATCGCGATCTTTAATCTCGATCAGAAGCAGAAGCCCGATCCGGCTCTCTTCAAGATCGACTATCACGTGCCACGCAACTAGTTCGCGGGCGCCCGTCTTCGATGCAAGTTTCCGTCGCGACCTGGAACGTCAATTCCGTACGCCAGCGCTTCCCGCTCATCAGAAAATTTCTGACGACGCATGCGCCCGACGTTCTCTGTCTGCAGGAAACCAAGTGTCCGGACGAGCTGTTTCCGCGTAAGGATTTCGCGAAACTCGGCTACGAGCATATCGCGCTGCATGGACAAAAGGGCTGGCACGGCGTGGCCGTCGT
>Ga0307505_10002962_pt1 | contig 11151 bp, 11 predicted proteins | sample 23_S_MG_FD_202183 | JGI IMG/M metagenome (GOLD analysis project Ga0307505, IMG submission 202183) | Soil microbial communities from Populus trichocarpa stands in riparian zone in the Pacific Northwest, United States - 23_S | ecosystem: Environmental > Terrestrial > Soil > Riparian zone > Trees... | reverse complement strand
CTCTTAGCAAAGGCCCCTTACATGTCCGACTTCAGCTGAACCGATACAGTCATGAACATCGGACCGGTGACATTCCAATGGTAACCGAGTGTCTTCAGGTAGAGCGTGTAGGTGTCAGCAAGCAACGCTTCCATTGCTCCGATGACATCGTCCCGACGGTTCATTGCACTTCCTTTCGGACAGATGATCTGGTTATCATCGTGTCGAGTCGCCTCCTGTCGCCCGAACACAAGTTGACGTGACTCTCCACAATTGTTCGGATTGCTGTTGACGCTAGTCTGTTGGCAAGGAAGCGCCACTCGCTGCCTTCGCAATGATCGCTGCGACGGCCCGCGGTTGTGACACGTAAACGGCGTGGCTGCCTTTTACCTCGCCAACCGTTGAGCCAGCGCGTTTCGACATCCCGCGCTGCGCGTCGGGCGGGATCATCCTGTCCTCTGTGGCCACGAGGTACCAGCTTGGCTTCGACTTCCATGCGGGATCGCTGACAGCGCCGTTGAGTGCTTCGAGACCCCATGGTACCTGAGAACTCGCCATGAATGCGGCTGCCTCAGCACTCACATCTGCCGCAAACGACTCACGAAATTTGGCGCGATCGAGAAACAGATAGCCATCCTGCGGCGGCAGGATTGGCGGCACGGCCGCACCGGGCGGTGGATCCTTGATAAGTGAGGACACGGACTCGCCCTTCTCAGGCGCGAACGCCGCGATGTACACGAGGCCGGCCACCTTTGGATCGTTACCGGCCTCGGTGATTACCACGCCGCCGTAGGAGTGGCCAACGAGTATCACAGGACCGTCTTGAACTGCCAGCGCCCGCCGCGTGACCTCGACGTCATCCGCCAACGACTTTGTGGGATTCTGGACGACCGTCACGTTGTAACCGTCATTCTTGAGAACGTCGTAAACACCTTGCCAACCAGACCCGTCCACGAAGCCTCCGTGTACCAGGACAACATTCTTGACGCCCCCCACTGCTTTTGCCTGCGACATGCATTCCTCCCCGTGGCCGAGAGCCACTGCGATGAGAGGCACGAGTGCGATTAACGCGCGTCGTGCCACAACAGATTTCGACATCACTCTCTCCCTCTGTCTTGGTTTCCCCGGAGTCGCGGTTGTTCCGCGATGTGCCCCGGCAAGAACTGTTGAGAGGAATCTATAACGGCAGCTGCACCCGCCGCGTCACGCGCTTGGGGTATTCTTATGTACCACTATCGTGGGATGAAAATTGGGACAGTCGATTTCTGATTGTGGGGACAATTGCGAGTTGGAAGCACTTCCACGCACGGAGCGATTTCCGGAGGGGCTTCTTGCCTTGTGGGACCGATATTCCTAGAGCGTGATGATGCCGCGCCGGATTGCGATCGTCACCGCCTGCGTACGATCAGTTGCACCCAGCTTCTCCATGACGTGCTTCACGTGTACCTTGACAGTCTCCTCGGAGATGAACAGGCGGGTCGCGATCTCGCGATTGCGGTTGCCCTCCGCAATCAAGCGAAGGACGTCAATCTCACGTGGAGTCAGGTTGTCATCGCTCAGATGGTCTGCCAGCTTAGCCGCGACGTCGGCGGGAATACGCCTCTTGCCGGTGCGTACGCTACGTATTGCATCCACTAATTCCCGAGGCGCAGTGCTCTTCAACATGTATCCGCTGGCGCCTTCCTTGAGTGCACGCTCTACTTCCGCTCCGCCATCGAATGTCGTCAGGATGATGACTTGAGCTGTCGGTTCTGCTAATCGAATAGCTATGAGCGCTTCGATACCACTCATGTCTGGGAGCCGAAGGTCCATGAGTGTGATGTCGGGCCGGTGCTTCTTGAACTCGCGGATTCCATCACCACCGCTGGATGCTTGAGCGACGACGACCATGTCGTCTTCGTGGTTGATGATCGCAGCGAGCCCTTCGCGCAAGAGTGGGTGGTCGTCCACGGAGAGCACTCTAATCCGGGTAGCGTTCTCCATCACAACTCCGATCCGTCGCTATCGGGAACGCGGCTTGGGAAAATCCAATGTAAGAGTCGGCGAACCCGACCCGGCGAGGATACGCCCTCGAAGGCGATCCTTGCAGGCACGATGAGCTCGACTTCTGTGCCCGATCCTGTCCGACTGCGGAGTGCAAGTTGAGCGCCCAAGCGCTCGGCCCTCTCTCGCATCCCGGGTAGTCCCCAGTGACCCTCGCGGCCGAGGTCGAGCGTCGAGCCGTCCACCCCACGCCCGTCATCTCTGACAACGACCGAGAGTTCGTGATCGAGATAGGTGATCTCAACCTCGATGCTCCGCGCCTCGGAGTGGCGGAACGCATTCAGGAGGCTCTCGCGGCCGATCCGATAAACCTCGTCGCGCACCAGTGGCCGTAGCGGCCGCGGCTCGCCGTTCAACGCGATGTGGAAGGAGATGCCCTTCGCGCCTCCAAGCTCATCGGGAATCCGAGAGAACGCCTGCTTCAGATCATCAACAGTCTCTGTTCTGGCGCCGCGTAGTCCTAGGACACTCTTGCGCGCGTCATCTATTACACGTTCCATGTGTGCGCGGACATGAGCGACCCGGCTCTTCGCAGGAGAGTCGGCTGGTATCGATTCCGACGCGACATGTAGCTGCATACAGGCGCTGAGAACACCTTGCAACAGAGTGTCGTGAAGTTCACCGGCGATGCGCGTTCTCTCGGCCAGACGTTCTTCAAATCGTGCGCGCAGCTGTCTCGAGACCTGCCTTACTCGAAAGCGGTATGCGCCGCCGACCACCATTAGTCCGGTGGCGATCGCCGCTGCCAGGAACCAGGCAGTCTGGTAGAAGTGCGGCTGCTGATGGATAGGGTATGTTACGCCGACGCGGTCCCACACTCCATTCCGATTGCAAGCACGAACATGAAGCGAGTGAGATCCAGGCGGAAGGTTGCCATAGATGGCCCGAGGATCCGCGGACGCGTCGAGCCACTCCGAATCGAAGTCGTCGAGCCGGTATTGCATGCGAATCTTCTCCGGTGAAACGATCTCCACGGCGGCGAAGCTGACCTCGAAGTGGCTTGTCCCCGGCGAAAGTACCAACTCGTTGGGTGCTGGGCGAGTGTCCCTGCCGACTGTCACTTCAGTCATGTAAATCGTCGGCGCGTGGGCTTTTGGAAGACGGTGCGGATCGAACATCGCCAAGCCTTGGGGAGTTGCAATCCAGACCGTGCCATCAACTCCAAGCGCTACGTTTGGGCTTCCCGCGCTTGCTTCGGTCGTTGCCAACCCGTCTGCGATCCCGAACCGCTCGTAATCGAGTGGCTCATCGCGCGGACGCGACCGTACAATTGAGCCCGGCGGCAATCTGTGGATGCCGCTACCTACAGACCACAGCTCTCCTGATTCGGTCTCGATCAGACCGGTCGAAGCGGATAGCTCCGGCAAGGTATCAACTTCGTCACCCTCCAATCGAAGAGTGAGTGGTAGGTCATCGAATCCCACGTACAAGCCACCAGCCCGATCTTCGCCGATCGGACGAGCTTTCGACGTAGGAATATGAGGGAGGTTTTCAAAGCGGTCGCCCCGAAGTATATCAATACCGCCTCGACTGCCTGTAAGTATCCTGCCGTTCCGATCTTGGAAAACTTTGAACACGGCGTTATTTGACAGGCCCTCGGACCTCGTGAACATGTGCGTCTCCTCATTCCGCACTCGAACCACGCCGGCACGCGTACCGAACCATATAGAACCGTCTCGAGCTGCCACCATGCTAATCACGATGTCGTCTAATACATGTGTGAACCGGCCGTCGTGAAAGCGAAAGGCACCGCCTCCCCATGTGCCGACCCAGAGATCGTGATTCGCATCCTCCGCAAGCGTCCAGACGCAACTGTTGAGCAGACCGTCTTTCTCGTCGTACGTATGGAAGTTCGTACCATCGAACCGAGTTAATCCGCCGCAATTTGCTCCAGTCCAGATAGAGCCGTCATGAGCGACGAGTACAGTCATTATGACATCATTGGGTAAACCGTCGGCAGTGGTAAACATCCGAACAGCAGGGTCCTTAAATCGATATAGTCCATCTCCATTGGTACCAACCCACAAAGCGCCATCTCGATCTCCATAGAGTGACCGGACTTCGATCTCTTGAACCATGAGTTCCAGAGAGTCATTCACGACTCGAAACAGGCCTTCGGTTTTGACTACCCAGACATTGCCCTGCGGATCTTCATAAACTCGGAACGCGCCGTGCCCTACCGGGCCGTAAGGCGGCAGCTTTGACCACTGTTCCCCTGTCCGCCTCGCGACCCCCTGCACGCCGCTACACCAGCGATTGCCTCGGCTGTCCTCCATGACGTGAAAAATGTCTTCAGATCTCGTTCCGAGCTGGGCAGTAAGGTCAGTCAGTGGCACAACCTGCAAGTTGTCCAATTCCATGAAGCCGACCTCGGTGGTGAGCAAAAGATGCCCTCTCGCGGTCTCCTCGATCGAGAGGATGTGCATGCGGGGACCTACGGGTGAGAATTGACCTTCGTCGAAACGGAATAGCCCTTGCCTAGTACCCACCCACAGAACGCTATCGCGACCGAAGAGGAGGCTACGAATGTTGCTTGCTGGGCCAAGGCCTGGGTGATAGAAGGTCGCTCCGGACAGATCGAAATGACTAAGGCTGTCAAAATCTATTCGCCAGAGGCCCTCAGCTGTTCCAACCCACAGGTCGCCGTTGGGAGCTGCAGCAATTACGTAAGCTGAGATTCCTGCGAACGCATGGAAGCGCTGACCGTCGAAGCGAGTCAGAACACTGCCTTTCGAAACGAACCACAGAAATCCGTCCGGAGTTTGTTGCAGGTTGCCCACCACGCCGGAGGGAAGTCCATCATCGGTTGTGAAGTGCGTGCGGATGTAGCTGCTGAATGGCAGGCCGGGGTCCACCGCGAGAGCCGAGGTGGTAGCGATTGAGAGCCAGAGAGTGGTGACCGTGACGATCGACCTGAGTCTTAAAGAATCCAACCCCGGGACGATTCTAGGCAGACAACGATTGCCAAAGAATGTCACGACGCAGCCTCTTATAGATGGTCTGCTTACTGTCACTTCATTGTGAATGATGAGGGTTGTCGGCGTGACAATAATATAAGATGGAATCAGTCACATTTCAAAGCACGGACTCTTGCAGCTTCAAACCAGGTAGTGTGAACTTAAGTCCCTCGTGCGTAACATTTTGCGGAAAGCCGCGGCTGTACTGAACTGAGGGATACCCCCCGTCGAACTGTTGTGACCGCATCGAAGATGTTTGAACACCGATTCACTCGCCCCGCCATATTCGCAAAGTCACCATTTCGTAATCAATACCTTACGAGCTCGCATCGACTTCTCAACAATGCATTTGACCGCAGTTTGACATCATGCCCGCGAGAACAAGCTCGTCGGGTTGTTGATGTTTTCCGCTGTTGGCGAGAATCGGAAATCCCCTATCCGAGTGAAATCGGCGGACCATGTGCGACGGAACATATTCGGGTGTTTGTTGAGAATTCGTCCGTGAGTGAGGCTCTGTGAATGGAGGTCAATCTACCCTTCTGAAACCGCACAGTACCGATTTCCAGATGGTCCCAGCACTCGTCGACCTACGTTCGGAAAACGATTGATTCTTTGCGGAACCAAGCTGTTGCAAACATGAGTGCCAACCCCGCACACGCAGAATTCACGATCAGGGCCAAGGCAACATATGACCACTCAGTTGTGCCAGCCACGGCATCTCTCAGAATGAGACTGGCATTAACAACCGGGATGAGAGCTGTTAGGTAGTTCGGATCGACACCGGGTAACATCGAAACAAAGGCCGGAAGAATGACAACCATGTTCAATGCTGTTACATAACTCTGCGCCTCTTTAAACGATCTCGCGAACACTGACACAGAAATTAGAACTCCTGCGAATAATCCCGCGAGTGGTAACAGGGTCAGAAGTGCTACAATCACTGAGCTAACGTCAAACCGAACCGACATGAGGTTTTCGGCACCAGGAGTCGACGCATCAACGAGGTATCCCAACGAGACCCCCAAGCTCCCTATCGATAATAGAGCCGTTACCAACCCCGCCACCACAATCACAAGATACTTCCCGAGAACAATTTCCTCCCGAGTTGCCGGGCTGACAAGAAGCGTCTCCAGAGTCCCACGCTCTTTCTCACCCGCAGCCAGGTCGATCGCAGGGTACATAGCGCCCATAAAGCACATGATGATGATCAAGTATGGCAGGAATGCGCCGAATTCACTGCCGGCCATTTTTCGTGGAGTAGCTACATTTGTTACATTAACCTCGAAGGGCGTCAGGATATCACCGGGAATTCCACGTTCGGAAAGCCGGGCGGCTATCACTTCGTCCCGGAATTCGGATAGCGCCTCCTGAACCCGCGAGACTGCAACTTTCGATTTTACTTCCGCTCTGTCGACGTGGATTTCGATCGACGAGCCCGCCTCCTGCTGGATGCTCTTGTCGAACATCTCCGGGATGGAGACCACGGCCTGTATCGTGCCCATTCGGAGACTGTCCAACATTTCGTTTAAGCGCGCGGCTTCAACACTGCGAATCGTGGTCTCTTTATTCTCCTCAAGCAGCCTTAACGCGGCCTGTGGGAGATACTCCTTCCCGACGAGCACAATTTCCGCGCGCTCTGCCTCCAAGCCGGACAATTGGCTGACCACGAGAGCCGTCATTCCGATGATCAAAAGTGGGATGGCAACAATCGGCACGAGCAACATGAAGATCAACGTGCGCCGGTCGCGAAGTGTGTCGATGAGCTCTTTATAAAAGATGACGGATATCCGTGAGAGGTTCATCGCTTACTCCCCCACAATCTTCACGAATGCATCTTCGAGATTGTTCATGCCTGTTTTGTTGAGTAAGTCGTTCGGCGTGCCTTCCGCGTAGAGTCTACCGCGATGAATAATCCCAATTTGGTCGCACAGCCGCACTGCCTCACTCATGGTGTGCGTGGAGAATATCACGGTCTTCCCCTGATCCGCACAATGCCGGATGAACTTCACGATTGTCCGGGAACTCATAACATCCAAGCCAGTGGTCGGCTCATCGAAGATCATGACTGGAGGGTCATGGACCACGGAGCGCGCGATTGATGCTTTCTGCTTCATCCCCGTGGACAGATTGTCGTTTCGAGTTCCAGCGAATTGTTTCATGTCCAGCATATCGAAGATCTCGTCGATCCTGCGATCAATCTGATCCTTGGTCATTCCATAGAGTCTCCCGAAATAGGTGACCATCTCCCGCGGAGACAGCCGTCCATAGAGTCCTGTCGTCCAGGATAAAAACCCTATCTGCATTCTCACTTTTTGAGGATCCGTGGTCACATCGACGCCGTTGACAAGCGCCGTCCCTGAAGTCGGCCGGAGGGCAGTGGAGAGAATTCTGAGTGTTGTGGTCTTGCCAGCACCATTAGGTCCCAACAATCCGTACACGAGCCCTGGTTCGCTGGAAAAAGATATGTCGTCCACCGCACGAATCTCATTACCGCGGTTATCATGAAAGATCTTTGTCAGTCCTTGGGTGCGTATCACCTATAAACTCCTCAACTTGCGAGTTGGCGCCAGCGGAGGTCTGTTGACATCACCGCTCGCGCCAGACGTTTTGATGAATATCGGGAATTGCGCTCGACGTGCACCGTAGAATCTTGTCACCTTCTGTCTCAGCAGATGCCCTCGAGTCTGCTCCAGGATCACGAAACCGCTTCCCACTTGGGCGATCTATTGAGACATTTGGCTGCATGACCACCGTCGGACACGACTCATCATCATCGTTTGTTCAAGCGGTCAATGCGTCCAGGGGTGGGATTGTCCTCGCGAATCGTGTGCTCTGGGCAACGACAAGCCAACTGCGACGTCGGGGACTTCTGGGACGGGATCAATTGGATCGGGATGAGGGGATGTTTATCGCGCCCACCGAATGGGTTCACACCTTTGGGATGCAGTTTCCCATCGACGTCGCATTTCTATCAGAGCATGGGGTTGTGCTGAAGATCAATCACAAGTTACGGCCATATCGATTTTCCAAGCTGTCGCTCCATGCGCAAGGAGCGCTTGAACTTGCCGCTGGCCGGCTGGCGGAGACTGGAACCGAAATCGGCGATACGATCGAATTCCGCGACATCTGACTTCTCCAGCCCTCCAGTCTCGACTGGCCGTAGCTGATTTTTGGGCCTGTGACATTGGCATCTCATCCCTTTGATTGAGACGATTCTGCACCGTTCAGCGCCTGCGACTTCGTATAATGATGTGGATAATCCGTTCGGAACCGTTTGGAAGGAGTCGTTTCATGAAGAATCTATTCGTGAGGGCCGAATGGCTGCGCGTCATGGCCGCGGCCGTCGCATTTATATTCGTCGCGGGTTGCGACGATGACAACAGCACCAACAACACATCTGGCGAAGGTGCCGTCATCCTGGTTATGCATGATGCTCCTGTCGACGATTTCAAAGAAGTCTGGCTGACGGTCGAATCTGTCACCATGATCGGCGACGCTGATTCCAACCACTCCGAAGTCTTGCTGTCTGAGGGAGTCCGCATGGATTTCCTGGATTTGGATTCCATCTCTCAGGTGTTGGCGATAGTCAATGTCCAATCCGGCACCTACTCCAAGATCCGGCTTCAAGTTTCCGATCCGGAATTTGTCCGCGACGATGACAGCGTTTTCACGGAGCCAGAAGTCATGCTGGTGGCCAATGGCCATGTTGATCTGAACCCTCAGGGGACGATCACAATCGATGCCGACTCGCTCCACATTATCAGTCTGGATCTCGATTTGGAAACCTCGCTCCAGATCAATCAGACCGGCAATGGCCGGTACATTCTGCGTCCGCAGATATTTATCGATGGCGACGATGACATCGATGACGACGGTGACGGCGACGAAGGCGTGACCATCGGCCACGCGACAATTGTTTCGATCAACCTGGTGTCCGGTGTGTTGGTCGTGTCGTTGCCCGGCACAGAGGAGAACCTCACGATCACCACAAACGGCCAGACCGATATTGAAACGGAGAACGGCCTACCGCTCACACTGGCACAGTTGACAGTCGGCACCGATATCAAGGTCAAAGGCGAACTCGACCTTCTCACGGGCGACATCGTCGCGTCTGAGATTGAATTGAAGGATTAAGCAAGACGGGGATGTGACCCGTCTCACTGCTGCCGCCATGTCAGTATTGTCTTTGCCGGGCAGTGCCCCGGCAAGGACAACTCTTGCAACTTGAAAGCCACAGATCACCCATCGCCCGGCCCGCAGAACTAAGTCTTGAAATACGCCGCCCAATCCCGCAGATTGCTTCCAGAGTTTAGCCCCAACAGTTAGCGAATTATCAGACACGGAGGTTGCGCACCATGGGCTGGATGCCGGTCACTTTGATACTTTTCCTCATCTCTGGAATTGCGTGTGCATGGTTTGCGGCATCGCGCAATCGCACTCAGGCGGGCTGGTTCATCCTTGGATGTCTGCTCGGCCCGATCGGTACTCTGATTCTGCTCCTCTTGCCGCCGCTTCCTGTCTCGACACGGAAACCTGCTGTCGGACGCGGACTTGCCGGAGCCATCGTCGTGGTGCTCGTTGCAGCGTTCGTTGTTGCTGGGGGGGCGGAGTTCTGGGAACGCTATCAAGAGGGAGAGCGTCACGTTGAGCTGAACAACTGGTCGCTCTACGGCGATGCGTTGCTACTGTTCACAAAATCCACCGAGCATCCTCCCGAGGCGATCGTCGTCAAGTCCGCCAATGACCAGATCGATGAATACGAGCGTCAACTGCGCTGGGGCATGTGCTGGACCATGGACGATCTCGAATGGGCCATTCAGGGAATACGCAATTCTTCCGGCGCAAGAGGGGTCTTGGCCAATGCTGTCCGGATTGTGAAACTCCAGGAACCCGTTTGGCCGGTTCCTCTTAAAATGAGTGAGAGAGAGCAGGCCGAGCGCGTCGCCGAATTGACCGACCGCATCCGTCGCTACGAAGAGTCGCTAAGCGCCATCGACGCGGCCAGGGCCGTTCCGGTCGCGATGCCCGCGACAAACTGACTTTTAAGCGCTTCAGCAGATTAATCTCCGCAAGGGCGCTGCAGCCGTAAGTCGCCTCTGCGCATAATTTTGCAACACTTGGATACAGGATCGACTTCGAGACTACAATATATTGTGCCCTCGCGCGGGCATGATACGACGAGTCGTTAGAGAAGAGATTGCGCCATGGCACTGGGATTGCGTGTCCTAATCGGTACTTTGTGACGGGGGTTTGACAAAGCCTCGTAAGTTGTTATCTTATCAACACGAAGTGCACAGAGCCCGGGCCACCGTTGGCTGGCGCTCACATTAAAACGATCACATGAGCCTGGCAAGGTGAGTGAGTTGAAGTGGTGCTTCAGGTGCACCGGGTTGCACGAGCGCCAGTCGAGCGCAGAATTAGATCCAAGGAGTGAGCTGAATCGAGGAAGATGAGTGAAAGCTTTCTAATTTCTAATTGCATAAAAGTAAGGCCTTGTAAACCCCCCGGAACCAGCAGGTTCCAAGAACGAAAGGAGCTCCACAATGTTCAAAAAGTTTATCAAAGACGAGCAAGGGCAAGACGTGATCGAATGGGGCATGTTGGCCGCATTCTTGTCTGTTCTCCTCATCGTCGCAGTTGGCACCATTTCGCCACTCATCGGCGCCTGGTACACCAGTGTACAGGCCGATATCGTGGCGGCTCCGCTGGCCCCGTAATAACCGGGACCTACTGCGGGGTTCTCAGACACGTCCAATTCGGGGGGCGTAGTCAAACCTCTTGAAGGGAGCACCACAATGTTTCAAAAGTTCATCCGTGACGAGCAAGGGCAGGACGTAATTGAATGGGGCATGCTTGCCGCATTCTTGTCGGTTCTGCTGGTTGTCACAGTGGGCGTGATCTCGCCGCTTATCGGTGCCTGGTATACAAGCGTCCAGGCCGATATCGTCGCGGCGCCTCTCGCTCCGTAACAGTTGTATTGTGCGCGCCTCGGATGAAAGTCTGAGGCGCGTTTCCATCGGGAGGAGATTCACGATTGGGTGATCAAACGTCGGCATCACTCATTGCCCAACTCCCGACGGCATTCGCCGTAGTCGCAGCGTCAATTGGTTTGATTACCGACATTCTGCGCCGGCGCATTTACAACGTAATCACGTTTCCGGCTGCCGCCATC
>Ga0307505_10002961_pt1 | contig 11152 bp, 10 predicted proteins | sample 23_S_MG_FD_202183 | JGI IMG/M metagenome (GOLD analysis project Ga0307505, IMG submission 202183) | Soil microbial communities from Populus trichocarpa stands in riparian zone in the Pacific Northwest, United States - 23_S | ecosystem: Environmental > Terrestrial > Soil > Riparian zone > Trees... | reverse complement strand
CCGACCGGGCGCTCCGACCCGGTATAGAAGCCGTGGCGTCCTCCCTCGCCAACGTCGTGGAACTGGGCGTGGAAGTGGCAGATCACCATCCCCGGCATGAGGGTCTTGCCGTGGAGGTCGATGACTCGGTCCGCCGGTTCGATGGCGACCGCCGAGCCGACGACGACGTCGTCGATGTGACGGCCTGACACGACCGCGGACGCGTCGCGGACGACCTCGTTGGTGCCGTCGATGAGCATGGCGCCCTGGAAGACGGTGCGGGTCACGAAGGGCCTTCTCGGCTGGGTGGGGCGAGGACGGTCCTGGCGCCGTCGTGCGGCGACACCAGGACCTGGAGGTTGTCGAGCGCCCGCGTGCTCCGCTTCGACCATCGGTATGCGAGGACCTCGACATCGCACGTGTCGATGAGTCGCTCGATCGCGATCCGGCCCTCGAGGCGGGCCAGCGGGGCACCGACGCAGAAGTGGGTTCCGAATCCGAACGACAGGTTCTGCGTGTCGGCTCGCGTCACGTCGAACGTGTTGGGGTCGGGGAAGCGGGCGGGGTCCCGGTTGGCACCTCCGACCACGACGAGGACGGTGTCTCCAGCCGGGATCGTCATACCTGCGACCTCGATCGGCAGGTCGGCACGGCGCACGTTGACCCTGGCTGGGGGCTCGAGGCGGATCGCCTCCTCGATGGCGTTCGCCACGAGCGACGGGTCGGCGCGCACCGCCGCGAGCTGGTCGGGATGGCTCGCGAGCAGAAGGCTCGTGTTGGCGATCATGTTCACGGTCGTCACGTGTCCCGCCACGATCAGAAGCATGAGGGTTGCGATCAGCTCTACGTCATCGATCGTCGGGTCCTCGTCCGCGGCGGCGCGCAGCACGGCAAGGAGGTTCGCCTCCCCTTGGGCCCCAGCCTGCTGCTCGAACAGATCTCGGCAGTAGGGCTCGAAGCGTTCGATCGCAGCCACGACCCGCGCTCGCTCATCGTCGGCGGAGAGGATCTGGTTGGCATCCGCGAGGAGCTCGACCGACTCGCGCCACATCGTGTGGTCCTCGGTCGGCACTCCGAGGACCTGGCACACGACCTGGTGCGGCACCTCGTACGCGAACCCGAGGAGGTCCTTCGCTGCTCCGGGTTCGGTGAGGAGGTCGGCGATCGCGGCGTCGGCGACGGACTCGATCATCGGCGTGAGCGCGGCGAGCGTGCGCGGCCGGAAGACCGGGCCGGTGATCCGCCGTAGTCGACCGTGGGCCTCGCCGTCCATGTTGAGGAACCACCGCAGGTACGTCCGCTGGATCGCCGTTGTGTCCACCGCCCCGCCAGCTGCCGCCAGCCTCGCCGCGTGGTCCCGGGCTTCGGCTTCGCGCCCGAACGAGTCGTCGCGGAGCACCTGGCGAGCGGCGTCGAAGCCGATGACGAGCCACTGTCCCTCATCGAGGCGGTGCACCGGCCCGTGCTGGTGGAGGGCGGTCCAGAGGGGACCGGGATCCGAGAGCGAGCCGGGCTCGTGGACGTAGCGCTCAAGCGCGACTCTCGTGTCCTCCGGAAGTCCGGTGCTCGTCGTCACGGCTCCCCACGCTCCTCGTGCTTGCTATCAAGATAGTACGGCTCGATACTACTTGGTTCAAGCGGATGAAGCGAGGGCCAGCCGGCGTCGTGGTGGAGCTCGACCTATCGCATGCCGCGCACGTCATCCAGCAGGCGCTCCACCGGAGCAAGGTCGAACGGAGCGGTAAGTCGTACGATCAGGTGCTCGGCACCCGCATCCACGTAGGCCGCCCAGTCCCCGATCTCGACGGCATCGATCCCCACCGTCCGCTCGATCGCGCGCGGGTCTCGACCGACGCGCTCGCACCACTCGTCGAGGATGAGGTTCTTCTCTCGGAAGTGGTCCACCGGTCCGGTGACGTTCCACGCGTCTGCGTGCTCGGCGACCAGGCGCAGCGTGACCGTCGCGCCACCGCCGCCCACGAGGATCGGCAGGGACGAGCCCACAGGCCCTGGGTTGAGAGCACCGAGGCGGTTGCGGATCCGTGGCAGCGCAACAGCCAGGTCACGCAGTCGACTGGCTGCACTGCCGAGCTCGTACCCATACTCGACGAAGTCGCGCTCGAACCACCCGGATCCGATGCCGAGGGTGAACCGACCGTCGGAGAGGTGGTCGATGGTCCGGGACATGTCGGCGAGGAGGTCGGGGTTGCGGTAGGCGTTGCACGCGACGAGGGCGCCGATCCGAGCCGAGGTGGTCTCGACCGCCATGGCGGCGAGCATCGTGTAGGCCTCGAAGCTGGCCGCGTCCGGGTCGCCGTAGAGAGGGAAGAAGTGGTCCCACACCCAGATCGAGTCGACGCCGCACACATCGGCCCGTCGCCAGGCACCGCGGATCTCAGCCATCGATGTCGCCTGGGGCTGGATCTGCACGCCGACTCGCAGCACGGATGCACCTCGCTCCTCCTGGCACCTTCGACACTTGATCTTCGCCAGACAATTGTGCTTCGTACGTTACATGGGTAACATACATCGGGAGCAACGATGATGCAGGCCGAGGCCGAGGGGGGAACACGAGGTGACGTCGACGGAGCACTTGGGCACCGGCCGCTTCGGAGAGGCGATGAGCATCGCGCTACGGCGCTTCGCCGACCGGACGGCGGTCGTCGACCGCGACCAGCAGTACTCCTATCAGGACCTGTCTCGCCGCACGGCCCACCTCCAAGGGGTGCTCGCGGACCTCGGCCTCGAGCGAGGCGACGGCGTCGGCATCCTCAGCATGAACAGCCTGGACTACGTAGCGCTGCAGCTGGCCATCCCGATGAGCGGCATGTACTTCATGTCGCTGTACCACCTCGAGAGCCCGACCGTGCAGCTCGAGCAGATCGACTACGGCGAGTTGAAGGTCGTGCTCGTCGACGATGGATCCTTCCCCGAGAACTGCGCGAAGCTACGCGAGGGCGCCGCGCCCGGCGTCACCGTCGCACCGTTGTCGACGACGTCCGGCGACCCCTCCGAGGACGCGCCGATCGAGCCGGTCGTTGCGCCGGGCTACCTGGACGTGGCCGAGCTCGCGCTCACGAGCGGGACGACCGGACGGCCGAAGGCGGCGGTGTGGCCCGAGCGCGTCTACATCTATACGGGCCTCCTCGCTGCTGCGAACCTGCAGTTGCCAGCCGTGCCGAGGATGCTCATTTCCACCCCGCTGTCGCACGGCATCGCAAGCCAATTCGTCTCGTCGGTGCTCGGCCTCGGTGGCTGCCTCGTGCTGCTCCCCCGGTTCGAGCCGGGTGCAGTCCTGTCCACCATCGAACGCGACGACGTGAACGTGCTCCCGATCGTCCCCACCGCGCTTACGGCGCTCCTCGACCACCCTGACATCGAGCACACCGACGTCTCATCGCTCGAGACGCTCATCTACGGCGGCTCGCCGCTCTCGCCAGACCGCGCCCAACAGGCGATCGATCGCTTCGGGCCGATCCTCGTCCAGATCTATGGCACCCGCGAGGGCCACGTCGTCACGACGATGCAGAAGGAGGAGCACGCGCCGTCGGTCCCCGGGCGCCTCGCGTCGTGCGGACGAGCGAACTTCGGTGTCGAGATCGCGCTGCTCGGTCCAGATCTCCAGCCCGTCGGGCCCGGAGAGATCGGGGAGCTGTGCTCGCGCAGCCACGGTTCCAGTGATGGGTACTGGCGAAACCAGGAGTTGACCGACGACCTGCTCGCCGGCGGGTGGGTCCACAGCGGCGACCTCGCGACGGTCGACGAACAGGGCTTCTACACGATCGTGGACAGGGTCAAGAACGTCGTCATCTCCGGCGCCCACAACATCTATCCGCTCGACGTCGAGAACGCCCTCGCGGACCATCCATCTGTGGCCTCCGCCGCGGTCTTCGGCGTTCCCGACGAGGTCTGGGGCGAGGCGCTGTGCGCCGTCGTGGTCGTGCACCCCGATCGACCGGCGAGCGCCGACGAGATCCTCGCCCACGTGCGTGAGCTTCGCGGTCCGGTCAACACCCCGAAGGTGCTGCACATCGTCGATGTCCTTCCGAGCAACTCGGCCGGGAAGGTCGACAAACCTGCGCTCAAGCGCCGCTTCTCAGTGTCCGCCGACGCGCAGTAAGCGCGCCCGATCCAGAAGGGACGCATCCAGTGCTGTACGACGTCTCCGACTCCCTCGAGGTCATCAGCGACGCCGGGATCATCACCCTCACGCTCGCCCGGCCGGACCAGCGCAACGCAGTCGGCCCAGACCTCCACAAGGACCTGTCGACCATCTGGGCGCAGATCCGCCGTGATCCCTCCGCCCGCGTCGTGATCATCACCGGTGCAGGACGGGCGTTCTCCGCCGGCGGCGATCTGGAGATGATGCTGGACCTCCACGAGAGCCACGAGGCACGCGAGCGGACCATGGAGGAGCTCAGCGCCATGGTCCACGACATGATCCAGTTCCCGTTGCCGATCATCGCAGCGGTGAACGGACCGGCCGTCGGACTCGGGTGCAGCCTGGCCGACCCCCACGTCGCGGTCGGCCTCGTCGCGGGCGACGGCGGCGCCGCGTTCTGGCCGCTTCTGTCGAGCCCGGCGAGGTTCCGGGAGCTCCTGTTCACGGGGGATCGCATCTCGCCCGACGAGGCTGTTGCCATGGGCCTCGCCTCGCGAACGGTCAACGGGTCGGTGCTCGACGAGGCGGTTCGGGTGGCGCAGCGACTCGCCGCGCTCCCCCAACAGGCGCTGCGGGACACAAAGCGGACGGTGAACCTCCACCTCGCCCGGGCACTCGACGGTGCGTTCCAGACGGGTATGGCTGCCGAGCGCGACTCCCTCCAATCGGCCGACCACATCCAGCTCGTCCGCGGCATGGTGCGCCGAGCCGACGACGGCCCGGAGGCGTCGGTGTGAGGCGACACGACGACCAGGTTCCGTGGACGGACCCGCGCTGATGTCGAGCCCCACCGAACCTCGGGGACACGAGCTGGACGCTCCACCGTGGCGGCGGGTCGAGTCGACGGTCATGGCCACCTCGCACGGCCTCCGCAAGGCGTACGACCTGTGGCTCGCGCCCACCGGCCTCAACCAGTACGAGGCCAGCGTCCTCGTGCTGCTCCACGAGGACGGACCCCTCATCCAGAGCGACGTCGCGCGACGGATCGGCATGCAGCGACCGGCTGCCGGTGGGGTGATCGACCGCCTCGAGGCGATGCACCTCCTGGAACGTCGACCCGATCCGTCTGACCGACGCGTCTGGCAGCTCGTCCTCCTGCCGGCGGCCCGGCCGGTGGTGGCCCAGGTCCGCGAGATCGACGAGCAGCTCCGGGCCGCCCTTCGGCAGGGCATCTCGAAGGAGCAGCGACGTCAGCTCGCCGCCACCCTCGAACAGCTACGAGTCAACCTCGCCAACGCGATGCAGCAGGGCGCCTCGGGCGCCTGAGCGCCTCGTCGTCGCCGATCATCGAAGGTCGACCTCGCGAGCGAACCGCTCGAGCGCGCCGATGTGAGCGCCAGGCCCCTGCAGATCGTTGCTCATCATGTTCACGGTGGCCGATGCGAAGTGGCCTGCCTCCAGTGCCTCCACGTCTCGCATCCACGCCTCCGCTCCGTCCCTGTAGTTGAGACGACCGGCCAGTTGGAACGCATCCTCATCTCGACCGTTCGAGCGCACAAGGCCCCTGATCTCCTCCCCGCGCGCCACGAGGTTCTCCACGGGCTCGGTCGGCTCGTCTGACACGTGACCTCCGCCGACCCGCGTGAGCAGGAAGCCATCCCCCAACCGAGCGGCGCGCTCGTAGGCCACGCTCGACAGTCCTCCGAACAGGATCGGGATTGGCTCCGGAGGCCGCGGCCGGATGCCGGCGCGGTCGATGCGGTGCCACCTCCCGTCGAGGTCGACGATGTCGCGCGCCCACAGGGCTCGCAGCACCTGGACCTGCTCCTCGCTGCGCGCACCGCGGTCGGTGAACCGGCTCCCGAGTGCCTCGTACTCGACGTGGTTCCAGCCGACCCCGATGCCTAGGCGAAGACGCCCACCCGACACGACGGCGACCTGAGCCGCCTGCTTGGCGACTAGGGCCACCTGACGCTGCGGAAGCACCAGGACGCCGGTTGTGAACCGGATCCGCTCGGTCAGCGCGCTGAGATAGGCGAACAGGACGAGCGGCTCGTGGAACTCGTGCTCCTCCGTGTAGGGGCCCGAGAGCGGCGGGTCCCTACGGTCGTGTTCGGCACCGAGCACATGGTCGAAGGCGAGGATCTCTGCGAAGCCGAGCCCCTCCGCTGCCTGCGCGAAGTCGCGGACGCCTGCGGGATCCGCGCCGATCTCGTACTGCGGGAAGACGACACCAATATCCATATGACATACTATATTGATCAAGATTGTTCTGAGAGTGATTGGAGACTAGTGGATCTCGACATCCCCGGCTTGACCGAGCGCGTCGCCGCACTGGTCGCCCAGCCCGTCTCCGACGTTCGGCGGATGACAGGTGGAGCGTCCAGCCTGACGTTCACGGCGTCGATCGATCCCGACGGCTCGGCCCAGCCAGCGGTCATCAAGGTCGCGCCTCCCGGGCTGGCGCCGACGCTCAACCGCGACGTCCTGCGCCAGGCACGGATCCTGCGTGCCCTGGCACCAGCGCAGGGCATCCCCGTCCCGAGCGTGCTCGGCGAGGACCTCGGCGAACCGCCAGAGGTGCCGCCCCTGTTCGTCATGACGCGGGCTCCAGGTGGCTGCATCGAGCCCATCACGCACCCCACCGAGCACGACCTGCCGACCCCCGAGGAGGTCGAGGCGCGAGCGCTCGCCGCGGCCGGCATCCTCGCCGCCATCCACGATTGCGACCTCGAGGCACTCGGTATCACGGACGAACCGGTGATGGACCTGTCCGCCGAGGTGCAACGATGGATGCGCGTGTTCTCGACGACACCCGAGGACCTGAGCACCGGCGCCCAGGCTGTCGGCGAAGCGCTGTTGGGGTCGCTGCCCGGACCCGTCCCACCGAAGCTCATCCACGGCGACTTCCGACTCGGCAACCTGGTCTGCGAAGGCTTACAGGTCACTGCCGTCATCGACTGGGAGATCTGGGCGGTCGGAGACCCGCGGATCGACCTGGGCTGGTGGATGATGTCGACACATCCGTCGAAGCAACCGAATGCCCTCCGCGTCGCCGAGGGCATGCCCGACGATCGACGATTGATCGCAGCCTACGAGGCCGCAGCCGGCCCCACGGTTGCCGACCTCACCTGGTTCGACGCCCTCAGCCGCTACAAGGCCGGCGCCATGACCGCCCTCATCTTGAAGCACGACCGCCGGAGTGAGGACCGCAACCCTGTGGTCGAGGCATGGGATCCGCACGTCCCCACCGGGTTCGTGCGCCTCGCCGCCGAGTGCCTGGAGAGCTAGCAAGACTTCCATTTTGTCCGTCACCAGACTATCTTGATCCGTAATGCTTCAGATCCTCGAGCGGCTCTTCGGTGCGGCAGACAAGACGGTCCTCGTCACGGGCGGATCGCGGGGCATCGGTCGCATGATCGCCGCAGCCTTCGTCGACGCCGGAGCAACTGTCGTCATCACCGCCCGGCACGCCGACGAGTGCGCTGAGACCGCCGAGCAACTCAACTCGACGGGTGCTGGCGGATCGTGCCACCCGATCGCCTCAGACCTCAGCACCGAGCAGGGCGTCGCGGCTCTCGTCGCGGACATCCGACAGATGACGGCGAGCGTGGACGTCCTGGTAAATAACGCTGGAGCGACGTGGGGCGCACCATTCGAGGACTATCCGGCGTCGGCCTTCGAGAAGGTCGTGGCGATCAACCTGACCGCTCCGTTCCTCCTCACCCAAGCGCTTCTCCCCCTCCTGCGTGCGGCTGGTGACGAGGGCGCGCCCGCACGAGTCATCAACATCGGCTCGGCGGACGGCATCCGCACGCCGTCTATGGAGACCTACGCCTACAGCGCGTCCAAGGCGGGCCTGCTCGCCCTCACGCGCCACATGGCGAAGACGCTCGTCGACGATCACATCCTCGTCAACGCCATCGCGCCAGGACCATTCGACTCGAAGATGATGGCGTTCGTGCTGGGGAACGAGAAGGGCCGAAGCAAGGTCGCTGCGAGCGTCCCGGCAGGGCGCATCGGACATCCCGACGACATCGCGGGCGTCGCGCTGTTCCTCGCCGGCGCCGGGGCGGCCTACCTCGTCGGCGAGACGATCTGTGTCGACGGTGGCGTCACGAACGTCGCCTAGGCCCGCACCACGACACCATCCGAGAAGGAGACGATCAGATGACGAGCATCCGAAGCGAGAGGGACGGGCGTGTTGCCGTCCTCACCCTGGATGCCCCCGGGCGCCGCAACGCCCTCGACCTGGCGATGTGCGCCGAGATCGTCGCGCTGCTCGACGCGCTCGAGTCCGATCCCGACGTCGGAGCTCTCGTCGTCACCGGCGCCGCTCCCGCCTTCTGCGCGGGAGCCGACCTCGCTCACCTCGGCAGCTCGCAGGCCGAAGGCCTCCGCGCGATCTACGAGGGCTTCCTTCGAATCGCCCGATCTCCCCTTCCGACGATCGCCGCCGTGAACGGCGCGGCGGTCGGCGCGGGCATGAACGTCGCGCTCGGTTGCGACCTGCGCGTCGCCGGTCGCTCAGCTCGGTTCGACACGCGCTTCCTCCAGCTCGGGATCCATCCCGGTGGAGGTCACACATGGATGCTCCGCAGGATCGCGGGGCCCGAAGCGGCCACGGCGATGGTGCTGTTCGGCGAGGTGCTCGATGGAGCCGGCGCCGAGCGAGCCGGACTGGTGTGGGAGTGCGTCGAGGACGGCGAGCTCCTCGGTCGCGCCGTGGAGCTCGCCGCTCGGGCCGCGGCGGGTCCCCGTGAGCTTGTCACCCGGATCAAGGCGACCATCACCGACGTCGCCGCCATCGACAGCCACGCCGCCGCCGTCGACCGCGAGCTCGATCCCCAGGTCTGGTCCATCAACCAGCCGGCCTTCGCCGAATTGCTCGCGGCGACGAAGTCGCGGGTCTCGTCACGCTCACGCGCCGAGGCACGGCCCGCAGCGGCATCCAGCTAGCTCGACGGCCATCGTCCGGCGACACGAGACAGGAACAGGAATGGACTTCACCCTCCCCAAGGAGCTCGAGAACCTCCAGTTGGAGGCACGCGAGGTGGCGATCAAGGGGGCCGCACGGTCGCCGTTCCCGGAGGACTCGTGGCTGGTCGGCTACGACCCCGAGTTCACCAGAGACCTCGGTGCACGAGGATGGATCGGCATGACGTGGCCCACCGAAGAAGGTGGCCACGGTCGCAGCGCCCTCGAACGGTTCATCGTCTACGAGCAGCTCATCAAGCACGGCGCCCCGATCTGCGCCGGTTGGTTCGCCGACCGTCAGATGGGACCATCACTGCTCCAGTACGGAAGCCCCGAGCAACGGCGCAGGTGGCTGCCCGACATGGTCGCCGGCAGCTCGGTTTGGTGCATCGGCATGAGCGAGCCCGACGCCGGCAGCGACGTCGCGTCCCTCCGCACCCGTGCGGTGCGCCAGGGAGAGGAGTGGATCGTCAACGGCTCGAAGGTGTGGACGAGCGGAGCGGCGCAGGCGGATTGGTGCTACCTCATCGCCCGAACCGATCCCGACGCACCGAGGCACCAGGGGTTGAGCGAGTTCATCGTCGACATGTCCGACCCGGGTGTCTCAGTTCGCCCGATCAAGGACATGACGACGAACGAGCACTTCTGCGAGGTCACCTTCACCGACGTTCGCGTCCCCGCCGACAACATGGTGGGCGAGCTGAACGGCAGCTTCCGTCAGCTCATGCGACAAATGGAGCACGAGCGCGGCGGCATCGATCGACTCGTGTCGAACTACGCGCTCTATCGGGATCTCCTCGCGACGCCAGGGCTGCTCCGAAGGGACGACCCGATCACTCGGCAAGGCATCGCACGGATCGAGACCGCCTACAGGATCGGCCGACTCATGGTGCTGCGCGAGATGCTCGGCTTCGCTCCGAAAGGGTTCTCCTCGGTGTCCAAGACGTTCGGCACAGAGTTCGAGGTGGAGCTCGCGTCGTTCTGCGCCGGCCAACTCGGCGCGTCGGCCCTGTTGTGGGGGCCCAGCGAGGGCCTCGGGGGACGAGGGGCGCGGGCGGTCTGCTACGCGCCCGCTTACACGATCATGGGGGGAACCGTGACCATCCTGCGCAACGTCATCGCTGAACGCATGCTGGGGCTCCCCCGGTGAACGCCACTGTCGCCCCACTCGACGGGATCTCGATCGTCGAGGCCGGCAGCTACATCACCGTTCCGTTCGCCACCTTCATGCTGGCCCAGATGGGTGCCTCGGTCACCAAGATCGAACCGCCCTCGGGTGACGCGTTCCGTCGCTTCGCCCACCTCCACGAGGGGCTCAGCGCCACGTGGGTCAGCGTCAACCAGGGGAAGACGAGCGAGGTCATCGACCTCAAGAGCCCCGGCGGCCTCTCCCGCGCTCGCCAGATCATCGCTGAGGCCGACGTCTTCCTCCAGAACTGGCGGCCCGGCGTCGCCGCCACGCTCGGCCTCGATCACGACTCCCTCATGGCCGCGGACCCCGGGCTCATCTGCGTATCGATCTCCGGCTACGGCAGCAGCGGCCCGAACGTCGATGCTCCGGTCTTCGACACGATCCTCCAGGCCGCGAGCGGCATCTCGGTCCTCGAGTCCCGCAACGGGAACCCCACTGCCCTGCGGACCTACATCGCCGACAAGGCGACCGCCCTCTACGCCACCCAGGGCGTGCTGGCCGCCCTGCACCAGCGGACGCGCACCGGACGAGGCTGCCACGTCGAGCTGGCCATGCTCGACGTCATCGCACACTTCAACTTCCCCGACCTGTACATGGACCGGACCTTCCTCGACGAACCCGAGCTGCCGGTGACGGACCCGCCCACCGCCGCGATCGTCCCCACGCTCGATGGCCATGTCTGTATCGCACCGGTACAGGGACGCCACTTCGCCGCCGCGCTGGCCGCCGTCGGTCGCGAGGCCGACAAGCCCCACTTGAAGTCGATGACGACGCCGAACACGCTCATGGCGGAGCTCGTGAGACTCGTCGGTGAGGTCACCGCCACCTTGTCGACAGCAGAGTGCCTCGAACGGTTCGAGTCCGCTGACGTGCCGGCCGTGAAGGTCCTCACGCCCGACGAG
>Ga0307505_10002960_pt1 | contig 11152 bp, 9 predicted proteins | sample 23_S_MG_FD_202183 | JGI IMG/M metagenome (GOLD analysis project Ga0307505, IMG submission 202183) | Soil microbial communities from Populus trichocarpa stands in riparian zone in the Pacific Northwest, United States - 23_S | ecosystem: Environmental > Terrestrial > Soil > Riparian zone > Trees... | reverse complement strand
CTTCGGGCCCGTCCCTCGAGAAGGACTGCTCCGAGGATGATCAGCCCCTTGGCGATCTGCTGAGTGAATGGCGATACGCCGAGGAGATTGAGGAGATTTTCGAGAACCGAGACGATGCCGGCACCCACCATCGTGCCCCCGACCCCCCCGACACCTCCGAAAAGACTGGTGCCTCCGATGACGACCACTGCGATCGCATCGAGCTCGAGCCCGGTACCCATAGATGGGGTCCCCGAGCTCAAACGGCTGATGATTATCAGGGACGAGATCGCGGCACAGACGCCGCTGATCACATACACCGAGAAGATCACCCGTTTGGTGTTGATCCCGGAGCGTCTGGCTGCCTCGGGGTTCCCACCTACGGCATAGACCTTGCGACCGTAACGAGTGTTGCGGAGGGTGAACGACGCAACCGCGAAGACCCCCACGAGAATCCAGACCGGGACTGGAATCCCCACGAACGACCCGCTGCCTATCCACGCCACGTCGGCCGCGGCATCGCCCAACGGGATCGGTTGACCATTGGCATAGGTCATGGTCACCCCTCTGGCGATGACCAGCATCGCCAGGGTCATGATGAACGGCTGCACACCTCGATTGGTGATCCCGAGACCATTGACCGCACCGACGAGGCCACCGGCAACGATGGCCAACAGACAGGCGAGAGGCCAGACCATGCCACCGCTAAGGAGAGCCGCGCCGGTGATCGCCGAGAAACCGACTATCGATCCGACTGAGAGGTCGATCCCTGCGGTCAGGATGACAAACGTCATCCCCACCCCGACGATCCCGACGATCGACATCTGCCTGGCGACGTTGAGGAGATTGGACGTGGTGAGAAAGTGCGGTGAGAGGATTCCTCCGATGACGACGAACAGAACGAGGACGAGGAAAATCCCGGTGGTCCGTTGACGTAGGACCGCTTTGAATCGCCGGACGAGCTCCGGCGCCCAGGTCCCCCCTTCGTCACCGTCGCGCATCGTGGACCTCGCTCCGGTCATGGTCAGCGCACCGTCCAGCCGCCATCGACCACGAGCGTGGTCCCGGTCACCAGAGATGATGCCGGGGAGGCGAGATATACCACTGCACCGGTGACGTCCACTGGCTCGCCGATCCGATGGAGGGCTGCGATCCGCTCGATCACGTCGTCCCGAAACAGCGGGTCTGCAAGCGCCGCCTCGGTGCCAGGCGTTCTAATGAAGGTGGGCGCAATGGCATTGACATTGATACCGAACCGTCCCCATTCGACGGCGAGACATTTCGTGAGATGCGAAACGGCCGCCTTACTCGCGCAGTAGATCGCCTCGGCGGGCAAGGCGACCAGCCCGGCCTGCGAGCTCATGTTGACGATGCGACCGCCTCCTTCAGCCATCACCCGGGCCGCAGCCTGACTGGCAAAGAAGAGACCTTTGACATTGACGTCGAAGGTCAGGTCGTAGTCCCCCTCCGTGACGTGCTCGGCCGGATTCTCCGGACCGAGCCCTGCGTTGTTCACCAGAATGTCGAGCGCTCCCATGTCGGCGACAACGGTGTCGATCGCTGTCGAGATCTGACCGAGATCCAGCACATCCATCGGAACAACTGCTGCTCGCCGCCCCATGGCTTCGATCTCCGCAGCGACGTCACCTCCGCTCCTCCCTGAGCGGACCCCGAGAGCCACATCCGCCCCGGCGTTGCCCAGAGCGAGTGCGATCGAACGGCCGAGACCCCGAGCTGCGCCGGTGACCAAAGCGACTTTGCCGCTCAGGTCGAACCGTGGGAATTCTTCCATACTGTTCTGGTCCTCTCCTACCGGTATCGATAAGGCGCATCGTTACCGCTTAACGTTTGCGCTTGACGATAAGCCTGGTGGAGATGATATAGTGGGGGCGGCGAGCGAGTCAAGCGAAAACGAACAGGGAGACCCGAAACTGGCTGCTGACACCCACCGCCGCAAGGTGAACGACGCGGTGACCCTCAAGGATGTCGCGCGCGACTCGGGAGTCTCGATAACCACCGTGTCGCGCATCCTCAATGCCAAGGAATCCGGGGTTCCGATCCGCGAAGAAACGCGAGACCGCGTGTTCGCCGTTGCCGCTCGTCTCGGCTACAAGCCGAATCTCCTGGCTAGAGGTCTCCGCGGCAGTCGGAGCTCACTTCTCGGGGTGATCGCCCGGGACATCTCCGATCCGTTCCACATTCAGATTCTCCGAGGAATAAACGAGGCGGCGCGAAAAGCCGAGTACAGGTTGTTTCTCGGCCACGTCGATTACGAGCCCCAGGCCGCGGTCGCCTACGGATCGATGTTCGAGCAGTCCCATGCCGACGGGATCATCCTCATTGGCGACATCCAGGGAGGGGACAACGCCCTGGATGTCCTCGCCGGCCAACATCGCTATGTCGTTGGCGTCACCGACCGCACCGAGCGTCGCCAGATCCCTGGTGTCTATTCGGACAGCGTGGCTGGCAGCGACGCAGCCATGGACCATCTGTGGGCGCTCGGGCATCGCGCCATCATCTGTGTTTCCGATTCGAGAACTTATGACGGTCGACTGCGGGCTGACCGTTATGAGCGCTACATGCACGGCAGAGGCATGGGCGAGTACGTCCAGGTCCACATAACCGACCAGGAGCCCGACAAGGGGTACGAGCTCGGTCAGCGGATATTCGACACGTTCGACGACTCCCCCACCACGGCCATCTTCGCCACATCGGATACCACTGCTTTCGGTTTGATGCGCGCCGCCTACGAACGCGGGATCAGCATCCCGGAACGTCTCTCCATCGTCGGGTACGACGACATCGACATTGCCCCCTTCGTCATACCGCCTTTGACAACGGTGAGTCAGAAAGGAGTGGAGATGGGCCGCTCCGCCGCCGAGCTCTTGTTTCGCATGATCAGCGAGGACCTGGCGTTGAACACAGTGAAGGATGTCGTCCTCGAGCCTGACTTAGTGGTCCGACAGTCGACTTCCTCTCCGACGGGGACACTCCCGTGACGCTCGGTCTCGGAATCCTCCTCTGGAGTCAGGGAACGTCGTGGCCCGACTTCGAGCGCGCCGCACGGTTGATCGACCGTCTCGGATACGACCATCTCTGGACATGGGACCACCTCTACGCCATCTTTGGTGATCCCTACCAGCCCATCCTCGAAGGCTGGGCGGCGATAACAGCCTGCGCCCAGGTCACAGCACGGGTTCGAGTCGGGCTGATGGTCGGCGCCAACACATTCCGCAACCCGGCCTTGGTGGCAAAGAGCGCCGCCACCCTCGACCACATCAGCGGTGGTCGAGCCATCCTCGGATTGGGAGGGGCGTGGCACCAACTGGAGCATGAAGCACACGGGATCGACTTCGGATCAGGGCCCGGAGAGCGTCTCGATTGGCTGGAAGAGGCGGTGAGCGTCTCACGCTCTCTCCTCGATGGCGAAGAGGTCACTCACCACGGCCCCCACTATCGCTTCGAAAACCTGCGCCACAACCCACTACCGATTCAGGGCCACCTGCCGATCATGATCGGTGGGACTGGAGAGAAGAAGACATTGCGAACCGTTGCCCGACACGGGGACATGTGGAACGCTTTCGGGTCCGCCGAGACCCTACGCCACAAGGTCGACGTGTTGACCCGCCATTGCGAAGCCGAGGGTCGGGACCCGGCCGAGATCGAGTTCACCGTCGGTTGCAAGCCGATCATCCGCGACACCGAAGCCGAGGCACGATCCGTGTGGGAGGCCCAGATGTCGGCGAACAGGACCCCGATGAGCGATGTGGAGAACGACCCGTCATTCTGGGTGGGCACCCCCGTGCAAATCGCCGACCGTATCCGGCAGTATCAGCGGATCGGGTTCGCGACCGTGATCTCCGAAATGGCGGCGCCGTACGACAATGAGACGCTCGAGCGCCTGATCCGGGAAGTCAAGCCAATGGTCGAGTCTTGACGACCAAGCCCGAACCGACCACTGACCGGGACCGCCCCGAAACAGGGGTGACCGAGGCAGTCGGGGTAGTGCCCGCGCTGGAGGTGAGGGACATCACGAAGAGCTTCGGAGCGGTGCGTGCCGCCCGCGGTATCACCTTCGAGGTCCGACGTGGGGAGGTGCTCGGGCTCCTCGGCGATAACGGCGCCGGCAAATCGACTCTGGTTGGCTGTATCGCAGGAAGCCAACAGCCTGACTCCGGGTCGATCCGCGTCGATGGGCGGGAAGTCCAAATCGACAGCCCACAGGCAGCGCATCTTCTCGGGATCCAAACGGTGTTCCAGGACCTGGCGCTGGTCGACGAGCTCGACATCACGACCAACATGTTCCTCAATCGGGAGATTCTCAAGCCGCGCCCTTGGCGCTGGCTGCGTTGGGTGGACCGAGCGAGGATGCATCGAGAGACGGAAGAGATCCTCGAGCGGCTTCATATCAACATCAACTCTGTCCGACAACCGATGAGGGAGCTCTCCGGGGGTCAACGACAGGCTGTGGCAGTAGGACGTGCCGCCACCTGGAGCAAGCAGATCATCCTCCTCGATGAGCCTGCGGCCGCACTTGGGGTCGAGCAAACCGCACTGGTGATGGACCTGATCAGGAGGCTGCGTGACGAGGGAATGGCGGTGCTCCTCATCAGCCACAACATGCACGATGTCCTCGATGTCTGCGATCGGGTGGTCATTCTCCGTCACGGAACCAAGGTCGCCGAGTTGGACGACCTCTCCGAGGTGACTACCCGCCAGCTCGTCGATCTGATAACGGGCGTCGATCTCGGCTCGGGCGACGTGAGGCACTCCGAGAACGATTGATCGTCTGTTCAGATGGACGTTGATTGATCGACGACGGTGATCTCGACCTCGCCCACCCGACGCCCCACGGTCGACATCACAGTCATCTTCCACGACTCCTCAGAGACGACGTCCCCGCGCCTCGGCAGACGACCCAATCGGTCCATGATCAGCCCGCCGATGGTCTCATAGTCACCACCGGGCACCTTGATCCCCAGTCTCGACAACTCGTCGGGACGTGTCGTTCCAGGTGCGAGGATTCGGCCGTTCTCGTCGACCGACAACCGTTTCTCGTCGTTGTCGTGCTCGTCGGAGATCTCTCCGACCAGCTCTTCGGCGATGTCCTCGAGGGTGATGATCCCGGCGGTGCTCCCGTGCTCGTCGACAACTATCCCGAGGTGGCTGCGTGCCTTCCTCATCTCCTCCAGAATGGCCCGCAGCGGCGCCGACTCGGGGACGACCAACGCCTCCCGAACCATCGATGGGTCGATTGGGAGATCCCGCGCCTCTTCTTCCACGGCGATCAGGTCCTTGACGTGGACGAATCCGACGATCTCATCGACGTCCTCCTCGAAGACCGGGATCCTCGAGTGACCGGTGACCCTCATCAACTCTTGGACTTGGGCAACGGGTGCCGACCTCGGAACAGCCCTGACATCAGGTCTGGGCACCATCACCTCCGATGCGTCGAGGTCGCCGAAGATGATCGCCCCGGTCAAGAGACGATGGGCGAAATCCTCGATCACTCCGTCTTTTCGGCCGGTGGCGATGATCACCGCAAGATCCTCGGCGGAGTGCCCAATTTCGAGGGCGTCAGCGGGTTTCACTCCGAAGAGCCTCAGAAACGCGTTGCCGATGCCATTGAGGAGCGCGATCAGGGGTCGAAACACCAGGATGAACGCCCGGAACGGGAGTGCCAGCACCAGCGCGGACCGCTCCGGGCTCGAAATCGCGATGTTCTTGGGAGCCATCTCCCCTACCACCATGTGGAGGAACACGACGATGAGCAGGGCGATGACCAAGGCGATCACATGGATTGCGTCCTCGGGGATGGGAATGAACCCGAGCAGGTTCTCGAGGATCCCGGCGACCGCAGGCTCGGCCACGGCACCCAGGACCAGCGAAGCCATCGTGATCCCAAGCTGCGCCGCGGCAAGACTGAGCGAGAGGTCCTTGTTGAGACCTATCGCCACCTGTGCCGACCTCGTCTTTGTCTGTTCGAGCACGTTCCTTCGCGCCGTTATGTAGGCGAACTCGGCGGCGACGAAGAACCCGTTGGCGAGGAGGAGGAGAACCATCCAGACGAGAGCGGACCAGTTCATTCGCTCTCCTCGTCCCGGTCTGTGTCACGGGTGACCCGCACCTGGTCAACGCGATGTCCGTCCATGCTGAGGATCTCGAAAGTGGTGTCGTCCACCCGGATCACCTCACCGGTCTCCGGGAACCGACCGAGTTGGGCAACGAGAAAACCACCAAGCGTCTCATACCTGCCCTCGGGCCACTCGTACCCGATCAGGTCCTCGACCTCGTGTCGGTGGAGGAGCCCGGAGATCACCTCGAGCTCCTCGGTCTCGGACTCGACCACCGGCTCGACGTCGTACTCATCCTCGATGTCTCCGAAGATCTCTTCGAGGAGGTCCTCGATGGTGACGATTCCCGCTGTGCCGCCGTATTCGTCTATCACCACCGCCATTCCCCGGCCCTTGGCCTGCAGCTGACCGAGCAGATACTCCAGGGTGCTCGACTCGGGCACCTGCAACGCCGGTTGGGCGATCTCGCCAACGGGGGTGACCGGAATGCGGGAGTCGGAAACCGAGATGCTGTCCTTCACGTGGACGATGCCGACGATGTCATCGAGATCGTCGTCGTAGACGGGAAATCGCGAGTGGCCGGTGGCGATGGACACCCGACGCAACTCCCCCACCGAATCGTGACGGCTGAGCCCCACCACCGAGACCCTGGGGACCATGGCGTCCCCGGCAACCTTCTCGGTGAAAGTGATTGCCCTGGTCAGGAGCGCAAGCTCCTCGTCGTCGAGACGACCCTCGGCCCCCGAGGAGCGAATCATCAACTCGAGCTCCTCCATCGATCGAACACCAGCCAGTTCCTCTCGCGGCTCGATCCCCAGTCGACGCACGGTCCAGTTGGCAGAGTGGTTCAGAAACAAGATGAGCCGTCGCAATACCCGGTTGACCACCTGCATCGGAATGGCGAACCAGACAGCCGACGGATAAGGGCGGGCGATTGCGAGGTTCTTCGGCACCAGCTCCCCGAACACCATCTGGGTGCCGGTGGCAAGGATCAGCGCGAGGACGATCGAAATCGCTAATGAGGATTCGTCGGGCAAGAAGGGAAGACTCGTGATCAGCGGTTCGATCACCGAGGCAACCGCCGGCTCGGCGATCGCACCGAGAATCAGTGAAGTCACCGTGATACCCAGCTGAGCCCCGGAGAGCTCAAAGGAAAGGTTCCGCAACGAGATGAGAATTCGCCTGGCCGCGCGATCACCCTCCTGCGCTTTCCTCTCCACGAGGCTGCGATCCACGGCGACGATGGCGAACTCGCCGGCAACGAAGAAGGCGTTGAGCAGGATGAGGACAAAGACCGCGATCAGCCCGAGAGCGCTACTGATGGGTTGTCTCCGGGCTCACAGTCGCATCAAGGATACGTCGGCAACCACCCCGATGGAAAAACCTTGGAGCTAGCCGACTGCGCCGGCCTCGACCATGTTGAGCTCGATGAGACGGTTCATCTCGACCGCGTACTCCATGGGGAGCTCCTTGACGATGGGCTCGATGAAGCCAGCGACGATCATGGTCGTCGCCTGCTCCTCGGTGAGACCGCGGGACATGAGATAGAAGAGTTGCTCTTCACCCACCTTGGACACGGTGGCCTCGTGACCGATCTCGGCGTCGTTCTCCTCGATCTCCATGTAGGGGTATGTGTCAGAACGAGACGCGTCGTCGAGGATCAGTGCATCGCAGCGGACGAAGGACTTGGCATTCTCTGCCCCGGGCTCGACACGAACCAGACCTCGATATCCGGAGCGCCCTCCACCCTTGGCAATCGACTTCGAGATGATCGTCGACGTGGTGTCTGGCGCCACATGGACGATCTTGGCTCCTGCATCCTGATGCTGGCCTTCACCGGCGAATGCGATCGAGAGGACCTCCCCATGCGCACCCGGCTCCATCAGCCAGACGGCCGGGTACTTCATGGTGAGACGCGAGCCGAGGTTTCCATCGACCCATTCCATGGTGGCGTTGCGATAGGCAGCGGCCCGCTTGGTGACCAGGTTGAAGACGTTGTTCGACCAGTTCTGGATGGTGGTGTACCGGCAACGCCCGCCTTCCTTCACCACTATCTCGACGACAGCAGAGTGCAACGAGTCTGTGGTGTAAACCGGAGCGGAGCAGCCCTCCACGTAATGAACGTAGGCACCCTCGTCGACGATGATCAATGTCCTCTCGAACTGGCCCATGTTCTCGGAGTTGATCCGGAAGTAGGCCTGCAGCGGCTGATCGACGTGCACACCGGGCGGGACGTAGATGAACGAACCACCGGACCACACCGCGGAGTTGAGAGCGGCGAACTTGTTGTCGTTGGGCGGGATGATGGTCCCGAAGTACTCCTTGACGATCTCGGGGTACTCGCGAAGGGCGGTGTCCATGTCGGTGAAGAGGACGCCGAGCTTCTCCAGGTCATCACGGTTGCGGTGATAGACCACCTCGGACTCATACTGCGCGGTCACTCCCGCCAGGTACTTCCGCTCCGCCTGAGGGATGCCGAGCTTCTCGTAGGTTGCCTTGATCGACTCGGGAACCATGTCCCAGTCTTTCTGCTGCTCACCTGCCGGCTTGACGTAGTAGTAGATGTCGTCGAAATCGATGGTGTCGAGCGCGCCACCGCCGCCCCACTGGGGCATCGGCTTGCGAAGAAAGCGCTGGTAAGCCTTGAGTCTGAACTCGAGCATCCACTCCGGCTCCTTCTTCATGGCCGACATGTCTCGAATCACGGTCTCGTCGAGTCCCTTGCGGGGCGTGAAGGCGTATTCGATCTCGTCGTGCCAACCGAGCTGGTAGGCGCCTAGGTCCAGGTCGACAGTCGTCACTGAGTACTCACCTCAAAGTCATACATTTCGTTCTCTTGTCTCAACAGAAGCAGGGTCTCTGGAATTTCCACTATCCAGATAGTGTGATTGTACCGGAAGCTGATTCCAGGGTGAAACGGTCATTCATGTCAGGAAAGCACTGTCGGACCCGCTTTCGCCTGAAACTCCACGATTCGTTAGCTTGCCGGCCATGCCGGTGATCGTGGTCGGAGCCGACACCAAAGAGGGAAAGGCCATCATCGAGGGTCTGGTCGAGCCGGGACGTGAGGTCAGGGCGTTCGTGTCCGATCCAGATGTCGCAGCAGACCTCCGAAGCGCAGGAGTCAAAGTCGCCTTGGGCGACGTATCCGACGACAGTCACGTCCAGGGAGCATGCACCAATTGCTTCACCGCAGTCCTGTTGACCGAGGCGGCCCGCGACGACCGGGAGCGGTCCTTCGCCACAACCGAGACGGAGATTCTCCAAGGCTGGGCCGATGCTGTGACCGCCTCTGCGGTGACTCGGGTCATCTGGGTCCACGACGGCGACGTGCCATCGACAGGCGTCAAGGAGTCGACCAGGGTCTCGCCGTCAGAACCCGATCTGATCGACCGGGTGGTCGCACTCGACAATGCGGTTGCTCTCCCCTGAAGGTCGGTCAGGAGAGCCCGTTGTGCTCAAAGGAAGGAACTAGCTGCCTGAGAGCGTCTCGATATCGCATGCTGTCTGCCTGGAACGCAGTCTTGAGAAAGGGATAAGGGTCGATTTCCCTACCCTCGTATGCAATCTCGAAGTGGGTGTGTGATCCGGTCCACTCGGCGTTGCCAGAATCACCGACCCAGGCGATCTTTTGTCCGGCTACAACTTCGCTGCCTTCGACGAGCCCTGAGGTCACTGTGAGATCCCAGTCGGCATTCCCGTTGTCGGTGCCCGGGTCGTCGTTGTTGAGATGGATATAGCGCGTCGACCACCCGTCGCCATGATCGATCTCGAGATAGCGACCGGCGAGGTTTGAAGTGGCCACGACGGAGATGACGCCGTCGGCGGCTGCGTAGACCTGTGTCATCTTCGGAGCCATGAGGTCGTTACCGGTGTGACTCCTGCCGCCGGATCGGGCGGCACCGAAACTGGATGAGAACACCGTGACTTGGGTCTCTTGGGGAAATCTGATCTCAAATGGCGGTTCGAGCGCTGCCGCGGGTAGCGCGGGGACGAGAGACCCGATTCCAAGCAACGTCGAAAAGACGACCGAAAAGAGCCGTTTGGGCTTCCGAATGACCGACATTCACCAATCTCCGATAGTCGGGGACATAAAAAAGGGACTTTCCTGGAGTCCCTGTGACCATCACGCTACGCCGACCTGATCTTTACGCAAGTCCGCGCTGCCCGCGACAACTGCGCGCTGAGAGCGCGAAGGGGATCAAAGCCCGGGTGGCGGGAGGTCATCAGGACGAGCCCGAACCGAGAATCGAAGACGTGACACCGGTTCGTCGTCGACCGAGATCACGAACGAATACGAGCCTTCACTCCCGAACAGGAGATTGTTGAAAGTGAAAGATCGGATCAGACCGAAGTCGGTCGCCGAAGGGGGCTGGGGGTGCGCGGGTAGCTTGATGTTGTGTGACAGCGGATGAGGAAGCAGCGGCGCACCGTCGGCGTCCTGAAGCTCGACCGATAGTCGCAGCATCTCCTCACCCCACGACGAGGGCACACGGAGACGTAGCCCTATGGCGAGACTCGGGTGTCGGGCCGGGAAGGATCTCACCCATAGGGTGTCCCACCCGCCGCCCAGGATGAAGAGCTTTCCCCTCACTGCCTGCACTGCATCGGCGAGCAGAGCGACGTCGATAGTCGGGCCGAGGGAATCGGGTGCGCGGTCCATTGCGTGAGAATACGGCTGACGGGTCTCCCGATGCACATGTCTCCGACAGCGAGCGGTGACTGGCAATCGAAGCCGATGCCCTATCGTTTGGGTCAGGAGGTTTCATGTCAGCCAACCAGCCGCCGGCGCCAGCTACCGGGAAACTCGGGGTGCTCACTCCGGGAATGGGTGCCGTTTCCACGACATTCATCTCTGGTGTCCTCGCCTCGCGCAAGGGGTATGCGGTTCCCTACGGATCGCTCAGCCAGATGTCTCATATCCGGCTCGGCAAGCGGACCGAGGAGCGCAATCCACTCATCAAGGACTTTGTCCCACTCGCCGGGCTCGACGATCTCGAATTCGGTGGCTGGGACCCCTATTCGGACGATGCATACACATCGGCGATGAAGGCCGGCGTTCTCGACCCGAGGCACATCGAGGGAATCGGTGACGAGCT
>Ga0307505_10002959_pt1 | contig 11154 bp, 14 predicted proteins | sample 23_S_MG_FD_202183 | JGI IMG/M metagenome (GOLD analysis project Ga0307505, IMG submission 202183) | Soil microbial communities from Populus trichocarpa stands in riparian zone in the Pacific Northwest, United States - 23_S | ecosystem: Environmental > Terrestrial > Soil > Riparian zone > Trees... | reverse complement strand
GCGCGCTGCGCGCGGTGAACGGCGTGAGCTTCTCCCTCGCGCCGGGCGAGGTGGTCGGCCTGGTGGGCGAGTCGGGCTCCGGGAAGTCGGTCACCGGCTACTCGATCCTCGGCCTGGTCGACCCGCCGGGGCGCATCGCCGCGGGCAGCGTGCGCTTTCGCGGCGAGGAGCTGGTGGGCATGCAGGAGGCGCGCCTGCGCGCGCTGCGCGGGCGGCGCATCGCCATGGTGTTCCAGGACCCGATGATGACGCTCAACCCGGTGCTGTCGATCGAGACGCAGATGGTGGAGACGGTGCTGGCGCACGAGCCGCGCGCCGGCCGCGAGGCGGCGCGCCGGCGCGCCCTCGAATCGCTCGAGCGCGTGGGCATCGCCGCGCCCGAGCGGCGCCTGGCGCAGTACCCGCACCAGTTCTCCGGCGGCATGCGCCAGCGCGTGGCGATCGCCATCGCGCTGCTGCACCGCCCCGAGCTGGTGATCGCCGACGAGCCGACCACCGCGCTCGACGTCACCGTGCAGGGGCAGATCCTCTACGAGATGCAGCGCCTGGTGCGCGAATCGGGCACCGCCCTGCTGTGGATCACGCACGACCTCGCGGTGGTGGCGGGCCTCGCCGAGCGCATCCTCGTCATGTACGCGGGCCGCATCGTGGAGGAGGGCAGCGTGGAGCGGGTGCTGGAGGCGCCGCGCCATCCGTACACGCGCGGCCTGCTCGATTCGGTACCGGCAGCGGCGCACCCCGGCGAGCGCCTGCGCCAGATCCCCGGCATGACGCCGTCGCTGGCGCGCCTGGGCACCGGCTGCGCCTTCCGCGAGCGCTGCAGCCGCGCCGACGCGGCCTGCCTCGCCATGCCCGGACTCGCCGGCGGCGTGCGCTGCCACCATCCCCTGTGACGGCTTCCCTGCTCGAACTGCGCGCAGTCAGCAAGGTGTTCGAGAAGCGCCTGGACGCGGTGGAGCGGCTCGCGCGCCGGCTCGGCGCCGACGTGCACGAGCACACGGTGCACGCGGTGGACCGGGTGAGCTTCGGGGTGCGCGAGGGCGAGGTGGTCGGGCTGGTGGGCGAATCGGGCTGCGGCAAGTCCACCCTCGGGCGCCTGGCCTGCGGCCTGCACGAGCCGAGCGCCGGCGAGGTGCTGTACCGCGGCACGGCGCTGGATGGCACGCGGCGCAGGCGCATCCAGATGATCTTCCAGGACCCCTTCGCCTCGCTCAATCCGCGCCTGCGCGTCGGGGAGATCGTGGGCGAGGCGCCGCGCGTGCACGGGCTGGTGAAGGCCGGGGACACCGCGGACTACGTCGCGCGCATGCTGCAGCGCGTGGGCCTCGACGGCACGCTGGCGCGCCGCTATCCGCACCAGTTCTCCGGCGGGCAGCGCGCGCGCATCGGCATCGCGCGCGCGCTCGCCGTGCAGCCGGAGTTCCTCGTGTGCGACGAGGCGGTGGCCGCGCTCGACGTGTCGATCCAGGCGCAGGTGCTCAATCTCTTCCTCGACCTGCGCCGGGACCTGGGGCTGACCTATCTCTTCATCAGCCACGACCTGGGCGTGGTGCGACACCTTGCCGAGCGGGTGGTGGTGATGTACCTGGGGCGGGTGGTCGAGATCGCGCCGGCGGCCGAGCTGTTCGCCGGCCCGAACCATCCCTACACCCAGGCGCTGCTCGCCGAGGTGCCGACCCTGCAGCGCCGCCGGCGCGATTTCGTGCCGATCAAGGGGGAGATCCCCTCGCCGCTGTCCCCGCCGCCCGGGTGCCACTTCCACCCGCGCTGCCCGCATGCAATGGCGCGCTGCAAGAGCGACAATCCGGCATTGCGCGAAATCGCGCCCGGTCGATTCTCCGCCTGCCACCTCAACGGATAAGCCCATGGACCAACTCGCCGAGTATTACGCCAAGCGCGCATCGGAGTACGAGCGCATCTACGCCAGGCCGGAGCGCCAGCGCGACCTGGCGGCGCTGAAGGAGCGGGTACGCAGGATGCTGGCGGGGCGGCGCGTGCTGGAGCTGGCCTGCGGCACCGGCTACTGGACCGAGGTCTACGCCCCGGTCGCCAAGGAAGTCGTCGCCGTCGACGTGAACAAGGAAGTGCTGGACATCGCGCGCGCCAAGCGCTACCCGGCGGGCCGCGTCGAGTTCGTGCAGGGCGATTGCTACGCGCCGCCCGGCCTCGGGCGCCGGCACGACGCGCTGTTCGCGGGATTCTGGTGGTCGCACGTGCCGCTGCAGCGCCTGGACGCCTTCCTCGCCGCGGGCGTGGCGGCGGTGGCGCCGCGCGCGCTCATCGCCTTCATCGACAACCGCTACGTCGAGGGTTCCAGCAGTCCGGTGGATCGCCGCGACGCCGAGGGCAACGGCTACCAGCTGCGCACGCTCGACGACGGCAGCCGGCACGAGGTGCTGAAGAACTTTCCCGCCGAGAGCGAGTTGATCAAACGCACGATCCGGCACGGCTGGGGCGCCAACGTGGAGCTCTACGAGCACTACTGGCTGCTCAGCTACTGGGCGAACGCGTGAACGGCGTGCTCGAGATCCGCGGCGCGGGCGCGCCGCGGCTGCCGCTGGTGCTGGATTCGCCGCATTCGGGGAGCCGCTTCCCGGCGGACTTCGACGCGGTGGTGAGCGAGCTGGCGCTGCGCGAGGCCGAGGACTGCTACGTCGACGAGCTGTGGGGCGCCGCGCCGGCGCTCGGCGCGCCGCTGCTCGCCGCGCAGTTCCCGCGCACCTACATCGACCCCAACCGCCATCCCGGCGACGTCGACCCGGCGCTGCTCGACGGCCCCTGGCCGGGCGAGCTGGTGCCGAGCGGCAAGGCGAAGATCGGCAAGAGCCTGGTCTGGCGCACGCTGGAAGACGGCCGCCCGATCTACGCTCGCCGCCTCAAGCCCGAGGAGGTGCGCCGGCGCATCGAGAAGTTCCACGCGCCCTACCATGCGGCGCTGCGCGGCCTGCTGGACGAGGCGCACGCGCGTTTCGGCGCGGTGTGGCACATCAACTGCCACTCGATGCGCGCCGTGGCCGGCCGCCAGAGCGACGACGGGGAGGGGCGGCCGCGGGCCGATTTCGTGCTCGGCGACCGCGACGGCACCACCTGCGAGGCCGCGTTCACCGAGTTCGCGCGCGCCACGCTCGCCGGCATGGGCTACCAGGTGAAGGTCAACGACCCCTACAAGGGCGTGGAGCTGGTGCGCGCCTATTCCGACCCGCGCGCGCGGCGCCACAGCCTGCAGATCGAGATCAACAAGCGCCTGTACATGGACGAGGCCACGCTGCGCAAATCCGCCGGCTTCGACGGTCTGCGGCGCGACCTGGAATCCTTCCTCAAGGCGCTCGCCGCCCACCTGACATGAGCCACCACCCTATCCAGATCCAGCCGCCCGACATCTCCGCCTACCGCGCCGGCAACACCGGCGTGGACTACGTGCACGTGCTCGATTCGGGCAAACCGGGACCGATGGTCATGCTGCAGGCGCTGACCCACGGCAACGAATTCTGCGGCGCCATCGCGCTCGACTACCTTTTTCGCGAAAAGCTCAAGCCGCGCGCGGGCAAGCTCACGTTCGCTTTCGCCAACGTCGCCGCCTATGCGCGCTTCGATTTCGACGACCCCGACCGCTCGCGCTACCTCGACGAGGACTACAACCGCGTGTGGGGCGACGACGCGCTGCTCGGGCCGCGCGACTCGGCCGAGCTGCGCCGCGCGCGCGCGCTGCGGCCCTTCGTCGACGCCGCCGACCACCTGCTCGACCTGCATTCCATGCACGAGCCCTGCCGCCCGATCATGGTGTGCGCCAGGAGCGAGAAGAGCGTCGCGCTGGCGCGGCGCATCGGCATGCCGGCCGACCTGCTGCTCGACACCGGGCACCCGGCCGGCCTGCGCATGATCGAGCGCGGCGCCTTCAACGACCCGGCCAGCCCGCGCAGCGCGGTGCTGATCGAGTGCGGCCAGCATTGGGAGAAGAGCTCGGTGCAGGTGGCGATCGACACCGCGCTGCGCTTCCTCAAGGCGACCGGCGCGGTGGAGGGCGCCTGGGCCGACGCGCGTCTGAAGCTCGCGCCGCCGCCGGCGCAACGGGTGATCCGGGTGACGGAGCCCGTGGTGGCGCGGACGATGCAGTTCCGCTTCGCGCAGCCCTGGAAGGGCCTGGAGGTGCTGCCGGCCAAGGGCACGCTGGTGGCGAGCGACGGCGACAAGGAGTGGCGCACGCCCTACGACGATTGCGTGCTGGTGATGCCTTCGCTGCGTCACCTCAAGCCGGGCACCACCCTGATGCGGCTGGGGCGCTACGCGTAGCGCACGCTACTTGGCGCGGTATTTGCCCCAGAGCTCGTCCAGGCGCGAGTAGCGCCCGCAGCCGGTGGCGTAGAACCGGTAGCGCACCGGGTTCTTCAGGTGGTAGTCCTGGTGGTAGTCCTCCGCCGGCCAGAACTCGGTGGCCGCCGCGATCGGCGTGACGATCGCGCCCTTGAAGGGTTTTTCCTTCTCCCATTTCGCCTTCGAAGCCTCGGCGAGGCGCTTCTGCTCCGGCGAGTGGGTGAAGATGCCCGGCCGGTATTGCGAACCGTGGTCGCAGAACTGGCTGTTGAGGGTCGTGGGGTCGTGGTTGACCCAGAACGCCTCCAGCAGCTTTTCGTAGCTCACCTTGGCCGGGTCGTAGGTGACCTGCACCACCTCGGTGTGCCCGGTGGCCCCGGCCGACACCTGCTCGTAGCTCGGGTTCTTCGTCCTGCCGCCCATGTAGCCCGACACGGTCGCCGTGACCCCCGGCAGCTTGTCGAAGACTTCCTCGGTGCACCAGAAGCAGCCGGCCGCGAAAGTGGCCTTGGCCAGGGTTTGCGCCTGCGCCGCCGCCGGCAGCAGCAGGGCGAGGACCAGCAACAGTTTTGTCATGGGTGGCGTGCCTACTCTACCTTCGCCTTGGCGCGCAGGCTCTTCACCAGCGCCTCGACCTTCTGGCGCGCCAGGCGCTGCTGGATCTGCGGCCGCACCTGCGCCAGCGGCGGGAAGGTCACCGCGCGCTGGTCTTCCAGCTGGATGACGTGGAAGCCGAAGCGCGAGCGCACCGGCTGGGAGGTGATCTGGCCCTTTTCCAGCTTCACCATGGCGTCGGAGAACGCCTTGTCGAAGGCCGCCGGCACGTTCCAGTCGAGGTCGCCGCCGCGCTCGCGCGTGCCCTCGTCCTTGGAGGACTTGCGCGCCAGCTCCTCGAACTTGCCGCCCTTCTTCAGGTCCGCCAGCACGCGGTTCGCCTCCTCCTCGGTCTCCACCAGGATGTGGCGCGCCCGGTACTCGGTGGCGCCGGTCTGCGCGCGCGCGCGGTCGTACTCCTGCTGCACGTCGGCGTCGGTCACCGCGTTCTTCTGCATGTGCTCGTTGAGGAAGGCGCCGACCAGCACTTCCTGGCGCGCCATCTCCAGCTGCAGTTGCACGTCCTGCTTCTTGGCGATGCCGGCGCGCGCCGCCTCCTGCGCCACCAGTTCGCGGTTGACCAGGTCGTCGCGCACCGCCGCGCGCGTCTGCTCGTTGTCGGGCGCGCCGCGCGCCACCTGCTGGCGCAGCATGAAGTCCATGCGCGCGCGCGGGATGGTGGTGCCGTTCACGGTGGCGACCGGGCCGCCGGCGGCGGCCGGCTTCGCCGCGGGTTTGGCGGCCGGCTTGTCCGGCAGCTGCCCCAGCGCGGGCAGGGCGAACGCGGCGGCGGCCGCGAGGGCGAGGAATCTGGTCTTCATCATCAGCCTTTCTCTTCTGGGGCGCGCGCCGAGATGGCGAGCGCGTGGATCGGATGCTGCATCAGTTCGCCGAGCGCCTGGTATACCAGCCGGTGGCGCGCGACGGTGGGTTTTCCCGCGAAGGCGGGCGACACGATGGTGAGCCGCCAGTGCGTGCCGCCGCCTTCGCGGTAGCCGGCGTGGCCGCGGTGCGATTCGCTCTCGTCCACCAGGTCCAGCTGCTGCGGCTGCAGCGCGGCGAGGCGCTGGCGGATGTCCTGCGCCACGTTCACGGCTTCTCCTCGACGTAGCGCGCGAGGAAAGCCGCCTGCGCCAGCACGAAGGCGAGCATCAGCCCCATGCCGCCGAACAGCTTGAAGCTCACCCAGGCGCTCTCCGAGAAATTGTAGGCCACCGCCAGGTTGGCCGCGCCCATGAAGGCGAAGAAACCGACCCAGCTCCAGTTCAGCCGCGCCCACACCGGGTCGGGCAGCCGCATCTGCCGGGACATCATGGCGCGGATCAGGTTCCGCCCGGTGAGCGCGCCGCCGGCGAGCACCGCGGCGAACAGCCAGTACAGCACGGTCGGCTTCCACTGGATGAAGGTCTTGTCGCGCAGAGCCAGCGTCAGGCCGCCGAACACCACGATGATGGCGACGCTCGCCCACAGCATCGGCTCGATCTTCCGGCGGCGCAGCGCCAGCCAGCCGATCTGCGCGAAGCTCGCGGCGATCGCCACCGCGGTGGCGACATAGATGTCCCACAGCTGGAACGCGGCGAAGAACAGGATCACCGGAAAGAGGTCGAACAGGAACTTCATGGCGGCGCGACGATTCTACCGCAGCGCGGCGGCGCCTACTTCCAGCCGCCGAGCGCCTTCTTCGCCGCGTCGTTGAGCGGGCGCAGCAGCAGCCCGGTGGTCGACACGTTCACCGCGTACTGCGCGCCGTCGCCCATCGGCGCGTAGGCCGCGCTGCCGTACAGCGCGTCGGCGAGCGGCAGCCAGCGCTGCTGGTTCTTGAGCAGCGTCCACAGGTCGAAGCCCGCGCCGGAGGACAGGGCGTGCACCGTGCGCGGCGCGGTCTTCTCCTGCGCGGTGTCGGCGTAGCGCCCGGCGAGGCGCTCGAAGCGGTACAGCGTGTCCAGGCCGAGCGTGGTGGCGAGGCCCTTCCACTTCAGCACGCGCGCGTCGATCTGCCACTCGTCGCCGCGGATCTCGTAGCGCCGCGCCGGCTCGTCCTTCAGCACCAGGATCAGCTCGAAGCGCTTCGGGGAAAGTTCGCGGAACACGGCGCGCGCCGCTTCCTGCTCCGCGGTCAGCCGCGAGTAGGTGTGCAGGCTGGCGGCGAGCAGCGCCACCGCGGTGCCCAGGCCGGCGACCACCGCGGCGATCGCCAGGAACGCGATGCCGCTGCGGATCTGCCAGTCGCGCAGGCGCCGCACCGCCTCGATGAGGAGCGAGAGCGCGATCACGCCGCCCACCCCGGCGATGGCGACCATCACCGTGTCGGGGCTCAGCGCGGCGATCCAGGCGGGCATGGGCTAGGCCAGCAGCCCGCGCTTGCGGTGCCAGTCGAGGATGGACTCGCGCGGATACTCGCGGAAGCGCTTCTCCGTGCGGCCTTTGGGCACCGGCACCCAGTTCGCCTTCGAGCCGAGCAGGATGTGCTGGCGCTCCTTCGGCACGGGCAGCTTGGTGTCGATGGCGGAGGCGAAGGGGTAGACCCATTCGGCCCAGCGCCGGTCCCAGACCCACAGCGCGCTGCCGCATTTCGGGCAAAAGTGGCGCTCGCCGCCGCCGCGCGTGGCGCGGTAGACCTTGGTGCGGCCCTTCACCTCGAGGGTGTCCGCGCGGCCCATGATGTTGATGGCATAGCCCCCGCCGCCCGCGGACTTGCGGCAGATCGAGCAGTAGCAGTACAGGTACGGGCGCGGCGTTTCCGACCGCACGGAAAAGCGCACGGCGCGGCAATGGCAGGAACCCTCGAGCAGCATGCGTCCAATATACCGCGGACGCTAGCGCGCCGCCTTGCGCCAGTCGTCCAGGGTGAGGAGTTTTCCCTGCGGCCCGGCCACCAGCACGCGCTCGCCCTGCGCGGTGGCGTAGAAGCGCTGCCACAGCACGCCGCCGCTGCGCGCCTCGACCGGCCAGTAGCAGCGCCCCCGGTGGCGCAACGGCGCGTCCAGCGACAGCAGGTACTGCACCGGCGCGTCCTTCATCGCCTCGCGCTCCCAGGCTTCGGTCTCCGCGAGGTACTTGACCTTGAGCAGCGCGCGCCGCAGCGGCGAGCCGTCGCCGGGCGGCTCGCAGGCGGCCTGCGCGGCGCCGGCCGCGGCCGCGAGCGCTAGGGCCGCGAGGCTTCGCCGGAGCGGTCCCACGGGTTGGGCAGGGTGGCGTTGGCGTAGCCGGAGACGAAATCCCGCGGCGTGCCGCTCGCCGGGTCGAAGGTGTGGCGCCGCACCGCGCCGATGTTCGCGCCGTAGACGTGGATGCTGACCGCCACTTCGGCGCCGTCGTTGGACACCACGTGGATGTCGCCGATGCGCGGCGAGACGCGGTCCACCTGGCCCCTGCGCACCGGGTGGCGGCCCGCCGGCTTCAGGTCCTTGGAGTACTCCTCGCAGGTTTCCTCCCCGCGCATCACGCCGACCAGTCCCCACACCGTGTGGTCGTGCACCGGGGTCTTCTGGCCCGGCATCCACACGAAGCTCACCACCGAGAAGCGCTCCAGCGGGTCGCAGTGCAGGAGGTACTGCCGGTAGCCCCCGGGCGAGGCGCGGGCGAACTCCCCGGGCAGCCAGTCGTCCTGCGCGATCAGGCCGCGCAGCAGCTTCTCGCCCTCGTCGAGCATGCGCTGCTCGTCCTCGCCGTGGCGCTCGACGAGGCGCGTCATGTCGTGGATGAAACTGCGCAAGCGCGCGAGCTTGCTCATGCCTTAAGCTCCGGCGTCATGAGCGCGATTCTATCCCCCCGGCTGGCCATTCCCCTGCTGATGTTCCTCGCCAGCGTGTTCGCCGCCAACCACGTGGCCGCGCGGCTCGCCTTCGACCATGGCGCCAGCATCGCCGCGGCGGTGACGGTGCGCTCGGGCGTCACCGCGCTCGCCATCCTCGCGCTGCTGCGCCTGCAGTCGGTGGGCCTGTCGCTGCCGCGCGACACGCTGCTGAAGGGCCTCGGCATCGGCCTGCTGGTGTCGCTGCAGAGCTTCTGCCTGTATTCGGCGGTGGCGATCATCCCGGTGGCGCTGGCGCTGCTCGCCTTCAACACCTTCCCGCTGCTCTACGTGCTGCTCAGCTGGGCGGCGGGCGGGGAGAGTCCCGGCCGGCGCGCGCTGGTGGCGATGCCGCTCGCGCTCTTCGGGCTGGTGCTGGCGCTGGACATCGTCGGCTCGCTGCAGTCGATCGCCGGGCGCTGGGCCGAGATCGGCGCGGGCGTGGGCTGGGCGCTGGGTTCCGCAACCTCCTTCGCCTGCGTGCTGTTCCTCACCACGAAGCACCTGCAGGCGGTGGACGGGCGGGTGCGCACGCTCCTCACCATGGGCACCACGGCTGTGGTGGTGGGACTGGCGGGCGCCGCGACCGGCTCGCTTGCGCTACCCTCGGATTCCACCGGCTGGATCGGGCTCGCGCTCCTGACGGTGCTCTACGGCAGCGCCATCACCGCAATCTTCATGGTGGTGCCGCAGCTGAAGTCGCCCAGCAACACCGCGGCGCTCAACTTCGAGCCGATCGCCGCTCTCATCCTGGGCTGGGCGATCCTCGGCCAGACGGTGGCGCCGCGCCAGATGGTCGGCGCGCTCATCGTGGTGGGGGCGGTGGTCCTGATCGGGACCAAGCGGCACTGAGCCGCCGGCGACTCAGTGCCCGCCGCCGGCGGACTGCACCGACCCCTTGGGTTGCGCGTCGATCCAGTGGAAGTACTTGAGGTACTGCTTGATCTCGGCGTCGCCGAGGTTCTGGTTCGGCATCGGGAGGTTGTTGTACTCCTTCAGCATCGCCTTGGCGTCCGGATCGGTCAGCAGCATCTTCTCCGGCTCCTTCAGCCAGCGCGCGAGCCAGGCGTCGGTGCGCCGCCTGGTCACCCCGTAGACGTCGGGCCCGAGCTTCTTGCCTTCGCCCACCGAGTGGCAGGCCAGGCACTTGCTCTCGAAATTGAGCTTGCCCTGCACCGCGTCGGGCTCGGTCGGCGTCGCCGAGGCCGGCATGTTGTGGTGCTCCAGGTCGACCGACTCGGGCTTGGCATCGGTCGAGATCAGCCCGATGGCGCCCTGCGAGGCGTTGGCGAAATGGTGGTCCACCATGATGTAGGAGCCGTTCTCCGGGATCATGAATTCCACCGTGGCGCTGTTCGAGGAGCCGAGCAGCACGGTCTGCATGCCGCGGAACTGGTTGTCCGGGTTGCCCTCGAACCAGACGCGGTCGAAGATCGTGCCGACGACGTGGAAGCTGGAGGTCCTGCTCGGGCCGACGTTGAGCACGTGCAGGCGCACCCGCTCGCCCGCCTTGGCGGCGAGCGGCTTCCTCACCATGCCGTTGTGCACGCCGTTGAACACGGTGTGCGTCGGCCGCGCGTCGCGCAGGCGCTCGCCGTCGAGCACGTAGAGCGGCGCGCCGCCCACCTTGCGCTTGCCCGGGTCGGGCTTGGCGTAGAACTCGCTCTGGATCACCACGTACTCGCGGTCCACCCTGGTCGGGTAGCCGGCGCGCGGCTCGACCACCACGGCGCCGTACATGCCCGAGGCGATGTGCTCCAGGATCATCGGCGTGCCGCAGTGGTACATGAACACGCCGGGGTAGTTGAGCGTGAACTCGAACTCGATGGTCTGGCCGGGCGCGATCGAGCGGTACTTGTCCTGCGGCGAGACCATGGCGGCGTGGAAGTCCATCGAGTGCATCATCGGGGCGGCCGTGAGCTTGACCCCGGGCACCGGTTCGTCGCTGCGATTGGTCATGACGAACTTGATGCGGTCGCCGACGCGCGCGCGCACCGTGGGCCCGGGCACCGTGTCGCCGAAGGTCCAGGCGCTGAATTTCACCCCGGGGGCGATCTCGATGATCTTGTGCGTCGTGTCCAGCCGCACGGTCTTCACCGGGGAAGGATCGAGCGGCTTGAGCGTGGCGCCGAAGCTGAGCGAGGCGCCCTCGGCGAAGGCGCCCTGGTGGCGCTCCATCGTGACCTTCGCCGGCACCGGCTTCAGGTCCATCTTCGATGGGTCGTAGGGGTCCTGCGGCGGCGCGCTCGGGTTGCAGGCGGCGAGGAGAACGGCTGCGGCTCCGCAAGCGGCGAAGCGGACAAACGATCGGGTGATTGCCATGGGGTCCCCTTGAGTATGGCTTGCGCCCCAAGGATGGCGCAGACGCGATGGGCAAGTATGTGCGGTGACGTACGGTACGTTTGGACCGCTGATGCAGGGCGCCTAGCTCAACTTCACGTACTCGTACTCCACCG
>Ga0307505_10002958_pt1 | contig 11155 bp, 9 predicted proteins | sample 23_S_MG_FD_202183 | JGI IMG/M metagenome (GOLD analysis project Ga0307505, IMG submission 202183) | Soil microbial communities from Populus trichocarpa stands in riparian zone in the Pacific Northwest, United States - 23_S | ecosystem: Environmental > Terrestrial > Soil > Riparian zone > Trees... | reverse complement strand
CGAGGCGTTCGCGCAGCTCCTTTTCGTTGCGCGGCGAGACCTTGGTGTAGCCCACCGGCAACTCGATGTTGTGCTCCTTGAAGCGGTCCAGGCGCGGGAAAGGGCGCAGCGGCAGCAGCTTGCCGTCCACGCGCAACTGCGAGTAACCCTTGGTCGCGGCCCACTTGGCGAGGTCGGTGTAGTAACCCTTGCGATTGACGACCAGTGGCGCCAGCAGGACCACCGTCTCGCCACGGTGCTCCTTCATCAGGCGCGCGGCGATGGCGTCTTCGCTCTGCGGCTCGATCGGCACGTCGCAGTCCGGGCAGTGCTGGGTGCCGAGCTTGACGAAGAGCAGGCGCAGGAAGTGGTGGATCTCGGTGAGCGTGCCCACCGTGCTCTTCCTGCCGCCGCGGCTGGTGCGCTGCTCGATCGCCACGGTGGGCGGGATGCCGTAGATGGCGTCGACGTCCGGCCGCGAGGCGACCTGCACGAACTGGCGCGCGTAGGCGTTGAGCGACTCCAGGTAGCGGCGCTGCCCCTCGGCGAACAGGATGTCGAAGGCGAGGGTGGACTTGCCCGAGCCCGACACGCCGGTGACCACCGTGAACCGCTGGCGTGGGATTTCCACGTCGATCGACTTGAGATTGTGCTCGCGCGCGTTGTGGATGCGTATGGAATTGGGGACAGTCCCTACTATTTCGCTCTGCGAAATAATAGGGACTGTCCCCATTTGGTAGTCCCGCAACGCCTTTGCGGTATGCGAGGTTGCATGCGTCATCACCTCCTCGGGCGTTCCTTCGCACACCAGCTCGCCGCCGGCCTCGCCGCCTTCGGGCCCCAGGTCGAGGATCCAGTCGGCGGCGCGGATCACGTCCAGGTTGTGCTCGATCACCACCAGCGAGTGCCCCGCGGCGATCAGCTTGCGGAAGGCGCGCAGCAGTTTCGAGATGTCCTCGAAATGCAAGCCGGTCGTGGGCTCGTCGAAAAGAAACAGCTTCGAAGAAATAGGGACTGTCCCTATTTTCTCTGCCAGGTGGCCGGCGAGCTTGAGGCGCTGCGCCTCGCCCCCGGAAAGCGTCGGCACCGGCTGCCCGAGGCGCAGGTAGTCGAGGCCCACGTCGGCGAGCGGCTGCAGGCGCGCGAGCACCTCGGCCTGCTCCTTGAAGAACACCACGGCCTCGGACACCGTCATCTCCAATGCTTCGGCGATGCTCTTGCCGCGCACCTTCACTTCCAGCACCTCCGGCCGGTAGCGCTTGCCGTCGCAATCCGGGCACCGGAGGTACACGTCGGAGAGGAACTGCATCTCCACGTGCTCGAAGCCGTTGCCGCCGCAGGCCGGGCAGCGGCCGTTGCCGGAATTGAAGCTGAAGGTGCCCGGCGTGTACTTGCGCGCCTTGGATTCGGGGGCGCGCGCATAAAGGTCGCGGATGGTGTCGAAGGCGCCCACGTAGCTCGCCGGGTTGGAGCGCGTGGTCTTGCCGATCTGCGACTGGTCCACCATCACCACTTCGCCGATGCGCTCCGCGCCGCGCAGCGCGCGATGCCGGCCCGGCGCCTCGGTGGGCTTGCCCTTGGCTTTCAGCAGCGCGGCGTAAAGCACGTCCTGCACCAGCGTGGACTTGCCCGAGCCCGACACGCCGGTGACACACACCAGGCGCTCGAGCGGGATCGACACGTCCAGGTTCTTCAGGTTGTGCTCGGCCGCACCGAGCACTTCGAGGAACTTCTCGGGCTTCCTTGGCGCGCGCGGCGCCTCGGTGCGCCTGCGGCCCGACAGGTACTCGGCGGTCAGCGTGCCCTTGCCCTTCAGCTCCGCCGGCGTGCCGAAGAACACCGCTTCGCCGCCGCGCTCGCCGGGGCCGGGCCCCATGTCGAGGATGCGGTCGGCGGCGAACATGATCTGCGGGTCGTGCTCCACCACCACCAGCGAGTTGCCGGCGTCGCGCAGTTTCCGCATCACCTCGATCACGCGCCCCATGTCGCGCGGATGCAGGCCGATCGAGGGCTCGTCCAGCACGAAGAGCGTGTTGACGAGCGACGTGCCGAGGGCGGTGGTGAGGTTGATGCGCTGCACTTCGCCGCCGGAGAGCGTGCGCGACTGGCGATCCAGGGTCAGGTAGCCCAGGCCCACCTCGCCGAGGTAGGCGAGCCTCGTGCGGATTTCCCCGAGCAGCAGGTCGGTCGCTTCGTCCAGCGGCGCCGGCAATTGCAGCCGCCCGAAGAAGGCCTGCACCTCGCTCACCGGCATCAGCATCAGCTCGCGCACCGACTTGCCGTCGAGCTTCCACAGCAGCGCGTCGGGCTTCAGGCGCGCGCCGCCGCAGGCCGGGCATTCCGAGTAGGCGCGGTACTTGGAGAGCAGCACGCGGATGTGCATCTTGTAGGCCTTCGACTCCAGCCACTTGAAGAAGCGCCCGACGCCGTACCACTTGCCCGGCCAGGACTTCTTCCAGCTCACCCAGTCCGTGTCGCCCTCCAGCACCCAGCGGCGGTCCTCGGCCGGCAGCTCGTGCCAGGGGACATCCATCCCCAGGCCGCGCTTCTTCGCGTACTTCGCGAGGTCGGTCTGGCAGTCCTTGAAGCTCGGCGTCTGCCAGGGCTTGATGGCGCCCTCGCGCAGCGATTTCTTCTCGTCGGGGATCACCAGCCCGTAGTCCACCCCGATGACCCGCCCGAAGCCGCGGCAGGTCTCGCAGGCCCCGAGCGGCGAATTGAACGAAAACGCCGCCGGCGTCGGCTCGCCGTAGGCGATGTCGCAATCGGCGCAATGCAGCGACGTGGAAAACAAATGGGGACTGTCCCCATTTGCTTTCAGCCGCCCCTGGCCGAAGCGCAGCGCGCTCTCGATGGCGTCCATGATGCGCGGCTTCTCGGTCTTGCCAGGGTGCACGGTGTCCTGCACCACCTCGATGAGGGTTTTCGAGCGCGAATGCAGCTTGGTGTAACCCTGGCGCTGCAGCAGCTCCTCGATCTCCTTTTCCGTGAAGTTCTTCGGCACCGGCACCGGGAAGGTGATCGTCAGGCGCTCCCGCGGCAGCGCCGCGTAGATCGACTGCGGCGTGTCGCGGCGCACCGGCTTGCCGCAGCCGCGGCAGTGCAGCTTCGCCGCGCGCGCGTAGAGCAGCTTCAGGTGGTCGTTCAGCTCGGTCATCGTGCCGACCGTGGAGCGCGAGGTGCGCACCGGGTTGGTCTGGTCGATGGCGATGGCCGGCGGGATGCCCTCGATGGCGTCCACCTGCGGCTTGTCCATGCGCTCGAGGAACTGGCGCGCGTAGGGGCTGAAGGTCTCGACGTAGCGACGCTGGCCCTCGGCGTACAGGGTGTCGAAGACGAGCGAGGATTTGCCCGAGCCCGACACGCCCGTGACGACGATCAGCTCGCCCGCGGGGAGCGTCAGCGTCAGGTTCTTGAGGTTGTTCTGGCGCGCGCCGCGGATCACGATCGCGCCGGCGCCCGTCGAGGCTTCCCGCTTCACGGGGCCATGATAACGTTGTGGCGCGCCAAAAAGAGGACGGAGGACGCATGAAAGTGAAAGCCGCCGTGGCGCATGCCGCCGGCGCGCCGCTCGCCATCGAAACCGTGGACCTGGAGGGCCCGAAGGCGGGCGAAGTCCTGGTCGAGATCAAGGCGACCGGCGTCTGCCACACCGACGAGTACACGCGCTCGGGCGCCGATCCGGAAGGGCTGTTCCCGGCGATCCTCGGCCACGAGGGCGCGGGCGTGGTGGTCGAGGTTGGCGCGGGCGTGGCTTCCCTGCGCCCGGGCGACCACGTGATTCCCCTCTATACGCCGGAGTGCCGGCAGTGCAGGTCCTGCCTGTCGCGCAAGACGAACCTCTGTACCGCGATCCGCGCCACGCAGGGCAAGGGGCTGATGCCGGACGGCACGAGCCGCTTCTCCTTGAACGGCAAGCCCCTGCATCACTACATGGGCTGCTCGACCTTCGCCAACTACACGGTGCTGCCGGAGATCGCGCTGGCGAAGATCCGCCCGGACGCGCCTTTCGACAAGGTCTGCTATATCGGTTGCGGCGTCACCACGGGGATCGGTGCGGTGATCAACACGGCGAAGGTGGAGGCGGGCGCCACGGTCGTGGTGTTCGGCCTGGGCGGCATCGGGCTGAACGTGGTGCAGGGCGCGCGCATGGTGGGCGCCGGCATGATCGTGGGCGTGGACCTTAACCCGGCGCGCGAGCCCCTGGCGCGCAAGTTCGGCCTGACGCATTTCGTCAACCCGAAGGACGTCAAGGGCGACCTCGTGGGTCACCTGGTCGAACTGACCGGGGGAGGCGCCGACTACAGCTTCGAGTGCATCGGCAACGTCGAGGTGATGCGCCAGGCGCTGGAATGTTGCCACCGCGGCTGGGGCGTATCGGTGATCATCGGCGTCGCCGGCGCCGGGCAGGAGATCCGCACGCGGCCCTTCCATCTCGTCACCGGCCGGGTCTGGAAGGGCACCGCCTTTGGCGGCGCCCGGGGACGGACCGACGTGCCGCGCATCGTCGACTGGTACATGGACAAGAGAATCAACATCGACGACCTGATCACGCACGTCCTGCCGCTCGAGCGCATCAACGAGGCGTTCGAGCTGATGCACGCGGGAACTTCGATCCGTTCGGTGATCCGATTCTGAATGGGGCTATAGTCCCGCCATGAGCCTGAGGCGTTTCCTGCTGGCGGCGGCACTGGCGTTCGCGCCGGCCCTTGCGCAGCCCGCGCCGGTCGCGGTGATCGCCATCGAGGGCGCCATCGGCCCCGCCACCGCCGATTTCGTCGGCAGGAGCCTCGCGCGCGCGGCGAAGGAGGGCGCGCCGCTGGTGGTGCTGCGCCTCGATACGCCGGGCGGCCTGGATACCTCGATGCGCGACATCATCCGCGACATCCTCGCCTCGCCGGTCCCGGTCGCCGCCTGGGTCGGGCCCTCGGGGGCGCGCGCGGCGAGCGCCGGCACCTTCATCCTCTACGCCAGCCATGTCGCCGCCATGGCGCCGGCGACCAACCTCGGCGCGGCATCGCCGGTGGCGATCGGTGCGCCCGGCGGCGGCGCCAAGCCCGAGCCTGCCGGCAAGGACGCGAAGAAGGGCGCCGCGCCGCAGCCGGGCGATACCATGATGCGCAAGGTCACCAACGACGCCGCCGCGTATATCCGCAGCCTGGCGCAGTTGCGCGGGCGCAACGCCGAGTGGGCCGAGCGCGCGGTGCGCGAGGGGGTGAGCCTCCCGGCCGCGGAGGCGCACAAGATGCGCGTGATCGACGTCCTCGCCGACAGCGTGCCAGCCCTGCTCAAGGCAGTGGACGGGCGCACGGTGGAGGCGGCGGGCGAGAAGCGCAAGCTCGCCACCGCGGGCGCGGAAGTGCGCGCCATCGAGCCGGACTGGCGCACGCGGGTGCTCTCGGTAATCACCAACCCGAGCGTCGCCTACCTGCTGATCCTGGTCGGCATCTATGCGCTGGTGTTCGAGTTCACCAATCCCGGGCTGATCCTGCCGGGCGTGGTGGGCGCGATCTGCATCCTGATCGCGATGTACGCCTTCCAGCTGCTGCCGGTGAACTATGCCGGCCTGGCGCTCCTGCTGCTCGGCATCGCGTTCATGGTGGCCGAGGCCTGGGTCACGACGCACGGCGTGCTCGCCATCGGCGGCCTGGTGGCCTTCGTCATCGGCTCGGTGATGCTGATCGACACGGATGTGCCGCAGTTCGAGATCCCCTACGCGCTGATCGGCGGCGTCAGCGCGGCCAGCGCGGCGTTCCTGTTCATGGTGGTCGGCATGCTGGTGCGCGCGCGCCGCCGGCCGGTGGTGAGCGGGCGCGAGGAGATGGTCGGCGCGGCGGGCGTGGCGCTTGAGGACATCGCGGGCGAGGGCTGGGCGCGCGTGCATGGCGAGACCTGGCGCGTGCGCAGCGGCGCGCCGCTGCGCGAGGGCGAACGCCTGCGCGTCACCGCGGTGCGCGGGCTGGTGCTCGACGTGACGGGCGCGCCGGACGCGGGCAACGATTCGACGGGGAGGTAGCCATGTTCAGTTTCGGTCTCGGATTCCTGGCGCTGGTGGTCGTCCTGGCGCTCGCGTCGCTGCGCGTGCTGCGCGAGTACGAGCGCGGCGTGGTGTTCCTGCTGGGGCGCTTCCAGGGCGCCAAGGGCCCGGGGCTGATCGTCGTGGTGCCGGGCATCCAGCAGATGGTGCGCGTCGACCTGCGCACGGTGGTGCTCGACGTCCCGAGCCAGGACGTGATCTCGCGCGACAACGTCTCGGTGAAGGTGAACGCGGTGGTGTACTTCCGCGTGGTGGACCCGCAGCTGGCCATCATCCAGGTGGCGAATTTCCTCGAGGCCACCAGCCAGCTGGCGCAGACCACGCTGCGCTCGGTGCTCGGCAAGCACGAGCTCGACGAAATGCTCGCCGAGCGCGACAAGCTGAACGTCGACATCCAGACCATCCTCGACCAGCAGACCGACGCCTGGGGCATCAAGGTGGCCAACGTCGAGATCAAGCACGTCGACCTGAACGACACGATGGTGCGCGCCATCGCGCAGCAGGCCGAGGCCGAGCGCGCGCGGCGCGCCAAGGTGATCCACGCCGAGGGCGAGCTGCAGGCCTCCGTCAAGCTGCTCGAGGCGGCCAACATCCTGTCGCAGCGCCCCGAGGCGATGCAGCTGCGCTACCTGCAGACGCTCACGCAGATCGCGGGCGACAAGACCACCACCATCGTCTTCCCGCTGCCCATGGACGTGGTCGGACCGATCATGGAGGCGGCGAAGAAACTGAAGGGGCCCGCATGACGGGGGCGGCCCGCCCGCTCGACGGCATCCGCGTGCTGGAGATGGGGCAGCTCCTCGCCGGCCCCTTCGCCGGCAGCGTGCTGGGCTACTTCGGCGCCGAGGTGATCAAGATCGAGCCGCCGCGCGGCGACCCGATCCGCGGCTGGCGCGTGGTGCGCGACGGCACCTCGCTCTGGTGGGCGAGCCTCGCGCGCAACAAGAAGTCGGTGACGCTCGACCTCTCCAAGCCGGGCGGGCGGGAGCTGGCGAAGCAGCTCGCCGCCAGGTCCGACGTGCTGATCGAGAATTTCCGGCCCGGCACCATGGAAAAGTGGGGCATGGGGCCGGCCGAGCTGAAGGCCCTGCGCCCGGAGCTGATCTACGCGCGGGTCTCCGGCTACGGCCAGACCGGCCCCTACGCGGAGCGCCCGGGCTTCGCCTCGGTGTGCGAGGGCTTCGCGGGCTTCCGCTACCTGAACGGCGTGCCGGGCGAGGCGCCGGTGCGCCCCAACATCTCGATGGGCGACACGCTCGCCGGCCTGCACGCGGTGCTCGGCATCCTGCTCGCGCTCACCGCGAAGCTGCGCGGCAAGGCGCCGGCCGGCCAGGTGGTGGACGTCGCCATCTACGAATCGGTGTTCAACATGCTCGAGGCCGTGGTGCCCGAGTACGACGGCGCCGGCGTGGTGCGCGAGCCCTCGGGCTCGACCATCACCGGCATCGTGCCGACCAACACCTACCGCTGCGCCGACGGCAAGTACGTGGTGATCGGCGGCAACGGCGATTCCATCTACCAGCGCCTGATGCGCGCCATCGGCCGCCCGGAGATGGCCGAGGACGCGCGCTACGCCACCAACGCGAAGCGGGTGGAGAACGAGCGCGAGATCGACGCGGCGATCTCGGCCTGGACCGGCGCGCGCGATGCCGCCGCGGTGCTCGCCGCGCTGCGCGAGGCCGAGGTGCCCAACGGCCCGATCTACAGCGTCGCCGACATGATGGCGGACCCGCACTTCATCGCGCGCGGCATGTTCGAGACCGTGCAGGTGGGCGGCAAGCCGCTCAGGATCCCGGCGATCCCGCCGCTGCTGGGCGAGACCCCGGGGCGCACCGACGCGCCGGGACCGGCGCTGGGCGCGCACACCGACGAAGTGCTCGAAGGCGTGCTGGGAATGACGGCCGCGGCGCGCGCCGAGCTGCGCGCCGCGGGAGTGCTCTAGCTCAGTACTTGCGCTCGTCCTTGCAGCGCGGATCCTCCGGCTTCATCTTGCAGTCCTTCGGCGCGTCCTGCTGCTGCGCCTCGAACGGCGCGCCGCTGGTTGCCGGCCCTACGGCGTAGGCGGCGCCTGCCGCCAGGGTCATCGCGGCGAGGACCGCGAGCGTCTTGCCGATGGTCGTTTTCATGATCGACTCCTTTCACGCTGGTTGGAAGGGTCTGGCCCCCCTTGCGTTGCGAACTTCGTGCCACCCCGGGTTTCGCCAGCACGATCAGGCGTTTGGGCAGTACAGTCGGGGAACGCGGACAGCGCTTTCTGTCGCCCCCGCCCAACAGGCGCGCCGTGATAGCGTTCCGCCATGAACCGCGCGTTCTTCGCCGTTCTGGCCGTTCTGGCCGTCGCAGCCGTGCAGCAGGCTGCTGCGCAGCAAGTGCATCGTTCCGAGGAGCATGCCTTTCGCGTCGTCGAGCTGGTGCGCGGCCTGGAGCAGCCCTGGTCGCTCGCCTTCCTTCCGGACGGGCGATTGCTGGTCACCGAGAAGCCCGGGCGGCTGCGCATCGTCGCCAACGGCAAGCTCGACCCGCTGCCGGTCGCCGGCCTGCCCGAAGTCGCGGTGCACGGGCAGGGCGGGCTGATGGACGTGGCGCTGCACCCGAAATTCGCCGACAACGGCCTCCTTTACCTCTCCTACGCCGCGCGCGGCGAGGACGGCGTGGGCACAGAAGTCGCGCGCGGCCGACTTGCCGGCCATCGGCTGGAGAACGTGCAAGTGCTGTTCCGGCAAAGTCCCAAGGGCAGCCGCGGCCAGCATTTCGGCTCGCGGCTGGTGTTCGACCGGCAGGGCTACCTGTACATCACGCTCGGCGACCGCGGCGAGATGCAGCGCGCGCAGCGGCCCGACGACCACGCCGGCTCGGTGATCCGCCTGCACGACGACGGCCGCGTGCCGGCCGACAATCCTTTCGCCGGCAGGCCCGGGTGGAAGCCGGAGAAATACACGCTGGGCAACCGCAACCAGCAGGGCGCGGCACTGCACCCGCAGAGCGGCGCGCTGTGGACCCACGAGCACGGGCCGCAGGGCGGCGACGAGGTCAACGTGATCCGCGCGGGCGCCAACTACGGCTGGCCCGTGATCACCTACGGCGTCAACTACGGCATCGGCACGAAGATCGGCGAGGGCGCGGCGAAGGCCGGCATGGAGCAGCCGCTGCACAAGTGGGTGCCTTCGATCGCGCCCTCGGGCATGGCGTTCTACGCCGGGGACAGGTTCCCGAAGTGGCGCGGCGACCTCTTCGTCGGCGCGCTGCGCGCGGAGCTGCTGGTGCGCCTCAGGTTCGACGGCACGAGGTTCCTGCACGAGGAGCGCTTGCTGCGCGGCGAGCTGGGGCGCATCCGCGACGTGCGCGCCGGTCCCGACGGCTTCCTGTACCTGCTGACCGACGAGTCGCGGGCGGTGCTCGCGCGCCTGGAGCCGGCGGGCTGAGGGTTACATCTGGTTACGAGTGGTCATCAGCGCCTTACGCCTGCACGGCAGACTGGCGCCGTGTTCCCCACATCGAAAGGATCGAACATGGAAAACAACACTGCCCAATCGTCCCGGCGCCGCTTCTTCAAGCTCGCCGGCCTCACCACCGCGGCGGCCGGTCTCGGCACGCTCGCGTTCGGCGCCCTGGCGCGCGGCCGGCACGGCGGTCACGGGCCGATCGACCCGGCGAAGATGGAGCAGCACCTGGACCGCATGCTCAAGCACATGTACGTCGAAATCGACGCCACCGACGCGCAGAAGCAGAAGCTCGACCCGATCGTGAAGCAGGCGGCGAAGGAGCTCGCGCCGCTGCGCGAGCAGGTGCGCGAAGCGCGGCGCGAAGGCGTCAAGCTGCTGTCGGCCGACACCATCGACCGCGGCGCCATCGAGCGCTTCCGCGCGCAGCAGATCGGCGCCACCGACGCGGCCTCCAGGCGCTTCACGCAGGCCCTCGCCGATGTCGCCGAGGTGCTCACGCCCGGGCAGCGCAAGAAGCTCGCGGCGCGCGCCGGCCGGCGCGGCCGCGGCGGGATGATGTTCGGCTAGATCAGCCGCTTCTTGTCGAAGTAGGCCTTGCGCCAGCGCGTCACCTTCACCTGGGCGAACAGACCCGCCCTGGTGAAGGGGTCGCCGGCGATGAAATCCTCGGCTTCCTGGCGCACGTCGGTATCCACCAGCAGGATGCCGCCGTGCCCGCCGGTGCCGTCGTCGCTGATCACCGCGCCGGCGGCGAGCAGCCGGTAGGCGTTGGCGTCCAGGTACTTGAGGTGCTCGTCGCGCACCTTGGCGCGCAGCGCGCCGGAATCCGGCTTGTCGGTTGTCAGGATGGCGTAGGGCACGCGAATTCTCCGTTCCGGTTGGGAGGACATAGTTTAAACTCGCGCCGCACCGAACCATGCGGCCGCTCCTACTCGCGCTAGCCATCGCCATCGCGGCCGCCTCCGGCGCGCAAGCGGCGCATCCATTGATCACCGAAGACACCGGAACCATCGGCAAGGGCCGCTGGCAGCTCGAGCTGTTCGGCGAGGAAGGCGAGGCGCGCGGGACGGGTGCGCGCCTCGACCAGCACGATGCGGTGCTGAGCTACGGCCTCGGCGGCGCCCTGGACCTGCAGTTCGGCGTGCCCTGGATTCGCGAGCAGGCCACCGGCATGGGCGACGCGTCGCTCGACCTCAAATGGCGCTTCCTGCAGGCCGGACGTCTGAGCCTTGGCCTGAAACCGGGCATCTCGTTGCCGACCGGCGACGAGGCGAAGGGCCTCGGTGCGGGCCGCGCAGGCTGGAAGTCGCTCCTCATCCTGACCTGGGAAGACGGCCCGGTCGCCTTCCATGCGCACGCGGGGTATCTGCGCAATCGCAATGACCAGGGCGAGCGCGCGTCGTTGACGCACTTTTCCGGCGCCATCACGGTGCAGGCGACGCCCGAGGTGAAGGTGGTCATGGACCTCGCGCGCAACACCAATCCGGACCCCGCGGCGACCCAGTCGGAGCGCTACCTCGTGTTCGGCGCCATCTGGTCGGTGAGCAAGAACCTCGACCTGGACCTCGGCCTGAAGGTCGGCCACGGCGCCGCGGCGCTCGACGAAGCCGTCCTCCTCGGCGCCACCGTGCGCTGGTAGCGCCTCAGGCGCTCTTCGCCGCAAGGTTGCGGCACATGGGCCCGCCCATCACGCCGG
>Ga0307505_10002957_pt1 | contig 11160 bp, 9 predicted proteins | sample 23_S_MG_FD_202183 | JGI IMG/M metagenome (GOLD analysis project Ga0307505, IMG submission 202183) | Soil microbial communities from Populus trichocarpa stands in riparian zone in the Pacific Northwest, United States - 23_S | ecosystem: Environmental > Terrestrial > Soil > Riparian zone > Trees... | reverse complement strand
TGCGGTAAAATGCTTCGGTGCAGCAACTCGCGGACTCGAGGGAGTGGCGAGCCTCGGAATCCACCCCGCCGTGACCGACGGCGGCAGGTCGACTCTCGAAGCATTCCTCTTCGATTTCTCCGGCGACCTCTATGGGCGCCGCCTCTCGATCGAGTTCCACAAGAAGCTGCGCGACGAGGCGCATTTCGCCTCGCTGGACGAGCTCGCGGCCCAGATCCGCCGCGACTGCGAGGCGGCGCGCGACTACTTCGGCGCCGCGCGATGAGAGCGCGATGCCGAACGACGCGAAGGTCGACTACAAGAGCACGCTGAACCTGCCGGACACGCCGTTCCCGATGCGCGGCGACCTGGCGAAGCGCGAGAGCGCCTGGGTCCAGCGCTGGCTGGAGACGCGCCTCTACGACCGCATCCGCGCGAAGTGCAAGGGCCGGACGCGCTACGTCCTGCACGACGGGCCGCCCTACGCGAACGGCGACATCCATCTCGGGCACGCCGTCAACAAGATCCTCAAGGATGTCGTGGTCAAGTCCAAGACCATGGCAGGCTTCGACGCCCCCTACACGCCAGGCTGGGACTGCCACGGCCTGCCGATCGAGCACCAGATCGAGAAGAAGCACGGCCGCAACCTCGAACCCAACAAGCAGCGGGCGCTGTGCCGCGCCTACGCCGCCGAGCAGATCGAGCGCCAGAAAGTCGACTTCCAGCGCCTCGGCGTCCTGGGCGACTGGGACCACCCGTACACGACCATGGAGCCCGCGACCGAGGGCGCCGAGATCCGCGCCATCGCCAGGATCTGGAAGAACGGCCTGCTCTACCGGGGCCTGAAGCCGGTGAACTGGTGCATCGACTGCGGCTCGGCGCTCGCCGAGGCCGAGGTCGAATACGAGGACAAGACTTCGCCCGCGATCGACGTGGCCTTCCCGGTGGTCGACAGCGACCACCTGGCCGAGGCGTTCCGCACGGGCCTGCCGGTGAAGCCGCAGTTCGTCGTGATCTGGACCACCACGCCGTGGACGCTGCCGGGCAACCAGGCGGTGGCGGCCGGGGCCGAGATCGAGTACTCGCTGGTCACCACGCAGCGCGCCAACTTCGTGGTCGCCTCCGAGCTCGTGGCCGCAGTGCTCGAGCGCTGTGGGCTCGAGGGCAGGGAGATCGCGCGCGCCAAGGGAGCCGACCTCGAGGGGGTCCGCCTGCGCCATCCGTTGTTTGACTCTGCCGGTGCTTCGCAACCACGCGAGGACCGGCTGGTCCCGATCGTGCTCGCCGAGCACGTGACGCTCGACGCCGGCACCGGGCTCGTCCACACCGCGCCTGCGCACGGGGTGGAGGACTTCCAGGTCGGCGTGAAGTACAACCTGCCGCTCGACCAGCCAGTCGACGACGCCGGCCGCTTCAAGGCGTCGGTGCCGCATTTCGCCGGCCTCGGAGTGCGCGAGTCCGAGAAGCCGATCCTCGCGCTACTCGAGGAGCGCGGAGCGCTGCTGAAGAACCAGCCCTTCCGGCACAGCTACCCGCACTGCTGGCGCCACAAGACGCCGATCATCTTCCGTGCGACCACGCAGTGGTTCATCGGCTTGGATCGCCCCGCCGACGTCGGCGCGCCGGGGACCTCGGGCCACACGCTGCGCGAGATCGCGCGCCACGCGATCAACAACACGCGCTTCTATCCGGAGTGGGGCCGCTCGCGCATCACCGCGATGATCGACAACCGCCCCGACTGGACGCTCTCGCGCCAGCGCAACTGGGGCACGCCGCTGCCCTTCTTCCTCGACCGCGAGACCGAGGAGCCGCATCCGGAAACCGAGCGCCTGCTGGAGCAGGCGGCGAGCCTGGTGGAGAAGGGCGGCATCGAGGCGTGGTTCGCGGCCGGCTGCGAGGACTTCGGCGTCGACCCCGCGAAGTACCGCAAGATCACCGACACGGTGGACGTGTGGTTCGACTCGGGCACGACGCACTACACGGTGCTGCGCTCGCTCGCCGACCACAAGTACCCCGCCGACCTCTACCTCGAGGGCAGCGACCAGCACCGTGGCTGGTTCCAGTCGAGCCTGCTCACCGGCTGCGCCATGGACGGCCGCGCGCCCTACAACGCGCTCCTCACGCACGGCTTCACCGTCGACGGCGAGGGCCGCAAGATGTCCAAGTCGCTGCAGAACGCGACCGCGCCGCGCGCCGTCTCCGACCGGCTGGGCGCCGAGATCCTGCGCCTCTGGGTGGCCTCGACCGACTACTCGGGCGAGATGGGGATCTCGGAGGAGATCCTGAAGCGCGTGGTGGAGGCCTACCGGCGCATCCGCAACACGCTGCGCTTCCTGCTCGCCAACACCGCCGACTTCGACCCCACGAGGAGCCTGCGCCCGGTGGCCGAGTGGGTGGAGATCGACCGCTATGCGCTCGCCATGACGCGCGCGATGGCCGATGCCTGCCAGGCCGACTACGCGAAGTTCGAGTTCCACCTCGTCGTGCAGCGGCTGCAGACTTTCTGCTCCGAGGACCTGGGCGGCTTCTGGCTCGACATCCTCAAGGACCGCCTTTACACCAACGGCAAGGACTCGCCCGCGCGCCGCTCGGCGCAAAGCGCGTTGCACCACGTGACGCAGGTCCTGCTGCGGCTCATGGCCCCGATCCTGTCCTTCACGGCCGAGGAGGCATGGGAAGTGCTGCATCCGGCGCCCGATGGGCCCCAGGGACAGCCTGAAAGCATCTTCTTCCACACCTGGAAGGACGTGCTGCCGCCGCAGGATGGCGAGGCGGAGCTGCGCGCGCGCTGGGAGCGGCTGCGCGCCATCCGCGCGGTCGTCGTCAAGCGGCTGGAAGAGCTGCGCACCGCGGGCGAAATCGGATCTTCCCTCCAGGCCGAGGTGACGGTCGGGGCCGGCATGCGCGACAAGTCGTTGCTCGAGTCCCTTGGCGAGGATCTGAAGTTCGTGTTCATCACCTCCAAGGCCGAGGTCGGCGAGGAAACGGACGAAGGAAAGGTCGAGGTCTTCGCGCGCCCCAGCTCCGCCACCAAGTGCGAGCGCTGCTGGCACTGGCGTGACGACGTGGGCTCCGACCGGCGCCACGCCTCGATCTGCGGGCGCTGCGTGGCCAACCTCGAAGGCCCGGGCGAGGTGCGTCGACATGCATGAGCGATCGCCTTCCTGGACCCGGTGGCTCTGGCTTTCGGCCGTGGTGGTGGTGCTGGACCTGGCCACCAAGGCCCTGGTCACCGACGCCTTCCGCTACGGCGAGGTGCGCGAGGTGACGCCCTTCTTCAACCTCGTGCTGGTGCACAACACCGGCGCCGCCTTCAGCTTCCTCGCGGGCGCGGGCGGGTGGCAGCGCTGGTTCTTCACCGTGGTCGCCCTGGCGATCTCCGCCGTGCTGGTATGGATGCTGCGCAAGCCCGGCACCGGGCGCCTGCTCTCGGCCGCGCTCGCGCTGGTGCTGGGGGGCGCCGTGGGCAACCTCTACGACCGCGTGACGCTGGGCTACGTCGTCGACTTCGTCCAGCTGCACGCCGGCGGCTACTATTTCCCCGCCTTCAACGTCGCCGATTCCGCGATCACCGCGGGCGTGGCGCTGCTCCTCTGGGACAGCGTGCGCCCCGCTGCCGGGAGTGCTCCCGGCACGGCGACCCAGGAGAAGCCATGAGTGACTCCGAGATCCTTTTGGCCAAGCCGCGCGGCTTCTGCGCCGGCGTGGACCGCGCCATCGCCATCGTCGAGCGCGCGCTCGAGCTGCACGGCGCGCCCATCTACGTGCGCCACGAGATCGTGCACAACAAGTTCGTGGTCGACGACCTGCGCGCCAAGGGGGCGGTGTTCGTCGAGGAGCTGGACGAGGTGCCGACAGGCTCCACCGTGATCTTCTCCGCGCACGGCGTCTCGCTCGACGTGCGCCACGAGGCCCAGGCGCGCGGCCTCAAGGTGTTCGACGCCACCTGCCCGCTGGTGACCAAGGTGCACGTCGAGGTCTCCAAGATGCGCGCCCAGGGGCGCGAGGTGGTCATGATCGGCCACGAGGGCCACCCCGAGGCTGAGGGCACGATGGGCCAATCCGACTCGGGCATGTACCTGGTCGAGACGGAGGAAGACGTGGCGCGACTGCGGGTGACCGATCCCGACAAGCTCGCCTACGTGACCCAGACGACGCTCTCGATGGATGACGCGGCGCGGATCGTGGCCGCGCTGAAGGCGCGTTTCCCGAAGATCGTCGGGCCGAAGAAGGACGACATCTGCTACGCCACCCAGAATCGCCAGGATGCGGTCAAAGTCATGGCGCCCAGGTGCGATGTCGTGATCGTGGTGGGCTCGCCCAACAGCTCCAACTCGAACCGGCTGCGCGAGGTCGCCCGCAACCTCGGCCGCGATGCCTACCTGATCGACAAGGCCGAGGACTTGAGGCCCGAGTGGGTCGAGGGCAAGCGCTCCATCGGCGTGACCGCCGGCGCCTCCGCGCCGGAAGTCCTGGTCCACGACGTGATCCTGCGCCTGCAGGACATGGGGGTACGCCGCGTGCGCGAGCTCGAGGGGATCGACGAGCACGTGACCTTCCCCCTTCCCCGGGGGATCGGCCAGGCCGCCGGCTAGGCCGCGGCCGGGGGCGTCCCGGCCGCCCAACCCCCGGAACCCGCCGCTGGTCGGGCAACGTGGCGCAAGGGTTCCGGGTTAGCCTATCGTCCCTCGAACAGCTACGGGAGGCTGACTTGAAACGGGCACGCGGCTTTACCTTGATCGAAGTGATGGTGGTGGTGGCGGTGATCGCGATCCTCGCGGCCATCGCCCTTCCCAGCTACAACAGCTACCTGCGCAAGGCCCGCCGCGCCGACGCCCAGGCGGCGCTCACCGACATCGCCAGCCGACAGCAGCAGTACCTGATGGACGCGCGCGCCTACGCGCCCGACCTCGCCACCCTCAACTACACGCTGCAGGACAGCGTGACCACCTGGTACGCCGTCGCCATCGCGGTCGCCGGCCCGCCGCCCGCCTTCACCGTCACCGCCACCCCGGTCGCGGGCAAGGACCAGGAGAAGGACGGCTCGCTCGCACTCACCAGCACGGGTGCCAAGAATCGCACGGATATACACGGCACCGTCCACCCGTGGTGACGCCATGAGACCTCGGCGCCTTCGCAGCCGCTCCGCGGGATTCAACGTGGTCGAGCTCATGATCGTGGTGTTCATCGTCGCCGTACTCGCGGCCGTCGCCGGCCCCGACATGGCGAGGATGGTCCGCACCCAGCGCATCAAGACCTCCGCCTTCGACGTGATGGCCTCGCTCACGCTCGCGCGCAGCGAGGCGATCAAGCGCAACCTGCTGGTCACGATCACGCCCACGGGCGGCAATTGGGCCAATGGCTGGCAGATCACGGATTCCAACAACAACGTCGTGAAGGACCAGGGCGAGCTCAGCTCGGTCACGGTCGTGGGCCCCGCGGCCCTCAGCTATGCGAGCAACGGGCGGCTGGCCGGCGGCGCCGCGCCGCTGTTCAACCTGTCCGCGAGCGATGTGGCCGCCGGCAGCCTGCGGTGCATCCGGGTCGACCTGAGCGGCCGGCCGGTGGCGAGGGAGGGCGCATGTTGAGACTCGTTTCCAGGCAAGGCGGCACGACCATGATGGAGGTGCTGGTCTCGATCGTGATCGTGGTGATCGGACTCCTCGGCCTCGCGGGCCTGCAGTCGCGCGCAGGCGTGGCGGAGATGGAGGCGTTCCAGCGCGCCCAGGCCCTGGTCCTGCTGCAGGACATGGTCGACCGCATCAACGCCAACCGCACCATCCTATCCATGGACTACGTGACCGGGGATGGCGCGCCCCTGGGCACCGGCAACGCGGTCGCCGCCTGCGCCGGAACCATCGCGGAGCGCGACCTGTGCGAATGGCAGAACGCGCTCCTCGGCGCCTCGGAATCGAGCGGCGGCCTCGCCGTGGGCGCCATGATCGGCGCGCGCGGGTGCGTGACCAACATCACGGCCACGATGCCGCGCGAGTTCCAGGTCGCCGTCGTCTGGCAGGGCCTCGTGCCCACCGCCGCGCCCGGGGCCACGGCCTGCGGCAGCGGCCAGTACGGCGACGACAGGACGCGGCGCGCGGTGACCGCCAACGTGATCATCGGATGCCTGCAGAACAACCTCGCCAACGGCCTGTGCGTGACGCCATGAACGGAGCTGCCATGAAGCGCCGCGAAGCCGGCTTTTCCATCATCGAGCTGATGGTCGCCATCACGATCGGCCTCATGGTCCTGGGCGGGCTCGCGGCGCTCTTCGCAAATGCCAGCGCCGCGCGCAACGAGCTCGAGCGCAACAGCCGCCAGATCGAGAACGGCCGCTTCGCGATCGAGCTGCTCGGCGACGACCTGCGCATCGCCGGGTTCTACGGCGAGCTCAACGTGAGGTCGCTGGGCGCGGCCACGGTGACGCCCGATCCCTGCTCGTTCGCGCCCGCGGACTGGGCGAGCGCGATTCCGGTGCACGTCTTCGGCTACGACAACGGCGCGGGCGCGCCGGGCTGCATTCCCGCGAACCTCAAGCCCAACACCGACATCCTGGTCGTGCGCCGCGTGGCGACCTGCGAGGCCGGAGTCGCCGGGTGCGCGGCACTCGCCGCCGGCGCCCCGTACATCCAGACGTCGCGCTGCTCCGACCAGATCGCCGTGATGCCGTACCGCCTCGGCCTGCACGGCTCGACCACCTGGGACATGATGAGGAAGGAATGCTCCGCGGGTGTGACCACGACGCAGCGCCTCTACGTGGTCCACATCTACTACATCGCGACCGACAACGGGGATGGCTCGCCCATCCCGACGCTCACGCGCCTGGACTTCAACGGCGCCGCCTTCGCCTCGCGGCCGATGGTCGAGGGGATCGAGGAGTTCCAGGTCGAGTACGGCATCGACACCAACGGCAACGGCAGCCCCGACGAATACGGCGCGGACCCGAACACTTTCACCATCGCCGGGTGCACCACGTGCACCGCGATCGAGAACTGGAACAACATCATGACCGTGCGCATCAACCTCCTCGCGCGCAACATCGACCCGTCGCCAAACTACGTCGACACCAAGACGTACACGATCGGGCGCGACGCCGCGGGCGCGGCCTTCACCGTCACTCCCGGCGGCGCATTCCGCCGCCATGCCTACACGGGGCTCGTCCGCGTGGTGAACGCCGCCGGACGCAGGGACGTGCCATGACCCGCGCCCCCCGCCGCGAATCCGGCGCGACCCTGCTGGTCACGCTCATCATGCTCATCATGCTGACGCTCTTCGCCATCAGCGCGATGAACACCTCGCTCATGAACCTGCGGATGACCGGCAACATGCAGGCCCGCTCCGAGGCCCTCGACGCCACGATGCGCGGCATCGAGACGGCGATCAGCACCACGCGCTTCATCGAGTTCCCGGCGGACGTGATCGTGGGCCCGTGCAGCGGCGCCAATACCCTCTGCACGGATCTCAACGGCGACGGGGCGCCCGAGCTCCTCACCGCGCTCGCCCCGAACCCGGCGTGCGTGCAGGCGCAGGTCACCAAGGTCTCGCAGCTGATCATCGCCGGCCCGACGAGCCCGGACGTCGCCTGCCTGCAGGCGCAGCAGCAGGGTACCTTCGGCGTGGCCGGCGCCGGGACCATGGGCGACTCGCTCTGCGGCCAGACGACGTGGAACATCACCGCGCAGACGACGACCTTCGGAGTCCCCGTCGCGCAATCGGACGTTAACTACACCGCCGTCCAGGGTATCGCCGTGCGCGTGAAGGCGATCGACATCGCCGCGTCCTGCCCCTAGACACCAGACCCCACCTTCCTTTTCCGGGAGACATCTTGACAACCACCTTCGCAGTTCGAGTTCTTTGCGCCTGCCTTGCCGCCGCGCTCACGCTGGCGGCGCCCGCCCGGGCCGAGGACATCGACCTCTTCACCAACCCGGCCCCCCCCGGCGACGGCGCCGGCCCCAACATCCTCATCGTGCTGGACAACAGCGCGAACTGGAACGCGAACAACCAGCAATGGACGGACCCGATCAGCGGCATCTCCCCGTTCAAGCAGGGCCAGTCCGAGCTGCGCGCGCTGCGCACGCTCATGGACGACCCGATGATGAACGAGAGGATCAACTTCGGCCTCTTCATGTTCAACTCCGGCAACCCGGACTCGGGCTACCCCCGGTTCCACATCCGCCCGATGAACGATACCAACCGGGCGGCGTTCAAGGAGCTGATCGGGCCGGTCTCGGGCTGCGTGAACGGGCCCAACAGCCTGAACGGCTCGCCCAACTGCATCTTCAAGAACTTCAGCTCCGCGAGCGAGCAGACCAACGCCGCCTCGACGCGCTACAGCTCGGCCCTCTTCGAGGCCTTCAAGTACTTCGGCGGCTACACCGACCCGGCGAAGGCCTTGCTGAACCAGCCCGGCGTTCCCGTCGACCGCACGCACTTCGGCCAGGAACGCTATGGAGCGTTGTCGGCCAATACCGACCGTGACGCGTGGCAGAACTCCGCCACCAAGACCCACTGGAAGACGCCGCTGGATGCCGACGGCGCCGAGTGTGCGAAGAACTACATCATCTTCATCGGCAACGGCTATCCGTCGCAGGACGTCGCCGACTCGCTCCTCACCGGCATCAACGGCAACGCGACCACGCCGGCCGGTATCGGCAACAGGGGCTTCAAGGTCGCGAACTGGTCGAAGTACATGCGCGCCACCGACGTCAACGAGGCGGCCGGCCGCCAGTACATCACCACCTACACCATCGACGTCTTCAACGCCGCGCCCGACAGCAACCAGACGGCGCTGCTCAAGGGGATGGCGAAGTACGGCGGCGGACGCTACTTCGAGGCCAAGAACGAGCAGGCGATCATCAACGCGCTGCGCGAGATCATCACCGAGATCCAGTCGGTCAACTCGGTGTTCGCGTCCGCGTCGCTGCCGATCAACGCGACCAACCGCTCGCAGAACGAGAACCAGGTCTTCATCGGCATGTTCCGCCCCGACCCGCAGGCGCTGCCGCGCTGGTACGGGAACCTCAAGCAATACCAGATCGCGCTCTTCGGCGACGACGCGAGACTCGCCGACAAGAACGGGCAGGAAACCGTCTCCGCCACTACCGGCTTCGTGCAGGCGTGCGCCACCAGCTTCTGGACAACCGACTCCGGCAACTACTGGGAGTTCAGCCCCCAATCGACCGGCGCGTGCACGACGGCAGCCACGCTGCTGACCTCCGACTCCCCCGACGGCTCGGTGGTCGAGAAGGGCGGCGCGGGTGAGGTGCTGCGCAGGGGCAACAACCCCGCGGCGGCGGCCCCCTTCGCCGTCAACCGGACGATGTACACCTGCTCGGCTGCGTGCGGATCGATGGTGGCCCTGAACGCCACCAGCGTGACCCAGGCGCGCACCGGTGCGCTCACCGCAACCGAGAACACCGCGATCGTGGACTACACGTTCGGCAAGGACGTGAACGACGAGAACGGCAACAACGCCACCGTCGCCCTGGGCGGCATCGGCATCCCGCAGGGCGTGAACGAGCCGCGGCCCTCGATCCATGCCGACATCGCGCACTCGCGCCCGCTGCCGGTCAACTTCGGCGGCTCGCGCAAGGTCGAGGTGTTCTACGGCGCCAACGACGGGCCGTTGCGCGCGGTCAGGGGCGAGACCGGCCAGGAGCTCTGGTCGTTCGTGGCGCCCGACCATCACTCGAAGCTGAAGCGCCTCCACGCGAACTTCCCGCTCATCCAGTACCCGAACCAGCCCATCATCCCGACGTCGCTGAAGAAGGACTACTTCTTCGACGGCTCGCTCGGCCTCTTCCAGAACGTCGACAACAGCAAGGTCTGGATCTACGCGACGATGCGCCGCGGCGGCCGCATGGTCTACGCGTTCGACGTCACCAACCCGACGCCGGTCCTCAAGTGGTCCTTCGGCTGCCCGAACCTCAACGACGACGTCGGCTGCACGGCGGGAGCCACGGGCATCGGGCAGACCTGGTCGGTCCCGAACGTCGCCTTCATCCGCGGCTATAGCCTCACCAATCCCGTGGTCATCATCGGCGGCGGATACGATGCCTGCGAGGACATCGATACCGCGGTGACTACCTGCGTCACGCCCAAGGGCAGCAAGGTCTTCGTCCTCGACGCCAACACCGGAGCGCAGGTGAAGCCGGGCGGCTTCGACGTCGACGGCCCGGTCGCCGCGGACGTGACGTTGATGAGCCGCTTCTTCTTCACGGACGGCGTCAACAGTTTCGTCGACACGGCCTATGTCGCCACCACCCGCGGGACGATCTACCGGCTCGACTTCGTCGACAAGACCACGGGCGCGGCCGTCGCCCCCGGCGCCTGGCCGGCCGCCACCAAGGTCGCATCCACGACCGGGGGGAACCGCAAGTTCCTCTTCGGGCCGTCGGCGCTCGCGATCGGCACCAAGGTCTACCTGGCGCTCGGCTCCGGCGACCGCGAGCGGCCGCTCATCAACAACTACCCGTACCTGACGCCGGTCCTGAACCGCTTCTACATGGCGATCGACGACCTCACCTCGACCAACCTCGACCTCGACGGCGCCTCGATGGAGAACTTCACGTCCGCCACCGACTGCGGCACCTTGAGCGGCGACGGCAAGCGCGGGTGGTTCATGGACCTGAACACGGGGGACAAGGGCGAGCAGACGGTGACCTCGTCGGTGATCTTCGGCGGGACCATCTTCTTCAGCACCAACCGGCCGACACCGCCCTCCGGGAGCGTCTGCGCCACCAACCTGGGCGAGGCGCGCGGGTATGCCGTGAACCTCTTCAACGCCTCGGGCGTGATCGGGACCGGCGGCCTGTGCGGCGGCGATCGCTCGGGTGTCTTCACCGGTGGCGGCATCCCGCCCTCCCCGGTGGTCGGCACGGTGCCGGTAGCGCTCCCCGACGGCAACAGCAAGCCCATCAACGTGCTGATCGGCGGCGTCGATCTCAAGACGGGCGGGGGCTCGCCGATCGGCGCCCAGCAGCCCCCGGTGCCGATCGAGCAGATCCGGTCGCGCATCTACTGGTACCCGAGGGGCGATCGCTAGCCCGAGGGAAGCGATGGGAAGGGCCGGGGGTGATCCCGGCCCTTTTTGCTTGTAAAATGCCGGGTTCGCGTGCTGTTGTAGCTCAGCTGGTAGTGCAACTGATTCGTAATGAGTAGGTCGGTGGTTCGTTTCCACTCAAC
>Ga0307505_10002956_pt1 | contig 11164 bp, 15 predicted proteins | sample 23_S_MG_FD_202183 | JGI IMG/M metagenome (GOLD analysis project Ga0307505, IMG submission 202183) | Soil microbial communities from Populus trichocarpa stands in riparian zone in the Pacific Northwest, United States - 23_S | ecosystem: Environmental > Terrestrial > Soil > Riparian zone > Trees... | reverse complement strand
AGCAGTGACCTGCGCTCCGATCGGAGTGGTCAATATGCGGCGGGCCCTGGGGAGGAACCCGGTCTCGAGGGGGGCGGCGGCCACACTCATCAGTCACGCTCCCATTGACGCCAACGGAACAGCCTGCGCTCCAGGCGAACCAAGACGAGACGCTCGAACAAGAGCATGAAGGCGCAGAACAGCAACACCCAGGCGATCACCGCCGGCATGTTGAAGAGCTGGTAGTTGCGGCGGATTTGAAAGCCGATGCCCTGCGATGAGCCAAAGACCTCGGTCAGGGTGCCGACCTTCCAAGCAAGGGAGAAGGAGAGCCGAACACCGGCGAAGACGAATGGCATCACCGAGGGAACCACGACGTGCTTGAAGATCTGCCGCTCGCTGCGGTGGTAGGCCTTGCTCATGTTGATGAGCCCGCGGTCCACGCCGCGGACGCCTTCGGCGACGTTGATGGCCACATAGGGCATCGAGATCAGGCCGACGGCGAACACCGGCCCCCAGAAAGAGATCCCGAAGATTACGAAGGCCATGACCGCGTAGGTGAGGCCCGGGATCGAGCCGGCAACCACGACCGGCCCCTGCAAGAAGTTTCCCCAGTAGCGGCTCCTCCCCATCATGAAGCCGAGGGGGGTCCCGATCACCACTGCGGCGATGAACCCAGCGAAGACCCGAACGATGCTCGCCCAGAACTGGGTCCAGAAGTCCCCGGAGAGAATGACACGGATCTCCTCGAGGACTCGAGGCGGCGAAGGAAGACGCGCTTCGGAGTCGATGAGGGCGGCAGCCGCCCACCAGACGAGGAGGAAGGCGACCCATCCCACCACCACGGCGAGGTACCGCCGCCGGCGACTGCCGGCGGCGGTACGTCTCAACTCTCGTGCCAGCTGTTCCCCATCTAGGGCCGGCTGGGTCAGAGTGTCTGTCATATAGAAAGGTGAGCCTTCCTACGGAGTGAGGGTCTCGAAGCGGGGGTTCTCTTCCGCCTCGTCCATGAAACCGTTCTCACGCATGATGTCGAACAGCGGGAGCTCGGCGTCGAGCCACTCCTGGTCGAGATAGACGCTGGTCACGAACCAGTCGTGCTCGGAGAGCCAGTCCTGCATGAACTGGACCTGCTCGTCTCCTTCCACGGCGAAGTGCTGCGGGTAGCTGGCGATGATCTCAGACTTGTTGGCCTGCCACTCATCGATGCCCCGCTGCCAGAGCCTCATGAAGAAGTCGATCTCGTCCGGGTGCTCGTCGTACCACTCCTCGTTGGCGAGGAACACGTTGATCATCGGGCCTTCGTGCCCGGGGTTGTTGGCGATCTGGTCGGCGTAGAGCTCCGCCGACGTCTGACCGTCGTAGATCACACGGATCTCCTCGTTGATCAACTCGTTGACCGCGAAGTCAGGGAGCACAAGCGCGGCATCGGTCTCCATCGCCGCCACCGTCGGTCCGGTGTTGGTGATGTCCACCTGCACCAACTCGAAGTCCCCACCACCGGTGCGGAAGTCGAGACCATGGAGCTCCTGGGCGATCACACCCCAGATCAGGGTCGAGGACACCGAGTCCCACACCGCGATCGTCCCTCCAACGAGGTCTTCGAGACTCTGTGTTGTCGTATCCGAAGCCGGCACGGCCACTATCGACCGGTCGATGTTGTACTTGCCGAACACGACCGAGGTCGTGCCCGCCTGGGCATCGAGAGTCGGAACCTCGAAGTCACCCACCGACACGATGTCGGCGAAGCCACCGGCGTAGATCCCGAACTCGTCCCACGTCACCTGGGAGAGGATGCAGATGCCCGCTTCCTGCTCCATCTCGTCTTTGATGCCACTGTCGATCAGGTAGTCCCAAACCGGGTCGGGTGCGAAGGTGAATCGGATGACAGATTCGCACCCGTCGCCGCCACCTCCTCCCTCATCGCCGCCGCCTTCCTCATCACCTGAGCAGGCGGCCGCGATCAGCCCGAGAATCACCAGGCCGACCAGCAGGCTTCTCCTCTTCATACTGTTCCTCCTCTTCGTTTCACCGGGTGTCGCCCGTGTGATCTGGACTCTCCGAAGCCGTCTCCTCCTCGGAGAGGTACCGGAGCATTTGCTCGTATGAACCTGAGATGTGTGCCGTCAGGAGAGCCTCGAGCCTGACCGACTGGCCGAGTCTCGCCGCCTCGTAGATCATCCTGTGCTCGGCGTCGACCACAGGGTGATTGAGCTCGACGTAGACGGCCGTGTATCGGTCCGTCTGGCGCCGGATGGTTCGCACCATGTCCAAGGAGCGTCTCCTGTCGGCCGCGGCATACATCGTCTCGTGAAAGCGGTTGTTGAGAGCGAGCCAGCCGTTCGTCTCCTTCGTGCCTTCCAGGGCGACCAGGAGCCCCTCCATCTCGTCGAGATGACGCTGGGTCAGACCGGACGCGGCGAGACGCCCCAGCGAGGGCTCGATGGCGATGCGTAGCTCGTACAACTCCTGGAGGTCTCGAGTCGAGAGACGTGAGACGACCGCTGTGGTGTGAGCACGAACTTCGACAAGGCCCTCAGATGCCAGCGACCTGAGAGCATCGCGGACTGGGATCCGGCTCATCCCCAGCTCTGCGGCGAGATGGTGCTGGTTCAGCTTGGAGCCGGGGTCGAGGTCACCGGCGAGGATCTTGTCACGGAGGATGCGGGTGGCGGTCTGACCCGATGTCTCCTGGGTTGACCCGATGGGGTCGTCCAACACCGACGGTATACCATCCACGGCGGCGATCCTATACGATATTGGATGTCGGATGCAGCGGAATAGCGGGTTTTCCTGACGCGATCCTCCGCCGACTGGTCTAATCCCCGTCATGCCTGAGATCTCACCTCTCCCCGTCGGGGCCACGGCTCCCCTCTTCGAGCTCCGTCGCAGCTTCCACGAGAACGTCTCCTTGGGCGACCTCCTGGAACAGGGACCGGTCGTCGTCGTCTTCTACGTCTTCGACTTCGGCGACATATGAAGCCACGAGCTGTCCCAGTTCGGGGCAAGGATCCGGGAGATCCGGGACATGGGTGCCGAAGTGGTGGCCATCGCGGTGACCCCGACGTTCGCCCAAATGGCCTTCGCCGATCGGCTCGGCATCGACTTTCCCTTGCTGAGTGACTGGGGAGGCGCCGTCAGCGAGGCCTACGGCGTCCGTTACGACGTCTGGAAGGGCCATGCCGGCCTGGCCAAACGCTCGGTATTCGTGGTGGGCCGCGACGGCATGATCTCCTACCGCTGGTATACCGAAGACGCCCACGACATCCCCGATGTGGAGGAAGTGGTCACCGCCCTCCGTGACGTGGCCGGAAACAGTTGATCGGTCGGTGTGCTCGCGAGCACAGTGTGTCGCTCCGCGCCACGGACTGCTCGCGAGCTAGGAATCAGGCCATCTCGCCGATGCCGATCGTGGCCACCACCAAAGCGATGGCTATGAGGAGGCCGGTGCGCACGGTGCGATTGGCCACTTCGGGGTGCTCTCTCCGGGCACGCCCAATGAAGGCATGCAGCACACCCAGGGCGGCAAGACCAAGGATGGGATGCAGCCAGCCCTGAACGAACCCGAGGCTCCAGCCGGAGTTGGACGCCCAGACGACGATGCCCAGGGCCACCTGGATGTCCACGGCCACCGCGGTGAGCCGATAGACGGTCTCGGCAGTCGAGTCCATCGTCGGGCTGCGGAATGCGAACACGAGAGACACGACGACGGCAAGCAACACCACGTATTGCCACCAGACATGTGCGGTGAGGAAGAACTCGATCATGAGCTCACGCTAAATGACCCGTGGCCGGCCTACCCAATCGGGCCGCCGGAAGCGAAAGAGGGGAGGGACCAGCGCGGTCCCTCCCCTTTCGACCCCTGACTCCGCCTGCCTCTATGCGGCGATCGCTGCTCCGAGGACTGCTTGCCCGAAGTAGATCAAGAAGGCGACGGTGACCACCCACATGAGTGCATGCACTTCGGCAGCCTTGCCCATGACCACCTTGATCAGCGTGTACATCACGAAACCCGCCCCGATACCGACGGTGATGCTGAAGGTCAGTGGCATCAACACGATGGCGAGGAGGGCCGGGAAGCCTTCCTCGAGGTCGTCGAAGTCGATGCCCTTGATCAGGCCTGCCATGAGGAACCCGACCAGGATGAGCACCGGAGCCGTCGCCTGTGCAGGCACGATCCCGGCCAATGGTGACAGGAAGATGGCGATGAGGAAGAGGACACCGACGACCACCGAGGTGAGCCCGGTCCGTCCTCCCTCGGCGACACCGGCAGAGCTCTCGATGTAGCTGGTGTTGGAGCTGACCCCGGCAGCACCGCCCGCGGCCGCACCAATCGAGTCGACGAACAGCAGCTTGCCGATGTCGTCGATGTTGCCGTCCTCGTCGGTAAGCCCGGCTTGCTCCGTGACCGCCGTGGCCGTCCCCATGGTGTCGAAGAAGTCGGTCAGCATGAAGCTGAAGATCGTCAAAGCCGCGGCGACAAACCCGAGTTGGGTGAACACATTGCCCAGATCGAACGCACCCAGGGTGTCGAAACTCGGGGTCACCGAGAAGCTGTCTGGCACCGAGGCCACACCCCAAATGAGGGCGATGACCGTCGTGGCGAGGATGCTGAGGATCAATGCCCCCGGGATCTTCCGTGCGTAAAGCGCCACGGTGATGGCCAGGCCGATCAGAGTCACCCAAGCCCCCGGGGTGTTGGGGAAGATGAACGCCACAGGAGTGCCCCCGCCTTCCGGCGAGCCGATGAGGCCACCGCTGGTGAAGCCGATGAACAGGATGAACAACCCGATGCCGACCCCGATCGCCCTCTTGAGAGAGAGGGGGACCGCGTTCATGATCGCCTCGCGCAGACCCACCAGGACCAGGGCAGCCACGATGAGACCTTCGAGGACGATCACGCCCATGGCACCTTCCGGTGTCAGCCCGTCCGTGAGGACCAGCCCGAAGGCGACGGCGGCGTTGATCCCGAGCCCGGCCGCCATGGCGATCGGCACGTTGGCCACCACGCCCATGATGATCGAGAGCAGACCGGCCACCAGGGCGGTGGCGGCTCCCACAGCTGGACCGTCGAAGCCAGCGGCGGACAGGATCGAGGGGTTGACGAAGATGATGTAGGCCATCACCAAGAATGTGGTGAGGCCCGCCCTCACCTCGGTCCCGACCGAGGTACCTCGCTCGGTGAGCTTGAAGTACGAGTCGAGACCCGATCCGCCGCCTGATGGCGGGGCCGGGGCCCGCTCTTGCGTGTCTGTCATGCCGCTCCTCCCGCCGACGACCACTGCGGTCTCTGCCGGCGGACAGAAACTAAACCTGGCGGACCGGGCCGCGTCGCCCGAAGCGGGTGTTTTCGGCACAGCGCACGAGATATCCCTCTTAGGATCAGCGGATGCCGGTTGCTTTGCTGCGTGAGGTCTCCCCGAGCTTTGCCGATGCCCTCGTGGCCCACGGCGGGCGCCCACCCGATGTCGGCCTGGCCATAGAGCAGCACTCTCTCTATCGGAGGGCCCTCGAGGCCGCCGGATATGCCGTTGAGGTCCTGGCAGGGGACCCCGACCACCCTGACTGCGTGTTCATCGAAGACACTGCGGTGGTCATCGGTGAGATGGCGGTTGCCACCCGACCCGGGGCTGAGGAGAGACGCGGAGAGGTCGGTCCTGTGTCGAGCCGTCTCGCCGCGTCGATGACGGTCGGAGCCATCGAGCAGCCCGGGACCCTCGATGGTGGGGATGTCATGGTCATCGATGGGACCGTATATGTGGGACGCTCCAGTCGGAGCAACGACTCCGGCATCGAACAGCTCGCCGCCTTCGCCGCCACCCAAGGCATGTCGCTGGTCTCAGTGCCGGTGAGCTGCGTGCTCCACCTCAAGTCTGCAGTGCTCCCGGTCGACCCCGAGACCGTGGTCGTCACCCCGGGCACGGTGGACGAGACCCTCCTCGAGGGCCTCCGCATCGTCCACGAGGCCAATCACGAGCAACACCGATTCAGCGCCCTTCCCCTGGCCGACGGCAGTCTGCTGGTGACCGCCAACTCCCCCGACACGGCGGGGATGCTGAGCGACTTGGGCATGCGGCCCGTCCCGATAGACGTATCGGAGATCCAGGCGGCCGACGGCGGCCTCACCTGCATGTCGATCCTGTTCTAGGGCCACCTAGACGATCGCTCTGACGACCCAATAGACCACCATCCCGACCACGAGGGTGAGGATGTGATTCCGGGTCTTGTAGGTGACGAACCCTCCCACCGCCAGGGCAGTGGCCTCGGGCACACCGATGGCGACCGACCCGTCGGCATCGATCAGGAGGGCGACGATCAACGCACCGAGCACCGCGGGTGCCACGAACTGGAGCATCACGAGGATCGGGTCAGGGATCTTCTTCTTGGCCAGCACGAGGATGAAGAGGGACCGGCTCACGTAGGTTCCCACCCCGACCAGGAGTGTCGCCATGAATGCGGTCACCGCTTGAACCTCTCCATGAGAGTGCCCACGAGGATCCCGGCGAAGGCCCCCACCAGCAGCCCCGAGCGATTGGGAAGACCGGCGAACAGAAACGTGACGCCAGCGCCCACCAGCGCCGCCACCAGCTTCGACGCCTTGTCGACACCGAGAACGATCAGACCGATGAAGAGCAAGGGTATGGCGAACTGGAGATTCCACTCCAGCGGCACCGCCGGGCCGATGACTATGCCCAGGGCCGTCGTCAGCTGCCACAGGATCCAGAAGGTGGCTCCGGCCGCCAGGTAATAGGTGCGGAAGTCGTGGGGGTCGTCGTCGGTTCGGATCGAGACCAGCGCGAACATCTGATCTATCAGCACGTAGGGACCGACCCAACGAAACCAGGATGGCTGTCTCTGAAAGGTGGGAGCCATGGCGGCCGAGTACATGAGATGGCGGGCCTGCACCACGAGCCCGGCCGTGACCACGGCGAAGAAGGCGGTACCGGTGCCCAGCAACGAGACGACTGTGAGCTGGGCGGCGCCGCCGAAGATCAACCAGGAACCGGACCACCCGGCGAACGGGTTGATGCCCGCTTCCACGATGGCCAGCCCAATCACCAGGGCGAACGGCATCGCAGGCACGTAGAGAGGCAAGGCGTCGAGGATTCCTCGACGAGCGATGGCTCGGTCCACAGACATGAGGCGGGGCAGGTTAGCGTAAGGAGCAACCACCCCTACACCCATTACGGCCCGCCGAATACGGCGTTGCTATAGCAAGAGGTCTCGGATTCCGAGACCCGGTGCTATCTCGACAGGTCGATGCGGATGGTCTCCAGGGCGATCTCGACCATCTCGTTGAAAGTCTGCTGTCGCTCGTCCGAAGACGTGGCCTCACCGGTGCGGATGTGATCAGACACCGTGCAGATGGTCAACGCGCGAGCGCCATGCTCAGCGGCGACACCGTAGAGACCGGCCGCTTCCATCTCGACGGCGAGAACCCCCATGGCCTCCATTCGGTTGAACGCCTCGGGGTCGGGGTTGTAGAAGAGATCGGCCGAGTGGACGTTGCCCACCTTGACTTCGATGCCCTTCGCCGCCGCAGCCTCGGCGGCGGCCTTCAGCAGCCAGAAGTCAGCGACTGCCGCGAAATCGAGCCCGCCGTAGCGCGTACGGTTCACCAGCGAGTCAGTGCATGCCCCGATGGCGAGGATGACGTCGCGGACGGCGACCTTCTCGGTGACCGCCCCACATGAGCCAACCCGGATCAGCCGCTCCACGCCGTACTCGTTCACCAATTCGGTGGCGTAGATCGAGGCTGAGGGGATGCCCATCCCGGTGCCCATCACCGAGACCGGGATCCCCTGGTAGCTGCCGGTGTACCCGAGCATGTTGCGAACCTCGTTGACCTGGGTGACATCGTCGAGGAAGTTCTCGGCGATGTGCTGGGCCCGCAGCGGGTCGCCGGGGAGGAGGATCGAAGGAGCGAATTCGCCGGGTTCGGCGGATATGTGTGGCGTGGGCATGGGCCACAACCTATCCGACTCCCCCGTCTCCCCACCAGCCGAAAGGGTTAACGTCGCCGGCCATGTACGGAGAGACCGACCGCACGAAAGTCGCCGAGATCCTCCGCCAGGCCGGCGAGGTGACCCTGCCCGGGCACATGGGTCTCGAGTTGGTCGAGATCACCGAAGGCTCGGCGGTGATGCGCTGTGCGGTCCAGCCCCATCATCTCGCCCCCAACGGCTTCCTCCACGCCGGCGCAGTCATAACCCTGGCCGACACCGCCGCCGGCTATGGCTGTGTCGGCAACTTCCCCGAGAACGCCACCGGATTCACCACGATCGAGTTGAAGGCGAACTTCACCGGCACTCTCCTAGAGGGAGTGATGGTGGCGGAGGCGAAGATGGTGCACTCGGGGCGGACCACCCAGGTCTGGGACGTCGAAGTCCGGGACGAGGCGACCGGCAAGAAGATGGCCCTCTTCCGTGCCACTCAGATGATCCTCTACCCACACACCTAGTCTCGGCACATGGCCGACAACTACGACTTCATCATGGGGCTGCGCGCTCTTCGTGACTACGAGCGTGAGCCTTTGAGCAACGACGACCTGGGTGCCATCCTCGAGGCAGGCCGGTGGACTGGGAGCTCCAAGAACCAGCAATCCTGGTCATTCGTCGCGGTGACCGACCCCGCCCGGATCCAAGAGCTCGCCGAACACGGCGATTTCACCCAACCGATACGGGACTCGGTGGCCACGATCGTGCTCGTCAAGGAATCCGGAGGAAACGACTTCGACATCGGCCGCGCCGCCCAGAACATGATGCTGGCGGCGAAGGCGATCGGTGTCGCTTCATGCCCGATCACCCTGCAAAGGGAAAGAGATGCGGCCGCCTTCCTCGGCGTTCCCGATGGAGCCACGGCCCGCTACGCCGTCGCACTCGGCTACCCGTCAGACAGCGCCCAACCCCGGAAATTCGGGGGCCGAAAGCCTGCGGCCGACGTCGTGAGACTCGACCGATACTGATGGGCGGCTTCGGCTACGACGAGGCCATCACCACTGCCTTCCCCGGCGTGGTGGGCGGGGTCATTCATGCCACCGGACTGAGCAACGAGGCTTCGTCAGGGGCGCTCCACGAGGCGTACTCGGCAGAGCAGGAAGAGGTGAAGAAACGACTCGGCGAGACCCCACTATCCGATATACCGAGCCTGGCGGCATGGCGACGGGTGTTCAGCGGCTTCGGCGTCAAACCAACGCAGTACCGCAGTGCAGCCGAGTCGCTGCTGAGACGGCTCACAAAACAAGGCGATATCCCGTCGATCAACACTCTCGTCGACCTGGCCAACCTGGTCAGCATCCGACACGCGCTTCCGGTGGCGGTGTTCGACCAGGCGGCAGTGACGGGGGCCACGACCGTTCGCTTCGCGACCGGCGACGAGGCCTTCACCGACCTGGGAAGCGACACCGTGACCTACCCCATCGAGGGTGAGGTGATCTTCGTCGATGAAGCCCCGCTCGTGAGTGCCCGTCGCTGGTGCTGGAGACAGAGTGCGCAGAGTGCGGCCGGTCTGCAGACCACCGACGCTCTCATCACCGTCGAGGGTCACCACGACTCGGCCGAACGTGACGTCGCAGCGGCGCTCGACGACATCCTCGCTCTTCTGCAGACCCATCAACCCGCCGCGACGTCGACTCACACAATCCTCTCGGCGGCCGACCTCCGATTCGACTTCGGGTCGTAATCGCTTGGAGACTTGTCACCGGGGGGCACTACCGTCGACCGACTGATGACTGAATCTCTCGTTCAGGCAAGAGGCCTGACCAAGCGGTTCGGCGAATTCACCGCCGTCGATGCCATCGACTTCGACATAAGCAAGGGCGAGGCCTTCGGGTTCCTCGGGCCCAACGGCGCCGGGAAAACGTCGACCATGAAGATGATCACCACGGTGAGCCCGATCACCGAGGGAAAGCTCACCGTCTTCGGCATAGATCCCAATGAGGACGGCCGGTCGATCCGTCAGCGGATCGGCGTCGTACCCCAGGAGGACAACCTCGACCTGGAGTTGACGGTTGCGGAGAACCTCTACATCTATGGGCGCTACCACGACATGAAGAAGGCGGAGATCAACTCGCGCATCGACGAGCTGCTCGAGTTCGCCCAGCTCACCGAGCGCAAGAACTCCGAGGTAGAACCGCTCTCCGGAGGCATGAAGCGCCGTCTCACCATCGCCAGGGCTCTGATCAACAACCCCGACCTGATCATCCTGGACGAGCCCACGACCGGCCTCGACCCCCAGGCCCGCCACTTGCTGTGGGACCGGCTCTACCGCCTCAAGCAGGAGGGGGCCACCCTCATCATCACCACCCACTACATGGACGAGGCCGAACAGCTCTGCGACCGGCTCGTGGTCATGGATCAGGGGAAGATCGCCGCCGAGGGCTCACCGCGGGAGCTCATCCAGCGGTACGCCCCTCGTGAGGTGGTGGAACTTCGGTTCAACGACGGTCAGAAGGACCATTCGGTGCTGAAGATGGAGGGCCTCGCCCAGAGGTCGGAGGTCTTGGCCGACCGGGTGCTCCTCTACACCGACGATGCCGAGGCCACCCAGCACGGTCTCCATGAGCGCGGGATCGACCCCGAGCAGGTGTTGGTGCGTCGCTCAACGCTCGAGGACGTGTTCCTAAGGCTCACCGGTCGCGGGCTGATCGACTGATGAGCTCGACAACGCTGAGCCGGTCGCTGCGCTACGCAGAGTCCGAGGTCATCGCCTATCGCCGCACCTGGCGGGGCACCGTCATCACCTCGTTCGTCAACCCCGTTTTCTTCCTCGCAGCCATGGGAGCAGGACTGGGCACCATGGTCGACAGCGGCACCGGCCAAGGACTCTCCATCCCGTTCATCGCCTTCGTCGCCAGCGGGCTGATGGCGGCCAATGCAATGCAGAACGGGGCCGCTGACGGCTCCTTCCCGGTGATGGCAGGGGTCATGTGGCGGAAGAACTTCCTGGGGACCATCACCACACCGCTTGGGCCGGCCGACATCATCCTGGGCAGGCTGATCTGGGGGGTGGGGCGGTTGTTGTTCGTGCTCGTCGTCTTCGCGGTCATCGCCGTTTTCTTTGGCGCCCTCGAGCTCGGCCCGGCTCTGACCGCGATCCCACCGGCAGTGCTCACCGGCGTCGCCTTCACTCTGGTCATCACTGCCTGGACTTTGACCCAGAAAGACGGGCGCAGCCTCTCCACGTT
>Ga0307505_10002955_pt1 | contig 11173 bp, 9 predicted proteins | sample 23_S_MG_FD_202183 | JGI IMG/M metagenome (GOLD analysis project Ga0307505, IMG submission 202183) | Soil microbial communities from Populus trichocarpa stands in riparian zone in the Pacific Northwest, United States - 23_S | ecosystem: Environmental > Terrestrial > Soil > Riparian zone > Trees... | reverse complement strand
GCCATCACGCCAGACGATGGGGCGAGGAGCGGCGAAGTAGAGGGGCACGATGGGAATGTTCTCGATATGGATATATTGCCAGATGTCGAGCTCGGTCCAGTTCGAGAGCGGGAACACGCGGATCGACTCGCCCTTGTTCTTGCGGGCGTTGTAGAGGTTCCACAGTTCGGGGCGCTGGTTCTTGGGGTCCCAGCGGTGCCTGGTATCGCGAAAAGAAAAAATGCGCTCCTTGGCGCGGGATTTTTCCTCGTCGCGGCGGGCCCCGCCGAAGGCCGCATCGAAGCCATACTTGTCGAGCGCCTGTTTCAGGCCATCGGTTTTCATGATCTGGGTGTGCAACGCCGAGCCATGGTCGAAAGGGTTTACGTCCTTCTCGATGCCATCGGGGTTGATGTAGACGATGAGGTCAAGGCCCAGGCGCCTGGCGGTTTCATCGCGCAGCGAAATCATGTCGCGGAATTTCCAGCGGGTATCCACATGCATCAGGGGAAAGGGCGGCTTGGCGGGATAAAAGGCCTTCATGGCGAGGTGCAGCATGACGGCTGAATCCTTGCCCACGGAATAGAGCATCACCGGTTTTTCGCATTCGGCGGCGACTTCGCGGATGATGTGGATCGATTCCGCCTCGAGGCGTTCGAGGTGGGTCAGTTTCTTGAGGGCAGGGGCCTGCGGCATTACGCTATCCTTGTTCGGGCGGGTTTATGGCGGTGTCTTTGCGCAAAGGCAAGGCGGGACTTGTTGCGCAAATGCAGGGTGGGACTTGCCCGTTACTTGGCTTTGGGGTTAGCTCATGGCAAGGGGAGCTGATGAAAAATCCATCACCAAAAAAACCGACGGTCAAGAAGGGAGCGCCCAAACTTCCCTATCAAGAGCCGCATCTCGGTGCTGCGGCGCGGGGCAAGCTTTTGGAGGAAGCCATCGGGCGCGAAGTGCGCAGTTTCCGCGAAAAGCTTGGCATCACGATTTCGGAACTGGCCAAGGCGGCGGACATGTCAGCCGGCATGCTGTCCAAGATCGAGAATGGCGCCACTTCGCCCTCGCTGGGTTCCCTCCAAGCCCTTGGCAAGGCTTTGCAGGTGCCGGTCACCGCGCTGTTTCGCGGCTTTGAGGAAATCCGCGATGCGTCCTTCGTGAAGGCCGGACAAGGCCTGACCATTGAGCGGCGGGGTACGCGGGCGGGCCACCAATACCAGCTGCTGGGCCACAGCCCGCATGGGGCGGTGATGGTTGAGCCGTACATGATCACGCTTACGGCCCAGTCGGACGTGTTCCCCACATTCCAGCATGGCGGACTCGAGATGCTTTACATGCTGGAGGGCAATGTGGTGTACCGCCATGGCGACAAGACCTATGACATGCACCCCGGCGACACCCTGTTTTTCGACGCCGATGTTCCGCACGGGCCGGAGGAGCTGAAAAAGCTTCCGGCGCGCTATCTGAGCGTGATCAGCTACCGGCGGGATGATTGATTCAGTCCACGCCGGCAAGCTCCAAAATCCTGTCCGCCAGCTTTTCAAGGCCATGTTTTCTGTTCCAGCGTTTGGCACAATGCAGGGCTTTTTCCCGCAATGCTCCGATCTGTGCCGCTGCCAGGTCCACGGCTTCCAAAACTTCCTCGAGAGACGGACGCTGGAAGAAGACCGCCGCTCCCTGCGTGACGGCCATTTCGGCCGGATAACAGGCAGATGACATGACAAGGGGAACGCCACAGGCGATTGATTCGGCAACGATCCCCGATGGGCGGCACAAATACCTCTCTACGACGGCCGGCCAAACAACAAGATCGCAAGCGGCAATCACTGGCGTTATGTCCTGGAGATATCCGTGCCGTTCCAGCCGGTCATGGGAGAACTCCGGCACTTGTTTCAAGCTATCCTGCAGGCTTACTGCATAGCCCTTGTCGAGAAGGCGCTGGATGAGCGGCACCACAAGATCACTATGGCGTTCCAACCGGAGAGCCCCTGCAATTCCTATGCGTAGGGGCTTGGAGGGCTTCCGGAGACGGGGGGTTCCCGCAGTCGGATATGGCAGGAGTTGGATATTTCCAGGACCCAGAACCGAATTCCAGACGGGCATGAAATCTTCAACATGGAGGCCCCAAGCCACCTTTTGACGGCGAAGCCGCATGTAGGCCCGGGAAGCGGCGAAGGCGCCTGGACTTGCCTTTGAGTTGAAACCGGGATTGTGCGGGTTAAAGGCCGGATGTTCAAATACAGTTAAAACCGCAGGAGTTTTAAGGCCGTAAAGGGCGTGGGCCATGGCATTTGAGGCGGATGCACTTGGCCAAACCATCAGGTCTGCTGTCTCGAGTTCCAAAAGGTCCTGATGGTATAAGGCAGCCTCCAGCCGAAGCCGTTCGACAGGGTCAAAACCGGGGTTTGACCAATCGGATGGGGGCTGGGTAAAGGTGCGTTTGAAGCTGGCATTTGCGCCTGTAAACAGTTGGTCCAGAGGAGCTATCGCATTTTTTTGGCCATGAACGGTGACCGCATGTCCCTGCGCCGTCCAATGGGCCGCAAGGCGCCGGTCCAAGTCCGTGAAATGCCCCCCAAGCAGGCGCACTGAAGGGTCAAGAATGGAAATTCGCATAATTTAACTATTTACCTGTGTGAATAATAGTTTCCCAGTAGTTGATATTGCAATTATGCCCTGTTACAGTTAGCCGACCCTATGCAGAGAAGGCTTCCCCATGTGCGGCATCGTCGGACTTTATCTCAAGAACCCCAAGTTGAAACCAAAGCTGGGCAAAATGTTTAAGCCCATGCTCATCGAGATGACCAATCGCGGGCCGGATTCCACCGGTGTCGCGGTTTACCGCAATCCGGTGAAAAAGGCCCAGACGAAATTTTCCCTGGCCCATGACGATGCCAATTACGACTGGAAGAAAATCGATGTGGGGCTGGAAAAGGCCCTGAAATGCGATTGCACGATCACCAAGATCGACAGCCACTGCATTCTGGTGACCACGGGCAAGGAAGCGGCGGTCATTGCCTGGCTGAAGGCGCATCATCCCGGCGTGCGCGTGGTGGGCACGGGCCATACCATTGAAATTTTCAAGGAAACGGGATTGCCGGCTGAAGTCTATGACCGGTTTGACCTGGATGAAGCGCAGGGCACGCACATCATTGGACATACGCGCATGGCAACGGAGAGTGCGGTGACCACGGCGGGTTCGCATCCCTTTGCGACGGGGGCTGATCTTTGCCTGGTGCATAACGGATCGCTCTCCAACCATAACCGCCTGCGGGAAAATCTCCGCAAAGAGGGCATGGATTTTCAGACGGAGAATGATACGGAAGTGGCAGCCGCCTACATGACGTGGAAGCTGCGCGGCGGAGCGACGCTGAAGGAAGCGCTGGAAGACGGGCTTCGTGATCTCGATGGTTTTTATACATTCCTCGTCGGAACCGCTGACGGCTTCGCCGTGGTGCGCGATCCCATCGCCTGCAAGCATGCGGTGATGGCGGAGACCGACGACTGGGTGGCGATGGCGACTGAATATCGCGCCATTGCGCATTTGCCCGGCGCCGACACGGCGAAAATCTGGGAGCCGGAACCGACAATCGTTTACACTTGGGGCGGACACGCATGAACGAACTTGATCTTCACAAGGTTGGGGTGCGGGGAATCAATTCGCAGCTTCACAGCCTGCCCAAGAACACCAATGAAAAGCATTGGGTCATTCAAAACCCGAAGGGCCAGCATTCCATTGCGGTGGGCCTTGATGCGCCGCTGCAGATCGATATCCGGGGCCATGTGGGCTTCTATTGCGGCGGCATGAACAGCCACGCGGAGCTGACTATCCATGGCCATGCGGGCGTGGGGACGGCTGAAAACATGATGTCCGGCGTGGTCTGGGTGAAGGGCAATTCCTCGGAATCGGCGGGCGCTACGGGCAATGGCGGCTTGCTGGTGATTGAGGGCGATGCCTCGTCCCGCTGCGGCATCTCGATGAAGGGCATTGATATCGTGGTGGGCGGCTCGGTCGGCCACATGTCGGCCTTCATGGCGCAGCGCGGCAATCTGATTGTCTGCGGCAACGCGGGCGATGCGCTCGGCGATTCCATTTATGAAGCGCGGCTCTATGTGAAGGGTAAGGTGGCAAGCCTTGGGGCCGATTGCATCGAGAAGGAAATGCGGGTGGAACACCTCGCCGATCTTGAGCGCCTGCTGAAGGCCGCCAAGCGCAAGGAGAAGCCATCGGACTTCCGCCGCTACGGCTCGGCGCGCAAACTTTACAATTTCAGCGTCGATCACGCGGACGCATACTGAGGACAACATGGATAAAACCCCCCGCACGCTGCCGCGCAAATCAGCAACCTTTGACGATTACACGCTTTCCGAAATCCGCCGGGCCGCAAGCACCGGCATTTATGATATCCGCGGGGCCGGCGCCAAGCGCCGGCTGCCGCATTTTGATGACCTGCTGTTTCTAGGGGCGTCCATCTCGCGCTATCCGCTTGAGGGCTACCGCGAAAAATGCGGCACCAATGTCGTGCTTGGCACACGCTTCGCCAAGAAGCCGATTGAACTGAAAATTCCGATCACCATTGCGGGCATGAGCTTCGGCTCGCTCTCGGCCCAGGCCAAGGAAGCACTGGGCCGTGGCGCAACCATCGCCGGAACTTCTACCACAACGGGTGATGGTGGCATGACGCCGGAAGAGCGCGGCCAATCCAAGACCCTGGTTTACCAATATCTGCCGTCGCGCTACGGGATGAATCCGGATGATCTGCGCAAGGCCGATGCCATCGAAATCGTGATTGGCCAGGGCGCCAAGCCCGGCGGCGGCGGCATGTTGCTGGGCCAGAAAATTTCGGACCGTGTGGCCGCCATGCGCTGCCTGCCGAAAGGCATCGACCAGCGCTCGGCCTGCCGGCATCCGGACTGGACGGGGCCCGATGACCTTGAAATCAAGATCCATGAACTGCGTGAAATCACCAATTGGGAAAAGCCCATCTATGTGAAGATCGGTGGCGCCCGGCCCTATTACGATGTGGCGCTGGCAGTGAAGTCCGGGGCCGATGTCGTGGTGCTGGACGGCATGCAGGGTGGCACGGCGGCCACCCAGGAAGTGTTCATCGAGCATGTGGGCCAGCCGACGCTTGCCTGTATCCGCCCGGCAGTTCGGGCGTTGCAGGAGCTTGGCATGCACCGCAAGGTGCAGCTCATCGTCTCCGGCGGCATCAGGAATGGCGCCGATGTAGCGAAGGCCCTGGCGCTTGGGGTGGATGCGGTGTCGATCGGCACGGCGGCGCTGGTGGCGCTGGGCGACAATGACCCGCATTATGAGACAGAATACAATGAACTCGGTACAACGGCCGGGGCCTATGACGACTGGCACGAGGGGCGCGATCCCGCCGGGATTACCACGCAGGATCCGGAGCTGGCCAAGCGGCTTGACCCGGTGAAGGCGGGGCGCAGGCTTTCCAACTACCTGAAGGTGATGACGCTGGAGGCGCAGACCATCGCGCGGGCCAATGGCAAAAGCCACGTGCACAACCTTGAGCCGGAAGACCTCTGCGCGCTTACGGTGGAAGCCGCGGCCATGGCGCAGGTCCCCCTTGCAGGAACAGACTGGATTCCGGGGCGGGGCGGGTATTAGGATGGGGATTTCTTAGGGAGACCATTTTGGAAATCGCCGTACTTGCCATTTTCGCCGGGGCACTTTTCATAAATTCCAGTTCGCCTGGCCCGAGTGTTGCGGCCTTGGTGGCGCGGGTTCTGACCGGGGGCTGGCGCGGTGTCATGCCGCTCCTTGCCGCCATGTGGCTTGGCGAGGCTCTATGGCTGACGGCGGCGGTTTTCGGCCTCAGCGTCATGGCGCAGACGTTTTATTGGGCTTTCGTGATCCTGAAATATCTCGGCGTGGCCTACCTGATTTATCTCGCCTACCGGATGTGGACCGCACCTTCTGAAGTTAAAGATGGTGCGCTGCCAGCAGGTGATTCTTCATGGCGGCTGTTTTTCACCGGCATGGCCATCACCCTGGGCAATCCCAAGATCATGGTGTTTTATCTGGCGCTGCTGCCCTCCATCGTTGACCTCGTGCGAATTTCCTTGATGGGATGGATGGAGTTGACGGTCACCATGGTGGCGGTGATTGTGGCGGTCGATCTGACGTGGGTGATGATTGCCGCGCAGGCGCGCCGCTGGCTCAAGAGCCCGCGCGCCGTGCGCCTTGCCAACCGCACAAGCGCCACGGCCATGGGCGGGGCAGCGCTGGTGATTGCAACACGATGAAACTTAAAAATGATAACCGGGAGAGAAAATAGATGGCTGGGGAACTCGAAGCATATGCCAAGAAGAACAAGGTAAAGTTCTTCCTGTTCAATTTCACCGACCTGTTCGGCACGCAGCGCGCCAAGCTGGTGCCGGCGGAAGCCGCAACGCGGATGCAGAAGGCGGGAGCGGGTTTTGCGGGCTTTGCCACCTGGCTTGACCAGACACCGGCGCATCCGGACATTTTGGTGATGCCCGACCCCAATGCGATTATTCCCCTGCCGTGGCGGCCGGATGTGGCCTGGGTTGCGGGTGACCCATGGATGAGCGGCAAGCCTTTGGAACAGGCGCCGCGCTATGCGCTGAAGAAAGCCATGGAGAAAACCGCCAAGAGCAATCTCAAGCTGATGGCGGGCGTGGAACCGGAATTTTTCCTTATCAATGCGGACGGCACGCAGATTTCCGATGGCCGGGATACGCAGGAAAAGCCCTGCTATGACCAGGCGGCGATCATGCGCAGGCTCGACGTGGTCACTGAAATTTGCTCGACGATGGTTCAACTGGGTTGGGGCCCCTATCAGAATGATCATGAAGATGGCAATGGCCAGTTCGAGATCAACTGGGATTTCAACGATGCGCTGACGACGGCGGACCAGCTTGCCTTCTTCAAGTTCATGGTGAAAAGCATTGCCGAGAAGCATGGGCTTCGCGCCACCTTCATGCCCAAGCCCTTCATCAACCTCACGGGCAGCGGCTGCCATGTGCATCTCTCGGTATGGGACAATGCGCGCAAGAAGAACCTGTTCGACGATGCCAAGGACGAGATGGGCCTGTCGCCCATGGCCTATAACTTCCTTGGCGGCCTCATTCATCATGCGGAATCGCTGGTGGCGATTACCAATCCCACGGTAAACTCCTACAAGCGCATCAATGCGCCGCGCACCGTTTCCGGAGCCACATGGTCGCCCAACACGGTCACCTTCGGCGGCAACAACCGCACCCACATGGTGCGCATTCCGGACGCCGGGCGCACGGAATTCCGCCTCCCCGACAATGCGGCCAATCCCTATCTCATGCTGGCTTCCATCATGGCGGCGGGCATGCACGGCATCGAGGCGAAGATGGACCCGGGCAAGCGCCTTGACATTGACATGTATGCGGAAGGCCACACGGTGAAGAACGCCAAGAAGCTGCCGCTCAACCTGCTTGATGCGCTGCGCAATTTCGAGAAGGACACGTATTTGCGCGAGGCCCTGGGGGCTGAAATCTCGTCGGCCTATCTCAAGCTCAAGCATGCGGAATGGAACCAGTATTGCCGTCACCTCACGCAATGGGAGCGGGACACGACGCTGGATTGCTAGACATCATCTCTCCATGGTCGCACTTGATGCGACCACCCAGACTTGGCCAAAGGGCTGGGTGGTCGGGTCAAGCCCGACCATGGAGAAAAAGAAAAGCCTGAAATGAAATACTCCGTCTTCTCACTGCTCAAAAACACGCTGTCGGGCCACAAGAAGTGGCCGGCGGCGTGGCGCGATCCGCAGCCCAAAGCGGACTATGATGTCGTCATCATCGGGGGCGGCGGGCATGGGCTGGCCACCGCCTATTACCTGGCGAAGGTGCATGGCATCAGCAACGTGGCGGTGCTGGAAAAATCCTGGTTGGGCTCAGGCAATGTGGGGCGCAACACCACCATCATCCGCTCCAACTACATGCTGCCGGGGAACAATCCGTTCTACGAATGGTCGATGAAACTGTGGGAGGGGCTGGAGCAGGACTTCAACTTCAACGCCATGGTTTCGCAGCGCGGCGTGTTGAACCTCTGCCACACCGACCCGCAGCGCGATGCCTTTGCGCGGCGCGGCAATGCCATGCGGATTGACGGGGTGGATGCGGAGCTGCTCGATGCGGAAGGGGTGCGCGAGATGTACCCGTTCCTTGATTTCAACAGTGCGCGCTTTCCGATCAAGGGCGGCATCCTGCAGCGGCGCGGCGGCACGGTGCGCCACGATGCGGTGGCCTGGGGCTATGCGCGCGGCGCCGATTCACGGGGCGTCGACATCATCCAGAATTGCGAAGTCACCGGCATCAAGACGGTGAAGGGCAAGGTCGTGGGCGTTGAGACCAACCGGGGATTTATCGGCTGCAAGAAACTGGGCCTTGCGGCAGCGGGCAATTCTTCTGAGGTGGCTGGTATGGCGGGCCTGAAGCTGCCCATTGAAAGCCATGTGCTGCAGGCCTTCGTGTCGGAAGGACTAAAGCCTTATATCGATGGCGTGGTGACTTTTGGCGCCGGGCATTTCTATGTGTCGCAATCCGACAAGGGCGGGCTGGTGTTCGGCGGCGACATCGACGGCTACAATTCCTATGCGCGGCGCGGCAATTTGCCGATGGTGGAGCATGTGATCGAGGCGGGGGTTGCGATGATTCCCGGCCTGGCGCGGGTGCGGGTGCTGCGCTCGTGGGGCGGCATCATGGACATGTCGATGGACGGCTCGCCGATCATCGACAAGACGTCGATTGACGGGCTCTATCTCAATGCGGGCTGGTGCTATGGCGGCTTCAAGGCCACGCCGGCGTCCGGCTGGTGTTTCGCCCATACGATTGCCAACGACGCGCCGCACAAGCTGAACGCGGCTTACCGCCTGGACCGGTTCCGCCGGGGTTACATGATCGATGAAAAGGGGCAGGGCGCTTCGCCCAATTTGCATTGATGGATAACATGAACCCTTTGCAAGCAAGAGCCCTCATCCGGCCTTCGGCCACCTTCTCCCATGCAAGAGCACGGGAGAAGGCGCTAAATGGTTATTGCCTTCTCCCGTCCGGAGGATGGGAGAAGGTGCCCGATGGGGCGGATGAGGGTCCTTCGATATGCTCATAAAATGCCCCCATTGCGGAACGCGACCGGTGGAAGAGTTTACCTTCAACGGCGATGCGTCCGTTCGAAGACCTACGTCGAATGATCCCAAGACGATGGATCAGTGGTTTGACTATGTTTATCTGCGCGACAACCCAAAGGGGCGCTTCGACGAATATGCGCATCATTCCAGCGGCTGCCGGGCCTGGCTGGTGGTGACGCGCGATACGCAGACCCATGAAATCTTCACCGTGGTGACGGCGCGGGATTACGCCAAGAAGCGGGTGGCGCCATGACCGGGTTTCGCTTGGACAGGGGCGGCTTGATTGACCGCGCTGCGCCGCTGGATTTCACCTTTGACGGCAAGGTGTTCACGGGATTCGCCGGTGATACTCTCGCTTCCGCGCTGATTGCCAATGACGTGCATCTCATGGGGCGTTCGTTCAAGTATCACCGGCCGCGCGGGGTGATTTCGGCGGGCAGTTCCGAGCCCAATGCGCTGGTTGAGTTGCGGGAAGGAGCGCGCAAGGAGGCGAACACTCGCGCCACCATGATTGAGCTCTATGACGGGTTGGTAGCCGGGAGCCAGAATCGCTGGCCATCCCTTGAGTTTGATATCGGTGCGCTGAACTCGCTGGCTTCGGCGATGTTCGTGGCCGGCTTCTATTACAAGACCTTCATGTGGCCGAAGAGTTTCTGGGAAAAGATCTACGAACCCATCATCCGGAAGGCCGCCGGATTGGGAAATGCTTCCAAGGAAGCGGATCCGGACAAGTATGAAAAAGCCTACGCGCATTGCGATCTGCTGGTGGTGGGTTCCGGCCCTGCGGGCCTGATGGCGGCGCTGACGGCGGCGCGGTCTGGTGCCCGTGTGATTCTGGCCGATGAGAGCTCGGCGCTGGGTGGTTCGCTGCTCAACGAGAATGAAGAGATCGGCGGCATGTCGGGTCACGCATGGGCCATGGCCGGGATTGCCGAACTCTGTTCCATGGCCAATGTCACCCTCATGCCGCGCACGACGATCTTCGGCTGGTATGATGACAATATTTTTGGCGCGGTTGAGCGGGTGAATGACCATGTGCCGGAACCTTCGCCTTACGAGCCCCGGCAGCGCTACTGGCGGATCATGGCCAAGCGTGCCGTGATGGCGACGGGGGCGGAAGAGCGGCCCATTGTGTTCGGCGGCAATGATGTTCCGGGGGTGATGACGGCCAGCGCATTGCGGACCTATGCCAACCGTTATGCGGCGGCGGCGGGCAAATCGGTTGTGGTGTTCACCAACAATAATTCGGGTTACCGCACGGCGCGCGACATGAAGGCCCATGGCGTGCATGTGGAAGTGATTGTCGACTCGCGCAAGGAGTCCACTGCCGATGCGGGCGGGGTTCCGGTCATTCGCGGCGGCGCGATTGTCAATGTCAGGGGCGGCAAGCGGGTAAGCGGGGTTGAACTCGCCGACCACCGCATGATTCCCTGTGATGCTCTTGCCATGTCGGGTGGCTGGAGCCCAATCGTCAACCTGATGTGCCATCGCGGTGCGAAGCCCAAATGGGATGAGCGGGTTGCCGCATTTGTGCCGCCCAATGTTGGCGATGCGTTTATTGCCGCGGGTTCGGCGGCGGGCAAGATGCTGCTTTCGGAATGCCTGGCCGATGGGGCGCGGACCGGCACGTTGAAAGGCAAGACGCAGGCCATTCCAAAATGCCGAGATGAGGCTTTTGCGGTGACGCCTCTGTGGTGGGTAAAGGAATCCGCGGGCAAGGCTTTTGTCGATTACCAGAATGATTCGACGGCGAAGGATTTGCCCCTGGCGGCGCAGGAGGGCTACCGTGATATCGAGTTGGCCAAGCGCTACACCACGGCGGGGATGGCCACCGACCAGGGCAAGCTCGGCAATGTGAATGCCATTGCCATTCTGGCGGAAGCTACGGGCCGCACGATGGACCAGGTGGGCACCACCACGTTCCGCCCCTATTACACCCCGGTATCCTTTGGGGCGATAGCGGGGCCCTTTGTCGGGCATCATTTCCAGCCGGTGCGCAAAACGCCGCTGCATGACTGGGCGGACGAGCTTGGTGCGGTTTTCGTCGAAAC
>Ga0307505_10002954_pt1 | contig 11180 bp, 8 predicted proteins | sample 23_S_MG_FD_202183 | JGI IMG/M metagenome (GOLD analysis project Ga0307505, IMG submission 202183) | Soil microbial communities from Populus trichocarpa stands in riparian zone in the Pacific Northwest, United States - 23_S | ecosystem: Environmental > Terrestrial > Soil > Riparian zone > Trees... | reverse complement strand
TCGGAGCGGATCGGCACGGTACTCATCGTTCTCGCCGTTCCGCTTTACTATTTGCTTTGGCGTGGCGGATTCTTCGCGTTTGAAAGTGCGGAAGCCGTTCTCCCCAGTGTGTTGGCTCGTTTGATCCTGACGCTCTCGGCGATCAAACTTCTTCAGAAAAAGAGCGACCGCGACTGGATCTTCCTGTACATTATGGCGTTCTTTCAGGTCCTGCTTGCGGCGGGCCTTAGCATAAGCGCGCTGTATTTGGTTTCGTTCGTTGCATTCGTATTCTTCATGGTCTCGACGATCATTTTGTTCGAGATGCGAAAAACGGAGCGCGCCGTAAAAGAGAAGGCGACGGTGAAACCTGATGAGGGGCTCTCGAAATTGCGTCTCCCGGGTATCGGCCGCATCCCGGTTACGGCATTGGTTTTGATCGTCGTCATTATCGCGATCGCCACGCCGATGTTCTTCTTTATTCCCCGTGTCGGCGGGGCCGGTATCGGTGCTGATCCGGGAGGGGTTTCGACACGGTCAGGGTTTTCCGACCGGATCCAGCTCGGTGGTATTGGGCGGATCCAGCAGAACGACGAGGTCGTGATGCGGGTCAGGCTTGACGGGAATGACACTACAGGAAGCCTGAGATGGCGGGGGATCGCACTCGACACCTTTGACGGACAGGGCTGGAGCAAGTCTAGGCCAAATTCGCGAGAACCGCGTGATAAGGGTGACCGGGATATTATCCAGGTTGACTACGCAAGCGGCCGAGAGAGCCTGCTGCTGCAAACCGTTTATCTCGAACCTCTCGATACCCCGGTCTTGTTCGCGGCGCCCAGGGCGGTTGGTGTTCAGGGGAATTTCTCAGTGTTGATGCGTGATGTTTATGGCGCGATCTACTTTCAGCGCGCCGGGGAACGTATCAGTTATCGAGTTCTTTCCGATACATCTCAGCAGGCTCCGCAGACTCTTCGCTCCGACCGCAACGCCTATCCTATCCAGTTCTCAAATTATCTTCAGTTGCCCGATGCCTTCGATAAGCGGATCGAGGATCTCGCAGGGTCGGTTACGGAAAGTGCTCGGAACCGATACGATGCGGCCTTTATGGTCGAAAACTATCTGCAGACGCAGTTCGGCTATACCCTTGAGCAAAAAGCAGGCGGCAGCGATCCCGTTTCGGATTTTCTCTTTAATGTTCGCGAAGGCCATTGCGAATATTTTGCGACGACAATGGCCTTGATGCTTCGCTCTCAGGGGATAGCGACGCGTGTAGTGACCGGATTTCAGCAGGGAGACTATAACGAGACCGCCGATGTCTTCGTCGTCCGCCAGCGACATGCCCACGCGTGGGTTGAGGTCTATTTTCCGGGCGAAGAGGCCTGGGTCACGTTCGATCCGACGCCTGCGGCCGGGCAGGGAAGCGATGTAGCGGCAGCCGGCCTGACTGATACATTTGCGAAATATCTCGAAGCTCTCGAGATGTTCTGGATCCAGTATTTCGTTGCGTTCGACAGCCAGGAGCAGCGATCGTTGTTCACATCTGTAAAACGCAGCTTTCAGGACTATCAGATCAAGACCTCATCATACTTTGAGACAATTCAGATCTTGATCGCCGAGTGGTGGAAGGACGTGAAGGGCGAGAACGGATTCGAGACACGAGTCTCGGCAATCGGTTTCGGAGTCGCGGGACTTGCATTTGCGATAGCATTCGCGCTGTTGATAATCGGAGGTGTTAGATTTCTCAGAAAGCACAAACTCATATCTCGTTTTCTAGCCCGAGTTCGTCCGAATCGCGGGACAGCGGTCGTCGACTTCTACGATAGGATGGTCGGTCTCCTAGCCGCTCGCGGGATCGTTCGGGACCCGCACCAGACGCCGGTAGAATTCGCGGCCGGGTTGGATATGCCTTCGGTTGCCAAGGTGACGGACGCATACAATGCGGTGCGATTTGGGAATAAGCAACTCACGGATCGCGAGGAGAAGGAACTGAGGGAAGTTCTCACCAGTTTTGAGGCGATGAATGCGAGATCACATTGAGGAGGATTACGAACTTGTAAGGGTTTCGGACGAGCTGTTTCAGGATTTTGCGCAGCTTGTCAGCCGAGTCTACGGAACTCGCCCGTCCGATGAAGAGATGCGGCTTCGGTTCCACACTGATGAGTGGGGCGCTTCATACCTGGGTTATTTTGCCTACTGTCGGAGGACGGGAGAGCCTGCCGCGTTCTATGGAATTCTGCCGTGCTTCGTCGAGTATGAGGGGCGGAAGTACCTTGCATCACAAGGTAGTTCTGCAATGACCCACCCCGACCACCGCTTTCGCAATCTGTTTTACAAAACTGCTAAGAGAACTTACGAATTGGCGAAAGAGGAAGGAATCGCGTTTAGTTTCGCTTTTCCCAACCCGTTGTCGTACCCAGGTTTCATGAAGCTTGGGTGGACACACGACGGCAATATCAATTCCTATCACTTCTTTGTTCCGACTATTCCGCTAGCGTTTTTGGGAGATAGATTCAAGGTTCTGGAACCCGTCGCTCGGAGGATATTCAGATGGGTTACCTCGCGATGGCGGGTCGAGTACTATCCGTTTCCGAATTCGTCCGTCGCCAAGGGAATTGTCACTCCCATGCGAGATGAGCTATCGAATCGGTTCAAGCCGGAGACAGACACGAGAATGATCGTTTGTCTCGAGTCCGGCACGAGTGTCTGGATCAGCCTTTCTTCCGGACGGCTTAGCATTGGCGATATAGATTTGAAGGGCGATAAGGAAAAAGAACTGAAACGGGTCTTGCGAACCTTGAGGTTGATCTGTTGGCTATCAGGTATATTTCACATTCAGACCCATCTTAGTCCTGACTGCACGTTAGATGTCCTACTTCGCGATCGCGGGTTTGTTCCCCGGACCAACATACCGATCTGCCATTTTGACATGACATCGGCGGTACCGATCGACAAAGTTCATTACACCTATGGCGATTTCGACACGTTTTGATCTGAGCCCGAACGACATAAAGCGCCGCTTCGCGAGGGTCCTGGATCTCGTAGGTGTGAACCAGTTGGGGTTGTCTCTCCAAAAGCTCATGCTCGGGCCATTTATCAGGGCGGTCAACTATCACGAGATCCGGAAGGACGATCTGGTGAAGTTTGAGGAACACCTCGCCTACTTTCGCGATCACTATGCTTCGGTCGACCTCGAGATACTTCAAGATTTTCTCTTGAGCGGTAAATGGGCTGGGTCGAAACCTGGATTGATCCTTTCCTTTGATGACGGGCATCGATCGCATTTTGACTTGGCGGCCCCATTACTGGAGAAATACGGTTTCAAAGGGTGGTTCTTTGTACCGATCGGGCTGATGGCGATCGGCGATAGCGCGCAAGAAGCGGGCCGGATCAATGCCTTAACTCTGGAGCAACTCGAGTATTTGCGAGACAACCACATTGTCGGCAGCCACACGGTAACGCATCGCCGCCTTAGTTCTTCTGTTCCGCTCGAATCTCTGAAAGAGGAGATCGTCGGTTCGCAGGATTTGTTCCAAGACATACTTGGACGGCCCGTACGGTCGTTCTGCTGGGTTGGCGGTGAAGAAGAGAATTACTCTCGCGAGGCAGCTGATCTAATACGAAAGACCTATGACTTTAGCTTTATGACGAACAATTTCGTCAATTGCCCAGGCACGAATCCCCTCCAACTTCAAAGGACGAACATCGAATCCGAAAACCCTCTCTGGCTCGTACGCTTTCAGTTGTCTGGTTTGATGGATCTTTTGTACCTTGGCAAACGTAGACGTGTGAACCGATTAACAGCTTGATCCTCGGGTACTCAAGTTCCTCGGAACCACCTTTGATGTGAGGGACGCTCAGGCTATACTTCTCGGTTATGCGTAAGGTTGGATTTGTAAGCCTCGGCTGCCCGAAGAACCTGGTTGATTCCGAGGTGATGATGGGCCAGCTTGCCGAGGCTGGATATCAGATAACAAGCAGTGCCGATGATGCCGACACGGTTGTCGTGAACACCTGCGGTTTCATAGAATCCGCCAAGCAGGAATCAATTGACGCGATACTCGAGGCTACTAGTCTTAAAGCCGAGGGCAAGGCGAAGCGGGTGATCGTTGCCGGCTGTCTCGTCGAACGTTACCGTGACGATCTGATAAAGGAACTGCCCGAGGTTGATGCGTTCATCGGCACATCGCAGGTCAATGAGATCCTCAAAGCTGCGGACGAGAAGTTCGACGCGAATAAACTAACGATAACGCCGATCGGCAACAAGTCGTCGACTTACCTCTACGACGAGTACACTCCGCGAATGCGTGCCACCCGATCGCATACCGCGTTCATCAAGATCGCAGAGGGCTGTGACCGGCCTTGTGCCTTTTGCTCGATACCTTCCATGCGGGGTTCGTTCCGCTCCAGGCGTTTTGGTTCGATCATCGAAGAGGCTCGGACGCTTGCGAAGCAGGGTGTAAGAGAAGTTGTACTGATCGCTCAGGATTCGTCACGTTATGGCGAAGACCTAGGCGAGGTCGATGCACTTGCTGCACTGATCCGGGCACTGGGGGAGATCGAAGATCTAGAATGGGTGCGCGTGATGTACGCATATCCGACCCACATCTCGGACGCGTTTCTTGAAGCGATCGCTGAGACGCCAAAAGCTGTTAAGTATCTCGACATGCCGCTTCAGCACGCATCGCGAAACGTCTTAAAGCTAATGAAACGGGGCGGAACTCGAGAATCTCTTGAGAAGCTGATCCGTCGAGTTCGCGACAAGGTTTCCGGAATCGCAATACGCACGACGTTCATAACCGGCTTTCCTGGCGAGACGGACGAAGATTTCGAAGAACTGATCAAGTTCGTACAGAATTGCCGGTTCGACAACCTCGGCGTGTTTACTTATTCGGACGAAGACGGAACGCCAGCCTTCGACCTGCCGCACAAGGTCGATCCTAAGGTTGCCGATAAGCGCCGCAACCGATTGATGAAGGAACAAGCGAAGGTCAGCAAGTCAATGAATAAGGCGAAGGTTGGGAAGACATTTCGCGTCTTGTTCGAAGGGATCTCGCAAGAATCTGACCTCCTTCTCCAGGGCCGTCTCGAGGGCCAGGCGGAAGAGATCGATGGCTACATTCTGATAAATGATATGCCTGAAGGTTTCGAGCCAACGGTGGGAGAGATCTACCGCGTCCGCATCAACAGGGCACTCGACTATGATCTTGTCGGAGAGATCATCTAGCCAAATGAGAAGGGGCTGTCCAAAGACAGCCCCTCATTTGTTGCTCTACTTTTCAGATCAATAGACGAAGTCAAGCGATGTCAGAGAATCCTCAAGCGAGAACGTTTGAGTGTTCTGCGAAAAGACATATCGCGGGTGGCTGATCGACATGACGTAGAACTTGCCTACTTCGACTTCCTCGAACTGGTAGTGACCAAAGGAATTCGTTGTTACTTGTCGAGTCTGACCCGTTTCCACATCCCACAGGGTAAGAACTGCACCGCTAACGCCTCGCGAGTTGCGGAGCATCGCACGGCCCGAGACACTGACCTTCGCAGCACTGGCTCCTAGCTGACCATTCGTGAATGTGCAGGTTACGTTTTCACCCGAAGCCGGCGTGACACTCACGAGCGTTGTCTGCGGATTCCACGACCAGTTCTGCGTGCCGACACACGAAATATCTGCAAGCGTCCATCCAAGAGCCGCACCTTCAGTGACCGTGACATTTGTGTTCGCGGCGACTGAGAACGTGATCTGATCCGGACCAACGACATTGTTGTCGACCAGCGAGAATGCACTCGAACTAAGGCCGGTCGAGGTGAAGCCGAATGACTGTGTCGAACCATGGGTCTGGTCAACCGTGAATACCTGCTTCACAAACGTGATCTGAGTGCTCGGGCAGTTCTTGCGAACATCCTCGATCTTGAAATAGTCGTTGCTTTCGTCAACCTTGGCTGCGACAACAACTACGTTTCCGACGACGTTGCCCGCATTCACGTCGGCGTCTCGGTTGGAGCTTCCACCCGTGTTCGACTCGGTATAAAACCCGGCCAACAATGCATCGCTCAAAGTAGGCAAAGTCGTGTAAGCATTTGCGACCGTACCGATATAAACGGTCAGATCGCTATCGGTCGAAACGCTTTGAAGGTTGATCTGATCGAGCGAGATCGGCTGATTGAATGCGAGAGCTACGTAGTTCAGCCGACCGCTGTTATCGACCTTGTGGGACGGATCCCCACCATCTTCGCCACGGTCGGTAACGCCAAGTCCCGCTGAACCGTACTGGCCCAGGTACGAAGTCTGCCACGTGCCGCCAGCACCCTTCGTCCGTTCCCATGCTTTGGCTTTTACGCTAACTCCGCCTCCAGAATATGTGCGGACGTTTCCGTTCGAGGTCGAGCTTGAACCTCCATCGGTCGTGAAGTCAATATGGCCAGCCGAGCAGAGAACCGTTTCGGTCTCGAACTCCGATTCTTCGGTCGCTACCTTTGATTCGGTTGTCGTCTTCGAACCATCTGCAACACCACGGCTCGGGTCGCGGACGATCCGCCCCTGGGCGTTGGCGGATAAAGGCAGTGCTGTAAACAACATTGCCAGTAGCGTGAACAGTGTCACGAAATTAAAGTACACACGCATGTCGTTGCGAAATTTCATAGTTCTCCTTAGACGGCAGTCGAATTGCTGCACGCAAAAAGTAAAAATTACGTATTCTTGTCTCAGGTGAACACTGACAATGGTACCCGTATTCCAAAAAAAGTCAATTATTCAGTCCGCGGACAATTGCATTCTTAAATAACAGCGGATAAACGACATATCGGAATTCACAAAAAAATGTCTTGTCGAAATAGATGGAGACCCTGAAACAAATTTGCCGAAATCCGGGTATTTAGGACACAATCTCAAAAGCACAACCAACAACCAAACTTACAAACAAAATAGATGAAAATTCGAAAATCGCTGTCGATCGTTCTGTCGTTGCTCGTAGTGTCTCAAGGCATGGTTTTCTCTCAGGGACCTTCTGCCGCTGCCGTCAATGACAAGATACGTAAAGAGGGAATGGATAATTCCCAGATCATGAAAAGCATGCACATGCTGTCAGACGTTTACGGTCCGCGCCTGACAGGTTCGCCAAAGCTCAGGGCCGCCGGCGAATGGGCAACCCGACAGATGAAATCGTGGGGATTCGATCGGGTGGATATGGAACCATGGGATTGGGGAAATGTCGGCTGGGTTAACGAACGCGCAACCGGATACATCACCGCCCCGATAAAAGACAACCTCACATTTGAGGTGCTCGCGTGGACACCCAGCACGAAGAAGAACGTAACAGCACAGGCGTTTCAGATGATCCTGCCGCAGCGTCCGACACAGGCCGAACTTGACGCCTATTTCAACAGCGTTCGTGCACAAGTGCGGGGTAAAATCGTACTTTGGGGAAACCCGGCGATGATACCGGTGAATTTCAATCCGCCAGCAAAACGTATTGCGGATGATGTGATATCACGTCGTTTCGATCCGAACGCACAGGCTGCACCGCAAGGGCCGCCGTTCCAGGGACCGCCGCAGCAACAGCAGGAGGCGAAGCCAGGTGCGCTGCGTCCACAGCAAGTAAACGAGCAGGTCAACAAGTTTCTCGTCGACAACAAAGTAAAAGTACGGGTCAATGATGCCGGTCGCGAGCACGGGCAGATCCGTGCATTTTCTAACGGCTTCGATCCGAAGGGCAGTCGTCGCCACGGTGGTTATGCGTAATGAGGATTTCGGCCGCATCATTCGCCTTATGAAGGACGGGCCGGTCACGCTTGAGTTCGACATCCGCAATCAGATCTATCCCGAGGGCAAAACCGCTTACAACACGATCGGCGAGATCACGGGATCGGAGAAGCCCGACGAGGTGATCATGCTCGGCGGCCACCTTGATTCGTGGCACTCGGCTACGGGGGCAACTGATAACGCCATCGGATGCGCGGTGATGATGGAAGCTGCTCGTATATTGAAGGCGATCGGTGTGAAACCCCGCCGGACGATTCGCGTCGCACTCTGGAGCGGCGAGGAGCAAGGGCTGCTCGGTTCGCAGGCTTACGTGAAGAAGCACTTCGGTTCGGCCGAGGCCCCTACGCCGGCCTTCGCGAAGTTCGGCGGGTATTTCAACATCGACTCGGGTACCGGCCGGGCACGCGGGTTTTCGGTCTTTGGAACGTCCGACACCGCGGGTCAACTTCGTGCTGCCGTGGGAAGTAGCTTCGCTGAATACGGATTCGGCGGCGTCGCCAGCACTTCGAGTCGGGGCCTTGGCGGATCCGATCATACGTCGTTCAATCAGGCCGGATTGCCGGGCATTGGCGTCCAGCAGGACCCGATCGAGTACGGTTCGCACACCTGGCATACGAACTTGGATACGTACGAACGGATCGTTGAGGACGATGTGAAGAAGTCGGCGATCATCGTCGCGGCCGCTGTATATCAGCTGGCGATGGCGGACAATCTCTTGCCACGTTTCGCCGCTGACAAGCTGCCGGCGTTGCCTAATCGAAACCAGTAACCGTTCTCAGAACAGATAGAGCGGACCACTCTAGCTCGCTCTTTTTAGCGCAAATCGTATGGAACTGGTTTCTTGCGAACATCGAATCAGTGTAGAATCTGCGTGAATCCTTTTTTAACCGGAGATAGCGCCCAATGGAATTCATCACGAATCTCAATCTCCTTGTACTCTTCGCCATCATCGGCGGTGTCGGCTTTCTGTTTCTGCTGATCTCGCTGGTGGTCGGTGACGTCTTCGAGGCGGTCGGGTTTGATCTTGACGGAGGAGCTAATGGCGGGGTCGATTTCGGCCTTTTGGATAGTCGCGTGATCGCGGTGTTCCTAACGGCGTTCGGCGGTTTCGGCGTGATCGGAACCCAAATGGCCTTCGGTGCGGTTGGAAGCTCGATGATCGGACTTCTGGGGGGCGTCGTTTTCGCGGCCGTGGTTTCGCTGTTCGGACGCTTCCTCGTCGCACAGCAAGCGTCCAGTTCGGTTACCGATAGCGACCTTGTCGGCCGCACCGCACAGGTGACAGTCGCAATCAGGTCTGGGGCTGTCGGACAGATCACCGCAAAGGTCGGCGATGAACGCGTCGAACGTATCGCCCGAGCAAAGGATGGCGTCGAGATCGCGGCCGGATCTATCGTAAAGGTGGAGTCGGTGATTGGCGATTCCGTGATCGTTGTGCCAGAGGGCTCGTCGCCGTCTTTCCTCTCCGAAGCTGGACAGTGACGTGCCATACAGTTTTTTAAGGAGTTATACCTATGCCTGAAGTCTTGAATCTGACAAGTCTGTTGATCGTTGGTGCGATCCTCGTGATCGTGGTCGGCCTGCTGATCGCGTTAATGCTGATCAGCCGAAACTACATCAAGGTTTCGCCCAATCAGGCTGCAGTTATTTCAGGACGCAGACGTAAGCTCGCTGACGGTACGATCGCGGGTTATCGCCTCGTCCGAGGCGGTGCGACGCTTGTATTCCCGTTTCTTGAGAAAGTTGAGTACCTGGACCTGAACGTTATCACGGTGCCGCTTGCGACTACTCGCGCATATACCGGGCAGGGCGTTCCTGTCTCGGTAAAGGCAGTAGCGAACGTGAAGATCAAGGGTGATGACACGTCACTGCGGTCGGCGGCGGAACGATTCCTAGGAATGCCGCAGGAGCAATTTCACCGGCTTGTCTTCCAAACGCTTGAGGGCCATCTCCGAGCGATTCTTGGCACGCTGACTGTCGAAGAGATCAATAATGACCGGCAGAGCTTTGCTCTCAAACTGACCACGGAAGCGGCCGGAGATCTCGAGAAGATGGGTATCGGCCTCGACGCCTTGACCATACAGGAGATCTCGGACGAAGAAGGCTACCTGGACGCTCTGGGCAAGCGTCGAACGGCCGAGGTTAAACGAGACGCAGAGATCGGCCAGGCCGAGGCGAATCGCGATTCGAAGATCAAAGCATCGCTCGCTTTGCAGGAAGGCGAGAAAGTAAGGCTCGAGACCGAGGCTCAGATCGCACAGTCCCATCGCGAGACTGAGATCCAGAAGGCTCAGGTTCAAGCTGAGATCGAGTCGGAGCGGGCGAAGTCGCTGCAGGCTGGCCCGCTAGCCGATGCAAAGGCTCAGCAGCAAGTCACTGTCGAAGAAGTTCGAGTCGAAAAGGTCCGCACGCAGGAGCAGATCGCTGTTCAGGAACAGGAAGTCCTACGAAAGGAAAAGGAACTCGAGGCGACTGTCGTCAAACAGGCCGAAGCCGATCGCAAGGCAGCCGTTCTCCGCGCGCAGGGATTGCAGGAAGCTCAGATCCTAGAAGCCGAGGGCCGCAAGCAGGCGCTGATCGCGACCGCGGAGGCCGAGGCTCAAAAGCTGCAGCGGGAGGGACAGGGCCGAGCGTCCGCGGTCGAAGCGGAAGGCCGTGCTGAAGCTGAGAAGATCCGAGCGGTTGGTTTGGCAGAAGCCGAAAAACTTCAGGCAAAAGGATTGGCCGAAGCAAAAGCGATCGAGGCCCAAGGTTTAGCCGAAGCCGCAGCCATCAAAGAAAAGGCCGCCGCCTGGCGAGAGTTCAACGATGCTGCCCGGCTGCAGACGATCCTTGAGAAACTTCCGGCGATCATCGAATCAACAGCACCGGTGTTTCAGGCCGTAGCCGAACCGCTCGGCAAGATCGATAAGGTCGTGATGATCGATAACGGCGGGAACGGCAACGGCGACGGCGGCGGTATCAATCGATTTGCTCAGACCGGGCCGACGCTGATCTTCGGCCTGCTTCAGCAGTTGCAGGCATTGGGCTTGTCTTGGCCTGAGGTGTTGGCCCAACTGGGTATAGAATCAAACGGAAACTCCGACGGTGAAAAATCCGTCACGCCGCCCAAACCAGTTGCTCCGAAACCGCCGAATCCGAGCGAATAGCCCGAGCTAGAATGTAACGTTAGCCAATGAAATACACTCCCGCGACATGCATTGTTCTGCTGATCATAGTCGGAAGCTCTTTCGCTCAAGACAGAGTTTTAACGCCTGAAAAAGGAGTTCTGCCGAAGTGTGATCGTGCGTCGGTCATCTGCCGAAGAAGCTCGAGTACCAAGATCGAACCGTTTGACGGGAAAGTGGTGTTTAGTCTGGATTCGCCCGTTCCCAAGAAGTCTGACCGCAACGGACGGGTCATTCTTAGTGCAAATGTCCGGATCACTAACGAGTCAACCAGAACG
>Ga0307505_10002953_pt1 | contig 11181 bp, 13 predicted proteins | sample 23_S_MG_FD_202183 | JGI IMG/M metagenome (GOLD analysis project Ga0307505, IMG submission 202183) | Soil microbial communities from Populus trichocarpa stands in riparian zone in the Pacific Northwest, United States - 23_S | ecosystem: Environmental > Terrestrial > Soil > Riparian zone > Trees... | reverse complement strand
GAAGACGAAGAAGGCGGTGATCATTTGCGGCTCCTGGTGGGTGGTGCGTTCTCGATGGACCCACTTTAGGCAGCCGCACGCCTCGCCGCGAGCGGAAAGCGACGAACTGCGGGAAAGGCGGGGCGAAATGCGGGAAATCGGGCGGAAGGGATTGGGCCCCGGGCCATCGCCGCGATCGCGGCGCCCGGGGTGACGAGTCGGCACCTGCGAGGCCGGTGGATAATGAGCTTGCGATCCCCGGCGGTGAACAATGCGAAGAACCCTGGTCTGGACCCTTGCCCTCGTCGCGCTCGCCGCGCTGGCCGGTGCCATCTTCTGGTGGCGCCAGGGGCCGGTTCCCGTGACCGCGGTGGTCCCGTCGCGCGGGCCGGCCATCGATGCGATCTACGCGACCGGCACCGTGGAGCCGACGGTGATGCTGCCGATCGCACCGCGCGTGGGAGGCCGCATCGTCGAGCTGAACGCCGACGAGGGCGACCGGGTACGCAAGGGGCAGGTGATCGCGCGGCTGGACGACGCCGACCTCAGCAGCACGGTGGATGAGCTCGAGGCGCGCGCCCGCTATGCGCAGTCGCAGCACGAGCGCATCGCGAACCTCGTGCGCCAGGGCTTCATGGCGAATGCCGAGGCCGATCGGACGCGGGCCGAACGGGATGCCGCCATGGCCGCGGTGAAACGCGCCCGGTCGCAGCGCGACTACATGGCGCTCACCGCGCCCGAGGTCGGCCTCATCATCAAGCGCGACGGCGAGCGGGGCCAGTACATCCCCGCGGGGCAGGCGGTGTTCTTCCTGTCGTGCTGCGCGCCGCTGCGCGTGACTGCCGAGGTGGACGAGGAGGATATCGCCCGCGTGAAGGTCGGGCAGAAGGTGGTGCTGCGCGCCGATGCGCTGCCCGGCGAGGTCCTGGACGGCCGCGTCGCCGAGATCACGCCGAAGGGGGATCCCGTCGCGCGCAGCTATCGCGTGCGGGTCGAGCTCGTCGACCCCGACAAGTTCAAGGTCGGCATGACCGTCGACGCGAACTTGATCGTCGCCGAGCGCGCCGATGCCCTGCTGGTTCCGGCTACTGCCGTGCAGGGTGGCGCAGTGTGGGCGATCGAGGACGGGCGGGTGCGCCGGCAGGCCGTGCGTGTCGGCGTCACCGGCTCGGGCCGCACCGAGATCGTCGGCGGCCTGGCGGCGGATGCAAGCCTGGTCGACTCACCCCCGGCCGATCTGAAGGAAGGCGGGAGGGTGCGGATCCAGCCGCCATCCGAGGCGAAGAAGTGAGGCTCGCGCTCGACATCGCGTTCGGGCACCTCACGACCCGCAAGCGCCAGACGCTGGTCTCGCTCACGGGCGTGGTCCTCGGCGTCGCTTTCTTCCTGGCGGTCTCGTCGCTCATGCGCGGCTCCGAGAAGGACTTCCTCAAGCGCCTGGTCGACAACAGCCCGCACATCACCGTCTCGGACGAGTATCGCCGGCCGCGCGAGCAGCCCGCGGCGCTGCGCTGGAGCGACGGCGCGATCGCGATCAGCAACGTGAAGCCGCAGACCGAGACCCGCGGCATCCGCGGTTACCGGCAGAAGCTCGAGTTCGTGGAGGCGCTCCCTGGCCTGCGGGTGGCGCCGGTCCTGTACGGCTCGGCGGTGCTCACGTTCGCAGGGCGCCAGGAAGGCGTGGCCCTGTCGGGCGTCATCCCGGAGACCTTGAAGGGCGTCTCGACGATCGACGAGAAGATCATCGAGGGATCGATCGGCGCGCTCTCCGCCAATCCCAACGGCATCGTGATCGGCAAGGGCCTGGCCGGGAAGTTCAACCTCTCCCTGGGCAGCACGCTCGCGGTGTCGGCCCCGGGTACCCCCAGCCGGTCGATGAAGGTCGTGGGCATCTTCCGCACCGGGCAGGCGAGCTACGACGACACCCAGACCTACGTGCTGCTCAAGCGCGCCCAGGTGCTGCTCGACCGCCCCAACCGCGTGAACCGCTTCATCATCCAGCTCGACGATCCCTATGCGGCCCGCGACACCGCAAGCCGCATCGAGGCCGCGATCGGCTACAAGGCCCTGTCCTGGGCCGAAGCTTCCGAGGACATCGTGAGCCTGCTCCTCGTGCGCAACATCATCATGTACAGCGTCGTGTCGGCGATACTCATCGTGGCCTCGTTCGGCATCTACAACACGCTCTCCACCATCGTGATGGAGAAGACCCGCGACATCGCCATCATGAAATCGATGGGCTTCCACGCGCGCGACGTGCGCCGGATCTTCGTGCTCGAAGGCCTCATCGTCGGCACCGTCGGCAGCCTCTTCGGGCTGGCGCTGGGGCTCGTCTTCATGAAGGCGCTGTCGGAAGTCTCGCTCAGGCCCCCGGGCGTCACGGAGGCCGTCAACCTGCCCATATGGTGGGGTCCCGAGCAGTACGCGCTCGCGGCAGCCTTCGCGCTGGGCTCGTGCCTCGTTGCCGCGTACCTGCCGGCGCGGCGGGCGGGCGCCGTGCATCCGGTCGACATCCTGCGGGGCAGCACATGAGCGCGGTGCTGCGCGCGGAGAGTCTCGTGCGCAGGCTGGAAGGCGAGGTGCCGGTGACGCTCGTCGATGGCGTGAGCCTGGAGATCGAGCGCGGCCAGTTCATCGCGATCATGGGGCCGTCGGGCTCGGGCAAGTCCTCGCTGCTCTACCTGCTGGGGCTGCTCGACGTGCCGACGCAGGGCCGCGTGTGGCTGGACGGCCAGGACACCTCGACCTATCGGGAGGACGAGCTCGCCGACCGCAGGCTGCGCAAGCTCGGCTTCGTGTTCCAGTTCCATTTCCTGCTCGCCGAGTTCACGGTGCTCGACAACGTGACGCTGCCGATGCGCCGGCTGGGCGAGCTCGATGCGGAGGCGGCGAGCGCGCGCGGGATGAAGCTGCTGGGAGACCTGGGAGTCGCCGATCAGGCCGCCAAGCGCCCGCACCAGCTCTCCGGCGGCCAGCGGCAGCGCGTGGCGATCGCGCGCGCGCTCGCCAACGACCCGCTCGTCATCCTCGCCGACGAGCCGACGGGCAACCTCGATTCGGCATCGAGCGCGAACGTGCAGCAGATCCTGCGCGACCTGGCCCACGTGAGCGGAAAGACGGTGGTGGCGGTCACGCACGACGGGACCTTCGCCTCCGCCGCCGACCAGCGCATCGGCCTCGTCGACGGGAAGATCAACAACGAATGGCCGACACGAATGCCGGCCTGAACACGGACGCGGCGAACTGCTCCTGCGTGGTCGGCGCGACCTCGGTCGGCCCCTTCTCGTGCTCGCCGTCGAGACGCCCGGCCGAGACGGCGGCGCTCATCTCCTCGAACATCGCCGCGGCGCTCGCCGAGAAGCCGTGCTGCATCATCGCGGCCTTCGCCTGCGCGGGCTCGGCCTGGACGTACGCGAGCGCGGGGTTGCCGATGGCGGCGCCGAGGAGGGCCGTCGACTCGCGCATCGTGTAGAGGCGAGACGCGCGCAGGTGGAGCACGCGCTTGCCCGTCCCCGAGGGCGAGTGCAGCTCGCGCGCCACGACCTGGGCGATGTCGGCGGTTGCGACCATCGGCAGCGCGGCGTCGGGCGCCGTCATGTCCGCATAGGCGCCGATGGCCCGGATCGTTCCGATCGCGATCAGGTGGTTCTCGAAAAAGTAGCCGGGGCGCAGGTGGAGCACCTCGACCCCCGCCAGCGCGTCCAGCCGTTGCTCCTGCCGGTAGAGCCCCGCGATCGGCCCCGTGCCGGAAGGAACGTGCGCGCCGATGCTGCTCAGGTTCACGACCTTCTTCACGCCGGCGTCGGCGAGCGCGCGGACGATCGATTCGCCCAGGCGGTCCTGCGCGGCCGGCACGTCGGTCGCGGCGTAGTCGGGCGGGATCATCACGTATGCGGCCTTTGCGCCCGCGAACGCCTTCGTGAGGAAGCGCGGATCGGCGACGTCGCCCGCGGCGATCCCGGCGCCGCGCGCCTCGAGCGTGGCGAGGGACTTGGCGCTGCGCCCGACCACGCGCACCGGGAGATGCTGGTCGAGAAGGAGGGCGGCGGCCTTGGAGGTGATGTTGCCGTTGGAGCCGAGCAGCACGTACATGGGCTTCCCTGTCTTGAACGCCGGGGGCGACAGCTACTTCTTCGTCGCCTTCTTCACCATCGTGATCGCCGCCGGCCGGTCCTTGTAGCCGTCGAGGTAGACCTTCACCTTGTCGGGCGGCAGCCGATAGCCCGCTGCGATCAGTTCCTCCAGGCCGTCGTGCCCCATCCACAAACCCATCTCGAAGGGTGAGAGGCCGGAGGAGTTGCCCACGTTGATCTTCGCGCCCGCCTTGATGAGCATGCGGATCAGCTCGCGGTCGCAGCCCTTGCTCGCCGCTTCGGTGAGCGCGTTGTTGCCGTTCTTGTCGGCGGCGTGGATGTCGGCGCCGCGATCGAGCAGCAGCTTCACGATCGCCTTGGTTTCGGCCTTCGTGGGGCGCACGTTCGGGGCGCATCCCTCGCTGGAGAAGAGCATCACCCGGATCGGAGGGCCGTTGTCGGCGACCGAGTTGGACGGGGACATGCCCGCGTCGAGAAAGGCGCGCACCAGTTCCACGTCGACCTTGGAGAGGGCGCGATAGTAGGACGACTCGTCGAAGGTCACCTTGCGCGCACGCAGTGCGGCCATGCCTGCGCCCTCTGCGGCCGGCGATGCGGGCGCCGCCGTCACCGCGGTGGTCGTGCGGAACGAGGCGGTCACCGTCTTGCCGTCATCCGCGCCGAGCTTTTTCAGCGCGTACTTGGCCTCCTCGCGCACGTCCTTGTCGGCGTCGCTCTCCGCGGCCACCAGGATCGGCCGGGCGATTGCGGTGACGCGCGCCTTGGTTGCGGCGGGGATCGCCTGCTTCGCCTCGGCGATCTCGCCCAGCGCGCGCACGACGCTCCTTCGCATCCCGGGGCTCGCATCGGATGCGAGCGCCGCGATCTTCTCCGCCTCGCTTGCCGCGAGCCCGCCCTGGTTGCCGAGCACCCAGAGGGCCTCCGAGCGCACCGACGATTCTGGATCCTGCAGCAGCTCACCCGCGCGCGGCGCCCACGCGGCGACTTCCTTCTCGTGCTTCACGGTGCCGAGCTGGGCGAGAGCTTCCTTGCGCACGCGCGCATTGGGGTTCTCGAGCTGGCGCAGCAGCGCGCGCGTCCAGTCCTCGGGCCGCGGCTCGAAGTGGCCCAGCGCCTTCATGAGCTGCACGTGGGCGTTGCGCGTCTCGAGCAGCGCCTCCCACAGCGGCTGGATGACCTTGCGGTCCTTGGTGTTCTTCACCAGCCGCTCGAGCGCCCTTTCCACCAGCTCCACGTTGTGGCGATTCTTGTCGCCGACGCTGTCGCGGGTGTTGCTCTCGAGGTACGCGATCATCGGGCCGACGAGATTCGCGGGCGGCTCGTACCCCACGAGGTTGCGCGCCACGAGGAAGCGCGCGCTCACCGACGCATCCGGTGCCTCCAGCACTCGCTTGCGGGCGGGGGCGAGCTCGGCCTCCTTCATTCCGATCGTCTGCAGGGCGCCCGCGGCGTTCGCGACGACGTTCGGATCCGTGTCGTCGAGGGCTTTGACCAGCTGGGGCCGATACGGCTCGCCGCGCTTCCCCGCGCTCCACAGCTGCTTCGCCGCGGCCTGGCGCACCTTCGCGTCGCGGTCGGACAGCGCCGCCGCGAAGGCCATGACGGCGTCCGCATCGGTGGACGAAAGCCCTTCGACCGCCTTCAGCCGCGCCGCCGGGTCGGGATCCTTGGCGATGGTCTCGAGCTTCTCGCGCTTCCAGCTCTCCATCTGCTTGTTGGCGAGCTGGTCGGCCCACTTCTCCAGGTCGAACGCGAACACGGGGAGGGTGGCGAGGGCGAGAAGCAGGATTGGGAGTCGGCGCATGGGCGCTCCTCTGCTGAGAGGGGTGCGGGAAATATACGCGAAGCGCCGGCCCGTGCCGGTCCGGTCGTCACTCCCGCATGGACGTAGTAGTCTGAGTCGTGCTCAAGCCTCGGGAGGGGCCGTTGACCAAGTGCTCAAGCTGCGCCGCGGGACCCACCGGAATCGAAGGGCACCAGGATCTGTACACGCATCGCATGGCCGGCTCCCAGATGCAATTCAAGTGCCGCGCATGCAATTTCCTCTGGACCCGAAAGTACAAGGGCGAGGGGGGATTCGAATGGAACATGTCCCTGGGAGAGCTCCGTGGCGCCGATACGCCGGGCTGGCACCAGTCCGAGAAGTAGGGGCCTTCTCAAACCCGGGCGTTCATCTTCCTCAGTCGGTCGGCCATCACCTTCATGATTTCCAGGGCGAACTCGGGCGCCTGCTGCACCATGAAGAGGAAGCGCTTTTCGGGGATGACGATGAGCTTGCAGCGCGTCTTGGCGGTGGCGCTGGCCACGCGGGGCTCCTGGTCGATCAGCGCCATCTCGCCGAAGGGCTGGCCGGGGCCGAGGACTTCCAGCACCTTCGAGTCGATCGTGAGCTCGACCTCGCCTTCGACCACGATGTACATCTCGGAGCCCATGTCGTAGGCGTTGAAGATCGCCTCGCCGGGTTCGTAGGCATGCGTGTTTTCCTCGGTGGCGAACTTTTTCAGCCAGACGCCCATGGCGATCTCCTCTTCCGTGGCGCAATCCTACTCCAGCGTTCGCGTCGCGGCCGGCCGCCGGTATCATTGAGGTAGTTGCTCCACGGAGAAAGCTATGAGCGTCGCACGCGGCTGGCAGTTCTTCATGCATCCGGGCCCCACCAACATCCCGCACCGGGTGCTGCAGGCGATGGCGCGGCCGACGGTCGACTTCACCGGGCCCGAGTTCGTGGCACTGCGCGACCGCTCGCTCGAGCGGCTGAAGGCGGTGCTGAAGACGAAGCAGGGTTTCGCCATCGTCTACGCGGCCTCGGGCAACGGGGCCTGGGACGCGAGCATCGCGAACGTGTTCTCGCCCGGCGACAAGGTGCTCGTGCCCCAGACCGGCTTCTTCGCCGATCGCTGGTCGAACACGGCGCGGGCGTACGGGCTGGAAGTCGAGCCCCTCGCCACGCCGGATCGTCGCGCCGTGGATCCGGAGGCGGTGGCCGCGCGCCTTGCGGCCGATACGAAGCACGCCATCAAGGCGGTGCTCCTCATCCAGAACGAGACCGCGACCGGCATGCGCCACCCGGTGGCCGAGGTGCGCGCGGCCATGAACCGTCTGGGCCATCCCGCGCTGTACATGGTGGACACGATCTCGTCGCTCGCCTCGTACGACTTCCGCATGGATGAATGGGGCGTGGACCTCGTGATCGGCGGCTCGCAGAAGGGCCTCATGCTGCCTCCGGGAATGGCCTTCACCGCGATCAGCGCGCGCGCGTGGGAGGCCGCCCAGTCGGCGCGTTGCCCGCGCCGCTATTGGGACTGGCGCCCGATGATCGAGAACGGCCGGCAGGTGGCCTTCTGCGGCACGCCGCCCATCTCGCACTTCTTCGGCCTCGAGGCCGCCCTCGACATGATCGAGGAGGAGGGCCTCGACAACGTCTTCGCCCGCCATCGCCGCCTTGCGAACGCGACGCGCGCCTGCGTGCGCCACTGGGGGCAGGGGGGCGGCGTCGAGATCTGGTCGCTGGATCCCGACGCCGTATCCGATTCGCTCACCGCGGTGCTGATGCCGGCCGGCCACGACGCCGACGTCGTGCGCACGATCGCGTCGGAACGCTATGGCGTGGCGCTCGGCCGCGGCCTGACGACGTTGCAGGGGCGCGTCTTCCGGATCGGACACATGGGGGATCTGAACGAGCCGATGCTGCTCGGCGCCCTCGGTGCGATCGAGCTTGCGCTTGCGGATGCCGGCGTTCCGCACCAGCGCGGAGGAGTCGATGCCGCCATGGATGTGCTGCGCGCGCCGGCCCCGTCGCGGCGAGCTGCCGTCGCCGCCTAGCTCGATGAAATACCTCTGCCTCGTCTACGGCGTGGAAAGCGCGATCGAGAAGGTCGACGATGTGCACTGCCTCGAGTTCGACCGATCGGTGCGCGAGAGCGGCCACTGCCTCGCCTCCGAGGCGCTGGAGTCGGTCACCACCGCGTCCACGGTGCGCGTGCGTAACGGCAAGGTCACCGTCACCGACGGTCCCTTCGCCGAGACCAAGGAGATGCTCGCGGGCTTCTACCTCATCGAGGCGCGCGACATGAAGGAAGCGACCGAGCTGGCGGCGCGGATTCCCCCGGCGGAGGTGGGGAGCATCGAGGTGCGTCCCATCCGGCCCATACGTACGTCGCCGCGACGTCCCAAGTGAGCGCTACTTCTTCTTCTCCGAGCACTTGATCACCTCGGCCGGCGTCGGAAGGCTCAGGCAATCGCGCTTGTCGCCGGGCCCACCCCCTTCGGACTGCGCCGGCGGCACGTTCATCCGCAGCCGCGGCGCCTCGTGCGCTCCGGGCACGTCGGTCTCGCCGTAGGGCAGCACCTCGCTCGCCGCCCACGTTTGCGTTCCGTCCGTCACCGATACGCGCACGGTGTAGCTGCCTTTGCGGTGGCCGGCCTCGGGCTCGACGATCACCGTCTGGTCGAGGAGCACCGCGCGCTCGTTCGATCCCCGCGCGATCGTGGCCTGGCAGCACCGCGGCGAAGCGCCGAGCGGCCTTCCGTCGCTGCCCATGATCTCCACGTCCGCCACATACCGCGTCTCCTGCGCAGCGGGCGGCAGGCCCGTGACCAGGATCGGGAGCTGCGTCTTCCTGCCGAACGGAAGCTGGCTGAGGCGGCCGGGATACGCGGCCGCCGAGGCTGCGCGCGCCGGGTCGATGGGCTTGCCGAGCCAGCGTTTGAGCTCGTCGACGGACTCGACCGCGACGACAGTGACCTTCACCGGCTGCGTGTAGCCGATCGGCGACAAGAGGAGAGCGAGCACGAACAGGAGACAGGTCTTCATGTGCTTCATCCTACCTCCCGATTTTCTGTTCGGATGTCGAAATGTCCGCTTCCTGTTCGACTACCTGGAGGAACCCAGTCCCGGACATCCGACAAATCAATCAGTTAGGAGACTCGATGGCCACGTTCAAGCAGAAGGTCACCCCGCACCTCTGGTACGACAAGGAAGCGAAGGAGGCGGCGCAGTTCTACTGCTCCATTTTCCCGGACTCGAAGCTCAACTACGTCACCACGATCCACGACACGCCCTCGGGCGACTGCGACATCGTCTCCTTCACCCTGATGGGCCAGGACTTCATGGCGATCAGCGCCGGGCCGCTCTTCAAGTTCAACGAGTCGGTCTCGTTCATGGTCAATTGCGACACGCAGGCGGAGATCGACAAGTACTGGAGCAAGCTCTCCGCCGACCCCAAGTCCGAGCAGTGCGGCTGGCTCAAGGACAAGTACGGCCTTTCCTGGCAGATCGTGCCCGCCGCGATGGAGAAGATGATGCGCGACCCGGACCCGAAGAAGGTCGACCGCGTGGTCCAGGCCTTCCTGCCGATGAAGAAATTCGACATCGCGGCGCTCGAGCGGGCGTACGCGGGCCAGTGAATTCCCGGCCCCCAGGTAGGCCGGGGCCCGATCGGCCTAGCGCCGCGGCGAACCGCCACGCTCGGATTTCGTCCCACACGAATGCACTTCTCGAGGAGGTCCCATGCTCCAAAGCCATCCGATGTACGCCTATATCCCGGCCCGCGACGTGCCCCGTGCGCGCCGCTTCTATGAAGAAAAGTTGGGCCTCAAGCCCAAGATGGAGATTGACGGCGGCGTCGCCTACCAGTTCGGCGAGAACACCGCGGCCTTCCTGTACGACGCCGGCGAAAGCGCCGGCACCAATCGCGCGAGCCAGGCCTTCTGGAAGGTCGACAACCTGGAGCGCGAGGTGGCGCAGCTGCGCTCGAAAGGCATCAAGTTCGAGGAATACGAGCCCGACGAGATCGGCGGCATGACGATGAAGGACGGCATCGCCAGCGGCGGCGGCGGCAAGGCCGCGTGGTTCAAGGACAGCGAGGGCAACATCATGGCCCTCGTCCAGGAGGATTGACCATGGCGCATTACGTCGATGGCTATGTCGTCGCCGTCCCGAAGAAGAACAAGGCTGCGTACGTCCGCATGGCGCGCAAGTGCGCGCGCATCTGGCGCGAGCACGGAGCGCTCGAAGTGCGCGAGTGCTGGGCCGACGACGTGAAGACGGGCAAGGTCACCTCGTTCCCGCAGGCGGTGAAGCTCAAGTCCGGCGAGGCGGTCGTGTTCTCGTGGATCGTCTACCCGACGAAGGCGGCGCGCGACCGTTGCAACAAGAAGGTGATGAAGGATCCGCGGCTCGCCGACATGATGGATCCGAAGTCGCTGCCCTTCGACGGCAAGCGCATGTTCTGGGGCGGGTTCAGGACGATCGTGGAGGCGCACTGAACAAAAGGCCGGCGGGTTAGGCCGGCCTTCTGAGTCCCTACGCCGTAGCGGTAGGGTGGAACGCGCCGCTCAGGCGATCGTCGCCCGCGCTGCGTGATCCATCACCACTGCAACGGCGAAATTCAGGGGCTCTTTCACGATCACCTCCTTTCATGCGGTTGAAGACAGCCATCATATTATCAAGGAATGGCTGATTTTCAAGGCTCGTGCTGAGACGCCACATCGACCAAAAACCAGGGTCAGAGCAGGGTCAGAGCAGGGTCAGAGCGGGGTCAGAGCGGGGTCAGACCCCGGTTTTCACTTGGGGCGCGGGCGCTTCAGCTTGGCGTCCGGCCGCGAGAGCGTTCCCGCGCGCAGCTCGCCCACCGCGGCCGCCACCGCGCGCGCCACGTTGCGAACCTCCTCCTGAAGGGCCTTGTCCTTGTCGAGGTCTTCGTGGCTGGTGGCGTATGGCTGGTAGTAGCCGATGTAGCGATCGAGCCGGGACTGGGAGCCGGCATCGACGAGGCCCATCCAGTCGAGCCAGTCGCAGAGCGCGTACCGGGTCTCTTCGATGCCCGCCACGTCGCCATGCACCACCACGCCGTACACGCGCCCGGCCAGGTGCTTGGGGAAGGGCCACCCGGCAAGCTCGACCTCCTTCGCCTTCTTCGGATCCTTCCCCTTCGTGAGCGTGGGATCGGGATTGCCGCCGTCCGCGCAGACGAGGCGGTCGATCATGAGCTTCATGCCGCTGCCGGTGTGGTACCAGTTCACCGGCGTCAACAGGATCACGCCGTGCGCGGCGACCCAGCGCTCGTAGATCTCGTTCATCCAGTCGCCCACCTGGCCGGTGGCGTGG
>Ga0307505_10002952_pt1 | contig 11182 bp, 9 predicted proteins | sample 23_S_MG_FD_202183 | JGI IMG/M metagenome (GOLD analysis project Ga0307505, IMG submission 202183) | Soil microbial communities from Populus trichocarpa stands in riparian zone in the Pacific Northwest, United States - 23_S | ecosystem: Environmental > Terrestrial > Soil > Riparian zone > Trees... | reverse complement strand
TGGACATGGGCTCGAGAGTAGAGGTCTTCAGGCTCATGGAATGAGCTACCGGGTGCGCCGGACCAGCCCGGCCATGACCCCGAAGATCTCCAGGCGCCCCTTCGGGCGGATGACCGGATAGGCCTTGTTGGCCGGCTTCAGGATGAAGTCGCCCTTCTCCCTCTCCAGGTACTTCACGGTGAACTCGTTGTCGACGATCGCGACCACGATCTCGCCGACGTTCGCATTGGGTTGCTGCTCGACCACCAGCAGGTCGCCCTCGTGGATCCCGGCGTCGATCATCGAGTCGCCCTTCACTCGCACGAGCGAGGTCCTCGAGGGCAGGCGCACGAGATAGTCGTCGATCGTGATGAGGTCGTAGCCATCCGAGATCGCCGGGTTGGGCAAGCCTGCCTGGACAGTCGAATCGGCCAGGCGACGCTCGAAGAACCGCGCGCCGGGCTTTAGCTGCTTGTCGGGCGTCCAGTCGAGGTAACCCGCGTCTTCGAACCGCCGCACGCACTGCGACACCCAGGACTTGGCCGAAATGCCCCAGAGGGCAGCCAGCACCGAGTACGACGGGATCACCTTGTGCTCGGCGTAGTAGTCCTGGAGCTTCTCCAAGTAGGCGGGGGTGATCTGACCGCCTGTAGCTCTTAACGCCATTGAAGTCTCTCAGGCTGACGTCACGTCGGCGCTACTTCTTTTCGCGCCAGAAGTACGTGAAACCGATGGGCGCTATTGGCTTGATCGTCCTGATAGAGGCCACCGGTTTGATCGCAGGTATCGGCTTGATCGGCTTGATAGTTGCAATCTTCTTTATGCCGCTTGGCTTCCGCCGGAGATGCCATGTCATTTGAGCGCTCCCGTGAGCTAGGCCGAATTTGCAACTTTTACTATTTCGAGACCACTCCATATGCGCCTGACCGACTCGGTGACTAGGACAGCGGGCAGGGTAGCCACAACGGACGATGCGATCGTCGCAACGGTGTTGTGGATTTGACCCGCACTCGCGTTGCCTTCGTAGTTGTATTCGCCGTCGGGTAAGCGATACCAGACACCCGGGTCACTCCTGATCACATCGACGATTTCCTGTGCGCGCAGCTTGGCTGCAAGGTCTACGTACTCTTGCCACGAAGCACCGTGGAGCGTTACACGGATCGTGAATTGGGCCATTGCCGTACCTCCGCAGAACGATTGTTCGGTAAGCTACAGAACGACTGTTCTGTTGTCAAGCCTAGTGCTTGAGCTTCTCTTGGGCTCTGTAACATATTGAATTAATTAATAAATAGAGAATAGCTTGGGTTCCGGAGCTCGAGCAGGCACGCGTGCGCTGGTGCAATCCCCATCAGCGCGGGTGGAGAGGGCATGCCGCCGCTTTGCTATCCTTGCGGTTTGTGTCGCGCCCTTTGGGCGTAGCGCAGCCGTACGCCGCAGGGCCCATGAACACCAAAGAGATTCGCCAGAAGTTCATCGACTACTTCACCTCGAGGGGGCACCAGCACGTCGCCTCGAGCCCGCTCGTCCCCGGCAACGATCCGACGCTGCTCTTCACCAACGCCGGCATGGTGCAGTTCAAGGACGTCTTCCTCGGCCACGACAAGCGGCCGTACAACCGCGCGGTCACGGCGCAGCGCTGCGTGCGCGCCGGCGGCAAGCACAACGACCTCGAGAACGTGGGCTACACCGCGCGCCACCACACGTTCTTCGAGATGCTCGGCAACTTCAGCTTCGGCGACTACTTCAAGCGCGACGCGATCCGTTTCTCCTGGGAGCTGCTCACGGTCGACTACGGCCTGCCGAAGGACAAGCTCTGGACCACGGTCTACGAGACCGACGACGAGGCCTACGAGATCTGGACGAAGGACATCGGGGTGCCGCCCGATCGCTGCGTGCGCATCGGCGACAAGCCCGGCGGGCGCAAGTACGAGAGCGACAACTTCTGGCAGATGGCCGACACCGGTCCGTGCGGGCCGTGCTCCGAGATCTTCTACGACCACGGGCCGGAAGTGGCCGGCGGCCCCCCCGGCTCACCCGATGCCGAGGGCGACCGCTACATCGAGATCTGGAACCTCGTGTTCATGCAGTTCAACCGCGACGAGGCGGGCACGATGCACCCGCTCCCCAAGCCCTCGGTCGACACCGGCATGGGCCTCGAGCGCTTGACCGCGGTCCTTCAGCACGTGCACTCGAATTACGAGATCGATCTCTTTCAGGCGCTGATCAAGGCGGCGGCTCGCGAAACCGGCGCCAAGGACCTCATCTCGCCGAGCCTGCGGGTCATCGCCGACCACATCCGCGCATGCGCGTTCCTGGCCTGCGACGGCGTGATCCCGGGCAACGAGGGGCGCGGCTACGTGCTTCGCCGCATCGCGCGGCGGGCCATGCGCCACGGCTACAAGCTCGGCCAGAAGAAGCCCTTCTTCTACAGGCTCGTGCCCGACCTGGTGCGCGAGATGGGCGGCGCCTATCCGGAGCTTGCGCGCGAGGAGCCGCGCGTGACGGCAACCCTCAAGCAGGAGGAGGAGCGATTCGCCGAGACGCTCGAGACGGGCATGGCGATTCTCGACTCGGCGCTCGCCAGGGACTCGAAGCGGCTGGACGGCGAGACCGCGTTCAAGCTCTACGACACCTTCGGCTTTCCCGTCGACCTCACCGCGGACATCGGCCGGGAGCGCGGCTTCGAGATCGACATGGGCGCCTTCGAGCGCGCCATGGTGGCGCAGCAGGAGCGCTCGCGCTCGGCCTCCAGGTTCAAGGCCGGGGCGCAGCTCGAATACAAGGGTGCCAAGACCGGCTTCCGCGGCTACGAGACGCTCTCCGAGGAGGGCCGCGTGGTGGCCCTGTATCGCGAGGGATCGGCTGTGCAGAGCCTCGCCGCGGGCGAGGAGGGCGTGGTGGTGCTAGACCGCACGCCGTTCTACGCCGAATCCGGCGGCCAGGTGGGCGACCGCGGGGAGCTCACCAAGGGCGGGACGTGCCTCACGCTCTTCGAGGTGCAGGACACGCAGAAGATCCAGACCGACGTCTTCGGCCACCATGGCGTGGTGAAGACCGGCGAGATCGCCGTCGGTGACACGGTCGCGGCCCATGTCGACGAGGAGAAGCGCGCGCGCACCGTGCGCCACCACTCGGCCACGCACCTCATGCACAAGGCGCTGCGCGAGGTGCTGGGCGCGCACGTGCAGCAGAAAGGCTCGCTCGTCGACGAGGACAAGACGCGCTTCGATTTCAGCCACAACGCGCCCATGACGCACGGGGAGATCCGCAGGGTCGAGGCGCTGGTGAACGCCGAGATCATCGCCAACCATCCGACCGAGGCGCGGGTGATGCCCATCGACGACGCCCAGAAGCTGGGCGCGATGATGCTCTTCGGCGAGAAATACGGCGACGAGGTGCGCGTGCTCGACATCGGCAGCTCGCGCGAGCTCTGCGGTGGCACGCACGTAGCGCGTACCGGCGACATCGGCCTGTTCAAGGTGGTGGGCGAGGGCGGTGTGGCGGCGGGCATCCGGCGCATCGAGGCCGTGACGGGCACGGTCGCGCTCGCGCGCGTCCAGGAGATGGAGGACATCCTCGCCTTCGCCGAGGGCTTCCACCAGGCGCGCGGCGCGGAGCTGCAGAAGAAGCTCGTCGCCGAGCGCGAGGAGAAGAAGGCGCTCGAGCGCCTGGTCGCGCAGCTCAAGGCGAAGGCCGCGGCCTCACAGGGCGACGACCTCGCCTCGAGCGCGGTGGACGTGAAGGGGGTGAAGATCCTCGCCGCGAAGTTGGAGGGTGCCGACGCCAGGACGCTGCGCGACACGCTCGACCAGTTGAAGAACAAGCTCAAGAGCTCTGCCATCGTGCTCGCGGCCGCCGACGGCGAGCGCGTGAGCCTCATCGCGGGGGTGACCGCGGACCTGATCAACCGGGTGAAGGCGGGCGAGCTGGTGAACTTCGTGGCGGGACAGGTCGGAGGCAAGGGCGGGGGCCGCGCCGACATGGCGCAGGCGGGCGGGACGGACTCGAAGGCGCTGCCGAAAGCGCTCGCGTCGGTCCAGGGATGGGTCGAGGAGCGACTGTAGTAGCGCAGCGCGCCGGCCGCCGCGGCGCCGCATGAGAAAATGGGCGCATGGAATACCGCTTCTGCCCGCGCTGCGCCGGCGTCCTCGTCGATCGACCCCTCGCCGGCGACGGCGCGCTGATCCGCCGCGCCTGCCCCGACCAGGCCTGCGCCTTCGTGCACTGGGGCAATCCCACGCCCGCGGTGGGCGCGCTGGTCGAGCACGAGGTGCGCGAGGAGCTCGGCCTCGAGGTGACCGAGACGCACCTCATCGGCAACTACATCTTCGAGCGCAAGAACGAGGTGATGCTCTGCTACCACGCGGTGGCGCGCGGCTTCCAGTGGGACGAGCGGCCGGCCATGAGCCCGCGGCCGGGCGCGGCATGAGCGCCGATCCGGGGCAGCGCATCGCCGACTATCTGCGCATCGCGGGCCTCGAGTCGCTCTCGGGCCGCGTGGCCGACGTCGAGCGGGCGGTGCGCGATCTGGTCGATGCGATGGGCGAGAAGGTCGATGTGGGCGACGCTGCCTCGCTCTACACCTATACCGTGCCGATACTGACCGAGAACGGCGCGTGCTCGATCGTCGACCAGCTCGCGCCCGTGCCCTACGACCTCGCGGGGATCCTCGGCGGGCGGAGCGCGCAGACCACGCGCCGCCTGGCGCTGCTCGAGCGGCTGGTCGAGCGCGCGCAGGAGACCACCGGCGCCGATTGGGTCGGCATCTACCAGCGGCGCGTGAATCCCGCGGGCGTGGCCGTGCTGGTGAAACTCGCCTACGTGGGCCGCCCGAGCCGCGCCGAGTTCCCGCTCACCACCGAGTTCGCGCGGCGCAGCACCAACAGCACCGTCGGGCTCACCGGGCGCGCGACCGTGATCGACGATGTCGGCAAGCACGTCGAGGCGGGAGGCGGCTTCTACGTCTGCGACGACGGCGTGCAATCGGAGGCCTGCGTTCCCATCCTCGACGAGAACCGCCAGGTGGCCGGCATAGTCGACGTCGAGGCGAGCCCGAGGGCGTTCTTCGGCGCCGACCGGCTTGCGGTCGTCGCCGCGCTCGCGATCGTCGCGAACGCGGTCCTGCCCTAGCGCTCCTGGCGCCCGACGAAGGGCTTCTTGCCGTCCTTCCAGCGGCGCCACGCCTTCGGGTTCTCGAGCGCCTCGAGCAAAGCCTCGTTCATGTCCACGCTGGCATCGTCCAGGCCCGCCGCGCGCACCGCGTGGCGACCCTGCGTGATGATCACGTCGGCATTGTGGGCGACGGCCTGGTGCATGGCGGCCTCGATCGCCTCGTCGTGGGTCGCGTGGAACGCCTTGCAGGGGGCGAGGTCGGTGGAGTGATAACGGCGGCATTGCGCGGGGCGCGCCTCGTAGGCGCTGCACGCGCCGTCCTCGCCCAGCAGCGCGCAGGCGATGTTGGCGCGCTTGCGCTGCTCCTCGCCCAGCTCGCGCGTGCGCGCCACGTTGGCCTTCAGCCGGCCAAGCACCTGTGCGAGGCGCTCGGCGCTGAAATTCTTCCTCAGCCAGGCGGCGAGCGTGAACGCCTCGTAGGGCTGGACCTGCACGCGCAGGTTGCAGCAATAGCTGCAGCCGCGCGCGCACGCGACCCTCACCCCATGGCCCTCGATGGTGGTGGCGAGCACCTCGTCCACGCGCCGGTGCAACGTGACGACAGCGGTGGCGAGTCGCGCGGGGTCGCGCGCCTTGGCGAAGGCGGGTCCGGCCTCGTTGCCCCAATTGGCCAGCCGCCGGGCGGTGGCGCTGCGTTCGTCCTCGCTCGCCGTCACCCGGCCTTCTTCGGTGGCGTTTTCAATCCTGTCGCGCCTTCGGCAGCATGTCGGTGATCGAGCCCTCGGCCATCTCGGCGGTGAAGAACAAGGTCTCCGAGAGCGTCGGGTGCGCATGGATGGTGAGCCCGATGTCCTCGGCATCCGCGCCCATCTCCAGCGCGAGCACCGCCTCCGCGATGAGCTCGCCCGCGTTCACGCCGACGATGCCGGCGCCGAGGATGCGCTTCGAGCCCCTCGCGTAGAGCACCTTGGTGAGGCCTTCCTCGCGGCCCATGCCCAGCGCGCGCCCGCTCGCGGCCCACGGGAACACGGCCTTGTCGTATTCCACGCCCTGCGCCTTCGCCTCGGGCTCCGAGAGGCCCATCCACGCGACCTCGGGATCGGTGTAGGCGACGCTGGGGATCGTGCGCGCCTCCCAGGAGTGGTGGTCCATGCCGGAGATCACCTCGGCGGCGAGCTTGCCCTCGTGCGTCGCCTTGTGCGCGAGCATCGGCTCGCCCACGATGTCGCCGATCGCGAAGATGTGCGGGACGTTGGTGCGCATCTGGCGATCGACCGGGATCCAGCCGCGCTCGTCCACTTTGATGCCCGCCTTCTCCGCGCCGATGTTCTTGCCGTTGGGGCGCCGGCCCACGGCGAGGAGCACGCGGTCGTAGGTCTCGGGCGCGGGGCCCGCGCCGCCGTCGGCCGACTCGAAGTGCGCGGTGAGTCCCTTGGGCCCGGCCTCGATGCGCGCGACCTTCGTCTTCAGCATGATCTTCTCGTAGCGCTTCTCGATGCGCCGCGCGAGCGGCTTCACGATGTCGGGGTCGGCGCCGGGGATCAGCCGGTCCATGAACTCGACCACGCTCACACGGCTGCCGAGCGCGTCGTACACCGTCGCCATCTCGAGACCGATGATGCCGCCGCCGATGATCAGCAGGCGCTTGGGAACGTCCTGCAGCAGCAGCGCGCCGGTGGAGTCCATGAGGCGCGGGTCGTCGTCCGGCAGGCCCGGGATGCGGGCCGACTGCGAGCCCGCGGCGATGATGCAGTTGTCGAAGGAGACGACCTTGCGGCCCTCCTTCGTCTCGACCTCTAGCGTCTGCGGCGAGGTGAACTCGCCCTTGCCCTCGATCACAGTCACCTTGCGCGCCTTCGCCAGCCCGACGAGACCCTTGGTGAGCTTGCCGACCACGCCGTCCTTGAACTTGCGCACGCCGTCGATCTCGATCCGCGGCGCGCCGAACGTGAGCCCGATGTGCGCGCCTTCCTCCGCGTCGGTGATGATCTTCGCGGCGTGCAGCAGCGCCTTCGACGGGATGCAGCCCACGTTCAGGCACACGCCGCCCAGCGTCGGGTAGCGCTCGACCAGCACGACCTTCTTGCCGAGGTCGGCCGCGCGGAAGGCCGCGGTGTAGCCACCCGGGCCCGCACCCAGCACCAGCACCTCGGCATGCATGTCCGAGTCGAGGCTCGCGAGCGTGGAATTGAGCGCCTGGCGCACGGTCTGGCCCGCGGCCTGTCCGGTGGCCTGGGCGGCAGGAGCGGGTGATTGGGTCCCCGCCCGAGCCTGCCCCCGAGCGCTGTTGTCGGGGGCGGGGACGGCCGCCTGATTGTCCGGTGCCTTCGCCCCGGCGCCTGCGGCCGCCTCGTCGAGCACTGCGATCACCGTGCCCTGCGACACCTTGTCGCCCGGCTTCACGCGCACTTCCTTCACCGTGCCTGCGTGGGAGGAGGGAACCTCCATCGTCGCCTTGTCGCTCTCGAGCGTGACCAGCGAGTCCTCGCGCTTCACCACGTCGCCCGGCTTCACCAGCACCTCGATGACCGGGATGTCCTTGAAGTCGCCGATGTCGGGGACCTTGATGTCGATCGCGGCCATGGTCAGAGGACCGAGCGCCGGAGGTCGGCGATGACCTGGGCGAGGAAACTGGTGAAGCGCGCCGCGGAGGCGCCGTCGATCACGCGATGGTCGTACGAGAGCGACAGCGGCATCATGAGGCGCGGCGCGAACTGCTTGCCGTCCCAGACCGGCTTCATCGCCGCCTTGGACACGCCGAGGATCGCGACCTCGGGGGCGTTCACGATCGGCGTGAACGCCGTGCCGCCGATGCCGCCCAGCGAGGAGATCGAGAACGTGCCGCCCTGCATGTCGGCGGGCCCGAGCTTGCCCTCGCGTGCCTTGGCGGCGAGCTCCGAGGATTCCCGGGCGATCTCGATCACGCCCTTCTTGTCGGCGTCCTTCACCACCGGCACCACGAGGCCGTTGGGCGTGTCCGCTGCGAATCCGATGTGCCAGTAGTGCTTGAGCACCAGGTTGTCGCCGTCGAGGGAGCTGTTGAACTGCGGGAACTTCCTGAGCGCCGCGACCACCGCCTTCACCAGGAATGCGAGCGGCGTCACCTTGATGCCCGCCTTGGCGTGCTCCTCGTTCACCTTGGCGCGGAAGGCCTCGAGCTCGGTGATGTCGGCCTCGTCGAACTGCGTGACGTGCGGGATCATCACCCAGTTGCGCGCGAGCGCGGGGCCCGAGATCTTCTGGATGCGCGAGAGCGGCTTCGCCTCCACCGGGCCGAACTTGGCGAAATCGACCTTGGGCCACGCGGGCAGGCCCAGGTCGGCGAAACCACCGCCGCGGGCGCCCGCGGGCGCCGCGGCACCACCCGCAAGCGCGGACTTCACGAATCCCTGCACGTCCTCCTTGAGGATGCGCGCCTTCGGGCCGGAGCCTGTCACCTGCACGAGGTCGACGCCGAGCTCGCGCGCGAAGCGCCGCACGCCGGGGCTCGCGTGCGGCGGGATGCCGCCGGTGCGCTCGAGGGCGGGCGCGGGAGCGCTCGCCGGGGAAGGTGCGGCCGCGGCCGGAGCCGAAGGTGCGGGCGGGGGCGGGGCGGCGGCTCTCACGGCTTCGGGCACGGGGGCTTTGGGAGCCGGAGATTGGGCCCCCGACGGAGCCTGCCCCCGAGCGCCCTTGTCGGGGGCGGGGGCGGCCGCGGGCTTCTCCGCCGCTGCGACGGCGGCGCTTGCGGCCGCCTCGAGCGTGAGGATGGTCGAGCCCTCGCTCACCTTGTCGCCCAGCTTCACGCGCAGCTCCTTCACCGTCCCGGGTTGCGGCGCGGGCACCTCCATCGTCGCCTTGTCGCTTTCGAGCGTGACGAGCGAGTCGTCCTTCTTCACGACGTCGCCGGGTTTCACCAGCAGCTCGATCACCGGCACGTCCTTGAAGTCCCCGATGTCGGGGACCCTCACTTCGATTGCGGCCAACGGCTTCTCCTCGTTCGCGTTGTTGTCGTGGGCGGCGCTCTCAGACCGTCCAGGGAGCGGGCTTGTCGACGTCGATGGCGTACTTCTTCAGCGCCTCGGCCACCTTCGTGGCGGGCAGGTCGCCCTCCTCGGCGAGGGCCTTGAGCGCGGCCACGACGACGTAGTGGCGGTTCACCTCGAAGAACCTGCGCAGGTTCTGGCGCGAGTCGCTCCGGCCAAAGCCGTCGGTGCCGAGCACCTTGTAGCGCCGCGGCACGAACTCGCGGATCTGGTCGGCGAACGAGCGCATGTAGTCGGTCGACGCGATCACGGGACCCTGCGTGGACGCGAGGCATTGCTCGACGTACGAGGCGCGCGGCTTCTCGGTGGGGTGCAGCAGGTTCCAGCGCGCCGCCGCGAGGCCCTCGCGGCGCAGCTCGTTGAACGAGGGGCAGCTCCAGACGTCGGCCGCGACACCCCAGTCCTTCTTCAGCAGCTCGGCGGCCGCGATCACCTCGCGCAGGATGGTGCCGCTGCCCAGGAGCTGCACGCGCGGGGCCGCTTTCCTGTCGGCCGTGGCGCCGCCGGCGTCGGCGAGCCGGTACATCCCCTTGAGGACCCCCTCGCGCGCGCCCTCGGGCATGCCGGGGTGCGGGTAGTTCTCGTTCATCAGCGTGATGTAGTAGTACACGTCCTCCTGGTTCTCGACCATGCGGCGCAGCCCGTCCTGCACGATCACCGCGACCTCGTAGGAGAACGTGGGATCGTAGGCGATGCAGTTGGGGATCGTCGCCGCGAGCACGTGGCTGTGCCCATCCTCGTGCTGCAGGCCCTCGCCGTTGAGCGTCGTGCGCCCCGCCGTGCCGCCCATGAGGAAGCCGCGCGAGCGCATGTCGCCGGCGGCCCAGCAGAGGTCGCCTACGCGCTGCAGGCCGAACATCGAGTAGAAGATGAAGAACGGGATCATCGGCACGTCGTTGTTCGAGTACGACGTGGCCGCGGCGATCCAGGAGCACATCCCCCCCGCCTCGTTGATGCCTTCCTGCAGGATCTGGCCGTTCTTGTCCTCCTTGTAGAACATCAGCTGGTCGCTGTCCTCGGGCTCGTAGAGCTGGCCCACCTGCGAGTAGATGCCGAGCTGGCGGAAGAGGCCCTCCATGCCGAAGGTGCGCGACTCGTCAGGCACGATCGGGACCACGTTCTTGCCGATGGACTTGTCCTTCACCAGCGCGGTCAGCATGCGCACGAAGGCCATGGTGGTCGAGATCTCGCGGCCCTCGCCGGTGGCCTCGAGCAGCGCCTTGAAGGTCTCGAGCTTCGGCACCTCGAGGCGCGCGCTCTTGCGCCGGCGCTGCGGCAGGAAGCCGCCGCGCTGCGCGTGCAGCTCCTTCAGGTACTTCATCTCGGGCGCATCGGCCGGCGGCTTGTAGTACGGGATGTCGCCCAGCTTGTCGTCGCTGATCGGGATGTTGAAGCGGTCGCGGAACTGCTTGAGCGCCTCGATCGGCATCTTCTTCTGCTGGTGCGCGATGTTCTTGCCCTCGCCGACCGCGCCCATGCCGTAGCCCTTCACCGTCTTGGCGAGGATCACCGTCGGCTGGCCCTTGTGCTTCACCGCCGCGGCGTACGCGGCATAGACCTTGCCCGGGTCGTGGCCGCCCCGGTTCAGGCGCCAGATGTCCTCGTCGGACATGTTGGCGACGCGCGCCTTCAACTCGGGGTACTTGCCGAAGAAGTGCTCGCGCACGTAGGCGCCGTCGCGGCTCTTGAACTTCTGGTACTCGCCGTCGACGGCCTCTTCCATGCGCTTGAGGAGCAGGCCGTCGCTGTCGCGGGCGAGGAGGGGATCCCAGTAGGAGCCCCAGATCACCTTGATCACGTTCCAGCCGGCGCCTCGGAAGGTCGCCTCGAGCTCCTGGATGATCTTGCCGTTGCCGCGCACCGGGCCGTCGAGCCGCTGCAGGTTGCAGTTGATGACGAAGACGAGGTTGTCGAGGTTCTCGCGCGACGCCATGCCGATCGCGCCCAGCGACTCGGGCTCGTCCATCTCGCCGTCGCCCATGAAGGCCCAGACCTTGCGGCCCTCGGTCTTCGCCATGCCGCGGTGCTCGAGGTAGCGAAGGAAGCGCGCCTGGTAGATCGCCTGG
>Ga0307505_10002951_pt1 | contig 11186 bp, 12 predicted proteins | sample 23_S_MG_FD_202183 | JGI IMG/M metagenome (GOLD analysis project Ga0307505, IMG submission 202183) | Soil microbial communities from Populus trichocarpa stands in riparian zone in the Pacific Northwest, United States - 23_S | ecosystem: Environmental > Terrestrial > Soil > Riparian zone > Trees... | reverse complement strand
AGAGTCGGGTCCGCCTGTGCGAAGAATGCCAAACGTGAATTTCCTGGTGAGACGGCCACGCTATTGAAATCCACTGATGTGTCACCGAGTTGAACTTCCCAGGTCCCCATCTTGTCGACTGCCGTAATGTTAAGTGTGTTGTCGACAAAGTAAATCACCTGTCCTGAGTCAGATGTCGATGGTTTGCTCATGACTTGAGCGACGGAGACATATCGAATGAACGCACCAGAAGTGTCACGCAAGGCTGCTCTCCCCGTCACTTCATCTTTGCATACGATCCACTGGGCACTCACTGGGGCCGTGAGGTCGTCTGGCGGCTCAGTAGGTGAGCCGTCCATGATTCCCACAGTGTTAAACGCCGATGCGATCGAATTGTAAATCGAAGAGTTTCCAGGGTACAGATAACTCGCCGCCTGTAGTGTAGAAAGCCGGAGGTCGATGAAACCGGAAAGCGGTGAGAGATAGTGGGAAAGTGCTCGATACCAGATCGAGTCTGCCTTGTTACGACCTATAGCTGTCGCTGCGAGATAGAATGCCCTATTCGGAATACCGCTATTGACGTGAACGCCGCCCCAATCTCCAAGAGCAGTATTTGGCAAGTCCTCGTACTGAGACATGTGCGTCGGTTGAGATCCTCCACAGCAGACGTTTGCGTTTCCGGGGTCGGCCATGTTTCGTAGGCAGTCGCCTAGCAAGCCGGGTGTTGTAACATCTTCTGCGATTAGCCAATCACCAGCCGCGCCCAGGCTATAGAACTCCGCCATACTACCAAATACATCCGCGATGGACTCGTTCAATGCGCCCGATTCAAATTCGTATTTCAGCCCGGAAGTATTGTCGATCACCCCATGTCCCATTTCATGAGCGGCGACATCGAGACCTCCTGCGAGATTCGAGAAATTGGAACCGTCTCCGGCTCCGAAGTACATCGTCTGAGTACCGGGATTGAAGAACGCTCTTGTGGGTCCGAGTGTGTAATTGACAACAGCGCGAAGTGTCCCACCCGCGCCATCGATGCTATTCCTTCCGTGCCTGTTCAGGAAATAATCGTACACAATTCCAAGGTGACGTGAGGCGGAAACCGCCGCTGGATTCCCCCATGAGTTCAAGTTCGGAGACTGCACAAAGCTCGTCGCGCTATTCTGGTAGATTACAATCAAGCCGGGCATGGGCTTCGTGAAGTCAATCATATAATAAGTGAGTCCTTCCTGATACGCCTGGACGGTCCTCATTACACCGGTCAAGTCGATCCCGGACCCAATCACGGGTCCGTCATTGCAAACAAGTGGGCTCTCGTGCAGAATTTTACCCGACTCGGAATCCACGAACGAATCGTATGCTTCCGTCGGGCTCACTATCACGCGGACAGCCCAGGTGAGATGGGGCACCTGACTCTCGTCAACGTAAACCGTTGGCCACACACTGTCCACTTCCGCTTCGTCGGCAAGTTGATGCCAAGATTGAACGATCTTGCCAGCATCCTTTTCAGTGATGAGAATTGTGGTTGTTTCCAGTGATGCCGGAGTCTGCGCCCAGCGCCCCCCGATAGAAGACAGCTTGCCGTCATTATCGAAATGCACTACAAGATTCCGTGCCCACACATCATAACCGCGATACGTTTGCTGAAATCGAACGTGTGTCATGCCGAGTGCATCCGTCTGTTCGGCAACGATTCGCAACTCGTTCGACGGCGCACTCAGTCCGGTTAGTCCTGCGATGTGCTCAAGCGTCGCGATTGCACGATTGGCCGAAGAACTTAGCCCCCGTTTGCCCGAAAAAACTGTGGTTCCCAAAGTGAGATCGGAGCCCTTGATGAAAAACGGAGTCTGAGTCTTTGTGTCCCACCAAAGCTCAACGTCATTTGCGTTGTTCTCCCGCCAGTCGAGAATTCCATCGACTAAGCCGGGTGGGAAGGCGGCTTGAGCCGAGCCGACAATCCGGACACGTTCAAGGGCGCTTTGGAGATTGGACGCACGTCTACCTATCGCGGCTTGTTGTGCTGAACTCAAGGTGGGTGTTGGTTGTCTCTTACCGAGCGTATTGTTGGACATAGCGGACAGCCATGCCTGAGACATCGCAGGAGTGGTCTTGCGCATGGAATATGCCGCTTGGTGCCACGCAATCGCGACGCCTGCTATCAAGAGTACCATGATGATCCGCTGCATGAATCCCAACCTCCGGGTTGAAGTAACTGCAGAATACTACCATGAATATGGTGATTTCCGGAGATTGGGTCAATCGGGCCACGAGGGAAATGACATTCCTTCAACTTGACTTCTTCGCGTAATCCTGCACTGTCACGTCGGGGTGGCAGGAGGGAACGAGATGAATATCGCCAATGCTGTAGACCGATTCACCCGCCAACTCGCCGCCAATGGGAGGTCGGTGCACACACAGGCGGCGTACAGGCGGGATTTGGAGGGACTGGGAAGGTGGATGGGTGGGAAGCCCGATGTGGGCAAGGTCACCCCGGACTTGCTGGCCCGTTTCCTCACCTCCGACGCCGCGCTCCTCTCCCCTACGGGCGATCCCCGCTCGCCGATGTCCGTCAACCGCACCAAGTCGGCGCTGCGGTCGTTCTTCGCCTTTTGTCAGGAATCCGGGTGGATCAAAGAGAATCCGTCTCGATTGATCCGTTCGGCGAGTACAAGTCCCAAGGAACCAACAACTCTGACTGACAGCGATGTCCGGCGGTTGCGGAACCTGCTAATGGTTGGAGAGACACACCCGGCAGACCGCAACCGCCTTGTTTTTGAACTCCTCCTCGGCACCGGGATGCGCCTCGGCTCCCTGGTCTCCCTCAATCTCGGTGATATCGACCTCAACTCCGGTATCGCCCACATCCGCACCAAGGGAAATAGGCGGGATAAGGTGTACCTCAATCTCCAGCTCCAGCGCCTGATTGCCCGCTACCTCAAGAATGTCGCCGCTGAAGCCAACACGTCGCCAGCTTCCCCCCTATTTCGCTCGGTCCACGGCCGTCGGCTCGGCGCAAGGCAGATCCAGCTGAACTTCGCCAAGTGGTGCCGGGAGGTTGGAATCACGGCGTCGGTGCACTCCCTGCGCCACACCTTCGCCACTCGGCTGTACCACAAGACTGGGGATTTGCATTTGGTGCAGAGGGCGCTGGGGCATCGGCAGATTACTACGACGGAGATTTATGCGAGGGTGAGTGATGATCGATTGAAACTCGCGGTGGCAGCTCGACAGTATTGATAGTAACTTCTCCGCAAGCGCATCACGGTTTTTGTCTGTAGTTCGCCGATATGGAACTGATACACGAAGATCGGGATTGGCTGCTCTTGTTAGCCCTAAGGACTCGATAATCCTCGGGAAGGTCGTTTGGGCTTGGACAGGTTCGCGTGAGGAGGATGGGATGGAAGACGCCGCATTTTATCGAATGGTAGGCGGTATCGTAATCTACGCCTTCTTGTGGCTGCTTGCGAATGCGACACTTGGTTTCTTCTGTTGGTGGCTCGCCGACAGGAAGGGTTACAATGGCGCTGCATGGTTCTTCCTCACGGTTCTATTCTCAGTGATGGCATTCTTTACGATGGTCGGTGCACCGACAAAGACAACCGTGACTTTGTCGACTCTGGCGGCGCGACCGGAACCGATACACCAACCGCCGAGTCAAGCGGTCGCGAATACGCTGGAGCGAGAGGCGGCACTCAAATCCGGTAATAGCTGGTTCAAGCCAATCGTGTTCGGGCTGGTGTTGTTTGCTATCCTCCTAATTCTCATGGATCAATTTCTCGGGAAGTGACGATGCGAGACGGTAGGAGTGATGGGATGAGCGTGCGAGCCGTTCGTTGCGCAAGACTCTTGATAGCGATTGCGGTCTTCGGATTACCGGCGATTAGCATAGCCGATGACGATCCTGTACCAGAGTCTACGTTTGTCTTTCGGTTCGCAGCCCCCGTCGATAGCGTCTGGAAGGCAGCCGTAGAATACACGATCGACTTGGGCTGCCCCCTTGTTCTCAATGACAAAGAGAATCTCAAGTTGCGGACTGCTCACCTCAGGGCCCTGCGGAGAGATATTGGGTATGGTGGATGGGTGGACCCGCTGAGCGATTTTTCCGCAATCGTCACCGTGCAGATGATTTCCCATGGGGATTCCGTGACTGATGTTAATCTAACAGCCACGCTTTCGGCCATTCTGGGAAAGGGTAATAACCTGCTGTCGGTGTCGTCCAATGACAGTAACTGGAAATCATACAAGACAACGGGCCACTTGGAGCATCGGATATTCACAGAAATCGGCAAGCATCTCGGGATCGACGTGCCGCCTTTGCCAAACAAATTTCTAAAGCCACGAGTCGATTCAAAACAGACTTTAGAGTGAATGACAGGCATCGCAATTGACGAACGAACGTTTGATTATCCGAGACAAAGTCCGTAGCGCTTACGGGTCCGGGGACCTGAGTGCCATGCTTGGAGTGGTGGATTGCAGGACGGATCTGGTTACCCGTCATTTTCTGCTGCAAGAAATCGTGCGCCACACATACAAACATCGTGCCGATCCCGAGATGCGGTCCCTATGTCGGAAGTACTCGGAGTTGCACCTCGCCGAATTCCCAATGATTGCCGCCCCGTTGCGCGGTATGATTGGCGGATTTCTACCGCGAGTTTTGACTTTCCAGAACTACGCTACAGTTCTCACTGAGGACGGTGAGTACGAGAAGGCCATCGAGGTCTGCCAACGCGCGATCAGCTATGGGCTCGATAAAGATCTCTCTGATGGGACCAAGTCAGGATACAGGGGACGAATCGCGAGGATTGAAAAGCGAATGTTGAATGCGAGAAGATAGGTGCTCAAGAATCGCAAACCCAACAAGCCGATGCGGTGGGCGATTGGGAAGGTTTGGGTGGAGTAGCAGTTTAGACTCGTGCGAAGGGATACCATTTAAAGCGGCTCTCTATCCTATCCCAAGTTGTTAAGAGCAGATTAAATTCGTAAGTTAGCTGACTCAAGATCGGGCGACAGATATTGCTCATGACCTCATTCTATTCCACATTAGTCTCGATTTTTCCTGCGTTGTATGCAGCACTGCTGATCCTGGGATTGTTTTATTCGGAGCATATCGGCAGGATATACGGAGAGCGTGAACCCACGCTCTTTAGGTCGCGAATTGTTGGGCTGCTGTTCCATATCTGTTCGCTGTCCGGGCTGATCATATCCTCTGCTGGACTCCTATTCTCAACCTACCGAGATCGGTTCATCCTTTGCGTTGGACTTGATTTAACATCAATGTTTGAGTCATTTCTTCTGGGGCTCACAGCAACGTCACTCCTTATTGCCTCACTGTTTCTGTTCATGGTGAATCTCGTTCAATTGAAGAGGCTTCTAACTCCGGATCGATTCGTACAGCATCTACTCTCACGCGCGGTGACGTCTTCCGTCAAGGAACTGGACGGTACTGTAGACCGTATTTCTTCACTCGCTCTCGCATCAATAGACAGATTCGATCGCAGAACTTGGCGAGCGCTACACATCGCAATTGGCAAGGTTGCCTCGGATCGAGTTGCTGATAGCCCCCATTCCGACCATGATCTTCAAACGATGATACTCGCGGAAATGCGGTATTGGGATCAAGTTACTGTCGCCAAGGGACTTCATGCGCTCCGTCTTGATACGCTGGACAGCATTTCTCAGATTGTGTCATCTCCGGCAACAAGTCGAGCGACATTAATACGCGGAACCCAGGTGCTGGAGGAAATTGCTCGCTCGGCGATTTCTCTTGGTGATGTGCAGACCATTATTCGGGTATTCCAATGTCTACGGGCATCCTCGGAGCGCCTGATAGCTCGACGTGAACAAGATGGCCTTGGAGAAGTTCTGCGATCGCTCGGACGCTTGGGAGAGCTCGTCATCGACCAGCATGTCACGATGCGCTCAGTGATATCAGACCATGAGTTACGAAGCGGGATGGAATCTTTCGTTGATTCATGCTGGGGGATATCGCAAGCCCTCGAGTCCCACGCCGCTAATATCTCTCCGATCATTTTCTCCGATATCCTATCCGCACTGGGAACACGAATGGTGAGAAGAGCGACGGCGGATGATAACCTCGAGTCGGAGATCGGAAGCATCATAGGGGACATTCGAACCGTCGCTATCGCCAGCGCCGTAGCGGGACAGGGACAGAATGCCTGGGCTTGTGCGTACTGGCTAAGACGTCTGCATGAAGATATCCAACCCAAGTCAGCACTTTTCCGCGAAAGCCCTGGCTACATTGTCAGTTCCGTGATTGAGATTGGCCTCGAATCGCAACTGCATGATGCTCTTGCAAACCAGCCAATTGGGGTAGACACACGTGGAATCCAAGGACCGGAAGACGCCGCGAAAGCAATTATTAGCGAATTGAGGGCTATGAACCCTGATCATGCACTGTTGAAACACGAGATGAAGGAAATCCTGATCAAGAACACGGCCTCTCAAAAAGCGCTGAACTTCATCGCGCGCGTTGGCGGGTGCTTTCAAACATCGTTTGATCTGCGCTTCGATTGGAGGACCGGGGAGTGGAACAAGACGTGAACATCGCTCGTGGGATGACCCAAGCATCAACGCATAGCCGTATCAATAGTTGTAACGATAGTCACTATTTCTGCAATCACTTGTCCCACAATCACATAATGCCTGTTATGCGATGATACCAAATGATACCTTTTGATACCCAAAACGGCACTTTCGCGCTTTTGGTATCATTTCGGCAGGAAAGACCTGATTCTCACGGTCGACAACTGCTGCAACACCCCATCTAATTTGAGGTTACGGGAAATCTGACGAGCAGCCGCCCCGATGATACCTTGGTATCATTTGCGGTATCATTTGGGGCTCAATCGGTATCATCCGGTATCAAAATCGACCCTGCAATGATACCACCGGTCTCACGGCGGGCACCCCGATTCTCCTGCCTCCGGATGTCCTCGATGTTCTGATCATGTCGCCTCTTCTCCTCATCCCGCTTGGCTTGCCCCAGCCGAGCCCGCTCTTTCTCAGCGACCGCATAGTCCTCAATAATACAAGTGGGAGTCATCTCGAGGTAGGCACGCAGCTCCTCGGCGGAACCAGCACCAGCCCCGGAAGCGCCGATGAGCATCCCGTCCGGATGACCTTGAAGCATCGAGTCGAGCCGGATCATCCGATCCAGATCGGAGAGCACGAGCTTGATCTTTCCCTGACCAATGGCTTGACCCAAACGGATCAATGCCGCCTTCACCAACTTCCGCTTATGCCCTAAGTCTTCTGCTGCCGAATCGACGGCCCGATCGGCAACCTGTCGTGCAACCTGCGCCTCACGCTCATCGACCCGGGACAGCCACTTGTTGGTTTTGGCCCAACGCTTCACCGTCGGCAGGGAGACACCCAGTTTCTCCGCGACCTGACGGTAGGTGCGCTCTGGTCCCAGGGAGGCATAGTACTCGAATGCCTCTTGGTGGGACTTGGCCGGCTTGGGATCTTGATCAGAAGAACATGTTGTCGACATCGTGACCATCCCGTCTCAATTCTTCTTTGGTCCAGATCTTCGTGCCAGGGGGACTGCTGCCGTTGTCAGGGAGATAGAGAACTACAGCCGAGCGGTGTGACTCCGGACGGGGATCATCGGCCCCAGGTTCTTTGAGCATGTCTTGTTCAAGCTGCAGCAGTCGGGGCAGGTCCGACAACTGGCTTTTGACTTTGCCCTCGCTAATGTCCTTCGCCAATCGCAGAATTGCCGCACGCACGATCTTGAGGTTGCGTTCGTTCTGGGCCAGCAGTCCCGAACTGTAGCGGTCATGTAAGTCCCGAGCGGCTTGGGCTTCCTGCTCGCCGACACGCGACTTCCAGCCTTCGGCTCTCGCCCACCGTTTCACAGTTGCGAGCGTGACACCCGTTCGCGCAGCAACTTGTCGATACGTTCGGGCGGGACCCAGAGAGACGTAGATCTCAAATGCTTGTTGGTGAGACTTGCCAGGGGCTGGATTAGGAGATTCTGTCATATGTCATGCCCTGCCTGACGGAGTTCGTCCTTGGTATAGACTTTGTTCAATCCTGGTCCCCGACCATTGTCAGGGATGTAGACAATCACACGAGCGTGTGCTGATCCCTCCTCACCGTCCGGTCTGTCCCCAGCCATGAGATCCTTCTCAAGTTGAAGGAGCCGTGGGATGTCGGAGTACTGACCCTTGATCTTGCGCTCTGTCACATCCTTGGCCAGACTGATCAACGCCGCTCTCACGATCTTGAGATTGCGATCGTTTTGTGCCAACAACCCGGAGGCGTAGCGATCGTGTAGCTCGCGGGCGGTCTTCGCTTCCTGCTCACGGACACGGGGCTGCCATGACCCCGCCTTCGCCCAACGCTTGACCGTGGGCAGGGCTACGCCCAACTGTGAGGCAACCTCGCGATAGGTGCGGTGGTCACCCAAAGAGAGGAAGATGGCGAAGGCCTTCTCTGATCGAGACGACTCTGATGCAGGCTCCGGTTCAGTGGTCACTGGCTGCACTCACTTCTGGCCCGACGACCGGCTCAGTGCGAATGAGTTGAGCCTTACGGCCGGTGTATTGCTCCCAACGGGCGACACAGACGTCGATGTACTTGGGTTCCAATTCCAAACCGTAACAACGACGTCCGAGTTGCTCACAGGCGATGATCGTGGTCCCGGATCCGACGAAGGGATCAAGCACGCGCTCACCGCGGATAGTTGAGTTGCGCAGTGCGCGACTGAACAGCGCGACCGGTTTCTGAGTTGGATGTCTGTAATCCCCTTCTCGATCGATCTGCCACACTGTGGTCTCGCGCCTGTTCGTCAATTTGCGATGACCATCACCAACCCATCCGTACAAAAGACATTCGTGCTGCTCCCTGTAATCCTGCCAGCCCATACTTGCCGCCTGTTTACACCAGACCAGAGTCGATGACAAATGGAAGCCAGCAGCCAAGAACGAGCGCTCGAAGGCGATGCGGATTCCTGCCATGGAAATGCCGTGACAGATGTACGCCGTGGCGCCGGAGCGAGAGACACCGGCAATGTTCACAAACACTTGCTGCAGGAAGCGTTCGAGGGCATCCACGGAGAGATCGTCGTTCTTGATCATCCCCCACTGCTCACGCTTCTGACCACGGGACATATAGGCAACGCCGTAAGGCGGGTCAGTCACGGTGCAATCTATCTTCTCCCCTTCCATCAGCCGCCGGTACGACTCTGGGTCGGTTGAATCGCCGCACAGGAGCCGGTGTTCGCCCAGGATGTACAAGTCACCCAGCTTCGAGACAGCTTCCTCCGGCAGCGGTGGGGCATCATCCTCATCCTTCTCATCCCCTTCGATGCTGGTGTCGAGCAACTTGGTCAGTTCCATGTCGTCGAAGCCCATGGAACTGAGATCAAAGTCGACGTCGAGGTTGAGTTCACCGATGATCTGCGACAACAACTCCTGGTCCCACTGCGCGATCTCAGCAGTCTTATTGTCCGCTATGGCAAACCCGTTGAACTTCGATCCGGTCAACCCGGGCACGCGGATGACGGGCACTTCCGCGAGGCCGAGGCGCTGCGCAGCTGCGTACCTGGTGTGACCGGCGCAGAGATTCAATTCCTCATCGCAGACCAGTGCGTTAATGAATCCGTACGTCGCGATACTTCGTGCCACGGGCTCGATCGCATCCTCGTTCTTCCTCGGATTACGGGGATTGACGCGGATACTCGAAATCGGGACAGTTTCTATCTTCAACATGCCTTCCCCCTCCTTAAAGAGCCCCTTTGTGAGAAAAAACCGACGAAGTGTCGGGTAAGTGTCGGGTGCCAACCCGACAGTTTTAGTTATTGTCTCCCTTAATGTTAAGTCACATTTTCGACAACTGTCGGGTGTCGGGTTAGGTTGTGAGTGTGACAACGCAATTGCTCTGAAACCCACGAACGAACATCCCCTCCGCCCTCGAAAAACTCCGTGAGGTCCTTTCCATGCGGGAGTCGAACGACACGGATGCGCTCAGTGATCTCTTGCCAACTCTTCAATGCTCGTTCACCGGCCGGGTCGTTATCGTAGCTGAGAAAAATCAGAGGAGATCTCAACAACTGGATCAGGGCTTTCTGGTCCGGCAAAATTCCCGCAGCTCCCAGGGTCCCGACATTGATGAGATCACGGACTTCCTGCCATGCGAGCAGCGCGTCGAACTCACCCTCGAACAGAATAGTGGGTACAGCCGGACGAATGTCCTGATGCAGATACACACCTGCCGGTCGGCTACCGGTGACAGACGTGTATTTCTCTTCTCCAGAGAATCGTCTGATTTTTATCGAGATTGTGAGATCGTCATCGAGCCAAGGAATGGTGACGCCTTCATAGACATAGTGTCCGTGGAGATACTGGCTCTTAGGGTTTTGTCCGATCTTCCATCGCTCGAGGGTTGCCCTCCTCATGCCCCGAGCCAGAAGCCACTGCCTGACACTCTCAGCTCCTCGGCTCTCGAGACCGCGGACACACTGCGCCACGACGAGCCCGGCTCGCGGACTCCAGTCCCCCTCCGGAGACTTTGGTTTCTTAGGAAGCGGTCTAGAAGGAACTCGGTCCGTCCGTGAGGGAAAATCACTCTCCGTGATTGTCCCGTTGAGAATTGAAACGGCCTCACGAAATGAAATCCCCTTTCGCTCTTTGACCCAATTGATGGCATCGCCGTACTTGCCACACCCGAAGCACTTGAAGTGATCATCGTCGGGCCAGAGTTTGAGACTCGGATTCTTGTCCTCGTGAAATGGGCACAGCCATGCCGACCGATTGCTTCGCCGCAACGGTGTGCCGAGATCCGCTGTAATCACGTCGATGAGTCGGGAGGATATTTCAACCTTCACAGCTCATTCCCCCACATTGCACGTACGACACGTTAATCGACCCGACACCCGACACTTCGCAAAAATCACAGCTAACCCTAAGACGCTTAACAACATAAGGTGTAGGGTGCCGACCCGACAGTTACCCGACAGTTGATGACGCTTAGGCATCGTTGCTCTCCCCAAAAACGACTGCGTACCGAGTTGTATGTGGCGTCTTCTCACTCCTAATTTGCCCTGCCTCTTCCAGCAGATTCAGAGCTTCGTCCGCTTCGGCCTTCGAGCGAATGCCTCCGGCGTTGTAGCTCACCACATGCCGCCGTGTTACCGAACCCGGCTGCTTCGTCATCCACGCTAGTAGTTGCCTTGCCCGTCG
>Ga0307505_10002950_pt1 | contig 11191 bp, 5 predicted proteins | sample 23_S_MG_FD_202183 | JGI IMG/M metagenome (GOLD analysis project Ga0307505, IMG submission 202183) | Soil microbial communities from Populus trichocarpa stands in riparian zone in the Pacific Northwest, United States - 23_S | ecosystem: Environmental > Terrestrial > Soil > Riparian zone > Trees... | reverse complement strand
TCCACCATCGAGAACGCTTACGAGGATGATCAGCGGCGCGAGTGCGAGCGCTCAAGCCGCAATGTTGAACGGGCGATGTGCTGATGCGGGCGTTGGTTTTGGCATGCGCGCTTGCAGCAATTTTGCAGCTCTCGGGCTGTATCTCCGTCCTTGAAGGCGCTTATGATTCCGAAGCGCGAGAAAATTGTGCGGCCGAAACGCACCGAGTCGGCGCGGAGTCATGCTATGAACGCGTCGATCGCGAACGGCGTGAGCGCCAGCGCAGGCAAGACTGAAGGAGGGCGGGATGCGTGGGGTTTTAGCTGCGCTGGCGGCGCTGGGCTTGGTGGCGTGCGGCGCGGGCGAACTCGCGGGTGGGCCGGCCTCCGATAACCCGGCAGGGGGCTACACGCTCGAGGTTCGCGCGGATCGGGATGTGCATGTTTTCCTGGTGACGCGCCCGGATGGGACCAGCGTGGCCGCGCGCGCTACGGAGGGCGTATCCGGACTGATGGAGGCGGACGCGGCCCGCGCGTTCACCGTTTTGCCGGTGGAGGGCGAAGACCCGCCGCCCGAAGTGCTGACGTTTCGGGTTCCCGGGTTTGATCTTTCGGTGAGCGCCGCTGAAGGCGCGGATGCTGAAAGCGCGCGCGTGTCCATCAACGCTGGCGGCCGCAAGGTGGAGGTGGACGCCCGCGACAGCGGCGGAAACGATCGCGCGCATGTGCGCATTAGCGGCGCAAGCGAGGCCGACGTGCGCGAATTCGTCACCGATGCAGAAGAACTCTCCGCGGAAACGCAGGCTGAAATGCTCGCCGCGCTTGGGCTTAGCTAGAGCACGTAAGCGAACGTCAAGACCGCGATGATGGCGACCGCGAACACCGCCAGCAACGCAAGTCGCTGCGTTACCAAGCCGTCAGCATTGCGGCGTGGCCCGTTGCGTGTTTCAGGCTCACGAAAGTCCGGGGGATTTTGTTCCGGCATACGCTTGAAACGGCGCAGAGCGCGCGCGGTTCCCTGCGCATCGCGCGCTTGCGCAGTTGGTCGGACTGCGCTTGTTTCTGCGCAACGAAAGTGATTTGCGGGGAGCCTTAATGAGCAGGATTTGGCGCGCCGCGGCGCTGGCGGCGGCGTTCGTGTTCATGTCCGCGCCCGCTTCCGGCGAGGAGGGGATTTGGACGTTCGACAACATCCCCACCGCCCGCATGCAGCGCGATTTGGGCTGGGCCCCCGATCAAGCCTGGCTGGACCGTGTGATGGCCGGCACAGCGCGCATCCCTGGATGCTCGGCGACCAATGTGAGCGGCCAGGGCCTGGTGCTGACCAACCACCATTGTGTGATGTCGTGCGTCACCGCGCTGGCCAGCGCGCGCGCCAATTATGTCGAAAACGGTTTCATGGCCGCGCGGCGCGAGGACGAGCAGCGTTGTCCAGGCATGTATGTTCAGGTGCTGGTGTCGATCTCCGACGTGACGGCCCGCATCGAGACCGCGACGTCCGGCGTGGCCGCCGAGGGCTTCGCGCGCGCGCGCGATAACGAGATGGTGCGCATCCAGCGCGAATGCGAAAGCGGCCTGCATTGCGAGGTGGTGACGCTCTACCAAGGCGGCCGCTATGCGGTGTACCGTTACAAGCGCTATGACGATGTGCGCTTGGCGTTCGCGCCGGAGCATATCGTTGCGGCCTTCGGCGGCGATCCGGACAATTTCACCTTCCCCCGCTATTGCCTCGATTTCGCGCTGTTGCGTGTCTACGAAAACAACGCGCCTGCGGCCACGCCCGCGCATTTGTCGATGCGCTTCACGCCGCTGGCCGATGGCGAGATCACGCTGGTGGCCGGAAATCCAGGCTCAACCTCGCGCCTGCGCACCAGCGCGCAATTGGCGTTTGAGCGCGATGTCATGTTGCCGTGGCAAATCGCCAGCTTGGCCGAAGCGCGCGGGCGGATCGTAGCGTATGCGCAGCAGGGGCCGGATCAGGCGCGCATTTCCGCCGAAATGCTGCAAACAGTGGATAATGGCTTTAAAGTGTTCTCAGGCCGGCGTTTGGCGCTGGTGGATGGCTTCTCCACCATCACCGCTGCGGAGGCGGATTTACGTGCGCGTGTGAGCCGCAACGCAGCCGCGCAGCGCGCCGTTGGCGATGCATGGGGCGAGGTGGAGGCCGCACAGAACGCCTATCGCGCCATGTTCTATGCGTACCAATACTTTGAGGCCCGCGCAGGCGAGCGCTCACAATTGTTCACCTACGCGCGCGACATCGTGCGCGCCGCCGCGGAGCGTGAAAAAGCGGACGCGGAACGCCTGCCGCGCTACGCCAATGCCCGGCTTCCGGCCTTGGGGCGCGCCATCGCCATTGCGCGCCCGATCGATTCCACGTTCGAGCAGGTTCATCTGGAGCTTTGGCTGTCTCAGATGCGCGAGCTGCTGACGGTGGATCATCCGCTCGTGCTGCGCGTGCTTGGCCAACGCAGCCCCGAGGCCCTGGCCGCGGAATTGGCGCAATCGCGCCTGACCGATCCTGCCTTTCGCCTCGCGTTGTGGGAAGGCGGCGCGCCCGCAATCGCCGCGTCAACCGATCCGCTGATCGTGTTCGTGCGCGCGTGGGACGAAGATGCGCGCTCCTTGCGCGCACAATATCAGACGCAGGTGGAGGCGCCCGTGGCGCGCGCGCAGGAGCGCATCGCGCGGGCCCGCTTCCAGGCGTTCGGCACAAGCCTTTATCCAGATGCGACATTCAGCCCGCGCCTTTCTTACGGGCGCGTGCGCGGCTGGAGCGAGGGCGAACGCGAGATTCCGTCCTTTACGTATACGCGCGGGCTTTTCGAGCGCGCCACCGGGCAGGCGCCGTTCGCCTTGCCGCAAAACTGGCGCGAGGCGCAGGCGCGCCTCGATGGCGGTGTGATTTTCAATGTCTCCACCGCGCACGATGTCACGGGCGGCAGTTCCGGGAGCCCGTTGCTGGACCGGGACGGCCGCGTCGTGGGCGCGGTGTTCGACGGCAACATCCACTCGCTCGGCGGTGATTATTTCTACGACGGCGCGCGCAACCGCACGGTCACGGTGGCCGCCACCGCGATCCGTCAGGCGCTGGCGGATGTGTACCGCATGGATGCGCTGTTGGCTGAGCTGGAGGGGCGCTGACGCCGGCGCATGCGCGCCAGCGTCAGCTTCGCCTTACCAGATTGTGACGCGATCTTCCGGCGCGAGATAGAGCGCCTGGCCCGGCTGCACGTTGAACGCTTCGTACCACGCATCCATGTTTCGCACCGAGCCGTTGGTGCGGTATTGCGGCGGCGAGTGCGGGCCAGTGAGCACCTGGTTGCGCATCGCTTCGTCGCGCAGCTTGCCGCGCCACACCTGCGCCCAGCCCAGGAAGAAGCGCTGATCACCGCTTAGCCCCTCCAGCACCGGCGGCGCGACGCCTTCTTCCAGCGAGAGATTGTAGGCGTGATAGGCCACTTGCAGGCCGCCATTGTCGCCAATGTTTTCGCCAAGCGTCAGGCGGCCGTTGAGGTGAAGCCCCTCAAGCGGGCTGAATTGCTCATATTGCGCCGCTAGCCTTGAGGTGACGACGGCAAAGCGCTCAACATCCTGCGCGTTCCACCAATCGCGCAGCACGCCGCGCGCATCGGATTTGGCGCCCTGGTCGTCGAAGCCGTGGCCCATTTCGTGGCCGATCACGCCGCCAATCGCGCCGTAATTTACCGCGGCGTCGGCGTTTGGATCGAAGAAGGGCGGTTGCAGGATCGCAGCCGGGAAGACGATCTCGTTGAACACCGGATTGTAATAGGCGTTCACCGTTTGCGGCGTCATGAACCATTCATCACGATCGGTTTGATGGCCGAGGCGCGAAACCTCCTCGGCGTGCTCCCACAATTGCGAACGCTTGGCGTTGCCGTAGGCATCGTCAGCGCGGACTTCGAGCGTGGAATAGTCGCGCCATTTATCGGGATAGCCGATCTTCGGACGGAACGCGGCGAGCTTTTCACGCGCGACCACCTTGGTTTCGGCGGACATCCACTCAAGCTGATCGATGCGCTGGCCGTAAGCGATGCGCATGTTCTCGACAAGTTCGAGCATCTGTGCTTTCGCCGCCGGCGGGAAGTGGCGCTCGACATAGATTTGACCGATCGCCTCGCCCAGCGCGCCATTCACCGCCGCGACGCTGCGCTGCCAGCGTTCGCGTTGCTGAGGCTGGCCTTGCAGCGTCGTGCCGAAAAAGGCGAAATTCGCGTCGTCGATCTCGCGCGGCAGCAGATGCGCGTTGTTGCGCAGCAGGTGGAACACGAGATAGGGCCGCCATGTCGATACCGGCGTGCGCATATAGAGGCCCGCGAGGTTTTGGATGGCGCTGAGCTCGCGCAGATCGGCGTCCGCCACTGCGCCATAGCCCGCCGCGTCAAACGCCGCATCCCACGGGAAGTTGGGCGCCAGGGCGCGAATTTGCGCGCGCGTCATCACGTTATAGGTGCGTGAGCGGTCGCGCCGATCCGCCACCGGCCAGTGCAGCTCGGCAATCTGGGTTTCCAGCGCGATTATCTGCTGCGCCTTGCGCGCGGCGTTCGCCTCGCCCGCAAAGCCCAGCATGCGCGCGATGTGCGCCTGGTAGGCTTGGCGGATGGCGGGGAATTGGCCGTCGGTGCGGCGATAATATTCGCGCTCGGGCAGGCCCAGGCCCGCGTGCGTCATGCCGATGCAATAGCGATCGGGGTTGCCCTGATCGAGCGTCACGTACATGGCGATGGGGGAGCTCACGGCAATGCCGGGCGAGGCGATCAGGCGGATCGTTTCCTCATGCGTGCGCAGCGCGTTGATCTGTGCGATCTCCGGCTGGATCGGGGCGAGGCCCAGGGCGTCGATGGCGTCCTGGTTGAGATACGAATTGTAATAATCGCCGATCTTCTGCTGGTTAGAGCCCGGCGCCCCGCCCGAGAGCGCCACCTCTTCGATGATGGTGCGCACGTTGCGGTCTGAGCTGTCGCGCAGGATGTCGAACGTGCCCCAGCGCGTGCGGTCTGCGGGGATTTCTGTGCGGTCGATCCATGCGCCGTTCGCGTAGCGCTGGAAGTCGTCGCCGGGGATCGCGGAGAGATCGCGCCCAGTCAGATCGACGCCGAACGCGCCGAGCGCGGCCGGGGGGCGGGGCGGGGCGCTTGGCGCCGTGTTGGCGCTGGCGCAGCCGGCCAGCAAAGCCGCAGTCGACACACCCATGGCGCGGCGAGTCATCAGCATCATGCATTCCCCCTAATTGGTTGTTTATTCAGCCGCAGCAAGTTTGCGGCCGCCGCCATAAAGGCGGGCGTACATGCGGAACAGGCCGGTTGTTCCCCGTTTGATGTCGACGCCGATCATGTAGAAGGCGGGCGTCAGGATCAAGGTGGCCGGCATGCAGAACAGCACGCCGAACGCCAGCGAAAGCGCCATCGGCTTCAGGAATTGCACGATCGCGGCGTTCTCGAGCAGCATCGGCGCCATGCCCACGAATTCCGTGACCGAGGTGAGGAATATCTGGCGGAAGCGCGAGATCGACGCCTCGATGATGCCGTGCATGGCGCGCACGCGCATGACTTGGAACCCGATTTGCTCCAGCGCTTCGGCGCGTTCGCGGTGTTCGCTCGCATCCCAGCGCATGGGCTCTGAGCCACGCACCTCCACCGGCCCGCTTTCAAAGCCGCTCTCGGCCGATTTGAGGATCATTTCCTCATGCGGCTCAAGATCGGGCGAGATGGCGATGTATTCCCACACCTGTCCGTTCGCGCCGGCAAATTCGTGCATCTCGATCGGCTCGCCCTCGTCGGTGAGCGGGACGGGCGCGCCCGCGCGTTTCAAGCGCAGGCCGAAATAGCCGCGGATCTGGTTGCAGCGATCGACCAGCACGACATTGTCGTTCACCACGACGCCGATGGCCGCGATCACGCCGAGCCACGAAAACAACGCGAAGCTCAACCCGAACATCAAGTGGCCCATGGTTGCGCCCACGATCGCAAACGGGATCACCGATAGGATCATGATCGGCTGCGCGTAGGAGCGGAACGTGACGGCGAGCAGGAAGTAAATCGCCGCGAACGCCATCGTCATCAGCACGCCAAGCTGGGCCATGAACTCGGCTTGGCCTTCGGCCTCGCCGATGGCGCGGCGCGAGACGGTGGTGTAGCGCGCCTCGAACTCAGGGAAGAATTCCTGGTTCAGCGTGCGCATGATCTCCTGGCGCGATTCCGGGGCCACCAGATCGGCGGTGACGAGGATCGAGCTCATGCGCTGGCGGCGGTCGAGACCGGTCACGCCGGGTGCGAATTCCCATGTCGCCAGCGACGAAAGCGGAACCTCGCGTCCATCGTTGGTGCGCACACGGAAGGAGCCGAGGCTCTCCAGCGTGCGCCGGTCGTCGCGCGGGTAGCGCACATAGACGCGCACGTCGTCGCCGTCGCGCGGGAGGCGCTGCACTTCTTCGCCGAAATAGGCCTGGCGCACCTGGCGTTGCAGATCGCCTAAGGAGACGCCCAATTGCTCGGCGCCGGGCAAGAGAGAGAAGCGCAATTCCTCGATCGCCGCATCCTGGCTGTCGCGCACGCTGGTGACGTCCGAGAATTGCAGCAGGCGCGCTTTCAGCTCATCCACCGCGGTGCGCAGGTCGTCCTTGTTCTCGCCCATCAGCGCGAGTTCGATGCGCGGCGAGCCGGCGCCCGACAGCGAGAAGCTGATCTCGTCGGCGTCCGGCACTTCGCCCAGCAATTCCTCAAGCCGCTGCGTGACCTCGCGTGAGCGCAAGTCAGGGCGGGTTTGCGGCGCCGTGAGGCCGACATACGCGCGGATCGAATTGTCCTCGATCGATTGGCTCCAGGAGCGGACGACGCCGCGCGAGAGGTGGCCGGTGTTTGGGTCCTCCACCGCGATATTGGTGGTTTCCGTTTCGAGCGCGCGGCGTGCGGCGTCGAGCTGTTCGGCCACTTGCTCCATGCGCGAGAACGGCGTCGTCTGCGGCAACGTGATGGTCGCCTGCATGAAATCGCCTTCGACCTCCGGCATGAAGGTCTGTTTTACCCAGCCGGTGCTCAACAGGCCGATGGCCAGGATCGTGATGGCGAGGAAGATCGACCAGGTGAGGTAGCGCAGCTTCACCGCGCCGGTCACCAGGGGTGCATGCAGGTTTTTCGCCACCCAGATCACCGAATGCGCGCAGCGCTGCTGCACGCGCATCAGCTTGTCGATGGTGCGCGTTCCTGTCGGGTTCGGCTTGGAGACGTGCGCCAAGTGCGCCGGCAGGATGATGAGGCTTTCGATCAGCGAGAAGATGAGCGTAGAGATCACGACGATGGAGATCGCCATCGTGAACTGGCGCACGTCGCCTTCCAGCAGCATCATCGGGCTGAAGGCGATCATGGTGACGAACACCGAAGCCACCAGCGGCTTCAGCACCATTTGCGTGGCGAGGATGGAACTGTCGGCGCCCGTGTGCCCGCGCTCGGCCCGCTCATAGATCGCTTCGCCGACAATGATCGCGTCGTCCACCATGATGCCGAGCACCAGGAGAAATCCGAACACGCTCATGAAATTCAGCGATACGTCGAGATAAGGCAGGATGAAGAAGGAGCCCGCGAAGGCGGTCATCACGCCCAGCGTGGACCAAAACGCCACCTTCGGATGCAAGGTCAGCAACAGCAGCACAAAGATCAGGAAGAAGCCCTGCGCGGCGTTGGAGAATAGAATTTCGAGCAGAGAATTGTAGTCCTCTGCTTCGTTGTACATCGTGGTGATCTGCAGGCCCGCAGGCAATTCGTTGCGGAATTCGGCCAGCAGCTCCTGCACCGCTTTGTCGGTCTCCCAGATGTTGAAATGGTCGGCGGTTTGGATGGTCACGAGGGCGGAGGGTTCGCCGTTCATGCGGGAATAGAGGTTCACATCCTGGAAGCCGTCGATCACGGTGGCGATGTCGCCGAGGCGCACTACGCCGCCATCCGGCGTTTGCCGCACGATGATGGTCTCGAACGAGAGCGCGGTATCGGCCAGGTTGCGCACCTGGAGCTGGAAATTGCCGTCATCCGTGCGCACGGCGCCGGCGCCCAGGTTCAGGGAATTCGCGCGCACCGCGCGCGCCACTTCGTCGAAGGTGAGGCCCCACGCCTGCAACGACGCTTCCGAGACCTCGATCGACACCTCGGGATCGCGCACGCCGACAACGATGGAATTGGCCGCGCCGGGCAGAACAGCGAGGCGATCGCGCAGGCGCTCGGCGGTATCGCGCAGCGCGCGCTCGTCGGTGTCGCCGTGCACGCCGAGGATGATCGACCAATTGCGCCCGACCTGGCGGCGCACCTGGATCGGCTCCATGCCGGCGGGCAGGCCGCTGATGCCGGCGACGCGCGCACGCACTTCGTCGGCCATGGTGTCGACATTGACGCCGGGATCGATGGCGATGTTCACCCAGCCCGAACTTTCCATAGAGCGCGAGCGCACCCAATCGATGTTATCGAGATCGGCGGTCACTTCTTCGATGCGGACGATGACCTGGGATTCCATGTCCTCGGGGCTCGCGCCCGGCCAGATCGCCTGCACGAACACCGCGTTGCCGGCGCCGGCGGGGAAGAATTCCTTCTCCATCCGGGTGAACGACATGTATCCGGCGATGACGCAAAACAGCATCAGCAGGTTGCCGGCGACGGGGTTGCGCCCCCACCAAGCGACGATGCCCTTCAACATAGCTCGGTCTCCAAGCCGCGCTTTGCGCGCGTGCTTTGCGTTAGTCGCGAATGTCCAGTTTCTCTTCGCCCGCGGGTGCGTCGGCGGCCGTGGGCGCGACCTCGGCATCGCCGGCGCGATCGATCGGGGTGACGGCCATGCCTTGGCGGGGCGAGGTCAGCACTGAAACAACAACCCGCTCGCCATCTGCCACGCCTTCGCGGAACAGCACTTCATCGGCCGTGGTTTGCGCGGGGCGCACTTGGCGCACGTCGATCGTGTTGTCCGGCGTCACCACATAGACGAACTCGTTGCGCTTCAGCGCGCTGCGCGGGGCGGCCACCATCGTCTCGCGCGCGGAGCCTTCGAGGCGCACCGTAACGAACATGCCAGGCGCCAGCGGAGCCGCGTTGCCCAGATTGAACGGATCGCGCACTTCCACGATGCCGTAGATCAGGCGCGTGCGCGCATCGACGGCGGCTTCGGTGCGCGTGAGGCGTCCCTCCCAGGTGAGAATGCGCCCGCCCATCAGGATATTGACATGCGCGACCGGGCCGGGATTGGCGCTGGTGGCGGCGAAGCCAACGGGGGTGCGCAGCGCGGCTAGATCAGAATCTGTCAGCGGCACGCGGATTTCCATCGTTTCAGTCGAGAACATCACCGCCACGGGAGAGCCGGGGCCGACATAATCGCCCAAATTGGCGCGCCGCTCGCGCAGACGTCCGGTGAAGGGCGCGCGGATGCTGGTGCGATCGAGATCGAGCTGCGCCGAACGCAGCGCGGCTTGCGCCGCCGCCAACGCGGCGCGCGCTTGGGCCAATTGCGGCTCACGCACCGCCAGCGGCGGCGCGTCGCCGCGCCCGAGGGCGGCCCAATCCTGGCGCGCCAGTTCTGATTCCGCGGTTTCGCGCGCGAGGCCTTCCTCGGCTTGCGCCACTTGGCTGCGCGCGCGGGTGACGGCGAGTTGGTAATCGGCGGAATCGATGCGCGCGATCGCTTCGCCTTCGGTGAATGCGCCGCCTTCGGCGAATTTCGGGCTCACCCAGAGCAGTCGCCCGGCCACCTGCGCGGAGAGCGCGGCTTCGAAGCGCGGGCGGGCTTCGCCCTGCACGCTGATGGCGATGGTGGTGGGGCGCGCATGCGTCACGGCGAATTGCACCGCCGGCGCATTCGGGCCGCCTTCTTTTTCCTTCGGCTTGGGCGCGGCGGCGGCCATCACGAAGAAAAGCAGCGCCGCCCCGATGATCACCACCAGGGGCGCCGCGAAAATCATGCCGCGCTTGATCTTGGACCATAGGCTGGAGCGCCCGGGCTCTTCGACAACCTGCTGCTGCATGTTGATGTCCATCTTGTTCATTGGGCGGCTCCCCTGCGGGCGTCTATGCCGCCAGTCCTGGCGCCCCCGCCCAGGGCGACATGATAGGCGACGCGATTGGATACGCGCGCGGCGCGCGCCGAAATAAGGCCGCGCTCGGCGTCGATGCGGCGGGTGTAGGAATCGATCAGATCGAACAGGGTGGCCACGCCGCGCGCATATTCGCGCTCGGCCAGCTCTTGGGCTTCGCGCGCTTCATCTGCGGCGATGCCGAATTCACGTTCGCGCACTTCGAGGCTCTGGTCGGCGCTGATGGCGGCTTCCACCTCGCGCCACGCGGCCAGCGTGACGCGCACATAATCGGCGGCCGCGGCGCGGCGGTCGGCGGTGGTGGCCTGGACCTCCGAGGCCAGCGCGCCGCCTTGGAAGATCGGCATGGTGAGCCCGGCGATCAGGTTGGAGATCATGTTGGCGCTATCATCGATGTCGTTGAGGCCGGCGCCGGAATTGCCGGCGCTGCCGGTCAGCGTCAGGCGCGGCAGCAGGGCGGTGCGCGCCTCGTGCATGCGAAAGCCCGCGGCGATCATGCGATCTTCCGCGGCGAGCACATCGGGGCGGCGCTCCAGCAAATCTTCCGGCGCGCCCGCGGCGGCCAGCGCGCCAAGCTCGGGCAGGGCGCCTTGCGCACGGATCGTGCCATCGGGATAGCGGCCCATCAGCTCTTGCAGGCGGCGCGCCGCGATCAGCAGCGAATCTTGCGCCTGCGCATGCAGGGCGCGTGCGGCCGCGACTTGGCTGCGCGCAGTGCGCAGCACCAGTGAACTGGCGATGCCCGCGTCATAGCGACGCTGTGTCAGATCGAGCGCGCGCTCGCGGGTTTCCAAATCCTCTTGTGAGAGCGCCAGCAATTGCTGCGCCTCGATCAGCGACACCCAATTGCGCGCGGATTGCCCCGCGACCGAGAGCCGCGCATCGCGCAAATCCTCGCGTGCGGCGTCCGCGCTCAGATTGGTGGCGCGCGCGCGCGCGGCGAGGCGCCCCCAAAGATCGATCTCCCAACGCGCCGTGACGCTGGAGGTCATGAATTCGGTGCGCAGCCGCTCATTGGAGCCCGCGATCGGTTCTTCATTGCGCACGCCGTCCACGCCGACATTGAGCGAAGGCAGCAGGCTGGAGCCGGTCGCCCCGCGCGCGCGCCAGCGCGCCGCGCGATAACGCG
>Ga0307505_10002949_pt1 | contig 11194 bp, 9 predicted proteins | sample 23_S_MG_FD_202183 | JGI IMG/M metagenome (GOLD analysis project Ga0307505, IMG submission 202183) | Soil microbial communities from Populus trichocarpa stands in riparian zone in the Pacific Northwest, United States - 23_S | ecosystem: Environmental > Terrestrial > Soil > Riparian zone > Trees... | reverse complement strand
GACGGCCGTCAGAAGCCGATGAACTCGATCTACATGATGTCGCATTCCGGCGCGCGCGGCTCGCCTACCCAGATGCGTCAGCTTGCTGGCATGCGCGGCCTGATGGCCAAACCTTCGGGCGAGATCATCGAGACGCCGATCATCTCGAACTTCAAGGAAGGCCTGACCGTTCTCGAGTACTTCAACTCGACCCACGGCGCCCGCAAGGGTCTGGCCGACACGGCGCTCAAGACGGCGAACTCCGGTTACCTGACACGCCGTCTGGTCGACGTGGCGCAGGACTGCATCGTCAATGCGACCGACTGTGGAACGACGAACGGCCTGACCATGCAGCCGATCGTGGATGCGGGACAGGTCGTCGCCACGCTGGGCTCGCGCGTCCTCGGTCGTACGTCGCTCGACGACGTCAACCATCCCGTTACCGGTGAGCTGCTGGTCAAGGCTGGCACGCTCATCGACGAGCGCGATGTCGACCTGATCGAAAAGGCCAGCATCCAGACGCTGCGCATCCGTTCGGCGCTGACCTGCGAGGTCCGCACCGGTGTCTGCGCCGTCTGCTACGGCCGCGACCTCGCGCGTGGCACGCCGGTCAACCAGGGCGAGGCTGTCGGCGTCATCGCGGCGCAGTCGATCGGCGAGCCGGGTACCCAGCTCACAATGCGCACCTTCCACATGGGCGGCACCGCGCAGGTGGTGGACTCCTCGTTCCTGGAGGCGTCCTACGAGGGTGCGGTCTCGATCCGTAACCGCAATGTCGTCCGCAATTCCGACGGCAACCTCGTCGTGATGGGCCGCAACATGGCGGTTCTCATCCTCGACGAGGCCGGCAAGGAGCGTGCGGTGCACCGCGTCACCTACGGTTCGCGCATCTTCGTGGATGAGGGTGACAAGGTGAAGCGCGGCCAGCGCATTGCCGAGTGGGACCCATACACCCGTCCGATCCTCACCGAGGTCGGCGGCAAGGTGTCCTTCGAGGATCTGGTCGACGGCATCTCCGTGCAGGAGACGGCCGATGAGTCGACCGGCATCACCAAGCGTGAGGTCATCGACTGGCGTTCGACGCCGCGCGGTACCGACCTAAAGCCTGCGATCGTCGTACTCGACGACAAGGGCAAGCCGTCCAAGCTGAGCAAGGGCGGCGATGCGCGCTTCCTGCTTTCGGTCGAAGCCATCCTTTCGGTCGAGCCGGGTTCTACCGTGCAGCCGGGCGACGTCGTCGCGCGTCTGCCGATGGAAAGCGCCAAGACCAAGGACATCACCGGCGGTCTGCCGCGCGTTGCGGAGCTCTTCGAGGCGCGCCGTCCGAAGGACCACGCGATCATCGCGGAGATCGACGGTACGGTACGGTTCGGTCGCGACTACAAGAACAAGCGTCGTATCATCATCGAGCCGCATGACGAGCAGGTCGAGCCGGTCGAATATCTCATCCCGAAGGGCAAGCCGTTCCATCTTCAGGAAGGCGACACCATCGAGAAGGGCGACTACATCCTCGACGGCAATCCGGCTCCGCACGACATCCTGGCGATCAAGGGCGTGGAGGCTCTGGCGAGCTACCTCGTCAACGAGATCCAGGAGGTCTACCGGTTGCAGGGCGTGTTGATCAACGACAAGCACATTGAGGTGATCGTTCGCCAGATGCTGCAGAAGGTGGAGATCACGGAGCAGGGCGACTCGACCTACATTCCGGGCGATCACGTCGACGTCATCGAACTTGACGAGATCAACGACCGCCTGATCGAGGAAGGCAAGAAGCCTGCGGCCGGCCAGCCGGTGCTGCTCGGCATCACCAAGGCTTCGCTGCAGACGCCGTCCTTCATTTCGGCTGCGTCGTTCCAGGAAACCACTCGCGTCCTCACGGAGGCGGCGGTTGCCGGCAAGACCGACACGCTGCAGGGCCTCAAGGAGAATGTCATCGTCGGCCGTCTAATCCCGGCCGGCACAGGCGGCACGATGAGTCATATCCGACGCATCGCCACGTCGCGTGATGAGTTGATCCTGGACGAGCGCCGCAAGGCCTCGGGCGCCGACAGCGCAACGGCAATGCTTACGGACATGGCAGGCGAAGCCGCCGAATAGCGCTCGCCTCAATTGTCACCGTATTCTAGGGGTCGCCGGAGTAATCCGGCGGCCCTTTGATTTTGTATTTGGCGATCTTGTGCTTTTCCGTGTCGTGATCGGGAGTGGTCGCGCGCTGTGCTTGTCTGATAAGTTCGACGCGCAAGGGGCATGGGGAGGTAGGCAGCTATCGCTGACGACCACACGACGAGAGACGCCGTAGGAGCGATCACGCATTTGCTGCGGGAAACTGCGTGGGGCAGGGCGTCGTGGCAGGATGTATGTGATGCGCTCGCGGAGGTCGTTCCGGGAACGGCGCCATCTATCGTCAACTACGATCTGTCCGATCTGCGTGCGCCCGTCATCTTCGAGCACGGCATGGATCCTGCCGCGGTGGCATCCTATGAGCAGTATTACGTCACCATCAATCCGTGGCTGGACTTCTGGAGGGACGTGCCGTCAGGACTTGTCCGGGTTTCGGAACGTCACTCGCCATCAGCTGCGCTGGCGAATACCGAATTCTATAACGATTGGCTCGCACCCCAGGGGAATATGACGGCGGCGGCCGGCGTCTCTTTCGTCGTAGACGCCGCGAACGCGATCCGTGTGGCTTGGCACTACGATGCAGCCCGGGCGAAAGAAATCGATCAAACCACGGAGGCCATCCTGAACGGCCTTTCCCAGCCGATGGAGGAGGCGGTACGGACAGCGGTCGCTGTCGGGCACGCCCTTCAGGAGGTCAGGCGTCTTGGCCGGTTCATCGAGGCGATTGAAGGAGCCGCGTTCCTGCTCGATGGCGAACGCCGGGTTCGCGAGAGCAATGCCGGCGCCGAACGCGCGCTGAGTGAAGCCAATCTTATCGGCTTGTACAAAGGCAGTCTGGTATTGCGAGATACTCAGGCTCAGCAATGGCTGGAGAGCACCGGTGCGTTGCTGCTTGCGCATCATGCCGCGCCCGAGCCGGTGCGCGTGGTTCGAGATGCGGACCGCATCTACAGCCTTTCGCTGTCGCGTGCGCCCGACTACACCGAACCCGGCATGGCATTGCTCGTGCGCCCGCGTCCGTTGCTCCTACTCATCGTGAAGCTTTTGTTCGGCGGCAGGGTCGAGATCGATCGCGAAGCGCTGAGGCTTGCTTTTGGGCTTTCTCAGGCGGAGTTGCGGCTTTGCCAGTCACTTTTCGACGGTCATTCGCTTGTCGAAGCGGCCACTCGGCTCAACCTGTCCGAAGGCACGATCCGGCAACGGGTGAAAGATATCTTCCACAAGACCACAACACACCGGCAGGGCGAGCTCATCGCGCTCCTTGCCCGCTTCCGTCAAGCGGGCGACTGACCGAATCCCGGGCTCTTCATCAATAGGCCAGACCGCCACGGAGCTCGATTGTCTTGGTCCGCCTTTCGCGGCACGGTTCTGGCGGGCGAGGCGTGCGGGTCAATGGTTGCGCGCGCACAGGATACCAGATTGGCCGGCGTTCGGCGCGCGTAGGTGATCGTACTGGGCAACGACAAGGGCGGAACGGGTAAGTCCACCCTCGCCATTCACCTTGCCATTGCCGTGCTGGACGCCGGCTATCGTGTAGCAACGATCGACATGGATACGCGGCAACGTACCCTTACGCATTTTATCGAAAGCAGGCGTCAATTTGCCAGTGACCCGTCCGGCGAACTTCCCTGTCCGCAGCATGCGGCCGCTTCGCCCGACAACGCGCTTCAAGATGGCTTGTCCCAGGGCGACGCCTATCGCTGGCTCGTCGCCACTTTGGCCGACATCGAAGAGACTGCGGACGTCGTTATAATCGACACGTCCGGCAACGACGCTCGCAGCGGGCGCATTGCGCACGGGCTTGCCGATACGCTGGTGACGCCGACGGGCGACTCTTTCATCGACCTTGACGCGCTTGGCCGCGTGGATGTGCCGGGCCTCTCCAGGATCGCCGGCTCTTCCTACGCCCGACAGGTTTACGAAGCGCACCGCCAGAGGCGGCAGTCGATGGGGTGATGGGCGACTGGATCGTTGCGCGTAACCGTTTCCGGCGGGAAACTGGCGACGGAGGCGGCCGCAAGGCCGATGCTTGCTTGCGGGAGCTGTCACTCGGGCTTGGTTTCCGCATGGCGACCGGGTTGTCCGACAGGGCGATATTCCAGCAGCTCTTTCCGTTCGGGCTTACGGCGATCGATGCCGAGGCAGAAACCGCCGGGATCGCCTTCGGCCGGCTCGATCTGCTGGCCGCCCGCCACGAAATCCGCACCCTGCTGGCGGAGTTGCAGCTGCCGACAGCCACCACCGGTGCCCGGCAGATATCCGAACGACGACACCTTTCTGCCCAACAGGCGCAAGCTGTCGACCTGCCTGACCTGACTGCTCCCTGAGCCGTGAGCACTGCGGGGCTTGCAAGGCGGCCCGGCTGGCCACATGTTCTAACCATGGAAAAGCAGAAGCCGACGGCCTTGACGGGCCGCGACGACAAGCTGGCAACCCGTCGCTCGGAGAGCGCAGCCATTGATGCGTTCGTCAGGCAGGCGCGTGCATTGGCTTCGCCGACGACCGGGTCCGGTCGACTGATTCTGGCTCTCGACGCCACCATGAGCCGGCAGCCGACTTGGGATCTGGCCTGCACTCTGCAGGCGGAGATGTTCGATGCAGTGGGCAAAGCAGGCGGGCTTGCGGTTCAACTTGTCTATTTTCGCGGTTTCGGCGAATGCCAGGCGTCACGTTTCGTGACAGACACGGGCGCGCTCAAGCACTTGATGACGAAGATTGACTGCCGCGGCGGCCACACGCAGATAGGCAAGGTCCTTTCACACGCCCTCAAGCACACTGGGCAGCAGAAGGTCAACGCGCTGGTCTACATAGGCGACGCGATGGAAGAGAAGGTCGACGACCTCGCCGACAAGGCCGCCAGGCTCGGCCTGCACGGCACGCCGGTCTTCGCGTTTCAGGAAGGTCAGGACGCTGCCGCCGAGATCGCTTTCAAGGAGATCGCTCGACTGTCGAAAGGCGCGTGGTTCAGGTTCGACCGCTCGTCGGCGTCGACACTGGCCAGACTGTTGTCGGCCGTCGCGGTCTTTGCCACTGGCGGGCTTAAGGCGCTCGCCGCGCGTGGGACGGCCGAGGACCGGTTGCTGATCGAAAATCTTGGAGGCTCCGGCAGACAGCGATGACTGTCCTATTTTACGCGGCCGCTTTTCTCCTGCTTCTGCTGCTATTCGGACTGGCCTTCCTGAGGCTGGAACCCCAAAAGCTCGCCAAGGGAATGCGCCTTGTCGGTCCTGTGACAGTGGGCGCCGTCGGTGTGGGAATGATGCTGCTCGGGAGGGTCGGCATTGGCGCGACACTGGCAACCATGGCCGCGGCCTGGCATATGTCCGGCACCGCCCGGCGCAGGGCCCGACCGAGCCGCAATCGTCATTCGACGGTCCGAACCGCAGCCCTCGAAATGGAACTTGACCACGATACGGGCGCACTGGAAGGCATTGTGCTGGCCGGTGCCTTCGAGGGTCAGGTTCTGTCCAATCTGCCCATGGAACAGCTTCTGGCGCTGGCCGGAGAGCTTGTCAGTGACAGCGAAAGCACGCAGCTACTGGAGGCGTATCTTGACAGCCGGTTTCCCGCCTGGCGCGAGCACGTTCAGCCTAACGGTGACGGCGGGCAGGGTGGCGCGCCAGCTTCTGGCCCCATGACTAAGCAGGAGGCCTACAAGATCCTTGGTCTTGAGGCGGGGGCCAGCGCGGCGGAGATCCGCAAGGCGCATCGCCGCTTGATGCAGCGCCTGCACCCCGACCTCGGCGGTTCGTCTTTCCTGGCGGCGCGGATCAATGAGGCCAAGGAAATTCTGCTTTCTGGTCACAAGTAAGTCCCCCAAAACGCGACGCGGGTGATCATAGCTGCGCGGCGTAGCAATCGATCTTCTGCCGCTTGAGCGCGTTGCACGCCTTCCAAGCATGATCCTTGCTATCGAAGCCGCCGAAGCGGGCGCGGTAATAGGTCGTGCCCTTGTTGTTGAATTCCTCGATGAAGGCATTGGCGCCACCGAGAACGCCGGAAGCCTCCTTGCCGGTCCGCACCAGCGCGGAAAACGCGTCGTTCTGGGACGGCGAGGAGGCGATCTGCACCACCCAGCCCGTACCGCGAGTAGAGGCAGTGACCACGGGATCGACTGCGGCCTCAAAACGCGCATCGACGTCGGCCTGCTGAACTGGTGCGCTGGGCACGGGCAGCGCAGCGGCGGCGACTGGCGCGGAAGGACGCGGCTCGATCATGGGAACTGCAGCGGCCTGAACGGGCGCATAGGCCGCGACGGCAACCTCACCCGCGGGGCGGAACGACGGCATGGGTATATTGGTTCTGGGCAGCGCCGCGACGCCAGCCGCGACAACTGCGCGCGCGCCCGGCGTCGGTTGCCGCGAAGCGAGCAGGTTGCCGCCGCCGCTGCGCGATGCCCTTGGCAGATGCTCGCGAATGAGGGCGGCCATGTGATCGTCGCGGCTCTTGCCGCTCTGGCCGCCCATGACGACGGCGACCACCGAGCGACCGTTGTTCTGGACCGACGAAACGAGATTGAAGCCGGAGGCGCGGATGTAGCCGGTTTTGATACCGTCGACGCCTTCCACGCGGCCGAGCAGCCGATTGTGGTTGCCGAACCGCGACTTGCCCAGCGTAAAGCTACGCGTCGAGAAATAGTGGTAGTGGTGCGGAAAGTGCTCGCGCAGCGCCACGCCGAGGATCGCCATGTCGCGCGCCGTCGTGAACTGGTTGGTGTTGGGCAGGCCGTGAGCGTTGCGGAACTGCGTCGAATTCATGCCGAGCTGGCGCGCCTTCGCGGTCATCATCTGGGCGAAGCTCGCCTCCGACCCGCCGACGAACTCGCCCGCCGCAGTGGCAACGTCGTTGGCCGACTTGGTGACGAGTGCCATGATGGCGTTTTCCATCGTGATGGTGGCGCCGGCCCTCAGCCCGATCTTGGAAGGGGGTTCGGCGGCAGCCTTGGCTGAAACCGGAATGCGGGTGCCTTTGGATACGCGGCCGCTGTCGATTGCCTCGAACATCAGGTAGAGCGTCATCATCTTGGTCAGCGATGCCGGGTAACGTCTCGCGTCACCATTGCGCGAAAACAACACCTGGCCCGTACGCGCGTCCAGCACATAGGCCGCATAACGCGAATTCGCCGATGCACCGCTTACGGACAGCGCGGAGAGCAGTGCAACGCAGACGATGCCTAGAACAAGACGGTGAAAGACGAAGAACCGCGGACGGAAATCGCAGAAACCCTGACGCACAACCATACCCTTGACGCTCTTTTATCTGGTTTGACGCGTAGGCGCCCACAGCGTGGCGCCGATCGTGTCACGATAGAAAGAGGGTCTTACGAAACCGTTTATGGTAACCGGGCCGTTCACTAATTCGACGGCGTTTCAGGCGTGATTTGTTAATCTTTTAGGCGATTGCGCCGCGGGCTTTTCAACCTCCGGCGCGGCCTCTTGACTTTTTGTGCACTGCAACATAAATGATGTGCAACGCATCAAGTGAATGCGCGGCAATTCAAGTCTCGGGAAGGTTTCAAAAGTGATGCAATCATTCGATCAGGCCGGCAAGCTCGGCAAGGAATATATGGACACGGGTCTCAAGAGCTTCGCGTCGGTGTCGAAGAACGTGCAGGCAATAACGGTCGAGGCCACCGAATATTCGAAGAAGGCTTTCGAGACCGGCTCGGCAGCATTTGAGAAGCTCGTCGCCGCCAAGTCGCTCGACAAGGCCGTCGAGGTGCAGGCCGACTACGCCAAGCAGGCCTATGAGGGTTTGGTTGCCCAGGCCACCAAGATGGGCGAACTCTATGCCGATATGGCCAAGGAAGCCTACAAGCCTTTCGAATCGCTGGTCGCCAAGGCCAAGTAAGGGCTCCGGAAATCCACACCGGTTCGGGCGGCTCCGCTGCCCGCTGAACCCGGCCGCGTCGACGCGGCCGGGTTTTTCGTGTCCGAATGGCGGCCGACAGGTCCGCGCAAGGAAAATGCCGGCTTGGTGATGGCGCGCCATATTGTAAGCCACAAAGAAGGCCTTAAAATTCGCAATGGAACGCCTACATGACGAGCCTTGGGCAGGCGTGAAGGAAGGGTGAGGTGACGACGGCGGGACAAACAATGCGCGAATTCGCGGTGACGATGCAGGGCGACGACGCCGGCGGCAATTCGACCGGGCGCGGAACGGAGGTCATCACCCGGACGAAGCCGAAGACCAAGAAGCCGTCGCTCTACCGCGTCCTCATCCTGAACGACGACTACACGCCGATGGAGTTCGTGGTTCACGTACTGGAGCGCTTTTTCCAGAAGGACCGCGATGCTGCGACCCGTATCATGCTGCACGTTCACAACCATGGGGTCGGCGAGTGCGGCATCTACACCTACGAGGTGGCCGAAACCAAGGTGACTCAGGTCATGGATTTCGCCCGCCAGCACCAGCATCCGCTGCAATGCGTGATGGAAAAGAAATGAGGTTCTGAATGCCGGCTTTCTCGCAAGGCCTCGAACGGGCGCTGCACCAGGCGCTGACCTTCGCCAACGAGCGTCACCACGAATACGCGACGCTGGAACATCTGCTGCTCGCGCTGTTGGACGACGGCGACGCGGCAGCCGTCATGCGCGCCTGCAACGTCAATCTCGACGAATTGAAGCAGACCGTCCTCAACTACATCGACACCGAACTCGACAATCTCGTCACGGGTTACGACGAGGACTCCAAGCCTACCGCCGGTTTCCAGCGTGTTATCCAGCGGGCCGTCATCCACGTCCAGTCGTCGGGCCGTGAGGAAGTTTCCGGCGCGAACGTGCTTGTCGCGATCTTCGCGGAGCGCGAAAGCCACGCCGCCTATTTCCTCCAGGAACAGCAGATGACCCGCTACGACGCGGTCAACTACATCAGCCATGGCATCGCCAAGCGCCCGGGCGCTGCCGAATCGCGGCCGCCGCGGGGCGCCGACGAGGAGCAGTCCGGACCGCAGGGCGGCGAGGGGGATGAGAGTGGTGGCAAGAAGAAGCAGCAGGACGCGCTTACCGCCTATTGCGTCAATCTCAACCAGAAGGCCCGGTCCGGCAAGATCGACCCTCTGATCGGCCGTGCCAACGAGATCAACCGCACCATCCAGGTGCTGTGCCGCCGCTCGAAGAACAACCCGCTTTATGTCGGCGATCCCGGCGTCGGCAAGACCGCGATCGCCGAGGGCCTTGCCAAGCGCATCGTCGAGGGCGATGTGCCGGAAGTTCTGCTCGACGCTACGATCTTCGCGCTCGACATGGGCACGCTTCTGGCGGGCACCCGCTATCGTGGCGATTTCGAGGAACGCCTGAAGCAGGTCGTGAAGGAACTCGAGGACTATCCCGGCGCGGTTCTGTTCATCGACGAGATTCACACCGTGATCGGCGCGGGCGCCACATCCGGCGGCGCAATGGATGCCTCGAACCTGCTCAAGCCGGCGCTGTCGTCAGGCGCGATCCGCTGCATCGGCTCGACCACCTACAAGGAGTTCCGCCAGTTTTTCGAGAAGGACCGCGCGCTGGTGCGGCGTTTCCAGAAGATCGACGTCGCCGAGCCGACCGTCGAGGATGCGATTGAGATCATGAAGGGCCTGAAGCCCTATTTCGAGGAGTTCCACAAGGTCAAGTACACCAACGAGGCGATCAAGGCGGCGGTGGAACTGTCGTCGCGCTACATCAACGACCGCAAGCTCCCCGACAAGGCGATCGATGTGATCGACGAGACGGGCGCTTCGCAGATGCTGCTGCCGGAGAACAAGCGCAAGAAGACGATCACCATCAAGGAGATCGAGGCGACGGTCGCCACCATGGCGCGCATTCCGCCCAAGACGGTGTCGGCCGACGACGAAAAGGTGTTGGCGAGCCTGGAAGAGGAACTGAAGCGCGTCGTTTACGGCCAGGACACGGCGATTACTGCGCTCGCCTCGGCGATCAAGCTGGCGCGCGCGGGGCTGCGCGAGCCGGAGAAGCCGATCGGGTCGTACCTCTTTTCCGGCCCGACGGGCGTCGGCAAGACCGAGGTGGCAAAGCAGCTCGCCAAGTCGCTCGGCGTCGAGCTTTTGCGCTTCGACATGTCGGAGTACATGGAGCGGCACACGGTCAGCCGTCTGATCGGCGCGCCTCCCGGCTATGTCGGCTTCGACCAGGGCGGTCTGTTGACCGATGGTGTCGACCAGCACCCGCACTGCGTGCTGCTGCTGGACGAGATCGAGAAGGCGCATCCGGACCTTTTCAACATCCTGTTGCAGGTGATGGACCACGGGAAGCTGACCGATCACAATGGCAAGCAGATCGACTTCCGCAACGTGATCCTGATCATGACCACCAACGCCGGCGCGTCCGACATGGCCAAGGCTGCGATCGGCTTCGGCTCGTCAAGGCGCGAAGGCGACGACATGGAGGCGATCAACCGGCTGTTCACGCCGGAGTTCCGCAACCGTCTCGATGCGGTCGTCGCCTTCGGGTCGCTGCCGCCGGCCGTCGTCCATCAGGTCGTGCAGAAGTTCGTCCTCCAGCTGGAGGCGCAACTGGCCGATCGCGGCGTCACGTTCGACCTCAGCGACGAGGCGGTGAAGTGGCTGGCGGAGAAGGGCTACGACGAGCGCATGGGCGCCCGGCCGCTGGCGCGCGTCATCCAGGATCACATCAAGCAACCGCTCGCCGACGAGGTGCTGTTCGGCAAGCTCAAGAAGGGCGGGACGGTCAAGGTGACGGTGCGCGAGGACGGCGAGGATTTGAACCTCGAAGCGATCGAGGACGGCCCGGTCAAGCCGAAGCCCGAACCGCTGCCGAAGAAGAAGCGCGCCCCGCCCCGCCGCCGTGCCAGGGCGACGGCGGCTGCCGGCAAGCGTCCGGCCGAGAAGAAGGGCGGAGGCCAGGACGGCCGCCGCGGCCTGGTGCCGAAGGTGCCGCTGAAGACGAACTGAACCGGCTGAAGGCCCGCGACTACTACAACCGCATGTTCTTGGTTGAGTACTGGCGAACGCCAGCGATAGCCAATCTGGCGGCGGCCGTGCCGCGCATCGTTGGCGATACGATGCGCGAAATCCTGCGGGAGCGGGACGAAAGGCGCTGAGGAGGACTTTCGCCGCCTACCCCAACTCCGCCTT
>Ga0307505_10002948_pt1 | contig 11198 bp, 11 predicted proteins | sample 23_S_MG_FD_202183 | JGI IMG/M metagenome (GOLD analysis project Ga0307505, IMG submission 202183) | Soil microbial communities from Populus trichocarpa stands in riparian zone in the Pacific Northwest, United States - 23_S | ecosystem: Environmental > Terrestrial > Soil > Riparian zone > Trees... | reverse complement strand
TGATCGACCTGGTGGCAGGCTCGATGACGGACATGCTGGTGCGCGCTCCCGCGTCCATGGTGGCGCAGATCGGCAACCCCGGTGGCGCCGGCGGGCTTGGTTCGCGCGGCGAGCTCGCCGTGCGGTTGCGCGAGCTGCTCGAGGACACGCGCGCCTACGCTCGCCGGAAGGCGGAGTACGAGCGCGCGGCGACGCGGACGTTCGTCGCCAGCCGGCTGGACCTCGAGGCGATGATCCCGGTGGTGGAGGGACGCCTGCCCATGATCATCGTGGCGGACCGCGCGAGCGACATCGAGACCGCCCTGCGCATCGCGCGCGAGTACAACCTGCGCATCGGCATCGGGAGCGGCGCCGAGGCGTGGATGGTGGCCGACAAGCTCGCGGCGGCGCGGGTGCCGGTGTTCACCGGCGCGATGAACAACATTCCCGGCGGGTTCGCGAGCCTCGGATCCTACCAGGAGAACGCCGCGCTCCTGCGCCGCGCGGGTGTGGAAGTCGGCATCATCGGTGACGCCGGCATCAGCGATGGCCAGAGCTTCAACGTGCGGAACATCAAGCAGGAAGCCGGCAATGCCGTCGCCTACGGCATGAGCTGGGACGATGCGCTCCGGGCCATCACGATCGTGCCGGCCCGGTTCCTCGGCATCGCCGACCGCTACGGATCGCTGGAGGCGGGCAAGGTGGCCAACGTCGTGGTGTGGAGCGGCGACCCGTTCGAGTTCGGCACGCGCGCGGAGCGGGTGTTCGTGCGCGGCCGGGAGATCGCGGGGCCGAACCGGCAGAAGATGCTGCAGGAGCGATATCGCACGCTCCCGCCGGACTATCGGCGCCCCTGATCGGGAGTTGGGGCATGAGGCTCGGGGCTGGAGTTTTCCAGTCCCGAGTCTCGTGTCTCAAGCCCCTATTCCGGTGGCGACGCCGGCGGCGTGTCGCCGGGCGGAGGCGTGCTGCCGGGCTTGCGGCGGTCACCCGCTTCGCGGATGAGCGTCTCGTAGCGCTCGACCTCCGCCTCCGCGTTGGAGACCTCGGCGGAGATGCGCGCGTACTCGTCGGCCGGCACGTCGGCGCCGCCCTTGCGCGCCCGGTACACGGCATAGCCGAGCTTCTGGGCCGCCTTGTCGAGCGCCTGCTTCGTGCGATGCAGCTCCAGGCGGAGCTTGCCCTCGTCGATCGCATCCTGCGCGACCTTTCCTGCGCGGTTCAGCTCGTCCTTGAGACGATTGATGAGCGACATGTCGAATCCTCCGGTGTGCCATCCGTACGGTGGCGCTGCTCATGAAGTTACGCGGGCCGAAACGCAAAACGGCGTCCCGAGGGGGACGCCGTGCGTGTGGTGCGGGGAGCGGATCAGGCCGCCGAAGTGGCCTTCTGCTTCGGTTCGACGCTGACCTTGTAGCGCCGCTTGTTGTGGTGCTCGAACTTCACCGTGCCGTCCACCAGCGCGAAGATGGTGTAGTCGGTGCCCATGCCGACGTTGCGGCCCGGGTGCCACTTCGTGCCGTCCTGGCGCACGATGATGTTGCCGGCGATGACCTTTTCGCCGCCGAACTTCTTGATGCCCTGGTACTGCGGATTCGAATCGCGGCCGTTCCGGGACGAGCCGACGCCCTTTTTATGTGCCATGCTGCTACCCTCAGCCGAGATTGATGTCGTTGATCATGACTTCGGTGAAGCCCTGCCGGTGGCCCTGCTTGCGGGCGTAGTTCTTCCGGCGCTTCATCTTGAAGACGACGATCTTGTCGCCCCTGCCGTGACGCACGATTTCCCCGGTGACCTTGCCCTTGGCGACCTTGATGCCGTCACCCTTCACGTCCTTGCCATCGCTGCCGAGGAGGACGTCGGTGAACTCGATCTTGCCGCCGGGCTCGCCCTCGAGGGACGGGATGCGGTATTTCTTGCCCGGCTCGACGCGGAATTGCTTGCCGCCGGTTCTGATGATCGCGTAGGACATGGTCTGAGAAACTGAGATCGTTGTCAGGAAGCCTTCAAACTTAGGTAAGAGCTAAGTCCTTGTCAACGACCCGCTTGCGGAAGTAATAGGGATACTGCCCGTGGCAGCCACTCCAGACGTCAGACGTCAGACGTCAGGCTCAGACGTCAGAGCCAGACGTCAGGGTTTGGCGATTGGGCGCTTCGCTCGGCGCAGGGCGTACAGCAGAGCCCCGATTTCATCCGTGCGCTTGAGCAGTGCTGCGGCTGTCTCCTGTTTCGCCAGTCCGATTCGCGCAGCGAGCACCACCAGCGTCTCGACTTCCCGAAGCGAGCCCATCGCAATGTCCAGAAAACGCGCAAAATCCCGATCCGTGCCGCGGCCGTGCCCCTCGGCAATGTTGGTTGGCACGGAGACCGATGCCCTCAGCAGTTGGCTCGAGAGATCAGCATGTCGGGTAGCACGAAGGTGTCGGGTCAGCGGATAGCAGGCGACGGCGAGGTCCATTGGCCGCTGCCAGGCGATCAAGTCACGGTGGCCAGCCACAGGATCCGTCCGGGTGTGCAGTTCCTGAAGTCTGACCCTGACGTCTGACGTCTACCGTACCATTTCAACGCACCGAGTACCTATTACCCGCACGCCTGGGCTACGCCACAGCATACTGCTGCGTCACATCCCTTCCCGCGCTCTTCACCACGAGCTTGAACTCGTCCGGGCGCAGCAGCGGATCGTCGCGCAGCTCCACCGGGAAGCCGGCCACTTTCTCGAGCTTCTTGAGGAAGTCGCGTTCCTGCTCCAGCACGTACATCGCCACGTCCGGGTGCAGCTTCACGAGCAGGTGGTCGCGCCGCCCCTCCACCTGCATGCGCCGGATCGATCGCTCCACGCGACGCACCACCGTCTCGGCGGTGAAGACGCGCCCGGTCCCGTGGCACACGACGCACGCTTCGGTCATCGCCTGCAGGTGGCTCTGCCGCACCCGCTGCCGGGTCATCTCGATGAGCCCGAGCTCGCTGACCGCGAAGGCCTTCGTGCGCGCGCGGTCGCGGCCCAGGTGCATGCGCAGCTCCTGGAGCACCCGGTCGCGGTTCGCCTTCACTTCCATGTCGATGAAGTCGCACACCACGATGCCGCCGACGTCGCGCAGGCGGAGCTGGCGCGCGACCTCGCGCGCCGCCTCGAGGTTCGTCCGCAGGATGGTCTTTTCCGGATCCTTCTTCCCGGTGTAGCGCCCCGAGTTGACGTCCACCGAGACCAGCGCCTCGGTGGGCTCGATGATGAGGTACCCGCCGGAGGGCAGGTCGCACCGGCGCTTGAAGAGGTCGCGGATCTCGGGCTCGATGCTGGCCTTGTCGAAGAGCGGCACCTGCTCCTCGTACAGCTTCACGCGGTCGCCGAGCTCGGGGGCCACCCCCTTCAGGTACTCCTGGATCTCGTTGAACACCTGCTTCGAGTCCACCGTGACCTGCTCCACCTTCTCGCTGAACAGGTCGCGGATCAGCCCGCGCGTGAGGTTGGTCTCCCGGTGCACCAGCGCGGGCGCGCGCACGAAGTGCGTCTTCTTCCGGATCCGCTTCCACTGGTTCACGAGCGTCTGCAGCTCGCGCTGGAAGGTCTCCTGCGTCGCATCCTCGCTGACCGTGCGGATGATGACGCCGCCCACGTCGTCGGGGAGGATGTCCTCCACCATCTTGCGCAGGCGCTGGCGCTCCGACCGCTCGCCGATCTTGCGGCTCACGCCGACACGGGATGGCGCGAAGGGCATGTAGACGAGGAAGCGTCCCGCGAGCGAGACGTCGGCCGTGACGCGCGGCCCCTTGGTGGAGATGGGCTCCTTGGAGACCTGGACGATGATGTCCTGGCCGCGCTTCACCACGTCCTGGATGGGAATTTCCTTCCCGCGCTTGCGTCGCGGCTTGTCCTCGCCGTCGCCGTCCTCATCGGCGTCCGCGTCGGCGTCGGCATCGTCCTTTCCGTTCGCCTTGCCCTTCCCCTTCTGCTCCTCGGGGTCGAGGACGTCGGACGCGTGGAGGAACGCGCTCTTCTCCGTGCCGATATCGACGAAGGCGGCCTGGATGCCGGGAAGAACCGCTTCTATGCGACCAACGTAGATGTCGCCCACCATGCGGCGGGCGTCCGGACGGTCAACCAGCAGTTCGACGAGCTGGTCGTCCTCGATGATCGCGACCCGCGTCTCGCGCGGGCTCGCGTTGATGAGAATCTCTCGCTTCATGTGGGCGGTGCGCCGCGTACGGTGACGTCCGCTCCTCGCGCGTGATCGTCCACGCCGGAACCGGCCGGAAGGTCCCCACGTCCATGGCAGCGGACGGCTGGGGCGCCGGCGTCAGTCGGTTCGGCATGCGATCGGCCCGACGCTGCGGGCCATGCGACACGAGACGGACGAGCGTGGTCACCATCCGCAGCAACATCCCGGGGATGGACTCACGCATTGGACCCGGTCGCCGCCACGGTACAGCGGGCGCGAACCGGATAGGAAAAGACAAGGTGGATGGCACTGCCTCTAGTAGTAAGGCCAGTCGGGCCCAGTGGCTAGTGGTCCTTCAACTCGCGGAGCAGATGCCGCGCGATCACGATGCGCTGGATCTCGGACGTGCCCTCGCCGATCTCGCAGATCTTGGCGTCGCGCATCATCCGCTCCACGGGGTAGTCCTTCGTGTAGCCGTAGCCGCCGTGAATCTGGATGGCCTTGATCGTCGCGCGCATGGCCAGCTCCGAGCAGAAGAGCTTCGCCATGGCCGCCTCCTTCGAGAACGGACGCCCGTTCTGCGCCAGCCACGCCGCGTGGAACATGAGGTGCCGCCCGGCCTCGATCTCCGTCGCCAGGTCGGACAGCTGGAACTGGATGCCCTGGAAGCTGGCGATGGCCTGGCCGAACTGCTTCCGGGTGGACGCGTACTTCAGCGCCTCCTCGAACGCCCCCTCGGCGATGCCGAGCGACAGCGCCGCGATGCCCACGCGCCCGGAGTCCAGGGTCTGCATGAAATTCTTGAACCCGAGCCCTTCCTCGCCCAGGAGGTTCTCGGCGGGAACCTCCACATCCTCCAGGATGAGCTCACTGGTGTCGGACGCGCGCCAGCCGAGCTTGTCCTCCTTCTTCCCGGCGCGGAACCCGGGCATGGCCGGCAGCTCGGGCACGTGGCCCACGCCGGCCGCGGCGGCACCCTCGGGATCGTTGGTGTGCTTGGTGAGGATGAACGAGCTGATGCCGTCGGTGCCCTTGCCCGGCGTCGTCACGGCGGTGATGACGAAGATCTCCCCCACGCCGCCATGGGTGATGAAGCGCTTGGTGCCGTTCACCAGGTAGCGATCGCCCTTGCGCACGGCGGTGGTCTTCGTGCCGCCGGCGTCGCTGCCGGCGTCGGGCTCGGTGAGTCCGAAGCCGCCCATCACCTGCCCGCTCGCGAGCAGCGGCACGTATCGCTGCCGCTGCGTGTCGGTCCCGAAGCGCACGATCGGCGACGTGCCCAGCGTGGTGTGCGCGGAGACGGTGAGCCCGTGCGACGCATCCACCTTCGCGAGCTCGTGGATGACGATCATGTAGCTGATCGTGTCGAGTCCCGCGCCGCCGAGCTCCTCCGGCCACGGAATGCCGAGGAGCCCGAGCTCGCCCATCTTGCGGATGTTGTCCCAGGGGAACGTGGCGTCGGCGTCGTGTTTCGCGGCCACCGGCGCGATCTCGTCACGCGCGAACTGGCGCACCATCTCGCGCACCTGGTGGTGCTGCTCGCTGAAGTACAGGGCGTCGTCCATGAAGAAACTGAATTCCGGATGGCGGTTCGACGGTCAGGCCGTCACGCTGGCTGTCTGGCAATTGTCGCACCCGGTACACGGGGCGCTGGACCGCCGTTCGCCGAAGTAAGCTAGCACCGTGGCCCGGCGGCACCGCGCGGTCTCCGCGTACTCCACCATGCGATCCAGCTTCGCGGTTTCGGCGGCCCGGCGGCGGCCCAGGCGCGCGAGCGCCGCCTCCAGCGGCGGAGCGGGCGACACGAGCCATGCGGCATCCGCGTCGGACTCGAAATCCACGAACTGCCGGGCCCGCAGCGCCCGGAGCGTGTGCAGTGGCGGCTGCGGCGGCGCGAGAAGCACCCCGTCGAGCAGCGCCGCCCCTGCTCTCCTCCACAACGCCCGCAACACGCGGCGCTCCGGGCTCGAGGGCGGGAGCTCCGCCGCGATGCGCGACGGCAGCGCCATGAGCCGCACATGCACGGCGCCGTGTGTCCCGCCGCGGCGAATCACGCCCGCGCGCTCGAGCCAGCGAAGCACCGCCGCAACTTCCGTGGGTGTCACGGACGCCCGCCGGGCGATCGCTCCGGGATCCGAGGGAATGCGCGCGCCCTCGGCCATCTCGCGGAGGGTCCCGAGCACGCGGCGCACGGTGTCGGCTGCCGGAAAGGTGCCGCGGATGAAGAACTCGTGCGTACGGCGGTCGTCCGCGCCGTAGAGCAGGACACAGCGGCCGGGCTCACCGTCGCGACCCGCGCGGCCGGCTTCCTGGTAATAGGCCTCGAGCGTGCCGGGCATCGCGTGGTGCACCACGAGGCGCACGTTCGGCTTGTCCACCCCCATGCCGAAGGCGTTGGTGGCGACGATGGCGCGGACGCGTTCCCGCATGAACGCATCCTGGGCGTCGAGCCGGTGGCGGTGCGGCAACCCGCCGTGGTATGCCGACGCCGTGATCCTGGCGCGGTTCAGCTCCCGCGTCACGCGCGAGACCTCGGACCGCGTGGAGGCATACACCACGGCAAGCCCCGGCTCCGCGCGCAGGAGCGCGTGGAGCGCCTCGCGCTTCTGCGTCGGGCTGGAGCAGCGTCGCACCGCATAGGAGAGGTTCGGCCGGTCGAAGCCGCCGACGATCACGCGCGGGTGCCGCATGCGGAGCTGCGCCACGATGTCGGAGCGGACCGCCGGCGTGGCGGTCGCGGTGAGCGCGACCACCTGGAGCGCGTCGAAGAGCGAGGCGGCGTCCGCGATGCACCGGAAGCTCGGGCGGAATTCGTGTCCCCACTCGCTGATGCAGTGCGCTTCGTCCACCGCCAGGAACCCGATGCCCCCCGTCGCCAGCGCGTCGAGCACGGCCGGATTCCGGAATCGCTCGGGAGCGACGTAGAGCAGCCGCACCACCCCGCGGCGAACGCTCTCGAGCCGGCGCGCCCCCTCCGCCGGCTCGAGGGTGCTGTTCAGGAACGTGGCCGGGATCCCCAGCCCTACCAGGCGGTCCACCTGATCCTTCATCAGGGAGATCAGCGGGGAGATCACCACCGTCACGCCCGGCAGGACCAGGGCAGGCACCTGGAAGCAGAGGGACTTTCCCCCGCCGGTCGGCAGCACGCCGAGGGTGTCAGCGCCCTCCAGCACCGACGCGATGACGTCCACCTGGCCCGCGCGGAAGTCGGGATAGCCGAAGTACCGCTTCAACGCTGCGCGGGCGGTCTCGAGCGTGGGACGCATCGCCCCACGTTGGCGCTGCCGGCACGCGCGCGCGCACCAAACGGCTGCGCGCCGGAGCCTCAGGTTGCGGAGTGGCCTCCCGGCGGGCGGCGCCGGTCCGCGAAGCGAAGCACGAGCGACACGGCGAGCATGACGATGCCGATGAGGCGCAGCTGCGGGTCATCCACGCGAACGGCATATCCCCAGACCACGATGCCGATCACCGCCAGCCCAACACGAATCTTCAGGAGCCAGCTCATCGCGCCGCCGCCGCCGGCATCCCGAGCCTGCGTGCCTCGTCGTCAGGCACCTCGATGGTCATGCGGAGCAGTGCGGTCGAGAAGACCTTGCCCTGTGCGTCGGTCTTGAGCGAGAGCGTGCCGCCCCCGTCGAGCGCGCCGTGCAGCAGGAAGTTGAGCGCGTTGAGGTTCGGGAGCACGAAGCGCTCGACCTTCCCGGTGATCACGTTCCGGAAATGCCCGGACACCGCGCGCAGGGTCACCTCGCGCTCGATCACCGGAAACCACTCCGGCTTCAGCGCGATCACGCCGACGTTGGCCGTGTCGCCCTTGTCGCCGGAGCGGGCATGCGCGATGTCCACGAGCCGGACGCGCATCAGCGGACCTCCACCTTCGGCTGGATGACGCGCGTGTCGATGAGGGCGGGCCAGTACGCGACGATCTCCTCCACTTTCGGGCGCCCGCCGGCGAACCCGGTGACGCTCGGCGGCCCGTTCAGCACCAGCGGAGCGATCTCGCGCGTGAAGCGCTCGACCATCCTGCGGTCGTCCCCCCGCACACCAACCCGCAGCTGCACCTCCGGCGCGTCGGTGGCCGGCGTGAGCGGGCCGTGCGCCGCGCTCACCCCGACGAACTCGGTGAGGATCGTGTCGAATCGCAGCCCGAGGCGGTCGAGGCGCTCGCGGAGGATGCGATCCGCCAGCTGCGCCTTCTCGAGCGCGTCCGGCCACGAGTACACGAGCGTGCCCACGGCCTTGTAGCCGCTCTTGTACGCGATGGACACCTTCAGCTTGTCGGTGGCGGGCCGCCCCTTGATCCCGAAGACCCGCACGCGGTCCGGCCCTTCCTGCTCGAGCCGGATGGACGTGAAGTCCGCCACGACGTCGGGGGTGATATACGATGTGGGATCCCCCATCTCGTACAGCAGCTGCTCGGTGATGCTGTGCACCGAGACCACGCCGCCCGTGCCCGGATGCTTGGTGACGGTGAACGTGCCGTCGGCACGGCCCTCGACGATCGGATAGCCGACGTCCGCGAGGTTCGGGATGTTGCGCCAGTCGTAGAGGCAGTTGCCCCCCGAGCACTGCGCGCCGCACTCGATGATGTGTCCCGCGATGATGCCCGCGGCGAGGCGGTCCCAGTCGCCGTCCTTCCATCCGAAGGCATGGCGCAGCGGCGCCATGGTCAGCGCGGTGTCGGTGGACCGACCCGTGATGACGATCTGCGCGCCGCCGGCAAGCGCCTTGACGATCGGGCCGGAGCCGAGGTACGCGTTGGCGGACAGGACGCGGTCGCGAACCGTCTCCAGCGCGGCGCCGGTGTCCATGTTGCTGAGCGCATGGCCGTCGCGCAGGAGGTCGTCGAGCCGCGGCAGGAGGTCGTCACCGGTGACGACGCCGACCTTCACCGCGGACGCGCCCCCCTTCGCGAGCACCGCACGCACCGCGTCCGCGCACCCGTGCGGATTCACCCCGCCGGCGTTGGCCACGATGCGCACGCCCCGCTCCGCGACGGCGGGCAGCACGCTCTCCACCGCGCCGAGGAAGTCGCGCGCGTATCCCATGGCCGGGTCGCGCTCCTTCTGCTTCTGGAGGATGGACATCGTCACCTCTGCCAGGTAGTCCAGCATGAGGAAGTCGATGGGTCCTCCCTCCACCTGGCGGCGCGGGGCATCGAGGGAATCCCCCCAGAACCCCTGCGCGGACGCGACGCGGACGATGCGCTCGCTCATGCGGACTCGGGCAGCACGAAGGGACCGAGGTGCGGGCCCGGGTTCTGGAGCGCGGCGCGCAGCGCCATGGCGAGGGTGTCGCGGGTCTCCTCAGGGTACACGATCGCGTCGATGTAGCCGCGCGCGCCGGCATAGCGGGCGTCCAGCTGGTGCTCGTAGTCGGCGCGCATCTCCTCGATGCTGTCCTTGACGTCCATCGGCACGTCGGTGCCCTTCTTCTTCGCGTCCTCGATGGTAGGCCCATGCACCGCCTGCACCGCGGCTTCCCCTTCCATCACTCCCATGCGCCCGGTGGGCCAGGAAAAGATGAAGTCCGGGTCGAACCCCTGTCCGGCCATGGCGTAGTAGCCGGCTCCGGACGCGTGGTTCACGGTGAGCACGACCTTCGGGACGCGGGCGCACGCCATGGCCTCCACGAAGCGCGCGCCGGCGCGGATGATCCCTTCGTGCTCGGCGTCGGGCCCCACCATGAAGCCCGACACGTCCTGCACGAACAGGAGCGGAATCCCCTGCCGGTCGCAGCGGTCGATGAAGTACGCGACTTTTTCGGCGCTCTCGGCGTAGATGATCCCGCCGAAGCGAGGCCGCTCGCCGGGTCGGCTCTTGATGAGGCCGCGCTGGTTCGCGATGACGCCCACTCCCAGCCCCTCGATCTTCGCGTCCGCGCAGATCATCTCCTGCGCGAGATGCCCCTGGAACTCCTCGATGACTCCGTCATCGACGAGTGCCTTCAATATGGAGTGCATGTCGTAGGACATGCGATGATCGGCGGGGAGAAGATCATACAGGGGATGATCGACGCTGGAGGATGAAGGATCGAGGTTCGAACGGTCCTCCTTGAGCCTCAATCCCTGAGCCGTAAGCCGATCGACAGGCAACACCTCCACCAGGTCCCGCAACTTCCTCAGGCAGTCCTCGTCAGTCTCCACCGCGTAGTGCGCCACCGCGCTGATCTCGGTGTGCGTCACCGCGCCGCCGAGGGTCTCCGAATCGATGGTCTGGCCGGTGGCGCCCTTGACGAGGTTCGGCCCGCCGAGCCCCATGAACGAGGTGCCCTTCACCATGATGATGGTGTCGGACAGCGCCGGGAGGTAGGCGCCACCCGCGATGCAGGGACCCATCACGGCGGCGAGCTGCGGCACGCGCAGGTACCGGCGCATGATGCTGTTGTAGTAGAAGATCCGCGCCGCGCCGTACTGGCCGGGAAAGACGCCGCCCTGGTACGGGAGGTTCACGCCGGCGGAATCCACGAGGTAGATGATCGGGATGCGGCAGCGCATCGCGATTTCCTGGGCGCGGAGCATCTTCTTGATCGTCTCCGGCCACCACGAGCCCGCCTTCACGGTCGCGTCGTTGGCGATGATCACGACCTCGCGGCCGTGCACCGCGCCGATCCCAGTGACGACCCCGGCGCCTGGCGCCTGGCCGTCGTACTGGTCGTACGCGACGAGGAGGCCGATCTCGATGAACCGCGAGCCGGGATCGCACAGCTGCGCGACACGCTCGCGCGCCGTGAGCTTCTTCTGCTTGTGCTGGCGGGCGATGCGCTCCTTGCCGCCGCCCTCACGGAGATGCGCCTCCAGGGCGCGAAGCTCCGCGCTCAGCTCCCGCAGCCGCGACTTCGGCGGACCGCTGGTGGTGGCGCTTACGCTTCCTGCTGCTGCCGCTCTGCGAACCACTTTTTGATGAAGTCTGCGAGTTCGGACGTCGGGGTGCCCGGGCCGAAGAGCTGGCCAATCCCGAGGCGGCGCAGCTCCTCCATGTCTTCCCTGGGGATGATCCCGCCGCCGGTGATCAGGATGTCGTCGCGGCCGGCCTCGCGGAGCAGCTCGCGCACCCGCGGGAA
>Ga0307505_10002947_pt1 | contig 11199 bp, 8 predicted proteins | sample 23_S_MG_FD_202183 | JGI IMG/M metagenome (GOLD analysis project Ga0307505, IMG submission 202183) | Soil microbial communities from Populus trichocarpa stands in riparian zone in the Pacific Northwest, United States - 23_S | ecosystem: Environmental > Terrestrial > Soil > Riparian zone > Trees... | reverse complement strand
TCGCCCATAGTGAGTTTTTCGGTCACTCTCGCTCACATATTTCGCCTAACGACTTCCACGGAACAGTGTGCACGAGCAGCCACGGCCGCGGAGGTGCTGCCAAGAAGAAAGCGTTCAAGACGGCTGCCGAATGCATTTGCACCAACGAATATGCAGTCGGCATTCCATTTGTCGGCTTGTTCAACGATAACGTCCTTTGGATTTCCGGCGTAAAAATGCAGGGTGGCCGGGATGTTTTCTGTTTGAACCCGAGCGAGCGGGGGGGCCGCGAGTCGCTCGATAGATCGACGCTCAGATTCGTTCACTTCCTCTACGATGTGAGCGACCGGCGGAATGAATCGTCCGATAGCCGATGGCCTGACTTGCTCAGTGGCGGCGATCAGGCGAATTTCACTGTGCTCTCGCCATTGTCGTGAAACAACCTCGTCCACAGCGGCCAGAGCTCCCTTGGATCCGTCAAAACCGACTACGATCCGAACCGGAACCGGATCCACCTCTATACGTCCGCGAGCGACGCGAACCGAGCATTTTGCTTCCGTTAGAACCTTATGCGAGATACTCCCTAAGAAGAATCGGCTGATCGCGGAACTGCCGTGTGACCCTGTAACGATCAGACTCGGCATGAACTGATCTGAGCAATCAAGAATTGCACACGCGGGCGAGCCATATGCAGTCTGCGTCCGGACCTGCCACCCTGGAAACATTTGCCGCAGCCTTTTCTTCGCATGATACGCAAGGGTCTCCGCCTCAGCGACGTTCCTCTTGTCTTTTTGTATGCTTCGACCTGACTCTCCATCGTGAGTGATGCCGGCTATATTGCCTTCACCATCTGGCGGGGGTAACCAGACTTCGGCCACGGAGATGACCACTGCCTCACAAGACTCAGGTAGTCCCGCCCGCACCAGATCATCGAGCGCTGCCTCCGAACATCTTGATCCGTCATAAGCAATTAAGACCTTCATTTTCGATCCACCGTTTTCGAATCACTGGACTGCGCCGTGTAAGTAGGGCAATGCCTGTGCCTAAGCTATCTAGGCTAAAGCTAACGAGTTGTGCTCGGAATATTGCGTCGTTTTGCCGTGAAGTGCGAAAAAACCCGCATTCGTTGTAACCATAATCAGCCGATGGGCGTAGAATGGTCTTTTAGCCCAGATCCATCGTCATAGACACCATTTCTTATGCCCCAACTGGAAAGAATCCTTATTGTGGATGACGAGCGCTTTATCCGGATGGCGTTGGGCGAAGCACTGCGTTCGTGGCATTACGAAACCTTAGAGGCTAAAAGCGTTGCTGAGGCGAAGGAAGTGTTTGAGCACGCCGAACCTGCGGTGGTCTTACTTGACATCGAACTTCCTGACGGCTCGGGGCTTGACGTACTTCGTACTATCAAAGAGAAAAGGCCGGAGACGATCGTGGTGATGATCACAGCGAATGTGGATATACCGAACGTGCTCACGGCATTGCGAGGCGGAGCGCATGATTTCATCAGCAAGCCCGTAAAACTTGAGGAGCTGCGTGTAACCCTCGAAAATGCGATCGAGATGCAATCACTGCGGCGCGCGGTTAAGGCTACCTGCAGAGAACGGGCTCGCGGTTTTCATTTTTCGGAGATCATTGGCGAATCGGCGCCGATCAAGAAGGCGATCGACCTGGCGAAGAGGGTCGCGGCTTCCGATGTTGCGACTATCCTTCTGCACGGCGCAACCGGTACCGGCAAGGACCTTTTCGCAAAGGCGATCCATTTCGCGTCGGATCGGGCGAACGCCCCGTATCTGGCGATCAACTGCGCCGCATTACCCGCGACCCTGATCGAATCGGAACTCTTCGGTTACGAAAAAGGAGCATTCACCGACGCTAAACAATTAAAAGAAGGACTCTTTGAACAGGCACAAGGCGGTACGATATTTCTGGACGAGATCGGGGAAATGGAGTTGGCACTTCAAGCTAAACTGCTTCGCGTATTGGAGGAGGGAGCTTTCCGACGCGTCGGCGGACTGAAGGACATTCCGATGAACACAAGGATCATCGCAGCCTCGAACAAAGATCTAAAGAAGACTAGCGAGGAGGGCGGTTTTCGGCTCGACCTATACTTTAGACTGTCTGTGATCCAGATCGATATTCCGCCTCTTCGCGAACGGGGCGACGATATTCTGCTGCTGGCGCAACACTACATAGACAGAGCGAACCAAAAGCGGCGCGGCCCTAAATTGCGCGGGCTGTCACCTGAGGTCGCAAAAACTTTTAAGAACTACCGTTGGACCGGAAATGTGCGCGAACTCCGCAACGTTATTGAACGCGCCTCTATTCTCGAAGATGGAGAACTGGTTACGTCGACGCATCTGCCGGCCGACCTCGCGGGCGGAGGAATGCAGGCGGGGCAAGGTAGTTCGGATGGTTTTGCCCTACCCCCAAACGGCATCCCGCTCGAGACGGTAGAGATCGGGCTAGCCAGACAAGCGATGGCGAGGACGGATGGAAACTTAACCAAGGCCGCGAAGCTCCTGGATATTTCGCGCGATCAACTGCGTTACAAACTTAAGAAATCTGGCGAGTATACACCGCCACACACCGATTGAGAATCGGCCAGAAAAGGAAGTAAAATATGGCGGCCGCTACTACCATACGGAAACGCCGCGACGACGACGAGTCGGACTCCCGAAATCTGTTGAAGGAACTTGCCGATCTAAAATTCGCCCTTGACGAAGCCGCGATCGTCGCGACCACCGACCAGCGCGGACGAATCACCTACGTCAACGATAAATTCTGCGAGATCTCCAAGTACAGCCGTGAAGAACTCCTCGGCCAGGATCACCGCATTATAAATTCCGGTTTCCATCCTAAGGAATTCATAAGGAATATCTGGACAACTATCGCCAGCGGGAAAGTCTGGCACGGAGAGCTACGGAACCGGGCGAAAGACGGCTCAATCTATTGGGTCGACACCACGATCGTCCCCTTCGTCGATGAAGGCGGCAAACCCTTTCAGTACACCGCTATCCGGTTCGACATCACCCGGCGCAAAGAGGGGGAGGAAAGAATTCGCGAGCAAGCGGAACTCCTGGAGCAAAGCTTCGACGCAACCTTTGCCTGGGAGTGGGATGAGGGGCTGATCCACTGGAACCATAACGCCGAAGCTCTTTACGGATACACTCAATCCGAAGCGCTGGGCCAACCGACACATCAGCTGTTGAAAACTGAACATCCTATTCCGCACGACGAATTTCTTAAGATCTTGCTCGATGAGGGGCGCTGGGAGGGCGAATCGATCCACGTCGCTAAGGACGGCCGCCGGATAATAGTTGAAAGCCGACACGTAATAAGCAAGAACCGGCTCGGGACGAAGATCGTCCTCGAAACTACGCGCGATATCACTGAACGAAAGCGAAACGAGGAGCGCCTTCAGCAGCAGGCTGCACTCATTAATAAAGCCAGCGACGCGATCTTCGTCACCGATCTTAAACAGAGAATTCTGTTTTGGAACAAGGCAGCCGAACGCATTTATGGGTGGACAGCCGAAGAAGTGTTGGGCAAGAACCTTCGAGATGCTCTTTATGGCGGCGATGGTGCCGACATTGATGCCGGGCTGCAGATCCTAAATGAACAAGGTGAGTGGAATAGCGAAACAAAGCAGCGAAGCCGGGATGGAAAAGAGTTGCTAATAGAAAGACGCTGGACGATGGTACGAAACGATCTCGGCCAACCGGATTACATCTTAATTATAAATAGCGACATTACAGCTCGTAAAACCGCTGAGGAACATCTCCTGCGCGCTCAGCGTATGGAGTCGATCGGCACCCTCGCCGGCGGGATCGCTCACGATCTGAACAACATCCTTGCCCCGATCCTGATGGCCGTCGAAATGCAGCAGCTAGACAATCTGAACCAGGAAAGCGCTCGATGGTCGACCATGATCCGCGAGAGTGCTGAACGCGGTTCAGCCCTTGTCAAGCAGGTCCTGACGTTCGCCCGAGGTGTTGAGGGTGAACATGTTGCAGTTCACGCGAAGCACATCATCAAAGATCTGGTGGGCGTACTTACGGAGACCTTTCCCAGGTCCATTCAGGTCAAATTCGACATCGATCCCGAACTTCAGATCATTTCCGCCGATCCCACCCAGATCCACCAGGTCCTGATGAATCTGTGCATTAACGCCCGTGATGCCATGCCCTCGGGCGGGACCATCAAGATCCGGGCGGAAAACCTTGACATTGATGAGAACTACGCGCGAATGAATCCGGACGCGAAACCGGGGCCGTATGTAGCTCTCAGTGTCGAGGACACTGGGATCGGCATGAGTGCCGGCGTCGTTGACCGAATTTTCGACCCTTTTTTTACGACTAAAGACGTCGGAAAAGGAACCGGTTTGGGGCTTTCGACGACGATCACAATCGTAAAGAGCCACGGCGGATTTGTGAAAGTATACAGTGAGGAAGGGAAAGGATCCCGTTTTGGTATTTACCTTCCGGCTGCGGAAGCGGCAGCGGCAGCGGGCCAGGAGACCACGAACGCCCGTGCAAAATACCCTCCGGGAAACGGCGAGCTCATCCTTGTCGTCGATGACGAGGAAAATGTCCGCGCAATCACGAAGGCGACGCTCGAGAAGTTCAATTATCGTGTGTTGACCGCGACCGACGGAGCCGAAGCCCTCGGCGTGTTTGCCCAGAACATGGACGAGATCGCGGCAGTGCTCACCGATATGGCAATGCCATTTCTAGACGGCCCGGGCATGATCCGCGCGATCCGACGTTCCCACCCGGAGATCAGCGTGATCGCCATGAGCGGTCTCTTCAACGCTGAGCAAACTGCGGAGCTTGCGAGCTTGAATGTCAATTCCGTTCTAACGAAGCCCTTTACCGCGGAAAATCTTCTCGCAACTCTCGCAGTTCTTCATAGCGATTAACCACATTTCTTTTCTGTCCAATTATCCAATTAAATACTCAGTGATCGAACGACGGCTGGGAAGGGCGGTTCATTTCTCCATCATCGAATAGCTATTCGACATCTCGCCTCAGACATTGGCATTTATGGCTGAACGGGCAAATTGAAAAGGACGGTTGTAATCAAAGGAGGGTTACATGTGGCGATGATCTCAAATCCTTTCCCCGTGGCAGGATTGATCAAACGAGCGGCATCGATGGATCGGCAGTAGTAATGTTCAGATTGACGACAACGCCGAACGCAGATTTTTTAGGATCTGCGGTTTCCACGATTCGGTAACTTTTGCGGTTTCGGCAAAATCCGGCCATCTTCAACTGCCTTTCGTACCTCAGCAACGATTGACTCTGCAAAACGACCGCGGACGCTGGTTTGAACCGCATTTGAGCGAACGCGACGAATCCCTGTAAACGCCAAACGGACCATCTGAGCCAAATTGATTCACGTTCGCTGGTGTTTTGTGACATTTTGTTCTGGGAAATGTCACAAAAAACCAAACGGCAAGATTGATGTTTATTTTCGATCATAATGTGTTGTTTTAACAACCCTGCACGGTCTATTTTGTCCACTTTCTAGTAGCACTGACTTAGGTAAGTTGGTTGCAAGATGGTTGCAGTTTTGCCTACGCATAATCGCTCAGACATCGTGATTTACAGCAATTGTCCCATTTCTAAAGCGTTTTGAGCGGTTTTGAGAACTAATGATTTGCCCTCAGGTTGGTTGGGGTCCGAGAGGTCGCAAGTTCAAATCTTGTCGTCCCGACCAATAAAAATAGGGCTTTCGAAGAAATTCGAAAGCCCCGTTTCTGAATAGGTTGCAAATGCTACGAGACGGCGAAATCGGAAAGCCCTCTTTTATTGATCAGTCCAAGGTCGCGGGCATCACGCCCGCGGCCAAACTAGGAATACCACACTCCCTTGATCTCCCGGTTAAAACTGTTCCCGCGTTCGAGGTCTGTTTCCGGCGAGGGAAATGAGATCATTTTACGCCAGTTCGAACCGGTCGAGGTTCATTACCGTGTTCCACGCCGCAACGAAATCCTTGACGAATTTCTCACCGCTGTCGGACTGTGCGTATGCCTCAGCCACTGCACGCAGTTCTGAGTTCGAACCAAATATCAGATCGACCCGAGTGCCGACCCACTTTTCTTTGCCCGTCGCTCGGTCCGTACCGATAAACCCATGCTCTCCGGGATCGGCAGCTTTCCATTCCGTTCCCATATCGAGGAGGTTGACGAAGAAGTCGTTCGACAGGACGCCGGGCCGCTCGGTGAACACGCCGAAGGTCGCTGCACCGGCGTTCGCACCCAGAGAACGAAGGCCTCCGACAAGCACCGTCATCTCCGGCACGGTCAGCGTCAACTGCTGAGCCTTGTCGATCATCATCTCCTCGGCAAGCACTCCATAACCTCGCTTCTTGTAGTTTCTGAACGCGTCTGCATACGGTTCCATATGCCGGAACGAATCGACGTCGGTCTGCTCTTGCGTAGCGTCACCGCGGCCGGGCGTGAACGGAACCTTCACGTCATAACCGCCGTCTTTCGCGCCCTTCTCGATCGCCACACAACCGCCCAGCACGATAAGGTCCGCGATCGATACGTCCTTGCCCGATGCATTCTGTATCGCCTGAAGTTTGCCAACTACTTGCGCGAGATCGGCCGGGTTATTCACTTCCCATGTGTTCTGCGGTTCAAGCCGAACCCGGGCGCCGTTCGCTCCACCGCGCTTGTCGCCGCCGCGGAACGTCGAAGCCGAAGCCCACGCGGCACCAACAAGCTGCGAGACCGACAAACCGGAATCGAGGATCATCGTCTTCAGTGCAGCAATGTCTGCGTCGCTGAGCGATGCATTACCGGCCGGAATCGGATCCTGCCAGATCAACTCTTCAGCCGGAACTTCGGGTCCCAGATAGCGGACCTTCGGCCCCATGTCGCGATGTGTCAGCTTGTACCACGCACGCGCGAAAGCGTCTGCGAACGCATCCGGATTCTCCAGGAAATGCCGCGAGATCTTCTCGTATGCAGGATCGAACCGAAGCGAGAGATCCGTCGTAAGCATCGTAGGTTTCCGCTTCTTGTTCGGGTCGAACGCGTCCGGAATGATCTCCGGTCCATCTTTCGCAACCCACTGGTGCGCTCCGGCCGGGCTCTTCGTCAGTTCATATTCAAACCCGAAAAGATTCTCGAAAAAATTATTGCTCCACTTCGTAGGCGTCGCGGTCCATGTCACATCGAGCCCGCTGGTGATCGTATCCGGGCCCTTTCCGCTGGCGTATTTGTTGTGCCAGCCAAATCCCTGCGCCGCGAGGCCTGCCCCCTCGGGCTCGACACCCACATTATCAGCGGGGGCTGCTCCATGCGTTTTGCCGAACGTATGTCCGCCGGCGATCAGCGCAACGGTCTCTTCATCGTTCATAGCCATGCGGCCGAACGTCTCGCGAATATCGTGCGCGGCCAACAGCGGGTCAGGATTCCCGTCCGGGCCCTCAGGATTTACATAGATCAAACCCATCTGAACCGCGCCGAGCGGATCTTCAAGCCCCGACTTTCGGCTCGGCATAACCGCGTCAACGTCGTCATCTGAAACTAGAGTTCCGACCTGCCTGTCGGCTCCTTCAGAACCCCGATCGTATCGAATGTCGCCGCCAAGCCATTTGTCCTCGGCTCCCCAGTAAACGTCCTGATCGGCTTCCCATGTGTCCGGCCGTCCGCCGCCGAATCCGAAGGTCTTGAATTCCATCGACTCAAGCGCGACGTTGCCGACGAGAATGAACAGGTCTGCCCATGAGATCTTGTTGCCGTATTTCTGCTTGATCGGCCACAGCAAGCGGCGCCCTTTATCGAGGCTGACATTGTCAGGCCAACTGTTGAGCGGAGCGAAACGCTGCTGGCCACGTCCCCCCCCTCCGCGTCCGTCGCCGATACGATAGGTCCCGGCCGCGTGCCACGCAAGCCGAATGAACAGCCCGCCGTAATGCCCAAAGTCCGCCGGCCACCAGTCTTGTGAGTCCGTCATCAGGTCCGCAAGATCCTTCTTGAGAGCATCGTAATCGAGAGTCAAAAATTCTCTGCGGTAATCAAAACCCTGACCCATCGGATCGGACCTCTCAGAATGCTGCCGAAGAATGTCGAGTTTCAGACCCTTCGGCCACCAATCGCGATTCGAGCGCGTACTCTCGGTCGTAAACCGCACCGCACCGCTTGTGAAAGGGCATTTGGCTGCCCCATTGCTGTTTCCGTTTTCTCCCATTGTTGGTTCCCCTTCCGTATTCTTGAACACTAATTCGGCCATCAAAATTACTTGCAGTCCGGGCACAATCCGCGTAACGTCAGTTCGATGGATCCGGCTTTGAATTTTGAGCGCCTGGCCGCCTCTTTGATGAGTCCTTCAGGAATAGTCAATTCCATATCGACGAGCTTTTCACATTCGGTACATATCGCGTGATCGTGGCGCGTCAATTTTCGGTCGTAGCGCGTGGCGTCGTTCCCGAACCGGACCTCGCCGATCATACCTTCTTGCTTTAGGTAACGTAGAGAATTGTAGACAGTTGCGAACGATAGGCCGGGAAGCAGCGCTCGTGCGCGGTCGAAGACCTCATTCGCCATCAGATGCTGGTCGGACTCCTGGATCACCTGAAAGACCGCCTGCCGTTGTTTGGTCAACGCTAACTTTCCGATATCTCCCATTGATTGTCATTTAGAATGACTCCAATTCTAAAGCTTGTCAAGGACAGCTCGCCCGATGCAGCCCATCAACATTTCGTTGCGAAATACAGATTCTTGCAGAGCGTTGTGAGGCGGCGTCAACCTTTCTCGATTCACTCAGTTTTTAGGTTCTTGGCTCCAACTATCTTTATCTGGTGGTAACGATCGCCCATTGAACGATCTCTAAAGTACTTAGACTGTAAGAATTGACAGGGTTGAATCGCACCACCTCCGCCCTAAGCTCATATTTGAACCGCGTGGGTGAAAACGCAAAATACGAAAGGGTGGATGGTCTCGGTCGTCGGGTTCGTCGATTCCACTGGTAACACTGCTGCCAACAAAACACTCAGTGAGAAGCGGGCAAACGCGGTGATCGGTTACATGATCTCGAATCACAATCTGCCGGTCACCCGTTTGGTCCAGCCTTTCGGTGCGGGCGTGGACAAGCCCGTCGCGACGAACGAAACCGCCGAGGGGCGTGCGCAAAACCGAAGGGTCGAGATCCACCTTCTGGTGAATAAAGGGATCGCGGGCTAGCCAAAGCAGATATCGCGTTGAAACGATTTACTACCGATCAGTTGTTGGGTCTGCCAATTTGACCAGCACTTTCAGCTTATCGGTGGCTGCGGGCGTTCCCTCTAGGGGGACGCCTTTATTCCCCCGTGAACGGGCCTAACGAACGCCAACATCGATATGACACCATTGGGCGAAACCAATGTTTTTGATCTTTCACCGGTAGACCTCGGTCCGGCGATCATCTTCGCGTTGGCACTTTTTGCGACAGTGGGAACGGCCCTGACCCGTCGTTTTGTCCTCCCTTATATCAAAGACGATCATGATCGTGGTCAACGACATGTTGAGCTGGTGCAAACACTCCTAGTTGTTTACGGGCTGGTCGCCTGCCTGATATTAATAAGCACCTTCCGAACGTATTCGGATGCGTCCGTGACGGTTTCTCGCGAAGCAAACCAAATTGGCCGGCTTTACAAAGAGGTAAGTTTCTATCCGGAACCGGAGAAGTCACGACTCCAGGGAATGCTGAGGGAGTATGCCAAATACCTGATCGATGAGGCCTGGCCGCAAATCGAGCGTGGCGACCCACATATCGCGGGAGATCGCAACCTCAGCGAAATTCAACGAGAACTGGAACGCTTCGAGCCGTCCACGGAGGAGCAGAGAGTCTTGCATGACCGAACGCTTTCGACGTTCGAAAGGCTTTCAAATGGAACACATGCGCGGATGGAGGCCGTCGCGACCGCGCTGCCGAAAATGTTTTGGTTTTTCATAGTTTTCGGGGCCATTATCAGCGTTGGAGCGACTTTCTTTTTGGATCCTGAACGGGGAACAGACCACCGCAAGTTTGTTCTGTTCCTCTCGATGCTCTTCGGGCTAATTATTTTTTTGATCTTGAGCCTCGATCGGCCGTTTAGGGGCCATTGGAGGGTCGGCTCGCTGCCCTACCAACGCGTCTACGAGGGGCTCATGAACCAATAGGCTCAGGCTGGTTTCGTGAGGGATGAAAACCAACGCCAACAGACGCGCCTAGGTTGGTGGCCGCCAACAACGCTTCACCGCGGATGTCCCGGTCACGTGTCACGCCGGTCACGCAGCCCCATGGCGCAACCGCAGGTATTCGAGATCGAGCATGTGCTGATGATGTTGGAGGCAACAAACAAAACCATCGTTACCCGCAAAAGAAAATGTTTGCAAATGATCATTAAAACAGCAAAAGGTAGGTATTTATGATGAGATCAAGGTTTGCACTGCCTGTCGCGACGTGCGTTTTATCCCTGCTTCTGGGTTCCGCCGTGTCCGCCCAAAAGATCCGGTACGATTCGGTCCCCGGCACTGACTTTTCGAGGTACAAGACTTACAAATGGCAACGTGCCGATAAAGCCATTTACCCGAGCGAGGAGAATGACAAGATGCTGATCAGGGCGATCGACGCTGAACTAGCTCTTAGAGGATTGACGCGGACGGAGGCCGAAGAGGCGGACATTTACGTTATCTACCAGCTCGCCATTTTGGATAACTTCGAGTTGAGCTCTTTCAGGACGGAGGTCGGTTGGGCGACGGGGGCCAGTACGATGCCCGGCATTCGCGCCGGGACGACCAACAGCGCCACGCCGATAAAGTCGGGATCCCTGATCCTCGACATCTACGACGTCGCGCAGAAAAAGCGGGTTTGGCAGGCCTACGCGACGAAGAGCGTAGACCCGGACGCGGAGTTCAGCAAACGTGAGAAAAACACGCGGAAGGTCATGGCGAAGATAATGAAAGGATATCCGTCTGTTGGCAAATGAATTGACTTGACTCGGGCTGTCTGAAGAAACGTTGGGTAGTTTCGAACAGCCCCACGCACAAAGCTCGTTGTGGACTGGTATACGTGAAGCTATTCCGGCCGTCTTCGCTCAATATACTTGCTCAATTGAGCCGCTACCGGTCCTGTGACGGAGCACAGCGAAGCCGTCGGAATTAAGGATTCCAAACCGCAAGCGGATTGCCACCGATGTATCATCAAGAATTGAGGAGAGGGCAGTAATGAACTTTAAGAAAGCATT